>ERZ1292633.511-Hain-H41-02um-R1-511-length-44534-cov-9_pt1 | contig 44534 bp, 42 predicted proteins | sample MGYA00564406_ERZ1292633 | MGnify/ENA primary metagenome ERZ1292633 (study PRJEB36523, sample SAMEA6512639) | groundwater metagenome | collected 2019-01-08 | study: AquaDiva: Metagenomics assemblies of 32 groundwater samples | reverse complement strand
CTGCGGGGCATGACGCATTTTTAGAGAAGGCTTCTGCATGATTCGGGCTGCACTTGCTCGGCGCATAAAAGCGAGTGCAAATTTCTTTTTGCGATTGATGCGCCGTCTCCTGTGGCCCTTGGCGCCTAAGCGGCCACCCCAAGTGATTTGCATCCATCGCGTGGGACAAATAGGCGACATGATCTGCGCGATCCCGGCGATCAGCGCGATACGCGCTGCTTATCCGCATGCGCGCTTAGTGTTGCTCACCAGCCCAGGTATGAACAGCAATTCTATTGCGCGTGAATTGGTGCCTGCATTTCCTGGGGTGGATCACGTCTGGGTGTATTACATCAACGAAGTGCGCGGCGTAAAGCAGGTCTTACGTTTCTTGAAAACATTACGCGCGGAGCGTTTTGATTTATGGGTAGCATTGCCGCAGGATTTGACGCTGATTCGTACCGAGCTGCGCAATATGGTATTCGCGCGCTTAGTAGGGGCGCGCAATGCGCTGGGCTTTCGGGTAAATACCGTACGCGTATTCGCGCGGCAACAAGTTCAGGCCGGCCCGCAACCGTTGCGCGAAGCGGAGTCGCTGTTGCGCAATCTGGATAAGGTGGGTATTTCCAGTGCGGGTGCGGTGATGGCGCTGGCGTTGCCGGAATCCGATCGGGCTTTGGCGGACACCATGATACAAAAAGCCAATTTGGGTTCGCGCCCCCTATTAGCGCTGGTCCCGGGCGGTAATCGCGCGTCAAATCGTTGGCCGGCGGATCGGTTTGCCGAAATCGCGCGGCGTTGGGTGCAACAAGAGGGACAAGTCATGTTGCTCGGCAGCCGTGCTGATCGCGAGTTAGCCGCGTCAATCGCAACGCCCTTGGGCACAGAGGCGGCGAACCTGTGCGGCGAGACAACCCTAATGCAAACCGCAGCCTTATTGGATAAAGCAAGCGCCGTCGTGACCAATGACACTGGGCCAATGCATCTAGCGGCGGCGCTGGGCCGGCCGTGCGTGGTGCCGTTTTCAGCGCGCGATTTCCCCAACAAATGGCATCCCTGGGGCGAGCAGCATGTAGTGCTGCGCAAGCAGGTGGCGTGCTCGCCGTGTTTCCTTGAACATTGTCCGTTCGATAACCGTTGCTTGACCAAAATCACTGTGGATGAAGTGTGGACGGCGTTAACTGTCATCGCGGTGCCTGCTGCATCGGGTAAAATAGCCGAATGAATACCCCGCCCCGCGCCTTAATCTGTGGCATCTCCGGTCAGGACGGCGCTTATTTAGCGCAACTCCTCCTCGAAAAAGGCTATGCCGTGTATGGCACATCGCGCGATGCGCAAATGGCGTCATTCGCGAGCCTTGCCACGCTAGACATCAAAGATCGCGTGCATTTGGAATCCATGGCGCCGACCGATTTTCGCAGCGTATTACAGGTGGTGAAGAAGGTCGCCCCGGACGAGATATACAATTTGACGGGCCAGAGTTCGGTGGGATTGTCGTTCCAGCAGCCGGTGGAAACGCTGGAGAGCATCGCGATGGTTACTTTGAATTTGCTGGAATCGATCCGCTTTCTGGAATGCCCGATCAAGTTCTACAGTGCCGGTTCGAGTGAATGCTTTGGCGACACCGGCGACACACCGGCAGATGAAGCCACCCCATTTCGCCCGCGCAGCCCTTATGCCGTCGCCAAGAGCGCCGCGTTCTGGGAAGTAGCGAATTATCGCGAGGCATATGGAATATATGCCTGCTCAGGCATTCTGTTTAACCACGAGTCACCGTTGCGGCCGGAGCGTTTTGTTACACGCAAAATCATTGCTGCGGCATGTCGCATTGCGCGGGGCGATACCGAAAAACTGCGGCTTGGAAACTTAGAGATTCAACGTGATTGGGGTTGGGCGCCGGAATATGTGGATGCGATGTGGCGCATGCTGCAACAGCCCGCGGCGGATGATTATGTGATTGCCACCGGTGAAACGCATAGCTTGCGCGAATTCGTGGCGGCGGCGTTCGCGGCATTCAAATTAGATTGGACTGAGCACGTCGTGACGGATGCCGATTTAATGCGTCCAACCGATATCGCGGTGGGACGCGCCAACCCGGCAAAGGCCGAGCGCCGATTGGGGTGGCGTGCAAAATTCTATATGGCGGATGTGGTGCACAAAATGGCCGAGGTAGAACTTACCTCCCCTTCAATGGTTACTCAAGGCCTATCCCTAGCATGAATTACTTACGTGAAATGGCAGAAGGGGGATACCACCCAGAGGCCATCGGGACTTTCCACAATGTTATGGTGCCGTGGCTTGCCGCGCATTTTGAGATAGGTAAATCTGATGCCATCGTCGACATTGGCGCTGGGCAGGGCCACTGCCTTATTCCATTGCATAACGCAGGCTATAGCCGCCTAATTGCAGTTGATGTCGATGACTATAATTTTGCGCATTTCAATCAAAAATATGGGATTCAAACTATAAAGCGCGACGTATCCGAAGGGCCGCTTGATATCGAGAGCGGCACGGTTGCGGCGGTCTATTGTTTTCATCTCATTGAGCACCTACCGACCCCTACGAATCTCCTCACGGAGGCCTATCGTATATTGCGTAGTGGCGGAAAATTGTTTCTGGTTACACCAGATTGGAGAAAGCAGTGGCGCACATTCTACCGAGACCCTACGCATATACGTCCGTATGATAAAGAAGCGCTGATGCGGCTTTTGCAGGCACATTCATTTCATGCAACGGTTTCCTCTTGGGGCACAGCCTATGGGCTCGGCAGATTGAAAGCGTATAAACTGTTCCCCCGCTTAGCACTGATGGGCCGCGATATTTTGGTTGTCGGCGAAAAGACTTAGGTTTTCCATATGCAAATGTATGTACGACCGCTAGGCTGTTTGTCCAGAGTAATATGCAAAAACCGATAAGACTCGCCTACCTCGTAAGCCACCCTATTCAATATCAGGCGCCACTCCTTAGGCGGCTGGCGCAGGAGCCGGGAATTGATCTTACGGTGTTATACCGAAGTGATATTTCTGTTGCGTCATTTCGCGATCCCGAATTCGGTACCGTGTTTGAATGGGATGTGCCGCTACTCTCCGGCTATCGCTATGAGTTTCTGCCCGCATGGGGGGCGACGGATCGGCTTTCTTATTGGAAGCCGATGACGACCGGATTGGATCATTGGCTGGACCGCTCACGCTTTGATGCGCTATGGGTGCATGGCTGGGGTTATTTCAGCCATTTACGGGCCATCAAGATGGCCAAAGCTCGTGGCTTACGCGTGCTGATACGCGGCGAATCCATTTTGCAAATTCAGCCGCGTGCGTGGTGGAAGCAAGCGGTGCGTGAAGTATTGATTCGCCGAGTGGTGCGCGCGGCCGATGCCTACCTCGCCATCGGTTCGTGGAATCATGATTTCTATTTGCACTACGGTGCCGATCCGGCGCGGTTGTTTTCCATGCCCTATGCCGTGGATAATGATTTTTTCCGCGCGCGTTGCGAAGCCGCCGCGCGTGATAGAGATGCATTGCGGCAATCGCTGGGCTTAGAACCTGGGCGACCGGTCATTCTTTACGCCAGTAAAATGACCTCACGCAAACGATCACTCGATTTGCTTGATGCCTACATCAAGCTTGCGCCAAACCGTCATGAACCTCATCCATATCTGTTGTTCGTGGGAGATGGTGAATTGCGGCCCTTGCTCGAACAGCGTGCGCGTGAAACGGGATGGGACTCGATTCGCTTTCTGGGCTTCAAGAACCAAACCGAACTTCCCGCCTTTTTCGATTTATGCGACGTATTCGTCCTGCCCTCGTTCGACGAGCCGTGGGGACTGGTGGTAAATGAAGTAATGAATGCCGGCCGCGCGGTGATCGTGTCAGATCAGGTCGGATGCGGTCCGGATTTGGTGCGGCATAGGGAGAATGGCTGGGTGTTTCGCGCTGGCGATGTCGAAGGACTGAGCGCCGGATTGCGCTTTGTGCTGGAGAACCCGGAGCATACGCGCGCATTGGGCGACCGTAGCCGCGAGATCATCGCCAATTGGGGATTCGAGCAGGACGTGCAAGGGTTGAAACAAGCATTGAGTACTATCATGCAGGGCACGGAATGAAGTTCAGCATTGTTGTGCCCACCTATAACGAAGAGCTGGATATCGGCCACACTTTAGATGCCTTGCTCGCGCTTGATTACCCCGACAAGGAGATTCTCGTGGTGGACGATTCCACCGATCGCACACCCGAGATCGTGTGCGGCTATGCCGAGCGCGGAGTTAGATTGATCCGACCGGAAAAACGTGAAGGCCGCTGCGGGGCGAGAAATTTAGGGATACTCGAAGCGACTGGCGAAATCGCGGTCATTCTCAATGCGGATGTGCTGTTGCCCGCAGATTTTATTCGCCGCATCCTTCCGTATTACGAACAAGGCTACGATTACGTGCTCGTCAAATCCAAGGTCGCTAATACAGAATATTTATTCCCGCGTTATGTGGATTCCATGGCGGCTGCGGTGGAAAGCGGTGATCCGTCCTGGATGGAGTGGACCGAAGGCTTTTCGTGCCGGCGAGAGCTGGCGATTAATGCCGGTTTGTTCCCCGTCGGTTTTGCCGTGCCGATCTGCGCCGGAGAAGATGGTTTTTTCGGTACCGGACTGCGCCGACTCGGCGCGAAGAAAAAAATAGATTTCGATATTGTTGTGCCGCATATCGCGCCGACTTCGTTGTCGGAATATTGGGCGATCCGAAAAGGCCGCGGCAAAGGTAGCCCGCAAATACGGAGATTTCTTCAGGGCTGGAGCATGCCGCGCATAATGCTGCGCGCCATGTTGCGTATCGTCAAAACCGGCATTTATGTGGTGACGATCATTCCGTCATTCTGGGTGGCGGGACGCGCGGCCCGCCATTCTCCGCGAGGTTTTTTTGCGGACTGGGCGCCCTTTATTTATGCTTGGTTGATCGAGCAAGCGGCATTCCACGTAGGGGAATGGCAAAGCATTATTGAAATTGCGCGTGCTGAACGAGAGTCGCGGAATGCTGCCTAGCGCTGATTATTCGCCAGAGAAGATTGCGCTGCCCACCGTTTCGTGGGGGGAGTGTCTGATCAAACGACCGATCCGGCGTTTCGCTTACCCGCTTTACAACGCGCTCATGAGTCGTTGGTTGCGCCATCGCTATGGCGACTTGGGTCTGGAGGCAGATCAGTGGTTATGGGGGCAACGCGGCAACGATTTCGAACGGCAGCGGTCTCGAGTGAATCATTTTCTCCCGTTGCGCGGCAAAGATATCGTGGTGGCAGGGTGCGGTACCGGGCGAGATGTTCCTTCGTGGCTTACATTTCATCCGGGCACGCTGACCGGCGTCGATTACTTCAGCTATGCGCGTATGTGGAGCGCGCTTACACAGCATTTTCATGCGCAGTATCCCACCAATCGAGTTGAGTTTTGTCAGGCGGACTTAACTGCGCTCGATAAGTTTTCAGATGCATCAGTCGATGTCATTGGCTCCGATGCGGTTTTCGAGCATGTGCGAGACTTGCCAGCCGTACTGAAAGAGTTTCACCGCATCCTTCGCCCGGGCGGCGTTGTTTATGCAACTTATGGTCCCCTATGGCATTGTTGGGGTGGCGACCATATTTCCGGTTCGGATCAGCTTCACCATGGCTATAACCATTTACTGCTTGCGCGTGAGGCCTATGAAAAATACCTGGATGAGTTGGGGGAATACGCGCACTCCGAACACGATGGACGGACTTGGATCAAACATGGCCTCTTCAGTTACCTCCGGCCGCTTCAATATTTGCAACTATTGGAAGCCGCGGGGTTCGGGCGACTGTTCGTTGGCGCTATCATCGAGCCTCGGGCAATACAGTGTCTCACCGAGCGTCCGGATCTGCGCGCACAGCTCGTGGCGGAAAACTCATCCTTGGATTTGATCGTCACCGGCATGACCATCATCTACCAGAAGCGTTTTGTCTAAAGTGAACGTCATCACGTCTTGCAGTGGCCGCTTCCATATTTTCGACCAGGCGGCGGAGCTGCATCGTCATGGGGTGCTGCACCGGCTCATTAACGATTACCCCAAGAGCCAAACACGTCGGTGGGGAATTCCCAACGACAAGGCCACATCACTTCTGCTTAATGGCGTATTGGCTCGGCTATCCCGGCATACCGCCGGTGTATTTCCAGCCCCGCTGCAAAGCCGTCTCCTAGCGTTTATCCATGGATTCTTTTCGTCGCGACTCGCCGCAAATATCCCGTTGGATGCGGACATTTTTATTGGGCTTTCGTCTTTTTGTTTCGAGGCTATTATTGCCGCAAAAGCGCGCGGAATCATCACTATCGTTGATCACGGCAGCTTGCACCAGCGTTACGAGCGTAAATTGCTAGAAGAAGAATGCACGAAACTCGGCATCGCGCTAAATGAGCAAGTTGCCCCCGACTGGTTAATCGCTAAAGAAGATCGCGAATTCCAAGCGGCGGATCGGATAATGGTGCTGAGCCAGGCTGCGAAACGTTCCATGATGATGGAGGGTATCCCCGCCGAAAAGTTATTCGTCAATCCGTGTGGTGTGGACACCGCAGCTTTTCGACCCATGCCTGCAGGAGATCAAACCTTTCGGGTGATTTTCTGCGGTAAAATGAGCCCAAGAAAAGGCATCCACTATTTGCTCGATGCGTTCAATGCGCTCAATCTTCCGAATGCCGAGCTATGGGTGATCGGCAGCCCCCCTGATGCAGCGTTCGGGCAAATGCTGAACCCACTGATTACGGCGCGCGTGAAAGTCCTCGGCACCTATCCGCAAGAGCGCTTGCCTGAACTTTATGCGCAAGGATCGGTATTCGTTTTGCCTTCGCTTGCTGATGGTTTTGGGATGGTGGTGCCCCAGGCAATGGCCTGTGGATTGCCAGTTATTGTGACGGAAAATGTGGGTGCATCAGACGTGGTGTCGGAGGGAGTAAATGGGTTCGTTATTCCGATTCGCGATACCGATGCTTTGAGTCAAAAATTATCTATGCTGTACGAGCAACCTGAAATGAGGATAGAGATGGGAAAAGCGGCAGCGCACAAAGCCGGTAGCGAACTGAGTTGGCGGGCTTATGGCGACCGGCTGGTCGCATTTCTCGAGTCGTGTCAGCAGCACCATCAAGAGGTTCGGCAATGAAATCCGTAATATTGTGCGGCGGGCTCGGTACGCGCCTGCGTGAAGAAACCGAATTCAAACCCAAGCCCATGGTTGAAATCGGCGACCGCCCTATTCTCTGGCATATCATGAAATCCTATGCCAGCCATGGCTTCAAGGATTTTGTTTTGGCCTTGGGTTATAAGGGCGACGCCATCCGCGATTATTTTCTCCATTATGAAGTGCGCAATCGCGATTTCACGGTGACTTTGGGCAATCGTGATATCGAAGTGCATGGCGATAGCCATGCCGAGGAAGGCTGGCGCGTGACCTTGGCCGAGACGGGTAAAGAGACGCTGACTGGCGGGCGGCTCAAAACATTGGCGCCGTATCTGCGCGAAGGCGCTTTTATGGCGACCTATGGTGATGGCGTGGCGGATGTCGATTTAAAGGCGTTACTTGCACACCATCGCAGCATGGGTAAACTCGCGACGGTGACGGCGGTACGTCCCTCCTCGCGCTATGGTGAGCTCGATATTTCGCAAGGCATGGTGCGCGTATTCAAGGAGAAACCGCAAGTTCACGAAGGTTGGATAAATGGCGGTTTTTTTGTGTTCGAGCCGGCGGTACTTGATCTGATCAAGGATGAAAATGAATCTCTGGAGCAGGGCTTGCTAATGACGCTGGCTGACCGTAACGAGTTGGCGGTATATCAGCATGAAGGTTTTTGGCAGTGTATGGACACCTTCCGCGAAATGCAGTTATTGAATGATTTGTGGACGGATAAACGCGCACCCTGGAAGTCGTGGGAATGACCCCGGAGTTCTGGCGCGGCCGACGCGTTTTTCTCACGGGTCACACTGGTTTCAAAGGTGCCTGGCTCAGCCTGTGGCTGCAACGTCTGGGTGCCATCGTTCAAGGCTATGCGCTCGCGCCGCCTACGCAGCCGAGCTTGTTCGAAGTGGCGGCGGTTGCTTCGGAAATGATCTCTGATATCGGTGATGTGCGGGACTTACGCACGCTCACCGCAGCGATGCAATCATTCAATACGGAAATTGTCATACACATGGCCGCGCAGTCGTTAGTGCGCGCATCCTATGATGAACCCGTTGAGACTTACGCGACTAACGTCATGGGTACGGTGCATGTGTTGGAGGCAGTGCGGCATACGCCGAGTGTCCGTGCCGTGCTGGTGATCACGAGCGACAAGTGTTACCAGAATCAGGAGTGGGTGTACGGCTATCGCGAACAGGATGCACTCGGCGGACGCGACCCGTATTCTAATAGCAAAGCCTGCGCAGAGCTTGTCACCAGCGCGTATCGCGATTCATTTCTTGCAAGCGATCGTCTCGGGGTTGCCACCGCGCGTGCCGGGAATGTCATCGGCGGCGGGGATTGGGCGCGTGATCGGTTGATCCCCGATCTGATCCAGGCGTTCATCAATGGCATGCCGGCAAAAATTCGCAACCCATCTTCGGTGCGGCCGTGGCAGCATGTACTCGAACCGCTGCATGGTTACCTCACCTTGCTGGAAGCGCTCTGGAATGACCCGAAACGCCATGCCGATGGTTGGAATTTCGGGCCGGACGAACGCGATGCGCGGCCGGTGAAATGGATCGCGGATGAACTGGTTGGCTGTTGGGGGAATTCGGCGCGTTGGGAATCGGATGGCGGCGAGCATCCACATGAAGCCGGTTTGCTGCGGCTTGATTCCGCCAAGGCGCATACTTATTTATCCTGGCAGCCGCAACTTTCATTGGCCGAAGCGTTGCGCTGGGTCACCGATTGGTACCAGGCTTATGCCCGCGGCGAAAACATGCGTGCGGTGACGCTGGAGCAAATCGGACACTATCAATCGAAAGTGGTGGCATGACGAAGCACAAGTGCCGATTTTGCGACGCACCGCTCACCGAATCGTTTTGCGATCTCGGCATGTCGCCACTCTCCAATGCGTATTTGCGGCCGGAAGACCTGGATCGCATGGAGCCGTTTTATCCGCTGCATGCTTATGTGTGCGGTGAGTGCTTCCTGGTGCAATTGGAAGAATTTGAAAGCCCGCAACAAATCTTCAGCGATTACGCCTACTTTTCCTCTTTCTCCGACAGCTGGCTCAAACACGCGCAAACCTATGCCGAGCAAATGATCGCGCGCTTCTCGATTGCGGGCGGTCATCAGGTAGTGGAAATCGCCAGCAACGATGGTTATCTGCTGCGGAATTTCGTGGCGCGAGGCATTCCGTCTTTGGGCATTGAACCGGCAGAGAACGTGGCGCGGGTGGCGGAAGAAAATGGCGTGCCCACCTGGACCCGCTTCTTCGGCAGAGAAACTGCGCGCGAGCTTGTCGCTGCGGGCAAGCAGGCGGATTTAATGGCTGCCAACAATGTGCTGGCGCATGTGCCGGACATCAACGACTTCGTCGCCGGTATCAAGATCGCATTAAAGTCCGGCGGGGTCATGACCATTGAGTTTCCACATCTGCTGCGCTTGATGGCGGGGAATCAATTCGACACCATCTACCATGAACATTTTTCCTATCTCTCGCTCATCAGCACCGAAAAAATTCTCGCGCACCATGGCCTGACTATTTTCGATGTGGAAGAGTTGGGCACCCATGGCGGTTCGCTTCGTCTCTATGTGCGGCATGCCGAGAACGCGGCGCTCCCTGTCAGCGCGCAGGTTGCGGCCGTTCGCCAAGCCGAGCGCGAGGCCGGACTCGATGTGCTTGCCACTTATGCGGGTTTTCACGAGCGCGTCAAAGAAACCAAGCGCAAGCTGTTGGTGTTTCTCATTGAGGCCAAAGCGCAGGGAAAGCGCATCGTCGGTTATGGTGCACCGGCCAAAGGTAATACGCTGCTCAATTACTGCGGCATCCGAACAGATTTTCTCGACTTCACGGTGGATCTCAGTCCGCATAAACAGGGGCGGTTTCTGCCGGGTACGCATATTCCGATACTTGCCCCCGAGGCGATTGCCGAAGCGCGGCCCGATTATGTATTGATCTTGCCTTGGAATTTGCGCGACGAGATTCAGCAACAAATGGCGCACATCCGTGAATGGGGCGGGCAATTCGTGGTGCCGATTCCTGAAGTGTGCGTTCTTCCGTGAAGTTTATCGAAGCCGCCTTGCCGGGGGCATTTATTATTGAGCCTGAACCCTTGGAAGATAAGCGTGGATTTTTTGCGCGCACTTTCTGCGCCCATGAATTCGAGCGCCAGGGGCTGAACCCGCGTTTAGTACAGTGCAGTATTTCCTATAACCAGTTAAAGGGCACGCTGCGCGGAATGCACTACCAAGCGTCGCCGCATACAGAAGCTAAGCTGGTTCGCTGCACGCGCGGCGCAATCTACGATGTGATCGTGGATTTGCGACCGGCGTCGCCTGGCTACCGGCGCTGGGCGGCGGTAGAATTAACGGCAGAAAATCGTCGTGCGCTCTATATACCAGATGGCTTTGCGCACGGCTTCCAGACACTCGTTAACGATTCCGAGGTGTTGTATCAGATGTCCGAGTTTTTCCACCCGGAAAGTGCGCGCGGGGTACGTTGGGACGATCCGGCATTTCGTATCGAGTGGCCAGAGGCGGCGTGCATCATTTCCCCCAAGGATATCGCTTACCCGGATTTCGTGGCATGAAGCGGGTACTGCTGACTGGCGCCACCGGCTTCATCGGCCGTCATGCGCTACCGCTGCTGATCGAGCGCGGCTATGAAGTGCACGCGACTACCCACGCACTTCCGGTCGGCGGCGAGCAAAATGCCGCGCTCTGGCATCAAGTCGATTTTATGGATCCGGTGGCGGTGGCCGGGTTGGTTGGCACGATAAAGCCGAGCCACCTGCTGCATTTCGCCTGGTATGCGGAGCCGGGGAAATACTGGGCATCCGAGCAAAATTTCCGGTGGGTGCAAGCGAGCATGCACCTGCTGGAAGCGTTTGGTAATAATGGCGGTAAGCGTGTGGTGATGGCGGGCACTTGCGCCGAGTACGATTGGGGTTATGGGCGCTGTATTGAGAACCAAACGCCGATTCGGCCATCCTCTATTTACGGTGCATGCAAGGTGGCGATGCAGCACTTACTCGAAGCCTATGGCCGGCGGTTTGCCATGAGCACTGCGTGGGGCAGGATTTTCCATCTCTATGGGCCTCATGAGCATCGAGCGCGACTTGTACCGTCCGTCATTCTTCCCCTGTTGTCGGGCCAAACAGCACCTTGCTCCTCGGGCGAGCAACAGCGCGATTTTCTCCATGTAAAAGATGTCGCGAGTGCATTCGCCGCACTGCTGAATAGCGATGTAATGGGGCCTGTGAATATCGGCTCCGGGCAGCCCATTGCAGTTAGGGATGTGGTGGAGCGAATTGCCGCCCAGATTGGCCGGCCTGCGCTAGTGCGCTTGGGTGACCAGCAAAGCCGGCCAGATGAATCGCCCCTGCTCGTGGCAGACGTAAGCCGACTGACGAATGAAGTAAAATGGGCCCCTTTTTATAATCTCGACGCCGGCCTAGCAAGCACGATTGCATGGTGGCGCGAGCAGTCTAGTAAGGTAGGTGTGTAATGAAATTGCTGATCGATACCGACAACAAGATTCTCAATATCAGTGACCAGGATAGCGATCGCCAACTGCCACTTTATTCCAAAGATGCGTTCGAGTTGATTTCGGATGTATGGTTGAAGGTGGGGTGGAACGAAAAGTATCCCTATACTTTCTCCTGGCTTGGCCGCCCCATCATTCAGTTGCCGGAAGACATGATCCGCATTCAAGAGGTGATCTACCGCATCAAGCCGGATGTGATTCTGGAGACGGGCATCGCGCATGGCGGCTCACTCATCTATTCAGCAAGCTTATGCAAGATCATGGGCAAGGGCCGGGTAATCGGCGTCGATATCGAAATTCGCCCGCATAACCGGAAAGCCATCGAAGCCCATGAACTGTTCAGTTACATCACGCTGATCGAAGGCAGCTCTACCGCCGGCGATATTGTGGCGCAGGTCAAATCACTGATTCAGCCTGGCGATACGGTGCTGGTGATTCTCGACTCCAATCACACTAAACAGCATGTGCTGGATGAGCTCGATGCCTACCATGACGTGGTCACCCCAGGCTCGTATATCGTGGCGACCGATGGCAGCATGAAAGATCTCCACGACGTACCGCGAGGACAGCCTGAGTGGGCCTGGAATAATCCCACCGCGGCGGCCGAGGAATTTGCCGGCAAGCACCCCGAGTTTGTGATTGAGCAGCCAGATTGGGTTTTTAATGAGGGTGGGCTGGAGAAAAACATCACTCATTGGCCGGGGGCGTGGTTGAGACGCTTGTAGGTCAATCGCTAAGCATTTTTGGCTAAAGCATCACCAGATACTTGATTGGTAACTTGAATGAAGAAATTTCTGAAAAAAATCCTCCCTAAGACGTTGTTGTATGTGTATTGGCTAATACGGGTAGTCCGCATAAAAGTGATTAAATTTATTCCTAGATATGATGAGGATGAATTGATTACTGCTCATCATTGCGATTTCATGAAGGATGATCGTTTTTTGAGTTGTTATAACGCTGCGGTAACAGCAGGCCTTGCTGTTAGCAACACGATTCATTGGAGGGCGCATGTAATTTGCTGGGCTGCGGAAAGAGCAAAAAAGCTGGGAGGCGACTTTGTTGAGTGCGGCGTGAATAAAGGTTTTTTGTCTAAAATAGCGATGGACTATATTGATTTTAAGGCTTTGCCAACCACATTCTGGTTGATGGATACCTTTGAGGGGCTATCGGATAAGTACATCACGAGCCAGGAACGAGATAAAGGAGTAAAGGCTGGGGGGTACGAGTCATGCCTGGAACAAGTGAAAGATACTTTTAAAGATTTCCCAAATGTAAGAATAGTAAAGGGAACCATTCCCGATACTTTACCGGAGGTCACGGCTTCTAGAGTGGCGTATCTGTCAATTGATATGAATTGTGTTATTCCGGAAATAGCGGCTGCGGAGTACTTCTGGGATAAATTGGTTTCTGGCGCCGCGATGGTTTTAGATGACTATGGCCACAGCGGCCATGAGGAGCAGAAATGGGCATTTGATAAATTCGCGAAAGAACGCAATGTGCCATTATTATGCCTGCCGACAGGCCAAGGCATAATAATCAAGCCTTGATGCCCTGCCCCGCACTAGCCACTGTGCCGTCATGTAAATCTGCCGCGATAGGCAGGCGAAATCTGCAATGATCAAAACATCAAAGGGTCAAATCAAACGCAATATCCTATTTGGTTTAGTGGGGCAAGGCGCGTTGTTGCTGATGTCCCTAGTTGCGACCCGTTTGATATTTAAAGAGCTTGGCGCCGAGGTGCTCGGGGTAATCAGTTTTGCGGTTACGCTGACTTTTCTTCTGATTTCTCTTTCTGATATGGGGATTTCCTTGGTTGTGACGCGAGAAATTGCGGCGCATCATGGTGTTGATCGAAGTTATGTCCGAGATTTAATTAGTTCCGTTTCTGTGCTTGCCTGGGCGGCTTTTTTTGTCTCTTGCCTAATCGTGCTGTTAGCAGCAGATATTCTGGTTGATAAGTGGTTCCATTTTGAGACTATGCGGGCAGGCGATGCGACCATGGCGCTACAGGTTATTTCGGTATCTTTGCTGTTTGCAATTCCGCGCACAATGTATGGGGCAATCGTTGCAGGCTTTGGAAGAATGGACGTTTGGCATATTGCGAATGTGTGGAGCACGGGGATACAACAGCTAGGCATGATCGTCGTGTTAATGGCGGGGGGCGGCTTATCCCAGGTGGCAATATGGTATGCCGTCTCGGCGGTTTTAGGGTTGGCACCCATAATTTTAGCGGTGTCTAGGTTTGCGGGTGTTGATGCATTATTGCCTGTATTCCATCGGAAAACTATAACGAAAAACCTCCAATTCGGCATGCAAATGTTCGCGAATTCCATGACAAGTTATTTGGTCACGCAGGCTGATAGATGGGTGATAAGCAAATATCTTCCACTGGCTGCGCTTGGATATTATGGGTTTATTCAAGGGCTGGTTTCGAAAGGCGGAATTGTGCCAAGCGCCATAGCCTCAGCAGCATTTCCAGCGCTTTCTTCGACTATCAATAACGGCACAAATTCGGCCTTGATATCGCAATATAACAAATTGCAGGATTTAAATTGTTACCTTTATGTGCCGGTATCGGCAGCCGTGGCGATGTTGGGCATCGTGGTGACTGAATTTGTATTTAATAGCGAAGTCGTGCGGGAATTATGGTTGCCACTCTTCTTCTTGTCAGTTGGGCAATATCTGTTGGGTGTCATGAGTGTGCCCTACTGGCTGGCTGTCGCGATGAAAAAATCCGGCATATCTTTGCGCGCTAATCTATGGTCGTTGGTGGTAGTTCTGCCGATCCTTGTGGGGCTAACTTATAAATTTGGTTTAATTGGGGCGGCTTTCTCATCAATTTTGTATGGCGCCTGGCAACTTGTCTATTTTGTGCCACGTTTCTGTGCGCAATGCCTGGGGACTGATGCATGGCGGTGGTACAGCCGCGTGGGAGCCTTTTCGTTATTAGGTGTCTTGATATATGGCATTAGCTGGGGGATAGCGTGGGAAATGGGGGGCGGGCTAACTACGTTTGGACTGATCTTGGCCTACTCGGTTGGGACAGCATTTTTTTTGGTGGCGGGGTGGTTCGTCGCTGGGGAAGATATGAAGAATGCTTTGCGTCCTGCCCTCAAGGGGTTGGCCACAAGGTTTTTAAGAAAGAGTGTATGGTAGGCCTGCAAGATAAACCGCTAATTACAACAGTTATTCCCACTCATCGTCGGCCACGGCTATTGCGCCGCGCCATTTTAAGCGCGCTGTCGCAGACCTATTCGAACATCCTCGTGTGCGTATACGATAATGCCTCGGGCGACGAGACGGAAGCGATGGTGGCAGCCATCGCACGAAGCGACGGCCGGGTACGCTATTTTAAACATGCCGAGAACATCGGTTATGTTGATAATTTCATCCATGGCATACGGGAGGTCACGACACCGTATTTTTCGATCCTGTCAGATGATGATGTCTTGACTCCTCAATTCTACGAAGTAGCTATGGTCGGTTTTTTGCAGCATCCGAGCGCGATGTTTTCGGCCCTGGATGTGGTAAAGATCAGCGACAGCAACGCTATCCTTGCCGGCCCGATATGGCCGGAAAAAAGTGGCAGCACATATTACGCGCCGGGTGAGGCCTTCGAAGGTGTAGCAAAAGGTCAGATCCCCGTGCCTTGGGTCGGTACGATGTTCCGTCGAGCGGTTATTGATGAACTCGGGCCGCCGAATCCTGATGCTGGACCTTTTCTCAATGATGATTTCATCCTTCACGCCGCAGCCAGGTACGCATGTGTGGTGAGTGCTGCGATCGGCTGTTTGGTTACCGAGAGCCATAACTCGACTGGGGCGGGTTTTCCGGCCCTGAACGCCAATATGTGTCGCTGGTGGGAAACAGTCTTGCAGGACATCCTTGCCGACCCTGAGATTCCCGATCGAATCCGCCAGGGGGTGCGGCAGATGCTGGCGCTTGATCTTCGCCGCATCGCGATTCAACAGATGGTTCAGGGGGTGGGTTGCTTTAGTCATCGTGATATCGAGTATGCCCGTCAGGCGGCGGTTGGGGTCGGCGAGTGCGGCTATCCGGTGACCTCCACTCTGTTGCGGCTCGCTGTGTGGCTGCATGCCAATTTTCCGCCGGTGCGCGTCGTCTTCGGTCAACTCGTGTCTCGCCGCAAACTGCGCACTGCCGAGCAGCGGGCGCTTCTGGCGCAACGCTACATTCATCTTACCGAGTATCTGGGAGCCCTGGAAGCGCGCGGCGCGGATTCACTGGTCTCTGTCGATCACCCGAGTTGAGAGCATGGATCAGCCCACCAGACAGCCGCTAATCACGACCGTTATTCCAACCTACCGGCGCTCGGCATTGCTGCGGCGCGCGATCCTGAGTGTACTTCAGCAATCGTACCCGAATGTTTTGGTGCAGGTCTGTGACAACGCCTCGAACGACGAGACTGAGGAGGTCGTTAAACGCTTGGCAGAGCGTGACCCTCGCGTGCTTTATCATCGCCACCCGACCAATATCGGCTGCTTCAATAACTTCAACTATGGTATCCGCAGTGTAAAAACCCCGTTTTTCTCGCTGTTATCGGACGATGACATGCTGCTGCCGGATTTTTACAAGCAATCGCTGGAGGCGCTTACGCGTTTTCCGGAAGCAATGTTCGCCTCCATGGCAAGCATGGTGGTGGATACCAATAGCAACGTTCTCAGCGAGCCTCTACAGGTCAAGGAGGTAAAACTCAACGCCCCCGCCGAAGGGCTCATGGGGCCGAAGCTCCAGCCGATACCGGGCGTTTGGACTGGGATACTGTTCCGTACCCGTGTGCGAGATGAGATCGGGCTGATCGATACCGATGCCGGGCCGTTCGCCGACGGCAGTTTCGTGATGCATGCAGCAGCGCGATTTTCATTCGTCAGTGTTCCGGGAACTGGCGCAGTTTTGATGGCACACAAGGTCTCCACCAGTGGCATGATGAAGCCGGTGGACGGTGAATGGCTCAGATGGTGGGAGAGCATGATCCGCCGCGTCGAGCAGGATGATCTCGTCCCGCTCGGTGCGCGAACCCGCCTTAGAGCCAAGGAGGTCATAGATATCGCGGCCTTCGACTTAGGAAAAATCGCCTTCCAGCAGGTTATAGGGGCCTTGTCCGAAGGAAATATCGAATTCGCCGCCAGAGCGGCTTCGGGGGCGAAAGAGTGCGGTTTTCCAGCTACCTCGCGGATGCTTAAGATGATCATAGGCGTTGAACGCTGGACAGGCCTGATACACCCGGTTCTATGGCTGCTTCGGGCAGCGCGGCGTGCGTTGCGCAGGAGGCGTGTCGCGGAATCTAATCGCCAATATGCGTTGGAACTGGCGGTTGTTAACCAACTGCAAGAGATGGCATCTGGCAATGGGTATCGGTCGGGTGTGAAAACATTTACTTGAAAACGTATGAGACCGTGACCGTGTTCAGGCAATGCCTGGCCCCCCATATTTTTTGACTACTGTAACCGTGAAAGACTCCATATGAGCCTGGCATTTTCAAACACAAAATCCTTTAATTGGTACAAACTTGCCTTTGTGTTGCTCGCACTGCTATACGCGACGTTGCTTGTCATACGACCTGAGCTATCGCCTAGCGATGAATATGCGTTTCTTCCCACGCTCCAGAGCGGAAAGCACTTTCCGATGTATGGCAAGGATTTCCCGTATTACGACGCAGCTGAACTCGGGCGGCTCGCCCCGCTCGCCGGGCAGGAATACAACCTTGTCGCGTTGGTCTCTAACACGCCGCTCGCCTATTTTGCATTTAACGCCCTACTGCTGCTGTGTTTCAGCCTGATTTTTGTCTCTATCCTGAAGCGTTTGCTACCAGGCCACCGTTACTTGTATGTGATTCCAATCCTTTTGTTTTTGACGCCGGGCTTCACGCTGACATTTTTCAAGCTTTTATATATAGACAAGAGTGTTTTATTCTACTTCAGCGTGTTTTTGTTATCGTTCTTAGTATTTCAGAAGACACCGAAGCCGATCTACCTGATCGCCGCACTTATTGGTGCGAATGTCGCGATTTACACCAAGGAGACTGCCTTCCTTGCGATCGGCGCGTTTACCTTTGCGCACATGGTCTTCACGTGGCGCACCGCCAATACACGAATACGTCTTCTAGACAGCCTGTTGTTGTTGAGCGCATTGCTCTTCATCGGCATTTACGCCATTGAGATTCTTCCCTATCGCATGTCTATCGCGCCTAACTTTACGAACAGCGGATGGATGGTGATGCTCAAGACGATATTGAACTACGGCCTGTTCTCCGACCCGATCGTGATGCTCCTGCTGTTTCCGGTTACGGCATGGAGAGTCTATGCAGTACTCGTGCGCAGGTCGGAGGTCGCCCATCCGATTCATGATCCGCTGCTGGCAGCGGGCACGACTTACGCGTCGGCGTATTTCATCCTCAACATGTATAGCCCGTACTATTTTCTGCCGGTGTATCTGTTCGCGCTTCCGCCGATATTTTATTTCCTGACGAGGGATAGGCTGAGGAATTTTGCATTGAAATCGGTGGTGGTTGCTACAGCTTGTGTATTGGTGGTGAACGCCGTGCCACTTAGCATCCACTATCTCGCCTATAACAAGTACCTGCCGATCAATTTCAACCTCACGCTCGACTTCCTCGTCCAGGACATCAACGCGCGCTACACGGATCAACGACTCGCCATCTTTTTCGACGGCGTCGACCGCGGTACGGGGCGCGGGGTCTATTTTGTCGTCGGCGAGTTCCTGAGGTTCAAAGGCCTCGCCATCGACAACTTTGACTTAAAGTCGCATAACGAGGCGCTGGATCCATCGGCCTTCATCGGTCATCGATCGCCGTTTGACCGTGACGAAGATATCGAGCGCCTGAGCGCTCGATACCGGTTTACCTATCCGCAGTTTCCGTTCACCGTGTTCCAGCCTGGCCCGCTGCCGGAAATACGCAAAGGCGATTACTTGGTGGTTTCTCCTCACAGCACGGCAAATCTTGACGCAGCCTACCTCGAACAACTGAAGAAAGATTATGACTTGGTCTTTAAGACCGACAGCCCTTTCGCTGTGCCGCGCGTGACACTTAAGACGCTGGTGAAATATCTCATGATTCAGCGCGTGCCAACGGAGGAGAGAAGCAAGGGAATGATCGTGAGCGAAAATCTCTGGAACTGGCCTGACTATTATGTGTTTATTAAGAAATAAGTATTGGGGCTAAGTGGGCATCACACAAGCGCGCTTCAATGCGAACCAATTTCACCAGCGTCTAGAGGAAAAATGGAAAACTCTGAGTATGAACTTGTTAGTAAAGTCCAGTACCAGCATTGGTGGTGGTTGGGGCGAAAGAAGCTCATAGAATCATTGATTGAGCGGCACATTGATCTGTCTCGGAAGCTTGCTATCGCTGATGTTGGGTGTGGATATGGGGCAAATATTCCAATGCTACGGCAGTATGGGGATGTCGTTGGGCTGGAGTTGAACAAAGAGGCCATTGCTGAAATTGAAAATACCTGGGGCGATTCTGTGCAAACAGTAATATGGAAATCGCCGGAGGCGGTTAACCAAAAATTTGATTTGATTCTCATGGCGGACGTTCTGGAACACATCCCGAATGACCAAGAAGCTGTTGGTTGGATTCTCGACCATTTGTCAGCTAATGGCAGAATACTACTTACCGTACCGGCGCATATGTTTTTGTGGAGTGAAATGGATGATGTCGTTCATCATTACAGAAGGTACAGTGAAACGGATTTGTTGAAATTATTTGATGAGAAATTTGTTGTGGAAAAAATCAGTTACTACAACTTCTTCTTGTTTCCGATCAAGGTTGCTTTCGTGTTGTTTAGCACCATACGACAAAAATTCCTGCATGAAAAAAATAAGCGATCCTATAACGATGTTCCTGCTGCGCTAATAAATAGCCTGTTTAAGTACATCATGTATGTAGAAACAAAGTTGATTAAATATGCGTCTTTACCAACAGGCGCCGGCATTATATTGCTTGCTCGAAAAAAGTGATGGCCGGCAAAAATAGCGTACTCATCGAGCTGTCATCGACGTGCGCGTTTGAGTGTGAGCACAAGATGTATCAAGGCCTTTGCGACACGTGAAAATATTGCATGTTGTGCCGACTTACGTTCCGGCGTGGCGCTATGGCGGCCCGATCCGTTCAGTACATAGTCTCTGCCGCGCTTTTGTTGCGCGGGGCCACGATGTGCATGTATATACCACTAGCGTGGATGGGCCTGACGATTTGCCGGTTTTAACCGGGAGGCCTGTCGATGTCGATGGTGTGAAGGTGTGGTATTTCCCTGTCGAGTTCCGCCGATTGTATTGGTCACCGGCGATGAAGCGCGCGCTTAACGATCAGATTGCAACATTCGATTTTGTACACTTGCATTCTATTTTTCTATGGCCGACCTGGGCTGCGGCGCGCGCCGCCGAGCGCGCGGGGGTACCGTATTGCGTCGCGCCGCGCGGTATGTTGGTACAAGATCTAGTGGCGCGCAAAAGTGTGTGGTTGAAGCGTGCATGGCTGACGTTGATCGAGCGACATACTTTGGAACACGCGGCTTTCTTGCATGCGACTTCAGAACTGGAGGTGGAGGAGGCGCGCCGATTTGGGTATCAATTGCCGCCGACCGTGGTTGTGCCAAACGGTGTGGAAATCGAACAAGGAAGTGTTTCGTTAGCCAGCGTGTCTCCTGGCGATTCCACGGGGCAAAAACGATTATTGTTCCTGGGGCGGGTCAATTGGAAAAAAGGCCTGGATCGCCTGATCCCCGCGCTTAAGCAGATGCCGAATGTGTATTTGCTCATCGCCGGGAACGATGAGGAAGGTTATCGCGCTAAGCTGGATGCGTTGGCCAAGCAAGAGGGCGTATATGATCGTGTGCGCTATCTCGGTATGGTGGATGGTGCGGCTAAGACCGCGCTGTTGCGTGATGTTGATTTGTTGGTCTTACCGTCTTATTCCGAGAACTTTGGAAATGTGGTGTTGGAAGCTTGGGCCGCAGGTTGCCCGGTAGCGGTGACGAGGGAAGTCGGGCTGGCTTCGGTAGTCGCTGAAACGGGCGCGGGCGTGATCGTGCCAGACGATCCGGAAGCGCTAGGCGCAATGTTGGCGCGCCTGTTGAATCAGCCCGCCGAGCTCGATGCCATGAAAACGCGTGGACGACAAGTGGTAGTGGAACGTTTTGCTTGGGCAGGGATCGCGGCCCGGATGGAACAAGCTTATCGCGATTACGCGAGGCCACTGCGCACATGAAAGTTTGTATCGTGTCCTCCTGCGGCGGTCACCTTACTGAGGTGCGCGAACTGCGCCCCGTATATCAGCAGCATGAACATTGCTATGTGCTGAACGATCATGCTCTGCTGCTGCGTGATAGGGTTCACGGGTCTATACTCTTATGAGCTAAAAAACCCGCCAAAAAATACGCCAAATTTCCCGCCTATTTCGTTTGTTGATAATGTAATATATTGTTTAATATCTAATAAGATTAGATATTCGGATTTTTTATAATTCGCCAAATGACCATTAAAAATAACCTTTATAGCGCACCGGCACAATTTGAACCGTTGATGCCGGGGGAGCGCGTTTCGCGGGCGCTGTTTGAGTTAGCGCATGAGGTGATCCGGGTGTCCTTGCGGTTAACCGGGGGCGCACATCCCGCCGCCAAAAATGCCCTGGCGCCCTTGTTGCGTGCGATGAATTCTTACTATACGAATCGGATCGAGAGCCAGCATACACTGCCCACTGATATCGAGCGTGCACTGGCCGGGAACTACACACGGGATCCGGATCGCGCGCGCCTGCAACGCGTGGCAATGGCGCATTTGAACACGGAAGCATGGGCGGAACAGACGCTGGCATCGGCAGGTTGGCGCGGCTTATTTTCTACACAGGCGGTCTGCTCGCTTCATGCGCATCTATATGGGCAGTTGCCGGAAGAAGATCGGCGCGCGGAGAATGGGGAAATACTTTTGCCGGGTGCCTTGCGCGCGCGCGATGTGAAGGTAGGCCGGCATGTGGCGCCTAAGGCGACGGCTGTCCCTGCTTTTCTTGATCGCTGGTCGGGGTTTTATGCCGCATTGCCGGAAGGCGAGAATGCCTTGATCGGGGTGGCTTGTGCCCATCATCGCTTGGCCTGGGTACATCCTTTCTTGGATGGCAATGGGCGCGTAGCCAGGCTGCATTCCTATGCGGCGCTTTATGCGATGGGGCTTTCCGGCGGATTGTGGTCGCCGATGCGCGGGCTGGCTCGGGCGCAGCAGGTCTACTATGATCGCTTGCACAATGCCGACGAGCCGCGCGAAAACAATCTCGACGGCCGGGGAAATTTGAGCGAGAAACGATTGGTGGAGTTCGCCGCTTTTTTCTTGGAGACTTGTTTGGATCAAGCGCGCTTCATGCATGAGATGCTGGATTTGGCCAAGCTCAAGGAACGTATTCGAGCGCTGCTCGCCTTCGAATCGGCAAAACCGGCGAGTGAACTGCGGATGGAGGCGCTTGCGCCCCTGCATTATGCGTTTGTGGCGGGGCCGGTGGAACGCGGAGAGTTCAAGGCCATGACGGGGCTGGCATCGCGCACGGCAGAGCGCCTGTTGGCCGCGCTGCTCAAACACCGCTTGCTGATTTCGCCCAGCCCGAAGGGAAAGGTGGGCTTCGGCGTGCCTTATTTTGCCTTGCGTTTCTATTTTCCCAGCCTGTGGCCAGAGGCGGAAGCGGACGCCGCTCGACATGAAGGATTGCCTCAGGAATAAAGGGGCGCTACGGTCGTGACAAGGAACTCAAATTTCTGAAAATGCGATAGACATGAGAATGGCTTCATCTGCGCGTATGAAAGTTTGCATCGTGTCCTCCTGCGGCGGGCACCTCACCGAGGTGCGTGAGCTGCGCTCGGTATATCAGCAGTATGAACATTGCTACGTGCTGAACGACCACGCTTTGTTGCCGCCAGATATGGTTGGGCACACTTATTTCATTGCGCATTCCGAACGCGATTGGAAATTTTTCCTAAATTTATGGGAAGCGTGGCGCATCATGCGCCGCGAGCGGCCAGACGTGATTCTGAGTACCGGTGCGGGGCCTGTCGTTCCGTTTGCTATAATCGCTCGCTTGTTTTTCCGCGTGCGGATTTTGTACATCGAGACCCTTACCCAGATCTATAAGCCTTCACTGACAGGAAAAATCATGCGTTGGCTGGCGCATCGCTGCTTCTATCAATGGCCAGGCTTGGCGCGCTATTTTCCGAGTGGAACTTATGGCGGCCCATTGCTATGAGCACGTTTGTTTCGCTTGGCAACGCGCACCAACCTTTTACTCGCTTGCTGGAGGCGGTGGCGCATTTAGCGCCGGCGTTGCCGCAACCGGTGGTGGTGCAACATGGTTATACGCCGTTTCAGGATGAGGGTTGCGAGGCGATTGCGTTCGTGGATATGGCGCGTTTTGAGCACGAAGTCGAGCGCGCAGAGCTGCTGATACTGCATGCGGGCGCCGGCTCGGTGATTCACGCGTTGCGCGCGGGCAAGGTGCCGGTGGTCGCGCCGCGTTTGGCGCGGCATGGCGAGCATGTGAACGACCATCAATTGGAATTCACGCGCGAGCTAGCGAAAGCCGGCCGCATCGTGATGTTGGAAGATATGTCGCTGCTGGCGCAGGCCGTAGCGGAAGCACGGGCGCGGCAACAAGCAGCACAAGAGAAACAAGCGGAGCCCGCCCTGCTGCGGCTCATCGCTGAAGAGCTGGCCAGCTGCGCGGCGCAGCTATCAAAATAAAGGAAGTGTGTGCTGATACTTGGGATCAATGCTTATCATGGCGACGCCGCCGCGTGTATCGTGCGCGACGGCGAACTCATCGCGGCGGCAGAGGAAGAGCGCTTCCGCCGCATCAAACATTGGGCGGGCTTTCCATCCGAGGCGATTAATTATTGCCTGAAAGCCGCCGGGGTCGGAATCGGGCAGGTCGATCACGTTGCGGTGAATCGCAACCCCAGCGCCAATCTACTCAAGAAAGCCCTGTTTGCATTTTCCAAACGGCCCAGCCTATCTGCTGTAACGAACCGGCTCAAAAACGCAGCCAAGATCGCGAGTATTGAAGAGGCGTTAAGTGTGGCGACGGGCGTGCCGCGTGATCAAATCACTGCGCGCATGCACGCGGTGGAGCACCATCGTGCGCATATGGCCAGCACATTTTTTGTATCGCCTTTTAACGAGGCTGCCGTTGTGTCTGTCGATGGTTTTGGGGATTTCGTCAGCACCATGTGGGGTAGCGGCCGCGGGAATGCGCTGTCGATTGCCGAGGAGATCAATTTCCCACACTCGCTCGGCCTGTTCTATCTGGCGATGACGCAATATCTGGGTTTCCCGCATTATGGCGATGAGTACAAAGTGATGGGGCTCGCGCCCTATGGTAAGCCGACCGAAATGGAGAAGATGCGGCAAATCGTGCGGCTCTTACCCAAGGGTCGCTTCGAGCTTGATCTAGACTATTTTGTGCATCATTCCGAAGGCGTGGCTATGGTGTGGGAATCGGGCGAGCCCAAAATCGGGCGGGTCTTCTCCGGCGAGTTGCCCAAACTGCTCGGTCTAGCGCGCGAGCCGGACGAGCCGCTCAGCGATTATCACAAGAATTTAGCGGCTTCTATGCAAGCGATGTACGAGGAAGCGTTCTTTCACATTCTCGATCATGTGCATCAGCAAACCGGTTTGGATCGCTTGTGCTTGGCGGGCGGCTGCGCCATGAATTCGGTGGCGAATGGCAAAGTGTTCGAGCGCAGTCCCTTCCGCGAGGTGTATATCCAATCTGCTGCGGGCGATGCGGGGGGGGCGATCGGCGCGGCATTCTCCGTGTGGAACGAAACTTTGGCGCAGCCGCGCGGCTTCGTGATGGACCATGCGTATTGGGGCCCAGAATATTCGGATGAGGAGATTGGCACTTTGCTGGATAGCAGCGCACAGGACTTAGCACGCAACGGCTGCGTGGTGGAGCGCATTGCGGATGAAGCGGCGTTGTGCGCGCGCACGGCGCGGGCGATTGCCGAAGGCAAGGTCATCGGCTGGTTCCAAGGGCGCATGGAGTGGGGCCCGCGCGCGCTGGGCAATCGCAGTATTTTGGGCGATCCGCGCCGCGCGGACATGAAAGATATTCTCAACCTCAAGATTAAGCGCCGCGAATCGTTTCGGCCGTTCGCGCCCTCGATTTTGCGCGAGCATGTGAAGGATTGGTTCGAGACCGACTACGATGTGCCGTTCATGCTTCAGGTGTATCAAATTCGTGAGGAGCGGCGAGAAAAAATTCCGGCCGTGACCCATGTGAACGGCTCCGGCCGATTGCAAACTGTTACTGAGCGACAGAACGCGCGCTACTATCGACTGATCCGCGCTTTTGGTGAATTGACCGGTGTACCGATTTTGCTCAATACATCGTTCAACGAGAACGAACCGGTGGTGTGTCGTCCCGAGGAAGCCTTGGACTGTTTCCTGCGCACGAAAATGGACGTGCTGGTGATGGGTAACTGGTTTCTGGCGCGCGAGGGTACGGCATGAAAATATCAAACTGAGCCGCTATGCCTTTGTGGCCGAATACATGGATACTTTGAAGCAGCGCGCCATCATGAAAACGACATCAGAAGACGCGGGCACGGGACAAGCCATCTGACAAGTGGCTGCTGATCCGGCATAATCAAAGATCATTTTATGGCCGACCGAAATATCTTGTGGTGGCCCGATTACTATGTATTCAGAAAGAAATGACGAAAGCCAGAATAACGCTTACCCACCATCTTCTGGTTTTGTTAGATCTCTACCTTAGACAGATAGTCGGTTATGTGGCGCAAGCCCTTTTTTACAAGCCTCCAATGTGCTCGGGGCGGGTCGGTGCCCCCTTCAAATATCCATATCGCGCGTTTCTGGTTTGGGCGGTGAGGCTGGGCATCGCCAGCGCCATAACCGGGTTCAGAAGCAATGTTTCGGCTTGGGCCAGTGTGTTCGAGCGCCGCGCAACAACCGGCTATTTTAAACGGTCGTTGGGGCGATCCATTTCGCCGCGCGGCTCTTTTTCTTGCTGCTCGGTCTGTTGGTGGTATTTGGCAATGGGCGGACTCTGTTGGGGAGAGCGCGCTTGAATAAATTCCTCACGCTTGCGACATGGGTAAGGGCTTTATGGAAGCGCTTGGATTTGTTCGACCTGGGTTATTCTGCTACAGCGATGCTTTGCGCGATGTATCTTCTTCCTCCGCTTTGGGCATTCCTTTTTGGCGGGCAGTCTATGGCCGCAGGGAATGCAAAATATCTGACGTATCAATCCATCACATATTCGATTCTGGGTGTCGTGTCGTTTGCAGTTGGATATTGGTTGTTGTGGCGCTTGGTGCCACGGAGTGGGCAGCAAGCTCCAGTTCAACAATGGAAGAAGTGGGATAGCCAGAGGGTTGCCTGGGTGGCTGGGGGAGTTTTGCTGTTTGGTATCTCGATTAAGCTGTATCGAGTATTCAACGGTTCGTATCTTTCATATATGTACGCGAATCGGGATAGCCCGCTGTTCATGTTCAAGTATTTCATATCGCTAAACCAGTTTTTCTACGTCGCCTTGGCCATCGCGTTCGCGCACTACTATACCTTGCTAAAATCCGGCGATGCCGGCGCACGTACATGGGGGCGGATCGCATGGACAGGATTTATGTTTTGCGTTATTTGCGGTCTCCTTGCCCCGGGGGGTAGATTTGCAGTGCTTCTGCCATTCTTGGTGTTCCTGGTCACTCGGCACTATCTCTACAAGCCATCTGGGAACTTGACGTTCGGTGCCGTACTCCTGTTCGTGTTCGTGCTGTCTCCCTTTAAAGGCGTGTCGCGAGATATGGTGATTTTGGAGGAATATTTACCGAGTGGGATCTTCAAGGTCGACCCCAGCCTGTCATGGGATAACAGGGATTTGCTTGATCTTGTCTATTACTCGTTAATGGGTAATACCAAGGTGTCTGGCAGCGGCGATGTCCGGTCCGCGCTTCATGGCTCAGGTCGCCTAATCGTCAATAGCACGCTCGGGCGCGTCAACCATTCACATGTTCTGGCGATTATCGTTAAGCAGTATCAGACGCGGGAGTTGCTACTTGGCCGGACAATCCCATTTTTCCTGAACTGGTTGATGGTGCCGAAGAGCTGGATCGAGTCGGTGGTGGGCACAAAGATGGATGCTTCTTTCGGGCAGGACTCTGGACTTACCAGCGATTCGCTGACTGGCGTTGGTTGGACCTGCATGGGGGATTGGTATCAAAACTTCGGGCTGGCGGGACTGATAGGCGGCATGGCCCTCATAGGTGTGGTGTTTCGCATAATATTTCGGCGGCTGGTCGGTGCCGGTGCCACATCTGGAATCTTCATTTACAGTTTGCTGTGGCCCATATTGATTCATGGGTTGGAACAGTCATTGGCTTCTTTTATTGGCGAGGGTTTGAAAATGTTCGCGATACTATATGGGGTTCAATGGATGTTGAGCTTTCCGGGCACGCCAGTAGCGGGAACGCGAGTACGAGTTTGACCGGAGGAATGAAAGCTGCGCTGGGCCGGGAGCAGCCCTGCCCCATCCCGGGTAGAGAGCGGCACCACTCGCCGAGAGCGAGTCGGCGGTGTGTCATCCTGAGGGAACCTTGGGCTGTTTCTTGCGTACGAATGGATATGCTGGTGATGGGTAACTGGTTTATGGAATGCGAGCGCACGGCATGAAAATATCAGTTGTCACCGTGGTGTTCAACAACGTGGCGACGATCGAGGGCACGATTCTGTCGGTAGCGGCACAGTCGTACAAGAATGTCGAACACATCATCATTGATGGCGGCTCCACCGATGGCACGCTGGGCGTTATTGCACGCCATCGCGACAAGCTGGCTTATATGGTATCCGAGCCAGATTGCGGTATCTATGATGCAATGAACAAGGGTATCCGTGCCGCCACCGGTGATGTGGTGGGCACCCTGAATGCCGACGATATTTATGCCGATGATTCGGTGCTGGCGCAGGTCGCCGGGGCACTGTGTGATGAATCGATTGATGCCTGCTATGCCGATCTGGTATACGTTGATGCGCAAGATACCCGCAAGATTCGCCGCTATTGGCGATCGCGACCGTATGCACCGGGGCTTTTCGCGCGCGGCTGGATGCCAGCGCACCCGACTTTTTTCGTGCGTCGTTCAGTGTACGAACGATATGGGTTATTCAATACCCAGTTTAAGCTTCAGTCGGACTTCGATCTGACCATGCGCTTTATGGATGTTCATCATATCCGCACGATTTACGTGCCGCATATTTGGGTACGTATGCGCATGGGCGGCGCGAGCAATCGCAGTTTACGCAACGTCTTGCGGGGCAACTGGGAAGCTTACCAGGCGTGCCATGTTAACGGTCTCAAAGTTTCGCCGCTTTTTTTCCTGGTAAAAATCGCATCGCGCCTGCCGCAGTTTTTTTCGCGGCCACCAGCCAAACACGATACCTTATGATTCTCGTCACCGGTGCCAACGGCTTCGTCGGGAGAGCCTTGATCGAACGATTGCAGGCTGAGGGCCATGTGATTCGCGCCGCAGTTCGGGATAATATTGCTGGCGCAGACATGCGTGAAGCATTTCCCTCGCTTGATGTGGTCACCGTCGGCGCGATTGGCGCCATGACGCGCTGGGAATTAGCGCTTATGGGTGTTGAGGCGGTGGTTCACCTTGCTTCGCGCGTACATATAATGCACGAGACCGAGTCGAACCCGTTGCGCGCTTTTCGTGACGTGAATACGGAAGGCACCAGGGTCTTGGCGCGCGCGGCCGTAGCGGCCAGGGTGTCGCATTTTGTGTATTTGAGCACGGTGAAAGTCAACGGAGAGTGTACCGCCGGTCGGCCCTTCAGTGACGCAGACGCGGCGCAGCCCGTCGATTTTTACGCGATATCAAAATGGGAGGCGGAGCAGACCTTGTCACGCATCGCAGCCGAATCGGGTATGCGGGTAACCCTGTTACGGCCGCCTTTGGTTTACGGTCCCGGCGTGAAAGGGAATTTTTTGCGCTTGCTCGGCTGGGCACGCGCGGCTTACCCCCTGCCCTTGGCGGCGATTCATAATCGGCGCAGCCTACTTTTCCTGGGCAATCTAGTGGATGCAATCATGATGGTGCTGGCAAGTCCAATGCAGTCAGAGCGCGCCTATCTGTTATGCGATGGCGGTGCGATATCGACGCCGGATTTGATCCGCAGGCTTGCGGGGTTCATGCATGTTCGGCCACGGCTGTGGCCGCTTCCAATGTGTGGGCTGAAACTCGCGGGACAAATGTTCGGGCAGAGGGAGGCGGTGCGGCGCCTGTCTGATTCGCTGGTGATCGATGATGCGCGCTTCCGTCAGGAATTGGGCTGGACACCGCCTTATACCTTGGATCAAGGCCTGGAGCAGACGGTGAATTGGTATCTCCGCCGGAGCAGGCATGACTGATTTGATGTTTCCTTTGGGGTTAGCGTCGGGTGTAACGTGTCTGGCCCTGCTGGTTTTTCTTAATACTCGCGCACGAGAATGGATTCGGGATTACCCCAACGCGCGTTCACTGCATGCGAGCCCTGTGCCGCGCATTGGGGGTGCTGCAATTTGGCTCGGCGTCGCTGCCGGATGGTACGTCGTACGAGAGGATGCGTTTATGCGCTTGTTCTTGGCGCTTGCGCCGGTTCTTGCCATATCGCTGCTAGACGATTTCAAGAGCATTTCGCCTATGTGGCGCTTGCTGGTGCAAGCGGGTGTCGCGGTGCTGGTTTTAGGTGTGATGACATCCGGGCCGTGGTCTTGGATCGGATATGCGGGCGCGGTGCTGCTCCTAATCTGGAGCGCCAATCTTTATAATTTCATGGATGGCATAGATGGTCTCGCCGGCGGTATGGCATTGTTCGGCTTCAGTGGGTATGCCATCGCTGCTGGTCTCGCGGGGAATGTCGGCCTAATGGTCTTGTGCGGCACGGTGTCGGCCGCTGCCGCTGCGTTTCTCCTACTCAACTTTCATCCCGCTAAGGTATTCATGGGTGACGTGGGGTCGGTGCCGCTGGGCTTGCTCGCGGGTTTGGTGGGCATTTTGGGCGTGCGCGAGGCGATCTGGCCGGTATGGTTTCCGTTCACGATATTCTCGGTTTTCTTCGTTGATGCCACGGTGACTTTGCTTAAGCGTGCGTGGTGTGGCGAGGCTTTGTGGCGGGCGCATCGTGACCACTACTACCAGCGGTTGGCGCGCATGGGGTGGGGACATCGTAATACCGCACTGGTATGCTACGCGGCTATGCTGATATCGATTCTTGCCGCGCTACTCGCTCGTACTGCCACCGACGTGGTGCAGCAATTCATTGTGATCGGAATAAGCGTGTGCTATGCGGCCGGGTTGATCTATGTGGATCGGCGCTGGCATGCATTCAATTCTGAGGCGCGCCATGATTGAAAACGTCCCTATGCGCACGCGAACCGCGCTGGCTTTCGTCCACGACGTCGTGGTGGCAGCACTCGCGTGGGGGCTTGCATTCTGGTTTCGTTTCAACCTTGATTTTCCTACAGCTTATATTCACTCAATGTGGGTCAGCTTGCCGGTGGTAGTAGCCGTTCAGGCCGTGGTTTTCGTAGTTTTTGGCCTGTACCGGGGTATCTGGCGTTATGCGAGTCTGCCCGATCTGAAGCGTATCGTGCTCGCGGTCGTGGTGGCCGCCGCCGGTGCGCCGACCGTGCTCTGGTTGCTAGGGCTCAATGCCGGTGTGCCGCGCTCGGTGCTGGTCATGGATCCGCTGCTGTTGGTGCTTTTCATGGGAGGCAGCCGTCTCGCATATCGCGCCTGGAAGGAGCATCGCCTGCATGGCTTGATCGCGAATCAGGGCGAACCGGTACTGATATTGGGTGCGGGCGACGCAGCGGTAAATTTACTCAAGGAACTAACGCGCAGCCAGGCTTGGCGGCCAGTGGGTTTGCTCGACGACAGTGTTGCGAAGCATGGCCGTTTATTGCATGGCATAAAGGTGTTGGGAAAGCTTGATAGCTTGGCGCGATGGGCCGATCAGTTGGGCGTAAAGCATGTGATTATTGCTATGCCCGCGGCTTCTCACGAGACGCGCCGTCGTGCTTTCGATTTGTGCCGGGAAAGCGGGCTGCAGGTGTTGACCGTGCCTTCGTTCGACGATTTGATGAGCGGCCGCGTCACGGTGTCGCAAATTCGGAGAGTTGAGGTCGACGATTTGCTGGGGCGCGAACCGGTGGTGCTCGATAGCGCGGGCCTTCATGAGTTGATCAACGGCCGCGTGGTGATGGTAACCGGTGCTGGCGGCTCGATCGGTTCCGAACTTTGCCGCCAGATTTCGCGCTTCGGCCCGTCGCGACTCGCCTTGCTCGAATCGAATGAGTTTGCGCTGTATCGCATTGAGCAGTTGTTGCGGGAATCTACCCCGTCGATTTCGCTCGTGCCGCTGATTGGTGACGTGAAGGATTTTGCACGCGTTAATCAGGTGTTGGCCGAGCAGCGTCCAGCGGTGATCTTTCACGCTGCCGCATACAAGCATGTACCCCTGATGGAGGAAGCTAATGCCTGGGAGGCTGTGCGCAACAATGTGCAGGGCACGCTTGCGCTGGCCCGCGCGGCGATCGCGCATCATGTGGAAAAGTTTGTTCTGATTTCCACTGACAAGGCGGTGAATCCGACCAACGTGATGGGTGCAAGTAAGCGTCTGGCGGAGATGGTGTGCCAGGCTTTGCAGGGGGCAAACGGCACGCGCTTTGTCATGGTGCGCTTCGGCAATGTGTTGGGCAGCACCGGTAGCGTGATTCCGAGGTTTCAGGAACAGATCGCCCAGGGTGGCCCAATAACGGTGACACACCCGGAGATTATGCGTTACTTCATGTCGATTCCGGAAGCCGCGCAGCTGGTGCTCCAGGCCGGTTTGATGGGGCAAGGCGGGGAGATATTCGTGCTCGATATGGGTGAGCCAGTAAAGATTGTCGACCTGGCGCGAGATATGATTCGCCTCTCCGGATTTTCCGGGGATGAGATCAAGGTTGTGTTTACCGGGCTGCGTCCTGGCGAGAAGCTATTCGAGGAATTGTTGGCTGACGACGAACACACTTTGACTACACCGCATCCCAAGCTGCGTATTGCCAAGGCGCGGCTGGTTGAGGTCGCCTGGTTGTCAATACTTGAGGCTTGGCTGAATGCCCCCACCCCGCATGACGAGGCTGAAGTGAAGCGCCAACTACGCGCATGGTTGCCAGAGTACCGCTCAACGCATACCTAGCGCTGGATGGCGACCAGTTGGGTGAATGCCGCCGCCGCCTCTTCTACGCTGATATCAGAGACTTCCCGGCTTTCTTTCTGCAGTAGCACGTAAGGAACGCCCCAAGGGTGCCAGCGCGTTGCATCTGATCTGCCAAAGAAACATACAATAGGTTTGTCGAGCGCTGCGGCAAGGTGCATCGCGCCGCCATCGCTGCAGATGACGGCATTGCACAACGACAAGCCTGCGATCAGTTCGTGCAACTGCTGCGTGGGGCAGGCGAGCACGGGGTGCCCGATGACCATGTTGAGTATCTCTGTGGCCTTGTCATCGTCACCCGGATGCAAGGGGTGATCTGACGAGCCCGGCGACCAGAACAGAAGGAATTTCGCGCCATGATCCTGATGGAGTCGCTGCACCAGGTCGGCAAAAGCGCGTGCCGGCCAACGCTGGCTTTCTTTGCGTGCACTGATATGCAGGCCAATCAGCGGTCCTGTCGCATGCCAATGCTGGGCAGACAGCGTGTTTGCAAGGCGTGCGACTTCAACTTCGTCAGGCGTAATGCGACAAGAGGGGGGCGGTCCTTGTATCCCAAAACACGTCAGCAGCCGAAAGGTATCGACGACTTCGTGTAGAGGATGCTCGCTTTCCACAATCCGATGAGCGAATCGTGCGTCGTTAGCGTGGGATGCATCGACAAACCCAGCCAAACCTTTGCGAGACAGCCACCGGCCCAGCCGAATCAGTCGCGGCTGATAGTTCGGGCTTGCAAGCAACACATAGTCAAACTTTTGTTTACGAAGTTGAAGAAGTAACCCCACCCGGCCTACCAAGGTGCGCAAACGGCTTTGTCCCGCTGGGCGGTGCTTCAGCTTGGTATAGGCGAAGACGGCATCCAGATCCGGGTTTCGATCCAGAACAGCTACGTTATAGCTTGTGGCAAGCGCGGCGATATAAGCAGCAGGGAAAGCCTGTCTGAGTGCGGCAATGGTGGGGGTGGTGCATACCAAATCCCCGATGTTGTCGCGGCGGATGAATAGAAATTTAGGTTGTTGGAGGGTTGCTTTCACGAGGGTGGTCCATAGAGAAGCCAGGGCGATACAAATGCGACAGCCAAAAACCCAGTAACAGCATGCTGAGAATCGCATGCTCATGGTGCAGTGTCGTGTTGAACGCGCCGATGCCGACCGTGACGAACCACGCGCTGAACGATCCACCCCATAGCGCCCAATAGAGATTTGAATGATCGCGACGTGGGAGGTGCCGGGCGAGTGTTGCGGCCCACGCTAGCAGCACCAGAATCAGAATAGAAAAACCGAAAATACCGCGTTCTGCAAGCGTGTTGAAATACAAGCTATGTGCGTGGCCATTTCCGAGATAGCGCCCACTTTCAAACGTTTCATTCCGCTCGGCACGCCACTGCGCTACGTGCTTCACGCTGATTTTTCCGTAATTGTTCATTCCTACGCCGAATAGTGGATACTTGCGCCATGCCTCTTTAGCTGCATTCCAAATTTCAATTCGACCTGCAAGCGTATTATTTCCGTCGATACGGCTTTCAATTTTTTTGATGATGCTCGTTTGCCCAAAATAAGCTAGGCCTGCCGCAACCAGGGTAATCGCAAAAAGAGCAATTACCGTTCGCAGTGAGCGGCGCAACCAAATCAAACCGATAATCAGTGTGAGAATTAGCCCGGCGCCTAATGCCGCCCGACTATCGGAGATAATCAAGGCGATCGCGAGTGTGGCTGTGACTAACACGGAGAGTGATTGCCATAGTGCGCGGCTATTTTTCCAGTACGCCAGAGTCAAGGTTAGGCTCGCGCCATAAATGATGGCGAGATAAATAGCGCTATGGTTGACATGGCCGACCGAGTGTAATTGCAAGGCAGTAGTTTTGTGGGTCACATACAACGACCAAACGCCTAAGGCCAGTGCAAGTACAGCAGAAGCAATTGTGATGGTAAGTAGCGTCCGTAATTCGCTCTCGGCAACCCGACTGCGCATCACCAGCCAAAGAATGCTGCCATACCGCAAAATGTCGTTCGCGCCCAACCATTCGTGATGCTGGAATCCGGCGAAAGCTGCTACGATATAGCCCGAAGCAATCCAAGTGACGATTAATGTATCCCACGCCTTCCATTTCCCGCCGAAATCTTTATCCCGAAATCGATTTACAAACCATGTGATTACATAGGCGGCCCAAAAAATGTTTTTTGGCGCTTCGAACGAGGGCAAGAACAGGATCAACAGCGCGAGAAAAGCGAATTCGATCGGATAGCGGGTTTGAGAAGGGAATAGTCGCATTTGTTTTCAAGTGAAAAGCAGTCGCGCGACATTTTAACAGGCCATTGATGGGGCAACGTATCTTATTCGTCATTCGCGGCAAGCTGGGGGACAGCCTGGTGGCATTCAGCGTGCTGCGCGAATTGCTGCTGCGCCATCCCGAGATTGATGCGACGCTGATTGTGCGCCGCAATTACCTGCCCTTACTCGCCCCCGTGGCAGGTTTGTCTTACGCGCTGATTCCCTATCGCGGGCGCGTGCAGTGCTGGTGGGAGGTGTTCAAACGACGCTGGCGGCACGGGCCGTGGGATGCCTGCGCCGTGCTGTGGGGCACCGGTAACAATCTGGCTAGACTGGCCCAGGCAAGCGGTGCGCGCCGCCGTGTGTATCTGGATGATCGATACAAAAGCGCTTTCCCCGAATTCCCCGAGCGAGCGCCCCTCATGCGCCAAGTCGATCCGGCGTGGCGGGTGGCGCGTATGTTTGATCCGGGCTTGCCCAAGCCGGAAAAGCTGGTGCTGGATGACTTGGCGCAGCGCTGGCGCGAATCGAAAACCAAGTGCGCCATCGGCATCTGTCCCCTGTCCGATGAAAAGCGGCGCAACATGAGTCCCGACACGCTGCGTCAATTGCTGGAGAAGCTCGCGCAAGAACATCCGGGCAGCCCGCTCTATGTATTACTCAATCCTGGCGAACAAGTGCTGTTTCCACGCGATGCGCCGCTCAGTGCCCAGCCGCGCGTGTTCCACACCCTGGACGATCTGGTGAACATCTATCTCGAATTGCAAGCCTGGTATGGCACCGACACCGGGCTGTATCATCTCGCGGCGGGCATGGGTATCCCCTGCATCGAATTCTTTGGCCCCACCCAACCCAGCAGTAATGTGATGCCGGCGCAAGACAACCGGCCCATGCGCTTGGCCGGCCTGGTTGAGATGCACTGCGAAGAAAAGACCTGTACGTCGGCAGTCTGTCTGAATCAAGCGATCCGCAATTACTGCGGCATGGCCGCGCCGCTCGCGCTGGATGCGACGCCGGTGGGCTGCCCCTTGCGCGCGTTGGACGAAGCGCAACTCACGGTTAACACCCTTCATGAAAATTCTGATTCTCAAACGCGATAAAGTCGGCGACCTGCTGCTCACCACGCCCATGCTGGCGCATTTGCGGCGTGTGTTGCCGTACGCGGAAATTCACATGCTGGCCAACGACTACAATGCCTGGGTGATTCAGGACGACCCGAATATCGACAAGCTGTGGATTTACCCGCGCGTGAAACTGGGTGATGAGGTGAGGCCGCTCGCAGTGATCAAACAGTTGTGGCAGTTGCTGGTATTGCGCGCGCAGCGCTACGATTTTGCCATTGCCGCGGGCGGCGTGGTGTCACCGCGCGCCATTAAGCGCTTGGTGAAATTGGGCGCGAAACGCACCGTGGCCTTCTGCGAAGGTTTGGAATTGTGCGCCCGGCTGACCGATCCGCTCCCTTTTCCGAAACAGGTGCATGAAGTCGATCTCAACCTTCGCTTGCTTGCCCCGCTCGGCATCGCCCCGCCAGCGCAGCCGGAGCTGCCGGTATACCGCCTGCCCGAGCAGTGGCAGCAATCTGCGCGCAACTGGTTGGCGCGCGAGGGTTTGCAGCCAGGCGGCTATATCGTGCTCGGCCTCAATGCCCGCCGCGCCAAGCGCAAACCGACCGAGGCGCAAATCTTTCGCTGGAGCGCGCATTTCAAGCAGCAGTGGGGTCTCGATACCGTCTTCGCCTGGATGCCTGGCCCTGCCGACAGCAAGCTTTATCCCGGCGACGATGAACTGGTGCAACCGATGCTGGCGAAAAAGCCGGATTACATGCACCCCTTCTCTTACAGCGATAGCGTCATGCCGCTGTTGGGGCTGGTTTGGAATGCCAAACTGTCGATTTTTCCCGATGGGGGATTGGCACACTTGGCTGCGGCCAGCCCCGGCGGGGTGCTGGCTTTTTTTGCCGACACCACCGTGTCGCCCCACCCCAGTCAATGGGGGCCGCGCGGGCGCAATGTGGCATATCTCGAAGCGGAAAAAAGCGTGGAAGAGTTGAGCGATGCGAGCGTATTCGAAGCAGTCGAAAAACTAATCGCTAATTCGGCTATTTCTGCGAATAAAGATAAGGGTTGAGCGTCGGGTCGTTGTACATCTTGAATTGCCGATACACCTTGAAGTAAGCCGTTCCTTCCCGCGCCTGCGTCAGCAGCCGGTCGAAACACTCTGCCAAATCTGCGCGCTGCTCTTTCAAGCGTAAAACTTTCTGCCGGCATGTTTCTCGGTGCGCTTCGTCCGCATCGGTGCGCTGCGTTTGCAGATTCATGTGGTACATCTTAAGGCTTAGCACCGACATCCGGTCCACCATCGAACCGGCGGTTTCGCTGTTGAGCCATGCATCCGGTCGGCGCGGGACAGCGGCCAATTCGGTCAGCAGAATTTCATCTATTTTTTCGATCGCGTCGTTGCGCGCCTGGTTGTTGCGATCAATCGCACGCTTATTGGCGGCGATCTCGCTGTCCGGCACCTGTTTGCGCCGTGCCTGGTCTTCTTCCGCCCAGAGCAGGCTGTTGTGGCGGTGATTGCGCTCGATAAAGCACCACACGCCGGACTCGAACTGCACCGGCGCATCTTGCTCCCAGCGATCGGTGTGAACGCAGCGGTCGTGGAAGGCGGCGATCTCGGCGCCGCGGGGGAAAGTGGGATCAGTCATGGGCGGGCATTATTCAGCAGCCGGTCGACGGCGTCCAGCACGGGTGCTAAGCCGATGCCCTGCATGCAGCGGGCTTCGGGGCATTCGCGTGGCGTTCGGCTGCAGCGGCGTATCCACTCCGCTTCGCGCTTGAACAGCACTTTTTGGTCGCGGCAGGGGAAGTTCGGCAGCCACACCGCCTGAAATGGCGCATCGCGCCAGAATTCTCCCGCGCCGAACAACAGGGGCGAGCCTTGGCCATACAACGCAACCGTCGGCACGCCGACGATGCGTCCGAGGTGGGTGATGCCAGTGTCGGGGCAGATCAGCATCGCGGCGTTTTGCAGTAAATGCCAGAGCTGCGGCAGGCTGGTATTCCCCGCGTAGGAAGGACGTTTGCCTTCGGGGTCGATTTGCGCGATGTGTTCGCGATCGCTCGCCGCGCCGCTGAACGCGCAGCTCAAGCCACGTGCTTCTAAATCTGTGATCAACGTGCGCCACTTCTCCGGCTGCCAGCGCCGCAGGATGTTTCCTGCACCGACATGCAAGACGGCGTAAGGCGCATCCGGTAAATCGAAAGCGGCGCAGGTGGGTGCGGGCCAACTGGATGGTTGATAGGGCGCGGGCGGCGGGCCATCGACGAGCTGCGCCATCATGTCGGCCACAGTCGCGGGGGTTTGCGGAAACGGGATGAGCGTATCCACTGCCCAATTTTTATAAGCCGGCCGGTCGCTGGCAAAGGCCACGATCCAGCGCGCATCCAACGCGCGCGCCAGCCAGCTGTAGCGGTTGTCACCGGGGATTAACGCCAAGTCGAAACCCTTTTGTTGGCGCAGTGCCGCGAAGCTTGCCGGATGCTTCGGGTCATAGGGCAAAACGATCACGCCGTAGGGACGCTTTTCATACAGCGCGACCAATTCAGGGCGCACCGTCATGACGATTTCCGCAGCCGGGTATTGCGCGCGCAACTTGGCGAGCAAGGGTGTCAACATCAGCGTGTCGCCCAGCAGCAGGTGATGTGCGATCAGGATGCGCGCCGGGTGGCTGGGTTTATGGCGTTTTTTGGTAAAGGTGGCGCGCAGCGCGGCGGCGATGAGCGGGAGCCGCAAGGCCAGCCGGCTAGCCATGGCGCGCGGCTTGAATGAAGATAGCTTCCATTTTATCCAACATGGCGTCAACGCCGAATTTCTCAATCGCGGTTTTGCGTGCCGCCGCACCAAAGGCGGCGCGTTGTTCGGGATCTTGCAGCAGCACCTGGATTGTCTGCTGTAATTGTTCCACGTCGCGCGCCGGCACGATGCGGCCGGATACGCCATCTTGCACGGCTTCGGTGATGCTGCCGATCGGTGTGCTGATCACCGGCAAGCCACAGGCCATGGCTTGCATTAGCGCTTGTGGCACGCCTTCATTGGCGTACGAGGGCAAGACGAATACATCCATTGCGTGTAGCCAAGGCGTGACATCGCGCTGGTTGCCTGGCATGAAGACGCGGCCGGTTAAGTTGAGTCGCGTAATTTCTTTTTCCAGATTGTCGCGCTGTGGGCCATCCCCCACGATGAGCAGTAGCGCGTTGGTGTCTGTGAGGCGCGCAAAGGCTTCCAGCAGATAAACGTGCCCCTTCCAACTGCGCAGGGTGGCGACGATGCCGACAATGGGCGCGGCCAAGGGGAGGTTGAGTTGACCGCGCGCGATGGTGCGGTTGCCGGGCACGAAGCGGTCGGTGTCGATGCCGGTGGGCACGGAGGTAATACGCGCCGGATCAAATCCATTGTGCTTGATGAGTTGTTGCCGCAGCCGTTCCCCGGTGGTGGCGATGAAGGTGGTGGCGGATTGGTACAGCCAGCGCGTCGCGGCATTGTCGGGAATCGCAGCAGAGATGTGACGGGTGCGCACCAGCGGCGGTGCGTGGCGCATGAAGCGCGTGGCCAATGCAGACAGCCAACTATCGGTGGAGCTGTGCGTGTTGATCACGTCGCAGGGATGGTGTTTTAGCCAGCGACGCAGCGCAAGCAGGCCCTTTAAATTTTTACGCCCAATGGGCAGTGCCACGACATGAATATTCCGTTCCTCAGCCGCATGAAAGATGCGCGCCGTAGGTGGTGCGATCAGCGTTACCGTGTGCCCTCTTTGGCGCATGCCCATGGCTTCGGTCAATATCCGGATTTCCTGCCCGCCCCAGCCGAGCGAAGATTCGGTATGCACGATGTGCAGCGGTGTGCTGCTCATGACGCGGCCGTGGGCGTTTCAGGCGTTTCGGCCTGGGCGAATTGGATTTGGTGCAGCTTGGCATACACCCCATTTTGTGCGAGCAGCTCCTGGTGCGCGCCGATTTCGACAATGCGGCCTTTTTGCAGTACCGCGATGCGGTCGGCTTTTTCAATCGTAGACAGGCGATGCGCAATGACGATGGTGGTGCGGTTTTGCATCAGCGTTTCCAGCGCAGCTTGGACATGGCGCTCGGAGGCAGAATCCAGAGCCGAAGTGGCTTCGTCCAGAATCAGAATCGGCGCATTTTTCAAAATCGCGCGCGCGATGGCGAGGCGCTGGCGCTGGCCACCCGAGAGACGCACACCGCGCTCGCCGATTTCGGTGTGCAGGCCTTGCGGCATGTCGCGGATAAATTCCATCGCATGGGCTGCTTCAGCGGCGGCCACGATCTCGGCTTCAGTAGGTGCCTGCTTTTGCCCGTAGGCAATATTGGCGGCGACCGTATCGTTGAATAGCACCACGTCCTGGCTGACCAAAGCGATATTGTCACGTAGGCTTTCTAGGGTAATCGTTTCGAGGTCTTGTCCATCGAGCAAAATACGGCCAACGCTAGGGTGGTAAAAACGCGGGATCAGATTGACCAAACTGGTTTTGCCGCCACCTGAGGCGCCCACCAGCGCCACGGTTTCCCCTGCGTGGATATCGAGCGTGATCTGATCTAGCGCATGTTGAGTGCTGCGATCATAAGTGAGGCCGACTTGATCAAATTTGATTTCCCCGCGTACCCGTTCGACCTTTCGTGTGCCGCTATCGCGTTCTGGCGTTTCGTCGAGCAAATCGAAAATCATTTCGGCCGCAGCGAGGCCGCGCTGTAAGGGTTCATTCACGCTAGTCAGCCGCTTCAGTGGGGAGAGCAGCATGAGCATGGCGGTGAGAAAGGAGACGAAGCCACCCACGGTCAATTGATGATTGCGCGTGGCGATGAACAAGATAATGGCGATAGAAATACCGGCCAGCAACTGTATCGTCGATACCCCGATAGACGAGGCGATCACCTGTTTCAGATTTAATAAGCGTGCATGGTTGATGGCCGCATAGAAGCGGGTATTCTCGTAATCCTGGCCACCGAAAATTTTAACCACGCGGTGGCCTTGAATCGCTTCTTCCAGCACATGGGTAATACGCCCCATGGCAGTTTGCGCGCTGCGGCTTACACCGCGGATGCGATGGCTGACTGCGCGCACAATGAGCGCGACCAAGGGGGTGACAGTGAGCGCGATCAGGGTGAGCTTCCAATCCAAATAGAACATATAGCCCAACAAACCTGCCATGGTCAGCACATCTTTTACCAGGATGGTAATGACGGAGGTGCCCGCTTCGGTCACCGCCGTGACGTTGAAGGCAATGCTAGCGATTAGATTGCCCGAAGCATGCTCGTCGTAAAAGCGCGTGGGCAAGATCACCAGACGTTTAAACATGGCATCGCGCAAATCCATAACCATTTTGTTGGCGACCCAACTCATGGCGTAGCGGCTGGCAAAATCGGCGATGCCGCGTAGCAAAACGATGCCCACGAGAAGTAGCGGCATCATTTTTATGGTTTCAGGATCTTTTTCTACAAAACTACCGTCGAGCAGAGATTTGAGCACAGCAGGAAAACTCGCTTCCGTGGCGGCGGACACCGTCAGGGCAAGAATGGCAATGACAAACATGCGCCAATACGGCGTGACGTATTTGAGCAGTCGAAAGTAAAGATCTTTGCTGGAGAGTTGGGGCGGCATTCGGCGGCGGCTGAGGCGGGCGCTTGAAAAAGGCGGATTATACCCCGGCGCGCGGCATCAACTCGCCGTACAGTCGGAGCAAGTTGTCAGCCATGGTCTGCATGCCATATTCGCTGGCCAAGCGCCGGGCTTGTTCACCCAGTGCGGAGCGGCGATTGTTGTCGAGCAAAGTCGTCATCGCCGTGCCGAGCGCATCCGTATCCAATGCATCCACGACCAGGCCCGTGTGAGCAAGCAATTCAGCCGCGCCACATTGGGTGCTGCTGACCACCGGCAACCCGCACGCCAGTGCTTCGAGCGCGACATTGGGAAAAGGGTCGTACAGCGTGGGCAACACCAATGCATCGGCCGCGCCGTAATAGGGTTTCACCTCTTGTTGCGGGCCGAGGAAGCGTACCCGATCGGCGATGCCCAGTTGTTCAGCCAGGCGCGCGTAGTCGCGGGCGCGGCGATCATGCCCCACCACGGCGAGATAGGCGGCGGGCGGTAAGGCGCGCAACGCGGCCGCCAGCCCCTTGCGCTCGAAGCCGGAACCGACGAACAAGAAAAGCGTGGCGTTATCGGGAATGCCGAGTTGGGCGCGCACTGCTTGGCGATGCTGATCCTTTAAGCGTGGATGAAATGCTTCCAAATCCACTCCGCTGTAAATCACATGCAGCTTATCTTCCGCCACGCCGAAGTGACGCATGATTTCCGCTTTCACCATGCGCGAATTGCAGATCACGGCTTTCAGTTGGGGTGAGGCGAATAGGCGGCGTTCGGCGGCGAGCGTGTAGCGATGGTAGGGATTAAGCCAAACACCTAAGCGGCTGAAGGGGCCGAGGACACGGCTGCGCTGCGCGAGCCACTCACGGTGCACCCCATCGCCCGCGCGATAAATATCGCAGCAAGCAATGCGCTCATGCGATTGCACCAAGTCGAACTTGTGCTGGGCCAAGGTGCGGCAGACGCAGCGCGCAAAGCCCCAATCGCGCCACAAGCTGCCTAGATAAAACGGATTACAAGTCAGCGCGTCGCCGCCGCCTTCCCATTCGCGCGTAAGCAAAGTAATCGATGCGCCTTGTGCCTTAAGTGCGTCCATGGCGCGGGAAACAAAACGCTCCGCGCCGCCGAACGGGGTATAGCGCTGGCGGATGAGCGCGAGCTTAAGCGGGGTAGTCACGGAAGTGTGGCTTACCAACTGGTGCGGACATGCCGGTAGGCGCGGATTTTTTCGTCCGAAGTGACAAGCAAGGCGCCATAACGGCGCGCCATGGCTACGATTATCCGGTCGGCCGGATCCTTGTGGAAGGGCTCGGGAAGCTCGGTGCTCGCAATCGCGTCATCGGCGGAGAGCGGTTCGATTGCAATGCCGGGATAGGCGCGCGCGGCCGCGAACCAGTTGCGCATATCCATCGGCAGCGACAGCTTGCCCAAGCGGTTTTTGGTGGCGATTTCCCAGACCGAAATGCTGGAAACGAGCAGCTTCGTGGCGGCCTCCCCCTGTTGCACCAGCTTGCGGGTGCGTGCCGGAATCTTTTCGGGGGCATGCAGCCACCACAGCCAGGCTTGGGTGTCGAGAACGATCATTCCAGCGCTTCCCACGGCGCGATCAAAGGCGCGTTGAAGTCCTCATCCATCTGGAGCGGTAAGTTGCGCAGCGGGTAATCATTTTCGGCGGGCGTTTTGTCGCGATAGCGCACGAGTTTAGCGATAGGTTTGCCACGGCGCGTGATGACCAAGCCCTGCTCATCCAATTGATCGAGCAGGCCCGGTAGATGCGAGCGCGCATCGGAGATAGTCAGGTATTTCATCGTGTGGCCTTGGTAGATGTACAAAATGAATTGTACATCTATGGGGTGCCGGGTCAAGCGCCGGAGAGCAGTCCGCCCACCGCTTGCAGCACGCGCTCCACCGGCAGCGTGGTCAGGCATTCGCTGATCTTGCCGCCACCACAGCCGTCCTGACCACAGGGACGGCAGGGGTGATCAGAGGTGATGAGCCGGTGCGGCACCATCCACGGCCCCCATTCCTTATCCCCGCTCGGCCCGAACAAGGCCAGCACCGGGGTTTGCATGGCGGCAGCGATATGCATGGGCGCGGAATCGACGCCGATGAAGAGCTTGGCTTGCGCGGTGAGCGCGGCGAGCTGCTTCAGCGTGAGTTGTCCGCCCAAATTCACCACCGGCTGGGTGAGCGGGCGCAGGATGCGCTCCAACATGGCCAATTCACGTGCATCCGGGGCGCTGCTGACCGCCAGCGTGTGACCTTGCGCCTGTAGCGCTTGCATCAGTGCGGTCATTTTGTCCTCAGCCCAGCATTTAAACAGCCAACGCGAAGTGGGGTGAAGGTGGATGAAGGTTTTAGCGCCCAAACCTCGCGCCGCAAGGATTTTCGAAATATGCCGCTTGGCGTCCGTGCCGGGTTCCAGCACCAACCGTCGTTCTGTAAGGTCCGGTTGCAGGCCAATCCGGCGTAGCGCATCAAGATGGATTTCCACCGTATGCCGGGTATTGCCGGGTGCCCACGGGAACAAATGCGTGAAGCTGTTTTGCCACCACCAATTGCGGTTGCCGAGTCTGCGCGCCACACCATAGCGTGCGCCGGTCAAGCGCTTAACCCAGGCTCCACGTGGGTGTTCGCTCAGATGGATCACCAAGTCGTAGCGCTTGCTGCGCAATCGCGACAGCAGCGCCCATTCCTGCTGTACCTGAGTCAGCGCCCCAGCCCGTTTCCAGGCGCGGTCAATCGTATGAATTTCCTCGATCGCCGGGTGCAGCGTCAGCATCTCGGCTGTATCTTGGTACAGTAGCGCGTCAATTTTGAGGTGCGGGGCGTGATTTTTTAGGGTGCTGAATACGGGGGAGGTGAGCAGCACATCCCCGTGATGACGCAATTTGATGACCAGCACGCGCCGGAGTTGAGAAAGGTCGATAGCGTCGGTAAGCACCGGCGAACGATAGCAAATTTCGTGGGAATCGCAAAATTCCCCGGACGGCATGCGGCCGAAACCAATATTCGCTGCAATTTCAACTCTGTATTTGACACCTCAACGTTGCGGCGGCATAATTAGCGGTTTCGCTGGGAGGGGTGCCCGAGTGGCTAAAGGGGGCAGACTGTAAATCTGTTGGCTTACGCCTACGTAGGTTCGAATCCTACCCCCTCCACCATAGAATTTAGGGCTTGAGCAGTTGTAGCGGGTATACATAGAGTTACGCGGGTGTAGCTTAATGGTAGAGCTGAAGCCTTCCAAGCTTAAGACGAGGGTTCGATTCCCTTCACCCGCTCCAGTTTCCTAAGGGGGCAACGCCCCCTTAGGAAACTGGTCGGGTGGACGGATGAGAGCCCTCCGGTTCGACTAGCCGAGCACCGCTCGGCTGGACGCCCGAAGGGCGGTCCCGACCAATAGGTCGGGATGGCTGGATCGCCATAAGGCGGGACAGACACATTCCCTTCACACCCAAAATTGGGTGTGGGTTGAAAGAGAAGAACAAGTTTCGCCCATGTAGCTCAGTGGTAGAGCACTCCCTTGGTAAGGGAGAGGCCACGTGTTCAATCCACGTCATGGGCACCACGGGTTTGGCATTGCAAGATTTAACGAGATAAACGATAAAGGAACGCGATCATGGCAAAAGGCAAATTTGAGCGCACCAAGCCGCACGTCA
>ERZ1292633.510-Hain-H41-02um-R1-510-length-44652-cov-8_pt1 | contig 44652 bp, 42 predicted proteins | sample MGYA00564406_ERZ1292633 | MGnify/ENA primary metagenome ERZ1292633 (study PRJEB36523, sample SAMEA6512639) | groundwater metagenome | collected 2019-01-08 | study: AquaDiva: Metagenomics assemblies of 32 groundwater samples | reverse complement strand
AAGGTGCAAAGCACCGCTGACCGAGGACCCATTGACTGTATTAGTGCTACAGTCTTTGGAGTTTGAATGGAAAGATCCAGTATTATGGGAGTGAATGGGTCCTCGGTCAGCGGTGCTTTGCACCTTGCCGAGGATGACGCGCCCGGATATTCGTACATACCCCACATTCTTTTTCGGCACAATATCCACAACATCAATATCTCCAAATCGAACCGGCAGCTTCGCAATTGATTCTCCTACCTTATGAATAATTTTTTGCTGTGTATTTTTAAAAGCCCATTCTAACGTTTCCAAACACTCTTTTTTTCGTTCCGCTTGAGAATGACAGCCATTTAAAACACACAAAATATGCCTGTGCGTTTTGGGATGATAGGCTGTGGCAACTATCCCACATCCTGCTTTTTCTGTGTATCCTGTTTTTAACCCATCGCAAACAAAAAGCGGTGATGAACGGCCCAAAATCACATTTTTGTTGTACTGATGGATGTTATTATAAGTAAATTCTTGCTGCGCAAAACGATCTAATTGTCCTTTGTGATTACTCAATAAATACAAAGAAATGATGGCCAAATCATAGGGTGTTGTTAAATGCTGCGGATCTGGCAGTCCAGATGTGTTTACGAAGTTGGTATGTTTCGCGCCAATCTTCTTAGCAAAAGCAGTCATGTCTCGCGCAAATGTAGCTTCATCCCCACAGATATGAATGGCCAATGTACAACAAGCATCGTTGCCGGAAACAACGGCAATACCATCCAGTAATTCGCGAACAGTCAATCGCTGACCAACCTCTAAAAACATGGTGGTGCCTTCCAGTTGGTAAGCTTCCTTTGGAACAGTCACCACTTCATCGAGTGACACTTTCCCCTGTTTAATCAGTTCTAACGTATACAACACCGTCAGAATTTTTGTCATTGATGAGGGTGCCATCAAATCCTGAGCATTGCAGGATTGAATAACTTCATTGGTGTCAACATCTAACACCAATTTTTGCTTTATAGCCTGACATAAAGGTGCTTTGGGAATGATTTTTTTAGGCGACACTGATTTTGCAAAAAGATAAAAAAGAAGAAAAAACATGAATGACAAAATGTTCCAAATTTCTTTATCATATCATACAGCAAGATGGGCCTTAAATTCTGGTACGATCTCTAATGGCATCAGCGTTGCACTGGTTGTCGATATTTTTGGCATGTGGGCAAAACTAAGACCACGTAGCTTTAAAACCGCTTCTTTTTGTGTCCACAAGTCAAAAAAATCAAAGACTGTGTTCACCTCCGCGCGTTCAGCTTCTGTAAAAAACTGTCGCATAATGGCTTTATAGTTAATCGTCTCATCCGTTTTTTGTACATCAATGCCGACTTCTTGATCAAATGACCAGGCTATGATCCATAAGTTGCCGGAGTGGGAAACATTGAAGTGTAGCGTTGGGTCATCCTCGGCAAGAGCGCAGCTCGCAACCGATGACCCATTGATTGGATTAAGATTGGGATGTTTTGAATTTAAATCTGCAGATCCAGTTGCATGACAGTAAATGGATCCCTGCTTTCGCGGGGATGACAAAAAAGGCTTCCCTTCCCTATTAATCTGAATATTTTTTGGATCTTGTTGTAATACTTCTCCTAGAACCATTCGGGTTAGTATAAACGACCACGTTTTTTGGTGTCGCATGGATGGGGAAGAGATGGAGGATAGGGTTGCTTTTTCTTTCATACTCAACCCGTCATCCTCGGCAAGAGTACAGCTCGCGACCAATGACCCATTTATTGAATCTAAGATACGATGTTCGGAGTTCAAATAAGAAAATCCAGCACTATGACAGAAAATGGGTCCTCGGTCAGCGGTGCGTTGCACCTTGCTGAGGATGACGGCTTTGGTCGGTGCTTCAGGTAACCAATACCCCCTTACATGTACAGACCTAAACTGATTTTGGTAGGCGACGGGAAGGGGCATTTTTTGCTTTGGTAATTTTTGGCAATTTTCTATTTTTCAAAAGATACTTCACTTCCTCTACATCCAGTGTTTCTCGATCTAGCAAAGTCTTCGCCAGCAAGTGCACTTCTTCTTTTTTTTCTTCCATTAGTGCGGTCGCTTTTTCGTAACAATAAGTTAGAATACGCTCAACCTCAGCATCTAAACGCTCTAATGTCTTTTCTGAAAAATTGTAATCATACCTATATCCTGCATCATCTGTTGTTGCATAGTTCTGGAAAACAGGTATTTTTTTAGAATCTATTGTCAGTGCGTATTCCATCACCATTCTGCGACACAAAGCCGTCGCCTGTTGAATATCATTCGATGCCCCTCCCGTCATTAAATCTTCACCAAAAAACATATGCTCGGCTATACGCCCCCCCATAGAAAGCATGATGTGAGCTAGCATTTGCTCACGAGGCGCCAATAACTGATCCCGTTCCGGTAACGTTACAACCATACCAAGTGCTGATCCGCGCGGAATAATTGTTATTTTGTGCATAGGCGTTGCACCCGGTGTATACAAAGCTATGATGGCATGTCCCGCCTCATGATGCGCCACCCAATTTCGTTCTTTCGGATCCATTAGGAAGGATTTTCTCTCTGCACCCATAATAATTTTATCTTTCGCTGACTCTAAATCTTGTTGCGATACCGCCAGATGATTATGACGCGCCGCTAATAATGCCGCTTCATTGACAATATTGGCCAAATCAGCACCAGAAAATCCAGGAGTACCACGCGCAATTTTGCGCAAATCAACATTGGGAAACAAAGGCACATTACGAGAATGTACACCCAAGATTTTTTCGCGACCATCAATATCAGGAAAAGACACGCTAATTCGTCTGTCAAATCGTCCCGGCCGAAGCAAAGCGTTATCAAGAACATCAGGACGATTTGTCGCTGCTACAACAATAATACCTTGATTTTGTTCAAACCCATCCATTTCAACTAATAGTTGGTTCAATGTTTGTTCGCGTTCTTCGTGCCCACCAGAAAACCCGCTACTACGCCGACGTCCTACCGCATCAATTTCATCAATAAAAATGATACAAGGTGCATTGCGTTTTGCTTGTTCAAACATATCGCGTACACGACTAGCGCCTACACCTACAAAAACTTCGACAAATTCTGAGCCGGAAATGTTGAAAAACATCACACCAGCTTCGCCTGCAATCGCGCGCGCAAGCAAGGTCTTACCATTACCAGGAGGTCCCGACAACAAAACACCACGGGGAATACGACCACCTAATTTTTGGAATTTTTGTGGATTCTTTAAAAATTCAACTATTTCTTCTAATTCCGATTTAGCTTCATCGATACCTGCCACATCAGCAAATGTGACTTTTATATCTTTTTCTCCTGTTGCTTTTACACGTGACCGCCCCAAACCAAATGCACGATTTCCGCTGGACTGTAAACTGCGTACCGACAAATACGCCAAACCAATCAACAACAGAATAGGTAACCACGATAAGATAATTTGTAATAAAGAAGGCATGTCAGGATCAGGTGGCAACACGCTTACTTTTACATTGTTTTCCAGAAGAATGTCGATCATTTTTGAATCTGAAGGCGCATAAGTCTTAAAGACCTCTCCAGCTTTAGTCACGCCAACAACATTGCGCCCCTTAATCGTAACAGTATTAATCTTACTATCCTTAATTTTATTCACAAAATCCGAATAAATGAGAAGAGGTGTTTTTTCAACTTTGTTGATACTGGGCATGAATTGGAAAAGAACAAACAACGATATAAAGATCGTCAACCACACAAACAAGCTTTTCTTGTTAAATTTCAATCGATCCTCTTGTGATACAAAAGCACATTCAAATTTATTGTATCACAGCTTTTGAGGGGACAAAGTAGCCATTTGTAATGAACATTAAGAAATAATTTAATGTGTCTTCAGCATGAACAGATAAAGTTTGAGCAGGATTGACTGATCGTTCTTCCGCTAAATTATCCAAGGCTGCCAATAGTTGACTCGCACCCACCTGTTTTGAAAACACAATATTAGGAATACAGGGAAAATGCATACAATGTCGTAATATTAGCGCACTCATCACACCAGCCAATAAGTTATTTTTATCATTTCCAAATTGGCCCGCACCTGCTCCTTGAATAACAGAGTTGATTATAAGAACAGAACGATTTAATTCTTTAATAAAAACAGATGATTTCAATTAATTTATTTCTATTTATATATAAGTATATTAGCACCGTTAAGTAAAAGTTGGAAGTCTGTTTTCTACGCCAACCCCAAGTCTACTATTTGGCTGATCCACTGTATACAAATCAAAAGGTTTGGGAATCGGACGAATTAGACTAATCGGACCTGGCTTCCGACGTGCGCGATCATATATCAATAACATTGATGCGTACAAGCGCATGAAGAAAAAGGTCATGGATAAGCCAACAAGAAAAACATCAGACCACGTTATCATGCTTCTTGAGCAGACACTAGGCAAGAAAAGAGAAGCAATCGAATAAATCAACAAAGTGCCAGATAATATCCAATTAAATAAAAATAGTGTTTTATTGGGGTTTAGCACACTGACAATACTTAAAAAAGTTGAAACTAAACTAGCAACAACGTAAATTTTTTGAGGCAATGTCGTCGACTCTTTCGGACATAAAAAATTGCGATAAAATAAAATAAAAGCAGATCCAAACGCCCCAAGAAAGACAATCAAGATCAGAGGGATTTCTTGTTCGGGAAATTTCATTTAATTAATATAAAGTATTTACATTTAATTATATTTTACACTAATATTTTTAAAATATAAATATTATGCACTCTTTGTCTTGCTTTCTTGTTGATTTGACGAATCAACAAGCGCAGCTATATGCAGCGACACAAAAAAGGTTTATCCTGTGAGTTGTATATGTGTGATTACGTCATAAATGTGGCGCAAGCCCTCCGATGTTGGCATAAATGCCGATGTGTTTTATGACGTTAGAATCGGAAAAGGAGCATTATCATTATGAAGACTGTTACCATACAAGAACTATTTGAAGCCGGCGTTCATTACGGACATGCGCGCGCAAGATGGAATCCAAAAATGGCCCCTTATCTATTTGGGGTACGCAATGGCACACACATCATTGACATTACAAAAACTATTCATCACTTGACATCAGCCATGCAATTACTAAAAAAAATTGCAACAAGTGGAGGTCGTGTTTTATTCGTAGGCACAAAGATGCATGCTGCACCTATCATTAAAGAGACGGCAGATGCGTGCGGTCAATATTATGTGAATCACAGATGGCTTGGCGGAATGTTGACCAACTGGAAAACGGTCGCCCTTTCCATTAAAAGGCTTGAAGAAATGGAAAAACGCTTATCGACTCCAGATGGTTTGACAAAAAAAGAACAAATGCAGTTAGAACGCAAACGTGAAAAATTAGAGCGCGTTGTCGGTGGCGTCTCTAAAATGGGCGGACAACCTGATGCACTGATTGTTATTGACACGCTAAAGGAAAAAACTGCTATTTTAGAAGCCAATCGTTTGGGGATACCTGTTATTGGTATTGTGGACTCTAATGCTGATCCGGATATTGTCAAACATTTAATTCCTGGAAATGATGACGCTATTCGGGCTATTCGTCTGTATTGCGATTGTTTCCAAGATGCGATTCTGTCAGGTTTGCGTGAAAGCATGAAAAATTCAGGTGTTGATTTAGGTACAGCTGCAGAAGTGTCACCTATGGAACAATTGTTTAGCACACAGGAAACGAAGGAGAACATATAAATGGATATTTCTTCCGCAGACATAAAAAAATTACGTGATACAACGGGCGCAGGCATGATGGATTGCAAAAAAGCGTTAGCTGAAACCAAAGGCGATTTTGAAGCCGCGATTGATTTTTTACGCAAAAAGGGCTTAGCATTGGCTGCCTCTAAATCTGGACGCGTGGCCGCTGAAGGCGCGGTCGCTGTACACGTTGAAGGCACAAAAGGCGCGTTAATTGAATTGAATTCAGAAACAGATTTTGTTGCACGCAATCTAGACTTTCAGGCCTTGGTCAAAGAAATTGCAACAATAGCATGCAAAGAGCAATGCGATTTTGACACCCTTAAATCATCCACTGATATGAAAGTGACAGAACTAGTTGCAACCATTAAAGAAAATATGCAGCTTCGTCGAAGCAGTGTACTATCGGTTAGTAAAGGTGTGGTTGCATCTTATATTCATAACGCTTACGCGCCTGATCTAGGAAAAATTGGCGTGCTCGTTGCGCTTGAATCTTCCGCAGCAACAGATGCTCTTTATGCCCTTGGTAAAAAAATTGCTATGCATATTGCCGCCGTTAAACCAAAAGCTTTAACAGTAGAACGATTGCCTGCCGATATTGTGGCGCGTGAAAAAGCGATCTTCGCTGATCAAGCACGTGAATCGGGACGCCCTGAAGAAATTATACAAAAAATGATCGACGGCCGTATGCGTAAATTCTATGAAGAGTCTGTATTGCTAGAACAAGTTTTTGTATTAGATGGCAAGCTTACTGTTAAAGAGTATATTGCAGCTGAAGCAAAGCAACTTGCCACAGACATTGTCATGAAGGACTACGCCTACTTTGTTTTGGGTGAAGGCATTGAAAAAGAGACTGTCGATTTTGCTGCCGAAGTTATGGCGCAAATTAAGTAATGTCACAACCCATACGTGGCTTTCGCGACATCTATGACAAGTCTTACGTACTTATGGAACGTGTCATTCAAACAGCTACGGCTGTTGTTAAACGCTATGGATTTTCAGGGATCGAATTACCACTTTTAGAACACACCCCTGTTTTTAAACGTTCTTTGGGTAACACTTCTGATATCGTGCATAAAGAAATGTATTCATTTCTGGATCGTAACGGTGAAAGCCTAACACTGCGTCCAGAAGGTACAGCAGGTCTTGTGCGCGCTTTCATTTCCAATCAAATGATGCAAGATCTTCCAAAACGTTTTTTCTATACAGGCCCAATGTTTCGTTACGATCGCCCACAGAAAGGACGTTATCGTCAATTTTATCAGTTTGGGATTGAATGTTTAGGTGTTGACCATCCCTATGCTGATTATGAATGCATCAAAGCAGCAATCGATATTTTTGATGAACTTGGCATTTCTGGATATACTTTACATCTGAATACATTGGGTGATTTGGATAGCCGCACAAAATTCAACCAAGCGTTCCAAGATTTTCTACAAGGACATAAGAATGACTTGTCAGAAGATAGCCAAATGCGCCTGATGACTAATCCTTTGCGTATTTTGGACTCAAAAGATACAGGCGATCGATGCATCGTAGCAAATGGTCCCAAACTAAAAGATTATTTATCAGCAGAATCGAAAGCATTTTTTGATCAATTGTGCACGTATCTAACAAATGCACAAGTTCCATTTCAACTAGATAACAATTTGGTACGCGGGCTTGATTATTATTGCCATACATCATTTGAATTCAAACACAGCGAACTTGGCGCACAGTCCGCCTTCGGTGGGGGCGGACGTTATAACGGACTTGTTCAATTAATGGGCGGAGCCGATATCAGCGGTATTGGATTTGGCCTTGGAGTCGACAGGTTAATGCTACTTTTGGAACAACAACCGTTGATCGAACCAACCCCAGTTATCGTTATTCCATTTGAAGATACTCAAATGGGTTATGCCTTGTATGTTGCCTATCTACTTCGCTTGGAAAATATTATCTGTGAAGTTTCTTTTAAAGGAAAACTTGCCAAAGATTTAAAATACGCACAAAAAAGAAATACCCGCTATTGCCTATTAATTGGTCCTGATGAAATAGCAGGAGAAGCTGTTACATTAAAATTCATGGATGGGTCTTCAGAAAATAAGATCGTACCACTTAAACAGTTGGCGTCGTTTGTGATTTCGTAGCCATTCCTGCCATGATTTGCTGTAAAACAGCCAATTGAGCAGCTGTAAATCCAGCAGGTGATCCTGCCGTTGTATTGGTTGTTGTGGACTTAGGTATTGGCGTCACGGGGATAGATGCAGTAGGAGCTGATACAGCAGCAGCCTGTCGCAACGCAGCCATTGCTTGAACAGGACTAGAGTTAGCACTAAGCACACTATTGTTCGTTACCGGTTGTTGAGATGTTGCAAGAACAGTTGGTGTGGATACCGGTTGTGGCGTAGGGCAACTACTACTGCTGCTGCAAGGAGATTTTGTTTTTGGCAAACAACCTACTAAAGCTGATATTTGTGGACCAAATAATTTTTCTGGATATTTGACAGCAATAAAGGCCAACAAAAGAGATAAGAATCCAATGGCCAACATGAGTAGCCAGAACATAAATGTACCTGTTATCTTAGCACCAGCAACATCATCTGCTGCATCTATGCCAAACGTTCCAGGTATCACAAAAGCATTCGGTATACCACTTGGTACGGTATTATTTGCAACCGAATAAGAATTAGCACCAACTTTAATTACAGCAGATTGAGCCGTTGCCGCAATTGTAGCATTTGTTAAGGGGTTGAAATCATTCACACCTGTTAAGTCCACCAATTGACCGCTGGCACTTGTTAACTGTAAAAAAAATGAAGGATTAAAGAAAATAAAAACAAGCATAACCAGAAGAAGCGCTGCAATGCCTAAAACTAAAATATAGAACCAAGAGCTTAATACAGATGACATAAATAATAGATGCTAATCTCTTTATTGTTAGTATAACATTAAATAAAATTTAAATAAAACAAAAGAATTCATTTTATCGCGCCCATCCAGATTTGTTCCATCGCAAGAATCTGCAAAAACACAAATAGTCACCAAGCCTATACCACTATCTTTGATGCAAATTAATTGTTTGTTGATCCGCAAAATGCTATAAATGGTATGTTAGTGGGGTATAGCCAAGTGGTAAGGCATCGGTTTTTGGTACCGACATTCCTAGGTTCGAATCCTAGTACCCCAGCCAACACAAACCAACATTCTATGGCGGAGTAGCTCAGCTGGTTAGAGCGACGGAATCATAATCCGCAGGTCGGGGGTTCGAATCCCTCCTCCGCTACCATTTATATAACTTTTAATAAGCTTAATTCGGCAGAGAACAAGATAAATTTCTGATATATGCAGTATATCTTCTTGTTTTTCCGCCTGCATGAAAATAACCAACAGCGGTGCGCCATGAGCCAAATTGTCTATGCAATTTTTTTAAGTAACGCGCTCCATAACGCAAGTTACATTCCGGATCTAATAACTGTTCGGCAGAATATTTCTTATGATGCTGTAAATTCACTTGCATCATGCCTACATTAATATTCTTTCTTCCCGCCTGACGCAGTTGAATCACTTTTTTCATAGCTTCTGATTTGTTAGCAAAATGATACCCTCGTTTGCCCCCATAAATCGCAAAAGGATTCCATCTCGATTCTTTTTTCACAATCGCTTTAAATAAATCCACGGGAATTTTTTCTTCATACGCAATCCGCGCTGCCATATTCAAGTAAGCCGTTTTGGGCAGGACACGGGCCATTGCTAGATTGAAACATACTAAAAAGATCATATCATTTGCTCCACTGATTGCACTTCTGGTACAAAATATTTCAGCATACGTTCTATACCCATTTTAAGCGTCGCCGAAGAACTGGGACATCCCACACACGCACCTTGCATACGCACATAAACGATACCATTGTCAAAATGATCAAAAACTATGTCCCCCCCATCTTGTAGCACCGCAGGACGAACCCGCGTGTTAATCAATTCCATAATCTGTGCAGAAATACCATTATCTTCGACTTTTTTTACAAATGTTTCATCGAACTGAGGCGCTGCACGTTCGAAGAACTCGGTTACAGCATATTTTTCTAAAAGTGCCATCACCTGAGGTTTCAGAGCAAACCAATCCCCCCCTATAGTTTTGCTGATGGTAATAAAATTACGCCCTAAAAAAGCGGCTTGAATATGCTCAATTGCCAATATTTCTTTGGCAAAGGGACAACCTACAATAATATCGTTTTTAACAAAAAACGTACGAACAGGCGTAAGGTCAAGAGGAATTACCGGAATGTCGAGTAGAAATTTAAGACTAAGCGGATTGGGCGTTTCCTGTATGCTGATCTGCGCCATTATGTCCTATCCGAACCTACTTGTCTTATTATCCATGAAGCCAAGGAGGCATACTATATTGTTCTTTAACCAGTCGCGTGCTATCCTGAAATAGATTGTGATCTTTTTGGTGTGTTTCTTGCCAGAAAATCATGTGTTTTACCCTTTTCTTTTGTCCTTGCGCAGGACTTATGGTAGGACCATTAGAAGGCTTTGCTGATGTTTGGGGAACAGAATTTTTCAAAAAAGTCTACACTATGGATCCAACAATTGCTGCCAGCCTACCTTCAATGACTTATTTCGGCATGTGCTGCGGACCTGTTCTAAGCTTGATTGCCGAAAAAACACGCAGCTATCTTGGCACCATCATTGGGGCTGGCATCATCATGACCGCAGGATTTTTATGGATGCTATTTGGACAAATTGCTCCGGCTATTGTTGGCTGTTTACTTTTCGTCGTTGGCGTTTGCTGTGCTTACCAGATTGTAGCAATCTATAAAGCATCAACTTATGTCCCAGAAGATGTCAGCGGGTTAACGACGGCCGTTGCCAATATGATCATCATGATTTTTGGTTACGTCTTTCATGCAGCTATTGGAAAAGTGGTTAGCATGACAGGCGGCATCAACTCTGCCCATGCTTTCATCTACGGGATATCCGTCATCCCTTGTGCCACTTTTCTTGGAACACTTGGCTTTATTGTTATTGCAAAAACAAAAGCTGATTAGGCTTTAGAAACGGGAGCAGCAGGTACTATTGGAGCTGGAACAGTTGCAGCTGGTTTTGTGCCGGCTTGGATTGTAAGTGGTACAGAAGTATCTGGCGTCGCCGAAACTGCAGCAGGCGTTGCCGTATTGGTGTTTGTATTAGAAATAACGTTGTTGCTCGAACTGGTGTTATTCACAACAACTGGCGTGCTTGTATGTACAGTGTTTTCTGCTTTACTGTCGGCCTTAGCTTTAGCCTTCGCTTGCGCCTCATGGTGTCTTCTTCGACGCACTTCTGCATTTCCCCGTCTCATTTTTGAAAAACCTTCATGCTTTGCTGCTTCTTTGTCAGCATCTTCACGCACTTTATTGGCATATTTTTCATGTTCATCAGCCATATCCTCTTCAGTTTCAATGGCTCGGCATTCTGGACAAATGATTGTAGGGGAAGCTGTTGGTTCTGCACATAAGTTTAATAATGTAAATAACAACATGTTTTCCAAAGTTTTACTTTGTATTAATGTTATTATAGCACAATTTGTTTATTGTCTTAAATAAAACAATAATGATGCGGGTAATAGCCAAAGCTGTCATCCTCAGACCGAAGATCCATTCACTTTATTCAATCGGGATGCACATAATTTGGAGGAAAAACAATAGATCCCTGGTCTCGCTACGCGCACCAGAGATGAGGTCCTTTACTGATATCGAACCAATGCTAATTCAGAATAATTCGTGTTTTGAATTTATAATCCGAGTAATATGAAAGAAAGAAATGCCTTAACCTCCAACTGCTGGAGCTAGAACTGCCACTTCTTCACCGGCTGCTGTTGTTTTTCCTGCTGCTATTGGTTGTTCACTTGAGGAAGATATTCCTGCAGGCTCACCTGCTGCCGCAGCTTGTTGCGGCTCAACAACGGTGGATGTTGTTGTTGAAGCTGCCGCTTCTTCCACTACAGGAAGAGCTCCTGCCGCCGCTGGTTGTTCAGTGGCTGCAACAACTGGAGCTGGAGCTGGCGCCGCTTCCACTATAGGTGCTGGACCCTCTTGTGGGATTTCAGCAGAAGGTGTCCCTCCCGTTGCCACATTGTGTTCTGCCTCTGCCACCTGAACATCATGCACTGCAGCTTGAACACTTGATTGGTTTGCACCTGCAATCTGCGCCATAATGCCCTTAAGCTCTTCCATTTTGGCAGCATACATGGCAGAAAGAGCTTCAAATCTCTCAAGTTTCAGTTCTTTACGTTTTAATTCCTCTTCTGCAGCAAATACTGCATCCTGTTTTTCTTTTGCTGTTGCTTGACTTAAAGCAGCTTGTGCACGCAAGTCTTCAATTTGAGCTCTTCTTGCATTTAATCTATCCTTTTTCTGTTCCAGGGTAGCGGGACTGAAATATGCTTCTGGGGATGAATAACTCCCATGACTTCCATAAGTAGTAGTAGCAAAGACTGTTGATAAAATGATAGATAACATAATGTTAACTCCTTACAAAAGTGGATAGACAATCCACGTGTTAATAACATTGGTTATATAAAAAGCCCGGGTTAAAATTTGGTTAAGATTGGAGAAGTTTTTTTAATGCAGCAACCCTGGTGCCGTCATCCTCGGCAAGGTGACCGTAGGGAACCGCAGACCGAGGACCCATTTACTAATTTTTAAATGCAAATCTACTACAATTGCGTATGAACTTTTATACCTATATCCTTGCCAGCAAACCCCGTGGCACTTTATATATTGGGATTACACGCGATATAGAACAACGTGTATACCAACATAAAACCAAGCTGGTCAAGGGTCTTACGCAAAAATATAATGTACACATGTTGGTCTATTTTGATATGTTCGACACACCAGAAGATGCTATTGCTCGTGAAAAAGAATTGAAGCATTGGAAACGTGCATGGAAAATTACATTAATAGAAACGCACAATCCCCTTTGGAAAGATTATTTTTTGGAATGGTTTCCTGGGATTGAGTAAATGGATCCCCGGTCTCGCTACGCTCGCCAGGGATGACGTCCTTTACTTACATCGAACTACCGTTAAATAGGTCTGCGGCGCTGCGCGCCTTGCCGAGGATGACAGTAACTAATCACACACCCGCCACAATGTCCCATTTAATGTGTCTTCTAGCATCACATGCTCGGCCTCTAACGCTTTGCGAATCTCATCCGCACGACCGAAATCTTTGGATAAACGCGCCTCTGCACGTTCTTCTATTAATTTTTCAATCCGCTCAACATCTACAGATCCTGAAAACCACTCCGACGACTTACAATTTAATAATCCAAGCAAATCAAAAGAAGCCTTTAGTCCCGCCGCCACATCTGGATTTTTTGTCTTGTTCAATTCAGTAATTTTTTCATGCAAAACCGTCAATGCCAAAGGCGTGTTCATATCGTCATTTAAAGCCTCCATAAAAGCATCAAAAGGCACACTAGCTGAAACCTCATCAAAATTGCGCATGGCCAAATAGAAACGATTCATATTATTGTGGGCCTGGGCCAATTTATCCTGCGAAAAATCCATAGGCTGACGATAATGTGTATTTAAAAAGGCATAACGAATCACTTCTCCTGGCGTTTTTTCAAGAATTTCCCTGACCGTAAAAAAATTACCCAAGGATTTGGACATCTTTTCACCATTCACCTGCAAGTGCCCATTATGCATCCATACGTTCACCATTTTGGGGACACTATGGAAACAGCAACTTTGCGCCATTTCATTTTCATGATGGGGGAAAATCAGGTCGATACCTCCCCCATGAATATCAAACGTCTGCCCTAGCAATGCCGAACTCATGACACTACATTCTATATGCCAGCCAGGGCGGCCTTTACCCCACGGACTTGCCCATCCGATCTGATCATCATCAGACGGTTTCCATAAAACAAAATCTTTCGGGTCTTCTTTATAGGTCGCCACCTCTACCCTGGCGCCATCTTCCAATTCTTGCTGCGGCAATTTTGATAAGGATCCATAAGCAGGGTAAGATTTGACGCGGAATAACACATGACCATCAGCCACGTAAGCAAAACCTTGCTCTACCAACCCCTGAATCATCGCAATCATACCTTCCACATATTCTGTGGCTTTTGGCTCAAAGTCTGGCGACAACGTTCCCAAGGCAGCCACGTCCCTATGAAAATCATCCGTGGTCTTGGACGTTAAAGTCTGAATATCAATCCCCTGCTGCTTCGCGCGCGCCATAATTTTATCGTCAATATCGGTAATATTACGCACGTACGTCACGCGGGGATATGTATAGCGCAGCAAACGATACAACACATCAAAAACTATCAAGGGGCGTGCATTCCCAACATGGATTAAATCATACACGGTAGGCCCACACACGTATAGCCGCACATTGTTGGGATTAATAGGGGAAAAATCTATTTTTTCCTTGGAAAAGCTGTCAAACAAGCGCAGCATATTTTGAGGTTTTAGCGAATATACCCTACACTATAACAGGTTCAAAAAACGGGATGAAATATGGCACGCGTTACAAATGAAGATTGTTTAGAAAAAGTACCCGATAGGTTTGAGCTTGTTGTGCTGGCAACAAAACGTGCCCGTGAAATTGCGATGGGTGCCCACCCGCTTATTGCCACACGTAATGATAAAGATGAAGTTGTGGCCCTGCGCGAGATTGCATCAGGATATCTGAATATCGATCGGCTTCGCAAAAACACAATTTTGGAAATGCATCACATGGCAAGCGGAGACGAATCCGAAGAAACTTCGGACGATCAAATTCGGTATGAAGGTGTGGCGATTGAACACGGACACATGGAATGAAGCTGCTACTTGTCGGCTGTGGACACATGGGCAAAGCTCTACTTGGATGTTTTGAAAACAATCCCGTGATCTCGGCCATTACGATTGTTGATCCCGCTTTTATATCTTCTAGACATCAAGTTTTCAGAAAAACTGAAGATATTTCGGGTGATTATGATGTGCTTGTTTTGGCCGTCAAGCCGCAAACATATCCTGAAATAAAAATAGATGTTCCAGTTGCTCATGTCATTTCGGTGATGGCTGGTATTACTTGCAACCAGCTGGTTATAGATTTCCCATCTTCTATTGTTGTACGTCTAATGCCGAATATGGCGGTGGCATATGAAAAAGGCTTGTCGATTTTATATGGGGCCAAAGCAGCCGCCAGATCTATGTTCAATCTGATTTTATCCAACACAGGTTTGTTAAAATGGGTTGATGAAGAATCAGAATTAGATGTACTGACATTATTCAATGCCTGCGGCCCCGGATTGCTGCTTGGCATAGCGCAAGAATTTGTGGGTATTTTGCAGCAGTATGGTTTTACGCAGCTAGAAGCGGAAGCAATGATGAAACAAGTGTTTATAGGAACAAGTGCAATCTTGGAAAACGATAAAAAACCACTATCTGATTTGATTGGAGGGGTTGCCACAAAAGCAGGCATTACCGAAGCGTGCCTAAATGTTTTAAGGCCAGGAATAAAACCCATTTTGGAACAAACAATGATGGCAGGATTAAAACGTATTTCGGCGTTTTGTGTGTGAACGTTCGCTGGATTTAGATCAAACGCAATTTTTCAAAAACATAAGATAAAAACTCTAGTCTGTCACTATTGCTTGCTTTCAACATCGGAATGATATCCTCTTGCAAGCCATATTCTGGAATAATTAATGCCGGATCAAACTCAAAGTGCACACCACTAAGAACCGTTTTCCCCAAACCTGTAACAGTTTCAACAACAGCGGCTCTTTGAGTACCATCATCCATATTGTAATTAGCCAATATAGAGACCTCGGACATTTTATCTGCCTCAACAAAACTACCACCACCATTAAAATACAATTTCAGATTGCGTTTTCCCCATTGAATATCTGCAGCTCTTACGCCTGTGTCTGTGTAATGGTCATATTCAGCTAATGTGGGACCACTCACAATTCCTGGGAAGAATTGCAGATCTCTGTCTTGATGAACCTCTAGACCTCTCGCTTGATTAACTTCTGAACCTTTCCCCAAACCGAACTCGACCGTCTTTCCAGCATAATAAGCACCTGCACACAGACCTAAATAAGAGCCTCCACTTTCTACATACTGTTTTATTTTTTCATTGCCCATAGGATGAAGATACATTTGATACCAAACATCCCCACCTCCAGGCATGACAAAACATGCGGCGTCTTTCTGCCAGCTTCCTGTTTTGACATCTTCTTGTTTTATTGTGGAAATCTTGTATTTTGATCCCAAGCATTGTAACAATGTATGCATAGTTTGATACAGACAACCCGGTGCCGCACCAGGTCCTGAATATAAATAGATCGTGTTTTTCATAGCTTTCTTTCCAATTGCTTACGTCTAAGTCTAAGTTAATTCATAAACGCATTAAGATGTAAGTCTTGTTTTTAACTTTATTTTTCATTATTATTTCTATTAATATTTAATATAATAAATAAAATTTTCTGGCTCTAAAAAGATACGTCATGGGTGCCGCCAAGGTTCGATACTTTGAACTGCAGAAACAGGGCGCTACCTCGATGGCAGCAGGAACTAGCTGTGTTATGATCATGAATGGATCCCCCGCTTTCGCGGGGATGACAACAGGGATGTATATAATATGGGATTTAAATGTGGAATTGTGGGCTTGCCTAATGTTGGCAAGTCCACGTTATTTAATGCGTTAACGCGCACGGTTTTGGCGCAGGCGGCCAACTATCCGTTTTGCACGATTGAGCCTAACGGCGGGATTGTGGCCGTACCAGATACACGTTTATCCGCCATTGCAAAGTGCGCAAAATCTGAGAAAATTATTCCGACCTCTCTTGAAATTATAGATATTGCAGGACTTGTCAAAGGCGCCAGCAAAGGTGAAGGTCTAGGCAGCCAGTTTCTAGAACATATCCGCGGGGTGGATGCCATCATTCATATGCTACGTTGTTTTGACGACCCAGACATTACCCACGTTGAGGGCGCTGTCGATCCTGTGCGGGATTTGCATATTATCATGTCAGAATTGATGTTGTCAGATTTGGCCAGTTGCGAGCGCAGACGTGACAATCTAGCTAAGAAAATAAAAAGCGGGGATAAAGAAGCCAAAGCTTTATACGATGAAATTCTTGTATGCATTGAAGATCTTGAAAATGGGCGCATCCCAAAAACAACGTTGGTTGATAATTTAATCAGCACAAAATCCGCTATTTATGTGTGTAATGTCGCAGAAAACAACTTGGAAAAAGGTAACACCTACGTAGATGCTGTTCGCAGTTATACCAAAGAAGACGTTGTACTGGTATCCGCATCGATCGAAGCTGAATTATCGGCCTTGTCAGACGAAGAGCGCTTGGAATACATGACCAGCTTGGGAATGACAGAAAGTGGTTTAGACCAAGTGATCCGCAAAGGATACAGTATTTTGAATCTGATCACCTATTTTACAGCAGGCCCCAAAGAAACCCGCGCATGGACCATTGATAAAGGCACACTGGCACCAGGAGCCGCCGGCGTTATTCATACCGATTTTGAAAAGGGATTCATCCGCGCCGAAGTCATCGCCTACGAAGATTTTGTTGCCTGCCAAGGAGAATCCGGCGCGAAAACCGCTGGCAAATTACGCGTTGAAGGTAAAGACTATTTTGTGCAGGACGGGGACGTCATGCATTTTCGATTTAATGTGTAATCTCCGTTCGTTATCTCAGTTTATGGGTCCTCGATCGCAGGCGCACCTTGCCAAGGATGACAACTCCGAATTATCTACAAAGCAACAAAGCTGTACGTAAGATATCATCATGCCTTAAATGCGTACCTGGCAAATCTGATAAATAACGATTGATGCGTTCAAAACGTGTAAGATTTTTGTCAGAGGGGGCGGTTAGACAATGGTTATATAATATTCGTCCAAACAAATACACGATGTCCATCGCGTGATCCATGTGTTTTTTGACCCACTCTTCATGAATCTGTTTACTGTTCCACATGTCTTGCACGTTTCGAATCCATTCGAGCCCTCCTAGCTGTGACAAGATTTTTAAATAATACATATTTGTTCCTGCATAAAGGATAAGAGGTTTCAGGATTTCATCAATTTCCTCTTCATTTGGGGCAAAGTTTAGTTGATGGAATCGGGAAAGCATCGTTGGTAACATACTTGCCACATTATGCACAATAAGGATCACCATTGTGTTTTCATAGGTGCTTTCAAATGTTTTAAGCAGCGCATTCTGCGCAAAACGATTCATCCTGTCAGCATTATCGATCAAAACAAATCTTTGGCCATCATGTTTTTTAGATAAGAATGCACGCACTTTTTGGATAACATCTACCGTAATTTCACCTTCCTCTTGGATAAGACAAACATGAGGATCACACGCAATATCATGGCCACGTACCCAATACCTAATCCATTTTTGTGCGAAGAAAGATTTACCAGAACCTTTATCGCCCGTAAACAACCAAAAGGGAGCATTTTCACCTTGGTCATGAAGCGATTTAAGTAAATTCCACTGATTGTTGTACGTCGCTTCAAACATCTTTTGGTGTACCATGAAAGCATCTCCTTGATGATACCACACGCATGTCTTTAGAAATCACGTCGGCATTTGAAAAAGCCATGCGCTTGATGGAGCATGAACAAGATCACGTGTTTATTACGGGAAAAGCGGGTACCGGAAAATCAACCTTATTACGCCATTTCAGGGCCAACACGAAAAAGAATATCGTTGTATTAGCACCGACAGGTGTGGCCGCAGTTAATATCGGTGGACAAACCATCCATTCTTTCTTCAAATTCACCCCTACAACCACAATAGATACCGTGCGCCGTTATCAGGGAAATCCGGCCCAAAATATTTACAAAAAAATCGATGCTTTGGTGATCGATGAAATTTCAATGGTACGCGCTGACTTATTAGATTGCGTTGATAAATCTATGCGTCTGAATGGCCGCGATCCCAAGTTACCCTTTGGCGGTGTGCAACTTATCTTTTTTGGAGATATGTATCAATTACCGCCTGTGGTCCCCGCTGTTGAACGGGAAATTTTTGAATCGTATTACAAAAGCCCCTACTTCTTTTCGGCCAATGTTTTTCAAGATGTACGCTTAGATGTGATCGAACTAGACAAAATCTACAGACAAAATGATCCACAGTTTATCAATTTACTAAATAGCATTCGTAATGATCAATGCACAGTGCACGACTTAAGCATGCTGAATAAACGTGTTGATCGCAATTTTCGTTTAACACCTAACACCCCTTACATTTGTTTAACACCACGCAACAACGCAGCAGAACAAATCAACGAATCAATGCTGGCCATGCTGAAAACTCCAAAGCACATATTTGAAGCACGCATCAAAGGATCGTTTGGTAAAGAACACTACCCAGCGCCAGCGGTACTGTGTTTGAAGGAAGGCGCGCGGGTTATGATGGTGAACAATGATGCGGATAAACGTTGGATCAACGGCACAATGGCCACCATTCTTAAGGTTTTATCTGCCAATGATCAAACAGAAATTGTGGTCCAGCTTGATGACGGAAAAATTCACCAAATTAAGCCATATACGTGGGAAGTATCAAAATTTGTCATAGAAAACAACCGGATAGAAGCAGCTACCATGGGACAATTCAAACAATTTCCTGTTATTTTGGCTTGGGCTATGACAATCCACAAAAGCCAAGGTAAGACCTTTGATCATGTGCTTTTAGATTTAGGACATTATGGTGCGTTTTCTCCAGGGCAAGTATATGTAGCACTCAGCCGGTGCACATCGTTAGAGGGCATTATTCTAACTAACGCCGTACAGCCACGAAGCATTTGGGTGGATCAGGCAATCGCACAATTTATCTCCGCGTAGTTTTTATTGAAAATAATATATAAATATGCTATAATTTGTTACATTAATAAATAAATGAGAAATAAAATGCCTGTGCTTGGTAGTGGAAATTATCCACGATACAGTGGTCGGAATAGATTTCCTCACCGATCAATTTCACCTTGGCTTGAAGGACTTCTTGTTCTCAATGCATTGGATAATATTTCGTATTATTTAACCCCTAACGATCCTTTGTACTCCTACTACTACAGCTCGCTAGGCAATAATTACGGCAATGGCTATGGCGGCAATTACGGCAGCAATGGATTCGGCAATCAATACGGTAGCGGCTATGGATTATGGAACCCATGGTATCAAAATCCATGGTATACACAACGTCCATGGTATCAAGGAAACGGCGGTCTTGGTTTTGGAGCTCGTCTTCTAGGTGGATTATTGCTTGGTGGACTCAGACGCCGGTAAGATCTTTGGTCTACAGTTGATCGAACTCTATCTTTGTATTCTGATTGATATAACTCCGCATCTTACCAAGCGCTGCTTTTTCAATTTGTCGTATCCGTTCTCTTGATAAATGGTCTCGTTGACCTATCACTTCAAAGGTGTCAGGCGGTTCTTTAAAGTGCCTAGCATGAATAACTTCTTTTTCACGACTACTCAATATTGTCATAGCACCGTTTAAAATCGTCGTACGCCTTTTATGTTCATCCTTCATTTCAGCAATATGTTCCTGGGTCATTTCTTGATCAGGAATAAAATCTTGCCATTCATCAGATCCATTTTCCCCTTTATTAAGAGGTGTGTTCATTGAAACTTCACGCTTAATCCGCCCCAGCATATGCACAACCTCATCCACAGGCACCTTTAATTTTTTTGCAATAGACGCGATCATATCGTCAGATAAGTGATCAGCAACATGTTTGGACAATTCGGCATGCACTGCAGCTGGTAATTTAAAAAACAATTTACGAGTTATAGGAGACTTTGGAATACGAATTAATGAATGCGATGCCACTAAAAATTCGTTCATCATGGACTTGATCCACCACACAGCGTAGGTGCTGAAACGGAATCCTCGCGTAGGATCAAAATGTTTCAAAGCATGCATCATCCCTATGTTACCTTCAGAGATTAGATCGCTTAATGGCAAGCCATAACCACTATATCCATTAGCTACTTTTCTAACCAAATTTTGGTGTGAAACCACAATTCTGGAAAGTAGTTTTGGATCTTGCTTGGCCTGCCATTCGGCGATCAGTTCAACAGATTGATCTTTGCGCAGTATGGGTCGTTTTATGGCTTCCTTGAAAGGATGTATCGCTTTGGACAAAATCTAATTTGTAATGCTGTATTGACGATATCGTAGAGGGCTTGAGGTTAAGAAACACTGAAGATGCACCTTCTGGTTCCCCGGGCGCTATAGACTCTGTAACATCCGGGAAGCTAGACGGCGCAACATCAATAATATTAATCAGATATTAATATTTGTTTGCTATATGATTTCATAAGTGTTAGAAAAAACATGAAATGCTGTCTTTTTTATTTAATTTCTGTGACGCCATTTTTGCCACCAAATATCAGCAATCTGTATCTTCAATGAAAGTTATACAAGCAGATGGCACAAAAACAACACAGTCCTCACATCATAGGAAAGATGTTACGCAGGTGGGTCCACATGTGACGGCCAATGAAACTCATAGAAAGCTTACCAAAGAAGAAAAAAAGGGATTTGTGAGAATGTGGCATCATTTGAATCAAAAGGAAGGAAAAAAAGATAATCGAAATGCTACAACAAAAATTAGTGAGGCCATGGGATTCAGCGAACAGTTTCCAGGACATCCTGAAGAAGGGACATTGGACGTGATGAATATGTATAATGTGCCGGGTCATATTGCTGGCACTCCTTTTTATCCCCATGAATCAGGTACTGTAGACACCAGTCATTTGCTTTGTCATGGTGGGCATTGCGAAAAAACTGTGAATGATATTACTGGAAATAATAGAGTACAAGGTTAGCGACTACGTAGCCAGACCGACGATCCTAATCCTGAACTTGCGTTAATACGACATCACACCGCGTACAAAGAGGATGAACAGGGGTTACTTCTTCTAATGTTTTCCAGCAACGTTCACATTTGTGACCTTTCGCCAGCTCAACAGTTATCCCATAGATACCATCAATCACGGCATCTTTAGGGGGAATACCCTGATGATGCTCTAAAACAGACGTAATACATAGTTCGTTTAATAAAACTGAGGTACAGGGTAGAGCTGTTGCGTAAACATGGACATGCGCTTCTAAACTTGATCCGATCTTCTTTTCCGCGCGGGCATGTTCAAGCGCATTTGTGATGGCAGAACGAACTAACTTAATGTCTGCCCACTGTTTATCCAAAGCGTCATTCTGCCATGCGGGATCTGGAGTGAGGAAGGATTGGCTGTGGATGCTTTTTTCCCGGACAAACCCATTACTTTTAATTGGCGCAGAGCCGGAATCTAGCTTTTTCTGGGTCCCGGTACTAACAGACTCTACGCACTGTGTGCTAGAGTCTGTAACACCCGGGAAACCATCCAGTGCGGTGTAAACTTGCCATGCCTCTTCAGCCGTAAAGCTAAGAACAGGCGCAAGCAAACGCACGATGAAGTTAAACAAATAATGCATCACTGTTCGTGTTGCTCTGTGCCTTATGTCGCTGGAAGCATCGCAATACAAACTGTCTTTACGAATGTCGAAATAAAATGACGACAGTTTACTTGAACAGAAATTATGAAGTTCGGCATAAAAACGGCGGATGTCAAATTGATCAATGCACTGCTGATGGAAGGAGCACAGCTGATACAACTGGTGCAACATATGTTGTTCAAGTTCTGGCATTTGATCAAAAGGCAATAAATCATCCATTTTAAATTCGTGTAATGCCCCAAGGAGATACCGAAGGGTATTACGAAAACGCCTGTAAATTTCTTCTTGGCGCTTTAAAATTTCTTTACCAATACGAACATCTTCTGAATAATCCACCATGGAAATCCATAAACGTAGAATGTCAGCGCCATAATCTTTGATAATATCTTGCGGTGTAACAGTATTACCCAAGGACTTCGACATCTTGTAGCCTTTTTCATCCAAAACAAATCCGTGAGTCACCACATTTTTATAAGGCGCTTTGCCATAAACACCCACTGATTCAAGTAACGATGATTGGAACCATCCACGGTGCTGATCTGATCCTTCCAAATACACGTCGGCAGGCCACTGCTGACCTTTCCGATGCTTGAGGACAATTTCATGAACACAGCCGCTATCGAACCACACATCAACTACATCCTTTACTTTTTCATAGTCATCTGAGTTATAAGCGTCGCCTAAAAATGTGGCATTTGGCTCTGTGAACCAATAATCTCCACCACTTTGTTTGATTAACTCTACAATACGGGCGTGAACTTTGGCATCACGCAAAACTTCACGTGTCTCTTTGTGAACGAATAAAGTGATAGGCGTACCCCATACTCGTTGACGCGAAATGCACCAATCAGGCCTATTTTCGATCATGGACCGGATACGGTTGTAGCCTTCTTTAGGAAACCAGTGCACAGATTGAATAGCTTCTAATGCCTTTTGACGTATACCTGAATCGTCAATATTGATAAACCACTGACTTGTCGTACGGAAAATGACGGGCTTTTTAGAACGCCATGAATGAGGATAACTGTGTTCTAACTTAGTTTCTGATAAAAGCGCATCACGATTTGTTAATGCGGTAGACATGTCAGGAGCAACTTTGAAGATATGCTTGCCTGCAAACAACGGAATATTGGCACGGTAAATTCCCGCATCATCAATAATGTCTGGCATTTCTAAATTGTATTTTTTGCCCAAAGCAAAGTCATCTTCACCGTGGGTTGGGGCTGTATGCACCAGTCCTGATCCAGCATCGATGGTGACATAATCAGCTGGCAACAGAGGAACATCAAATTTATACCCATCTTCGTATAAAGGATGGCGGCATTTGAGAGCTGATACATCAATGGTGCCATCATCCTCGCACAAGCAAAGATCCATTGAGTCGCCCCCAGCACATGGATTTCCGTTTTCACGGGAATGACAGGCCTCCAAAGCTACAATAAACCGTGAAGCACACTCCTTCGCAACGATGTACTTTTTCGTGCCATCACTAACTGTCACATACTCAAGCTCTGGATTATATGCAATGGCCCGGTTGGCGGGCAGAGTCCACGGCGTTGTGGTCCAAATTACGGCGTACAAATCTGCATGCCCTTGAACCGGAAAGGCCACATAAATTGAAGGACTGGTAATGTTTTTATATTCAATTTCTGCATCAGCCAAGGCAGTTTGTTCAACCACAGACCAAAACACGGGACGAAGGCCACGGTATAAACTACCATCCATTAAAAAATGTCCCAATTGCTCAACAATCAGACCTTCTGTGTTAAAGTCCATCGTGCAATACGGTTCATCGAAATCGGCAATAATACCTAAGCGCTTTAGTTCTTCTCTTTGTATGTCTAGCCACTTGGCTGCAAACTCCCTACACATCTTTCTGAATTCCAAAGGGGGGATGTCTTCTTTCTTTTTACCTTCGGCCCGAAAAGCTTCTTCCACTTTCCATTCGATCGGCAGACCATGACAATCCCACCCCACAATCATAGGCACATCGAATCCCTTCATCTGGTATGTTTTTGCCAAAATATCTTTGAGGATATAAGAAAGTGCATGCCCAATATGAAGGTTGCCATTGGCATAAGGTGGACCAAAATTAATGATAAATTTTTTACGTCCTTCAGATTGCGTACGAATTGTTTGATATATTTTTTTCCACGTGGCCAGAACCTCTGGTTCTTTTTGCGGCAAGTTCCCGCGCATGGCAAAATCTGTTTTCGGCAGAAAAACTGTATCTTTATAAGACATTATATGATGATCTATGAACGGCTTCTTCAAGTATAGCGCCGTATGCCTCTTGTGTGCTACAATCAGCTCAGATCGATATCAATCAAGGGAGAGTATGTTTTTCACACAGCAGATCTCCCTTTTCACCATTATTATTGGCGGCTAAGCCCGCCGTTTTCCCCTTACCCACATTATTTATCGTTATATTTTTTAAGGAAGGGGAAAAATTATGGATATGAAATCGAATTGGAAAGCTTACGGCATGTGGCTTTTGCCCTTGCTGTTTTTTACGGGACAATTTGTTTTAAGATTGTGGCCAGGTCTGATGATGCAAGACATCATGCGGCAATTCAAAATAGATGCCGCACAGTTTGGGTTGTTGGCATCTGCTTATTATTATGGATACGCCTTGATGCAAATCCCAATAGCCTTAGCATTGGATCGCTTTGGTGCACGCTTTGTTATTTCTGCGTGCGCTATGCTTTTGGGCGCATCAACACTTTTGTTTGTAAACACGCAAAGTTGGCCCTTGGCTTTGGCATCGCGTTTCTTAATCGGCGCTGGGTCTGCAGCTGGGTTTCTTGGCACATCAAAAATTGTGTCTGAATGGTTTCCCAAAGCCCAGTACACACATATGATTGGCCTTAGCTTTACGGTTGGGTTGCTTGGTGCCATCTACGGTGGAAAACCAACAAATCAACTGATCGAATGGTATGGAGGACCCACTGTTTGGTCAATGATTGGATGGGTTACCTTGTTACTGGGTGGCATTATTTTTGCGTTATTACGCAGGCCGCATGCGATAGAAGAAGTGGATGATAAAATACAGGTGCACGATTTAAAGTCTGCATTGTCATCGCGCCACTTATGGGTTCTTGCCATTGCAAATTTATTGATGGTTGGAACATTAGAAGGCTTTGCCGATGTTTGGGGGGTCAATTATTTGATGACACAATATCATTTCGCCAAAAACGATGCGGCTCAATTTGTATCCTGCATCTACTTGGGTATGGTGTTTGGAGGGCCACTATTGGCATTAATCAGCCAAAAATTTGGCGATTACAAAACAATTTGCTTGTGCGGTTTAGGTATGGCATTTGGCTTATGGACGATCATTGGAGCAATGATTAATGTCTATGTATTAACAAGCTTATTCTTTGGTTTGGGGCTTTTGTGTTGCTACCAGGTCCTTGTTTTTTCGGTGGCAAATGAACTAGCTGCCCCTAAGCATTTGGGTATCACGGTTGCTTTTCTGAATTGCATCAACATGCTTGGGGGATCATTCTTTCACACTATGATTGGACGGATTATGGATTCTTTCTGGATGGGTACTTTAGACCAGAGTGCACGCGTTTATTCCAGCCAATCCTATCAATATGGTCTCAGCGTTATTCCCATGAGCGCACTATTGGGTGTGATGTGCGTCTATTGGTTGCAACAAGTTCGAAAAAAGAAGTCTTAACACCATTTACGACTGCGTTATGGGATGATTCTTCGATAGGGCATGATTACTAGAATATCTTAAAACAGCAACAATAAACCAAGCTGCTGAAATTAGGCAGCCAAATCCAACAACATATCGAAATTCGGTATCTTCTGTTTTGTGTTTTAGAAAATAATAGGCTTCCGTAGAATGTCTCATGATCTGCGCCAAAAGAAAAAAAACTTCGAATGCATGCAGGGGCGACATTGTAATTATAATTTCAATCTCTATACTATTATCATTAGCACAGTTTTAATAAAATTTAATTAAAAAAAATAAGAGCACCCAAGTTACGCCAAACAACCGGTTAAAAATTCAGACCAGTTAGTACAAATTGTACCGCCCGCTGCAGCTAGATGTGGTTGTCCACCACCACCTGCTCCTCCAAGAAGATTCGCAGCTTTCTTCGCTAATTCGCGTGCATCAAACTGCGCAAGCAAGTTTTTTCCTACTCCAATCACGCAGGAAAACTTCTCTTCTTTAGATAGCAAAATCACCACCGCATCAGGATAAGCTTGGACAAGTTCGGTCGCTTTTTGACGCAAAATACCTACATCAATATGCTGAACATATTTGGCAAAAACAGAAACACCATGAATAGTCATAGGCGTATCCATGTCCAATAAAATCTTTTGATATATTTCTATTTCTTTCTTCGATTTTTTATATAGGTCTAAATTTTTGCGCTCTGCCGTTTGGATTTGTTCTTGCAAGCCCTCTATATAATTAAAGAGCTCAAAACCAACGATAGCTTCGATACGGCGAATACCACTAGCAATACCTGATTCGGATACAATTTTGAAGCTGCCAATTTCACCTAAATTCGATACGTGCGTTCCCCCGCACAATTCTATGGAAATGTTTTGATCTCCCATGGTAACAACGCGGACCAAGTCTCCATATTTCTCACCAAACAGGGCCATGGCGCCTTTTTCTTTGGCCGCACCTTGCGATAGAACTTCGGTCATGACAGGATGTGCTTCCATAATGCGCGTATTCACCCAATATTCGACTTGCTTAATTTGAGTCTCCGAAACAGGCATTGTATGGCTGAAATCAAAACGCAATTTGTCAGGCGCAACCAACGATCCTTTTTGCGTAACGTGCTCTCCAAGAAACTGACGCAAAGCAGCGTGCAACAAGTGGGTAGCCGAATGATTTTTACGCAAATTATCACGGCGCTGTGTATTAATCGACAGAGTAACCGTATCGCCCGTATGCAAATCACCTTTTTCCAAAATGCCGCGATGAATAATTAACCCATCAGCTTTTTTGTGGGTATCCAACACACAGACAAGTGCTCCTGCTTCTGTTGTTATAGCGCCTGTATCTCCCATCTGACCGCCAGACTCGCCGTAAAATGGTGTTTGATTGGTGATGATCCACACCTCTTGGCCGTGATGTGCTTTCGTTGTTATTTCATTATTATGGGCCAGAGCTAAAACAATACCTTGCGCTTTATTATGGGTATAGCCCACAAATTCGGTCGCACCATGATCAGCCTTCAGATCAAACCATAACTTATCATTGGCAACGTCGCCTGTGCCACACCATGCCGCCCGTGAACGACAGCGCTGTTTTTCCATACACGCATCGTATGTTTCTGTATCAATTGTTTTGTTGTGCATCTTTAATGCATCGGCGGTTAAGTCTAAGGGAAAACCATAGGTATCATACAGCTTAAAGGCTACGTCCCCAGGGAATACAGGGCCTGCTGTGCTGTTGGCCTCTTCCAAAATGGTCATACCTTTGGATAAGGTCTGCAAAAAACGTTCCTCTTCTGTGTGTATGGTGTGCGCAATCAGAGTCTCACCCCGCGTCAATTCTGGATACGCATCTCCCATTTCGGCCACCAAAGGTTTGACCAATTGATAAAACAATGGTTCATGGACGCCTAATTGATTAATGTAACGCATCGCGCGTCTTAAAATACGGCGCAAAACATAGCCCCGACCTTCGTTAGAAGGCATCACGCCGTCGGCAATCAAAAAACTAACCGCGCGGATATGGTCAGCAATAACGCGGTGCGCATTTGGCATAGCAGTATTTTTTGTTAACATCATTGATGCATCGACCAGATGTTTGAACAAATCAATGTCATAGTTATTGTGTTGGCCCTGAACAATGGCAGCAATACGTTCCAATCCCATGCCTGTATCTATCGATGGATTTGGCAGATTAACACGTGTGCCATCTGCCAATTGCTCATATTGCATAAAAACAAGGTTCCATACTTCTATGAAGCGATCGCCATTTTCATCTGGCGATCCAGGTGGCCCGCCAAATATATGATCGCCATGATCATAAAAAATTTCAGAACATGGTCCGCAAGGCCCTGTATCCCCCATAGACCAAAAATTGTCGCTGGTGCCAATGCGTATAATTTTTCCTGCAGGCAGTCCCGCAATTTTCTGCCATAGCGCATAAGCTGCATCATCTTCCGCAAAAACAGTCACGCATAATTTATCTTTGGGCAGGCAGATTTGCTTGGTGATAAATTCCCACGCATAAAAAATGGCTTGTTCTTTGAAGTAATCCCCAAAAGAAAAATTCCCCAGCATTTCAAAAAAAGTATGGTGACGAGCGGTATGTCCTACATTTTCAAGATCATTATGTTTCCCCCCAGCCCGCAAACACCGCTGCGATGTTGTCGCCCGCGTATACGGCCGCTTTTCTTTACCCGTAAACACATCTTTAAACTGCACCATGCCAGAATTTGTAAACATAAGGGTGGGGTCATTACTAGGCACTAAGCTGGATGATGGGACAATCGTATGCTGATTTTTGTCAAAATATTCTAAAAATAATTTTCGTATAGAGGATAAAGAATGCAGGGACACAGATCATAAATACGGATTGATTTTGTCTATTATACAACACGCAAATCGTAACAGAACATTAAAACAAACAACAATAAATGGGTAGATCCATTGCCTTTTATACACAGCATCAGGTAGAATCTTGGAAAAGTCTTTCCTATTTTGTGTCTCATGTTACCAAGTCTTGTGATCTTTATCAGTTGTGTGATCGCAATTTTCTACGCCCTGTTTATCATTAATAAAGTTTTGAAATTTCCTAAAGGCAATGAACGCATGCAAGAGATTGCAGAGGCTATCCATAAAGGGGCAGAAGCATTTTTAAACCGTCAATACACAACCATTGGGTTGGTTGGTGTTGCGCTAACCTTGATGTTGACCTTATTCATGTCAGGCTACGTCGCCATTGGATTTGTGATCGGTTCTGCACTGTCTGGTGCCGCTGGTTATATCGGCATGCATATCTCGATTCGCGCCAACGTGCGCACAGCCCAGGCTGCCACGCAAGGTCTAGCGCCCGCACTTGATATTGCCTTCAAGTCGGGGTCTGTCACTGGATTTTTGGTGGTAGGTCTTGGGTTGCTTGGTGTTGCTGGTTACTATTATCTGCTAACTTATTTGGAGCTTGAAAGCCGCATTCAAACAGAGTCCTTAGTTGCTTTAGGCTTTGGATCATCTCTGATTTCTATTTTTGCACGTTTGGGCGGGGGTATTTTTACAAAAGCGGCTGACGTGGGTGCTGATTTGGTTGGTAAAATCGAAGCTGGCATTCCAGAAGATGACCCACGCAACCCTGCTGTTATTGCCGATAATGTTGGTGATAATGTTGGTGACTGCGCCGGTATGGCCGCCGATTTGTTTGAAACATTTGTGGTTACTGTTGTTGGTGCGATGGTTTTGGCCAGCATTTATTTCTCGGGTGTTGTTGAAACACAGTTGACAATGTATCCGCTCATAATCACAGCCGTATGCATAGTCTGTTCCATTGTTGGATCAATGTTCGTCAAGCTAGACGCATCTAACAATATTATGAAAGCCCTTTATAAAGGACTAATTGCCAGTGGAATTTTATCCTCTGTTGGTATTGTGGCTACGACTTATTTCATGTTTTCTGATTTTACAGAATCGATGCAGATTCATGACTTTAGCTTCGATCATATCAATTTGATCGTTTGCGCATTTACAGGATTGGTTATCACTGGTTTTTTGGTGTGGATCACCGAATATTACACGTCTACAAAGTATCGCCCTGTACAATCAATCGCTGAAGCTTCCATGACCGGTCACGGCACAAACATTATCCAGGGATTGGCTATTTCTATGGAAGCAACAGGCTTACCTATTGCCGTTATTATCATGGGAATTTTGGTGTCTTACCTAAACGCGGGTATTTATGGTATCGCCATTGCAGCAACATCCATGTTGGCATTATCCGGGATTATCGTTGCTTTGGATGCGTATGGTCCAATTACAGATAATGCAGGCGGCATCGCTGAAATGTCTGGCATGGAAGACAAAGTTAGAACAGTCACCGATGCACTTGATGCAGTCGGCAACACAACAAAAGCTGTCACAAAAGGATACGCGATTGGTTCTGCTGGTATGGCTGCTTTGGTTTTATTTGCAACATACACCCAAGATTTGAAATATTATTTCCCACAATACGATATCGCATTTAACCTAGACAACCCTTATGTCCTTGTCGGATTATTCTTGGGGGGTGTTCTTCCTTTTTTGTTTGCAGCAATGGCCATGCTCAGCGTACGCAAATCTGCAAGCGCTGTCGTTGAAGAAGTACGCCGTCAGTTTCGTGAAATTCCTGGCATCATGGAAGGCAAAGCCAAACCAGACTACGCTGCTTGCGTTGATTTGGTAACACGCTCTGCCATTCGTGAAATGGTGTTACCCGCTTTATTGCCTGTTCTTGCACCTGTCATCATTTATGTTGTGATGAAAAATATTGTGGATCAGACTGCAGCATTCCAAGCATTGGGCGCTGCATTAATGGGAACAATCGTAACCGGCATTTTCATGGCTATTTCGATGACTACAGGCGGCGGTGCTTGGGATAATGCGAAAAAATATATTGAAGAAGGTCATTGCGGTGGTAAAGGATCAGAAGCGCATAAGGCGGCAATCACAGGCGATACCGTGGGAGATCCTTACAAAGACACAGCAGGCCCTGCTATTAATCCAATGATCAAAATTATGAATATCGTCGCCATTCTATTACTTGGAATTGTTTGTATTTAATATTGCAATTAAATTGTGCAACAATAATAATATAATTCATAGATAAACTATATTAATGACACTTCTTTTCTTTGCGAACTTAAATAATAACATTATACTTGTAACTCGATTAATTGGCACCACGACTGAGCCATGCACATTAGTAATTAACTCTGGCATACATACTCCCGCTGGTATTTTTATCCATAACAATACGACGATTTATTGGACAAATTTCTATGATAACTCTGCATTTGTAGGCACTCTTTCTGGCAATATTATTGTGAATCAAAGACAGTTAATAGGGAGCGTCTTCCATTTTCCTAATGGAATATCTGTTGATCACATCAATCGTAAAATTTATTGGGCCAATCAAGTAAGTGACATCATTCCACCCCCCGTTATTCCACCGATTGTTGGAGATATTTACGTAGCTGATTTCAGTGATATTTACATCAGCAATCCAAGAACTTTAAGCTTTCCATCTAATCCATTAAGAGGTCCTAATGGCATCTTCATCGATTATACAAAATCTCCTCAAAAATTTTATTGGACGAATTACTTTGGAAATACAATGTATACCGGAGATCTCAGTGATGAAACAGTCATAAATATACAATTAATATCCGGCAATCTAGCATCTGGAACTACGTTGGCCGGCCCTTCTAGTATTTTTATAGACACACCAAATAATCAAATTTATTGGACAAACTTTGATAACAATACAGTTTTTACCGGATTTTTGATTGGTACATTTATTAGTGATATTCACCCTATAACGGGACCAAATTTTTCTGGTCCGAATGGTGTGTTTCTAACTCAGGGCACACTAGCCGATGACTTAAGCAACGCCTGCGATCCCACCTGCCAGAACTGTATTCGGTTATTCATGCAATTTAGTGATATGTTCCGCACAAAACGCCCTACCCTTAACTTACAAAATAGCGACGACAGACAACTGTTGGCTTCTGCGCTATCTCTGCAAAGCAGCTATTGTTTTAAAATTGATTGGAATAATTCTTCACAAATGTTTGGATCAGCAAAAGGACTTTTATCAATTTTGAATGCCAGTGATGGCAATTTAGAACCTTTATTGCTCGAACTCAAACATGCTCTATTATCCACCAATAAAGAAACAAGCTGTTGTAATTCAATCCCCAACGCATAATTTAGAAGTTATTTTTTAACAAAACGCGATTGATGCACTTTTGCGCTCCACCCAATTTTGCGTATAGTCCTTCACAAGACCTGTATGGTTGTAAAAAATAACAAGATTTTCAGCGTTACGTTTTTCCGCAGCGTTGGTCCAGTTGTATGACCCGGTCAATACAATTCGCCCATCGATGATCATCGTTTTGTTGTGTGCAATAGCAACACGGTGATCAACAAAAACGGGAATTTTCTTTTGGTGTAAGCGCGTCACCAAAGATGCATTGGCCTTGATTTGACTTTTGTCGGTAACAATTTGAACATCAACACCTCTGCGCTTCGCCTTTAATAAAGCAATAGCGATAGGCTTCGATGTGAAACTGTAGCATTGCAGAAACACAGTTTTTTTTGCACCGTCGATCAATTTAATAATGCGCGGCAAACATTTTGTTTTCGGGGGGAAGAAAACTTCATAATATTGGTTCTCAGCACCTTGATTGGGCTCAGTCCATAAAAGACTTAATAAACAGAAAAACATTTTTTATTATTATAATGACGATAGATAATACTATGACAGATTTGTTGTGAATACTACATGGCGGAGGAGGTGGGATTCGAACCCACGGTACGTTTCCGCACAACAGTTTTCGAGACTGCCCCAATCGGCCTCTCTGGCACCCCTCCAACATCAAAGTGTAACAAATCGCTGATGTGAATACAAAACATACGAACATCCAGGAATTTTCATTTCCTTCGATTGATTCCCATAGATGATATAGCTATAATGTTGAATAAGCGTAGAACATTATTTTATAAAATGAAAACCACACGCTCTTTAAAGGCGAGCGAAGTGCAGAAAAAATGGTGGATTATCGATGCAACCGATTTGGTTTGCGGCCGTCTGGCGTCTATAATTGCCGTTTATCTTAAGGGAAAGCACAAGGCTAGCTATACCCCCCATGTGGATTGCGGTGACAATATCATTGTGATCAATGCGGAAAAACTTCATTTCACGGGCAACAAGCTTGAGGATAAGTTGTTTTACTGGCACACAGGTCATCCTGGCGGCATCAAATCACGCAATGTGGAAGATCGTTTGACAGGCAAGAATCCTGAGCATGTGCTGATCAAAGCGGTTGAGCGTATGCTTGCCAAAGGGCCTTTGCGCAACCAAATCTTGACCCACTTCAAGGTTTACGCAGGAACCGAGCATCCGCACGCTCCTCAATCACCAGAGGTACTAGACGTAGGCAGTATGAACGCTAAGAATAGGAAACGCGCATCATGAGAACCAATGTGAAGAAAAAATTCGACCGTCGTAAGTTTCAAGAGCCTGCAGTTCAACTGCCGCAACCAAAGCAGTTCGAACCCATGCATCGTGAACCCCAAATTGATAAATTGGGCCGCGCCTATGCCACAGGAAAACGCAAAAATGCGATTGCACGTGTTTGGATTAAAAAGGGAACTGGTAAAATTGTCATCAATGGTGAAGCGCATCAAAATTATTTTGCGCGCCCTGTGCTAAAAATGATTTTGAACCAGCCTTTTCAAGTCACAAACACAGAAGGTGCTTTTGACATTCACAGCACCGTCACTGGCGGTGGATTGTCGGGGCAGGCTGGTGCATTAAAGCACGCTATTACCCGCGCGATGATTAACTTTAGTCCAGAACTGCGCGCTTTCTTGAAGCAAGCAGGCTTTGTTACCCGTGATCCACGCGAAGTAGAACGTCAAAAGCCAGGCCGCTCTGGCGCCCGCCGTCGTTACCAGTTCTCGAAACGTTAAAAAGAATGGGATAGTTGGAGGGAAACAGCGTTATCAATGTAGCCAATGCAAGCGTACTTTTAGAGAGGGAGACAAGCGGTAAAAATATACCAATGAGCAAAGAATGCGGGTAATTAAATGGTATCTCGAAGGCGCTGGAATCATGTCTATTTTCCTATTGTAAAAAAAAACTTAACAAAGTCTACATATGGCTTGCTATTGATCGGAACCGACTTAAAGTTATTGATTTCGAAGTCAGCACCTCTCGGGTGCTTACAGCACGTTTCCAATAAAGCTGAAACCTCTCTTGTTGAATCGTTCAATTCCCTGATCAGGCATTACTTGGCACGCTTCAATAGAAAAACAAAAAGATACAGCAAGGCTATCGACATGATGGCCAATTCCACTCTCTTGCTGTTTAATAAAACTTTGTTAAAATCTATATTTAGCTAGGAATGCCGACTATCTTGAGTTTGACCATGATATGTTCATAATGAATCTGATAGTTCATATCGCGAGAATCAACTTATGTTTTTACTCATCTGTTTGTCTGCAGCTGAATCTACGCATGCAGCTGGCAGCAGATCTTATGCATTATCTGTTGGTAAGAAGGATGCTAAAAGATTACAGGCTCAACATGATTTCCTGAGAGAGGTGTCAACTGCTCAATTGAGGCGTGCTGGACTTCGAAAAGGACAGATCGTCTGTGATATGGGTTGCGGTGTTGGGGTAATGACTGAATATCTGGCAGAAATTGTCGGCCCCGAAGGGCGCGTTTATGCGTGTGATAACAGTCCAGAACAATTGGAAGAAGCAAAAGAACGTATTGAAAAAGCTGGTCTTCATGATCGTGTAACATTTTTACTATGCGATGCTTGCGATGCAAGCTGTTTTACTGGTTTACAACGGAAATTTGACCTTGTATATGCACGTTTCTTTCTGATGCATGTGCGTGACCCACAGCAAGCAATAACAATTATGCAGTCCTTGCTCAAACCAGGAGGCGTAGTTGTTTCAGCAGAACCTAGCCACAGAACAATGTATTTTAAACCAGACGCACCTGTTTTACGTGAAATTATAGCTAAAAGCATTGCATTTGGAAAATCGATAGGCGCCGACTATAACATTGGGGATCGTTCATCTGCTCTGTGCAAAAACGCTGGCTTGCAGGTGGTAGATTCGATTGTAGAGTCACAGCTACCATTTCCTATTGGATTTAAAAATATGCAGATCTGGTTTCCAAAAGCGATTGCTGCCGGTTTTATTACACAAAAGCAAGCGGAAGAATGGAGAAAACAAATTAAGAAATATCAAAATCAGGGGGGAACGCTTTATGGTGCGAAACTGACCTATCTTATTGCTAAAAAAGGCAGCGTGTAAGTTTTTTCAGTTTTATCTCCAGAAATTTTGCAAGATTGGCAAGACTGGTTTTTCACGCGTAGCCAGGATATGATGCAGCAGGATACGGAAACAACGATGCTGTGTTTAACAAGATTTTGATAGCCAATCGCGGCGAAATTGCTTTGCGTATTATTCGTGCGTGCAAAGAACTGGGTATTAAGACTGTGGCCGTATATTCAGAAGCGGATAGCAATTCGCTTCATGTGCGTTTGGCCGATGAAAGCGTATGCATTGGCGCTGCTCCCTCACGTGACAGTTATCTACGGATGGATAACATTATTTCTGCCGCTGATATTACGGGCGCAGAAGCGATTCATCCTGGCTTTGGGTTTTTGTCAGAAAACCATGTGTTTGCCCAAATGGTTGAAGAACATGGTATTACCTTTATCGGACCAAAACCTGAACATGTCAAAATTATGGGCGATAAAATATTGGCCAAAGATGCTATGCATGCATTAGGTGTACCTCTTGTGCCGGGCTCCCCTGGGAAAGTTGCCACCTTTGCAGAAGCGAAAGTAGTGGCCCCAGACATTGGTTATCCTATGCTGATTAAAGCCGCGTGTGGTGGCGGCGGTAAAGGTATGCAGATCGTCCATACAGAACACCAATTAGAACGCGCAGTGACCGTGGCGCAAATGGAAGCGCGCGCCAATTTTGGTGATAGTTCTATTTTTATTGAGAAATATTTACAAAACCCAAGACATATCGAAATCCAAATTCTAGCCGATCAGCATGGTAATTGCGTTCATTTAGGGGAACGGGATTGCTCGATACAAAGGCGCCATCAAAAGATTTGGGAAGAAGCACCTTCCCCTGTTGTGACTGAAGAAATGCGGGAAGCTTTAGGTGCTACATGCGTCAATGCCATGAAAGGTATGGGGTACCGCGGCGTTGGCACGATGGAATTTTTGTTCGAAGAGGGGCAATTTTATTTCATCGAAATGAATACCCGCATTCAGGTAGAGCATCCCATCACAGAAATGGTTACAGGCATCGACCTGATTAAAGAGCAAATCAAAGTGGCGGCTGGTCAAAAATTGACCTTCACGCAAGCGGACATTCGTATGAAAGGCCACGCGATTGAATGTCGTATTAATGCAGAAGATCCAGAGACATTTATGCCGTCTCCTGGAACAATTACATTTTATCACCCACCTGGGGGGCTTGGTGTGCGCATCGACAGTCATATTTACGACGGATATAAAATCCCATCGCACTATGATTCGCTGCTTGGCAAGTTGATTGTATGGGCCCCCACCCGCGCCGATTGTCTCAATAAACTCAGCAGTGCTTTGGATGAGTACGTGATTGACGGCGTGAAAACATTAATCCCTTTACACAAACGCCTGACTCTTCATCCTGCCATTATTAAAGGAAAGTTCGACATCAAGTGGCTTGAGACAAAATTTTTGGCGTAGTGATGAAAAATGTGTGAGTTCAATACATTTGATATAAATCTTTTCTTTACCTAAGATCTATACACTGAAATAAAAGCGTTTACACATAAATTCTGATGGAAACAAGTTCATTTGCGGAATTATTGCATGTTGTTGGCATGACCATTGGTGTGGGAATTTTATTAGGCACTGTGATTTTGTTCGTTCATTTTTTTACCCGTCATATGAAAAATATGCTGCATAGGATTATCATATTATCTGCAGTGATAGGCTTGATTGGTATTTTGTGGCATGTGCTTCATCCTATCATTCACCCAGAACTTAAAAAAATTGATGTGTATATCGATGGTTCAATATGGATCATTACTTTTTTTACCGCTGCTTATTTAGTCAATAAGTTGATTGATAAATATGTTTGGAATCAAATTTTTATCGATGTTGAAAAAGGGCAAACCTTATCTACAAGTTTTTTGCGTTCAATCATTGCTGGGCTTGTTTATGCGACTTTCGTTGTGTTGATTATGTTGTTTGTGTTTAAAAAAGAATTGCATATTTTGGCGACGCTGATAGGTGGTTCTACTTTGTTATTGGGCTATGCGGCTACAGATATCATTAAAGAATTATTTGCGGGAATGGCGCTTAACGTCAACCCTGCTTTTAAAAAGGGGGATTTTTTAAAAATTAAGGATCATCAAGCAAAAATTATTGACATCAACTGGCGCTACGTTATTTTGGAGGATACGACTGCAAATTTAATGTTTGTACCCAATACAGAAATGCTACATCACACCATTTACAACTATAGCGGTGTTGTGAAGGAAACACGTTTAGAATTGTCATTTCATACGCATCCTAACGTACCCCCGCAATTGGTGGTCGATGTGTTGATGCCAGAATTAAAACAATTACCTCATCTGTCTAAAAGGGACTGGTATGAAGATAACATTGTTATTCATATAAAAAATTGCGATGGATACAGTATGGAATTTGTTGTCGAGATTTTGGTCGATTGCTTTGAAAATTTGTATGAATTGAAAACAATTGCTTATAAGGTAATTTGGTATACCTTAAGTCATCATGAAATTCCAATGTTTGCCTACCGTGTACGTGTCGATCTTCCTACAGAACGTTATACAAAAATGCAAGAATTATGGCAACCAACATTGGCCAAAAAAGGTATAGAAACATTTCTTAAAAAATCTTTCCTTTTTGAAACATGTTCACAAAGTGAAATTGCATTCTTGTCAAATCATGTTGTTTTGCATGACTTTGTTCCCTATCAGCATTTGTATTCAGAAGGTGATGATGGCGATGTTCTATTTCTTATTAAATCAGGGACAGTTCAGCTGACAAAAAAAATGTCATCAGGTGATGTGTTGGTTACAAAAATTTTGCAACCGACAGATGCTGTGGGGGTTAACGCTGTGATGACGGGACAAAAGCGTGAGCGTTCTGCCATTGCAATAACGCATGTGCGCGCCTACGTAATTAAGGGCGATATTCTGAAACAGATTGTTGAGAAATATCATGACCATATTCAACATATTGCAGATCAAATAGTGTACGAAGAAGAAATTCGGGAAAAAGATTTTCAAATTTATTTAGAGAAAAAAACGAGCGCGGAACAAAAAATGCGTCGATCGATTATTGGACAAATTCGTGAATTTTTAGGGCTTTCGAATGCATCCGGTTTGTGAAATATCTCCAGAACTGCCTTTTGATTGTTTGAGGATTATACATAAAAAAATTGCAGGGACAGAACTGCTGAAGAAAGAATTATTCACAATTATTGATGCTATCTATTGTGATCGCTTGTCCGATATCCATATTGCTGCCTTTCTAACAGCTTGTGCGTCCAGAAGGCTGCTTGAAACTGAAACGATTCATTTAACGCGTGCGATGGTTGATGTGGGTGAGCGATTATACTGGAAGCCTAAAATTGTTGTTGATAAGCATTGTATTGGTGGTTTGGCTGGTAATCGAACTACCCCTATTATTGTGGCCATTGTGGCCAGTGCTGGTTTGTTGATTCCAAAGACGTCATCGCAATCGATTACCTCCCCTTCTGGTACGGCTGATACAATGGGCGTGTTAACTAATGTTGCGTTATCATCCGAAAAAATTCGCGCAGTTGTAGAGCAAACGGGGGGATGTTTGGTGTGGGGTGGTCATGCCAATATTAGCCCTGTTGATGATCTGCTCATACAAGTTGAACGTCAGTTAGATCTTGATTATGACAGTCAATTGATAGCTTCTATTTTGTCGAAGAAAATCGCCATTGGTGCCACGCATGTGCTGATCGATATTCCTGTAGGACGGGACGTCAAAGTAAAAACACGCAAACATGCACTTTGTTTGAAATTGCATTTTGAGATTGTGGCGCGTGCCTTTGGATTGCACATTCATGTCATGATTACGGATGGTAGTACGCCGGTTGGTAATGGGATTGGTCCTGCAATTGAGGCAGCTGATATTTTACGTGTTTTACGGAATGAATCTGATGCGCCAAAACAACTGCAAGAAAAAGCATGTTGTATGGCCAATGTTTTATTCAAAATGGTAAATGTAAAACGGGACGCTTATCAGATTTTGGAATCGGGGCAAGCATGGGATAAATTCCAAGAGATTTGTGGTGCGCAAGAAGGACCCATCCGCACTATTCCTGAGGCATCTTTTCAACATACATTGTATGTGCATCAATCAAAAAAGATCACGGTTATACGTAATGCTGACATTGTTACCATTGCAAAATTAGCAGGGGCACCGTTGCATCCTGAAGCGGGTGTATATTTACATGCGCATGTAGGCGATAATGTCACAAAGGGTGCGCCATTCATTACGATTCATGCGCGCACGGAAGCAAATTTGGAGCAGGCGCTTAGATACGCTCAGGACTGTTTTCCCCGAAGTTAGAAAATCTTTCGCATGGCGATTAGATTTTCTTGCTATTCGGGATCTAGGAAAGAGCACTGGATCCCGGTTTTAACAGTCTCCACGCACTACGTGCTAGAGTTCGTAACGCCCGGGAAAACGGACCGCTAATATTATTTGGATCAAATATGAATCAACAAAAATGTGGCATGGTGGCGATAGTTGGTAAACCCAACAGTGGTAAATCGACATTAACCAATGCCTTTGTGGGGCAAAAAGTGTCAATTGTTACACACAAGCCCCAAACCACGCGTCGTCAGATACAAGGGGTGGCCATATGGGGTGATGCGCAAGTCATTTTTGTCGACACGCCAGGGATTTTTAATAGCAAAGGCAAGTTTGAAGAAGCCCTTGTTGATAGTGCCTACCGTGCCCTTCGTGATATGGATCTGGTTATCATTCTGATTGATCCAGGAGATTATCAGCCAGAATTTGTACAAACACTGAAGCGCAAATTAAAAGACCGCCCGCATTTGGTTGTAGTAAACAAGGCTGACTTAAAAAAAGAAGTAAACATCGAGGGCGCCTTTATGATTTCTGCACTGCAGGGAAAAGGTTTGGATGAGCTAAAGGCAGAAATATTGAAATATATTCCCGAGCACCCATGGCTGTATGAAGAAGATCAGCTGACAAACATCAGCGAAAAATTGTGGAGCAGTGAAATTATTCGTGAAAAAGCGATGTTATGTTTGCATCAAGAAATTCCTTACGAATTGTATGTGGAGTGTGACGCTTATGGTGAACAGGAAAATGGCGATATTCGTATGAATCACAACATTGTTGTGTCTGCAGAACGCTATAAACCAATTGTCTTGGGGTATAAAGGTAGCATGATCAAGAAAATTGGCACCGAAGCCCGGTTAGAGCTTGAACAACAACTTGGCACTCGCGTGCATTTATTTTTAAATGTGAAAGCTACCGAAAAATGGAAAGACCGTATTCATATTTTGCGAAGAGAAGGGATTATTTCGTAACTATGTGGACTTCGTAATGGCCCTTTTGGGCTCAATACAAGAATAATCCTACAGTGCCCGCTTGTGGTGGGGTAGCAGCGGTCAAACGTATTTGTTTACAACATACGATTTAAGGACAATTTTTCCAAAAGTGACAAATGTTATTTTTAGGAAACTTTCTGAATCAACTGCACAGCATCGTGCACGACCGTCAATGTTTTCAAACCCAAAAAGTCGAATTTCAGCAGTCCCGCCATTTCCACATACTTCATGCTAAATTGAGTTGAAAAGATGGAAGAATCTTCTTCACGATAAAGGGGAACAATATCCTGTAGATCGCAGCCTCCAATCACGACGCCCGCCGCATGGGTAGACGCATGTCTGTACAGACCTTCTAGTTGCGACGCGATAGATACTAGCTTTTGAACGGTTTCATCTTCTGCATGAAACGCAGCAAACTCAGGCACGGTTTCTAGAGCTTCTTGAACGGATGTCACGTGGAAAGGAATAGTCCTCACAATTTGATCCACAAATATGTAGGGCATAGACAAAACACGCCCCACATCACGTAGCACTCCTTTTGTCTGCAATGTTCCAAAAGTGATAATGTGTGCCACTCGTGCATCTCCATATTTTTGACGGACGTAAGCAATAACTTCATCGCGTCTGTCCTGACAAAAGTCGATATCAAAGTCGGGCATGGAAACGCGTTCTGGGTTTAAAAAACGTTCAAACAACAAGCCATATTGGATGGGATCCATGCCAGTAATGGTCAGGGCCCATGCTACAACGGAACCGGCACCAGAACCGCGTCCAGGGCCAACGGGAATATCTTGTGCGTTTGCCCATCCAATAAAATCAGCCACAATCAAAAAATAGCCTGGGAATCCCATGGTTTCTATTATTTGCAGTTCGTAATTCAATCGTTCCAAATATTGTTGATGTCGATCTTTGGAGATTTCACCTTCTTTGAAACGTTTCGTTAAACCTGCCTTTGCATTTTTGCGGAGCAAATCTTTTTCAGAGAGTTTGTGAGGGTAGGGTGGCAGTTGCGGTTTCGATGGTTTTAAAAAAAACTGACAACGTTTCGCAATGGTGACAGTATGCTTTATTGCTTCTGGCAAATCGTCAAATAACGCTTCCATCTCTTCAGATGATTTAAAATAATACTGATCATTTAAGTGTGTTCGGTCAGGATCAACAATATGTTTTCCTTCTGCGATGCAACGAAGTGCATCATGGGCCTCAAACATATCTTGTTTTGAAAAATAGACTTCATTGGTGGCAACCAACGGTATATTTAAATCCAATGCCAGTTGCAAATAAGGGGCCTCCAAATTGTTTTGATCTTTTAACCCATGGCGACAAATTTCTAAGTAAAAACGATTTTTAAAATGCTTGGAAAATTCTCTGGCAAGGGCATAAGCATCTTCTGCTTTGTTTTTCAGTAGTGCTTTTCCGATTAGTCCTTTTTCATAACCTGACAAACAAATTAATCCTTGTTGGCATGCCCAAATATCTTCTAGTGTGACTGTTTGATACGCTAATTTTTCATAGGTATAAGCACGCGTTACAAGATGTGATAAATTTTTATAACCTTCTTTCGATGTGCACAATAAAATCAATGGATAGTTATCGTCGTTGTGGCGGACGTGTACCGTACATCCGATAATAGGTTGAATACCTTTTTCAGTACATTTGATAGAAAATTCCATTGCGCCAAATAAATTATTTAAATCTGTGATGGCGACAGCAGGTATATGATTTGTTTCACATAAAACAGGAAAATTTTTTATTTTAATAGCGCCCTGGCATAAAGAATATGCGCTATGACAACGCAGATGAATAAACATATTAAGGCTTGAACTGCAATAAGATGTTGTTTTTTGAAAGTACGAAAATATTTGTGTTTATTAACGTGTTCTTCATCATTGCCCCCGTATACTCATAATGGTGGTTTAGTCAGATCGATGAGGTTCGGTCCGTAGTCGGCCTTTAGTGCCGCTCTGTTTTGTCCCTACAAAACAGTGTTCGTCCTGCTTGTTGTGGAAGTACGCGCGTACTTTCATAATAGGCTATCTGGACCGGGGGATGGAACCCCTTTTCACAGAATTCATACTTTGTTAACTTTTCTAAGTTGCAAGGGTGCAATGGCGAAGCTATGTCGTGGTGTGCGGTGGGGCGGGTCCTGCACATGGTCTCGTAGGGCGGGCCCCTTCTAGGGGCCATCTTCATGCTCAAATTTCTATTTTTAACGTCAGTTCGATATAAGCAACAGAGGAGGCCAAGGTAGTTTTTTCTAATTTACTGAGGTTTTGCAAAGTTTTTGCATATAAGCAACAAGCCCTGAAAAAATGTTTGCCAAAGCATTAATGGGGCTGCGATGACGCGTATGCTCGATTTGGCAAATATTTTTAGTTGATCAATAACCGTTTCTACAAGACCGCGCTTTTTCAGCGTTTGTCTTTGAGCGCTCGTCATGGAACCTTTTTTCATGTTTTTCCTCACTTTTGTAAAAAGCTCAATGGCTTGTTGTTTTAATTTTTGAATCAACTCTTCTCCAATGTAGCCTTTGTCTGCAAATAACCACCCTTTTTAAACCCTTCATTAATTTATTCTATAAAGACAATGCATGGGCAATCAAATTTCAAATGACCACATAAGAAGTAGGTGTATGGTCCCGTAGATAGTGGAGCGGATCAAAATTAAACTTACCGGGATCAGTTTGCCATATTTTGACAATGTATTCATAGGGTGTAAGGCCTGAAGACGTTTTTGTGTTACCAATAAGATTGCGTCACAATCTGCAGTTATGACAAGTTCTGTGGCATGCGGACAAACAGATTTTCCCATTTTTTTCAACCATGTGCGAATTGAATTGACAGAAATGTTGGCAATCATCTTCGGTTCTTCCTCCAATCCAATAGCCAACAATTTGCCTTGAATTTGCCTTGTTCTTCGACAGAGTGCAACCCAAATCCAACAGGGGTTTTGTTTTGTTCCAACGAAAGTCCACGCTTCATCAAGCTCTAACACATCATCAGATTGTGGAGGAAGCAAAGTTGATTCAAGAGGGGGGCTGCGTCTTTTTTTTCGCCGCAAACAACTTTCACTCTGTCCTTCTTCATTTGTGATCATGTCCCTATCAACTTTTTTCTTTATTTTATACAAATCCAATCTTATGATCCACTACCTTACAATACGCGGGTCAAGACGCACACCCACATCATCAATAGATAATGGAATAACCTCATAAGGATCTAAATCTGAGGGATTAACAACGCCAAGACCGATAACACACCCTCCTAATCCTGCTCCCGAAATTTTTGCACCATAGACTGTCCTCAAGGTTTTAAGTCGATCTGTAATATCTCGCGTTTCTTTTGTGTGCACTTCATACGTATTAAAAAAATCATCTCCCAATTGTAATAATTTTCCTAACTCTTTTGGGTTATCATTTTTAATTTCTGAAAAAAATGTATGACTTAAATCTCCTATTTCAGTACGTATCTTATCGTAAATTGCAGGATGTGTTTTTTCGCGCATTAAACCCCGATGCATAGCTATTGATTCTGACGTGATATAGCCAGAATAGACAGCAAAAATAGGTAAATCAGCCCATAGACGTTGTCTCCTAGCAGGACAATCTGAAAATTTCATAACATATCGAATAACCCCCCCATAGATACTTGCAATAACATCAGCGCAAGAACTATGCACTTGTACACTTGAAACAGCTTGACAAGCAAGCTGACAAATATCCTCTAGATTAAGATGTCCATGAATATAATGATAAAAAGCACTGCACAATGCCACTGTTATAGCTGCTGACATTCCCAACTGTTTATCAATACCAACATCCTGATGAAAGCAAATCCGAAATCCCTGATGTTGTAGACGTGGTAAAAACTGCTTAAAGCTTGATAATGTATATTGATAAGAAGGAGGAGCAGAAAGTGTCTCCAGATCAATTGTACAAATACCAAACACGTCTGAATTCACATCTAAGAGGCTGTTTCTCAACTAATTTATTGAGATTTATTTAAACACATCAGGCGA
>ERZ1292633.486-Hain-H41-02um-R1-486-length-46507-cov-6_pt2 | contig 44856 bp, 19 predicted proteins | sample MGYA00564406_ERZ1292633 | MGnify/ENA primary metagenome ERZ1292633 (study PRJEB36523, sample SAMEA6512639) | groundwater metagenome | collected 2019-01-08 | study: AquaDiva: Metagenomics assemblies of 32 groundwater samples | reverse complement strand
TGTGTGCCCTCCGTGGCGCGGCCTTTTGGAGGGCCGGCTGAGACCGCGATGACCGCATTGTCGACGACATACATCTGCGGAAGACGCCAAAGGACAGCGCCGGTGGTCGCGTTGAACGCGGTGACGTTCGTTTGTCCGGAGCTGCCGAGGTAGACGCGGCCGCCTCCGACCGCTACATTCGCATCGACGTCGCCGTAGCCGGAGACTCTCCACGCAGTCTCACCGGTGCTCAAGTCGAACGCGTACACGTTGCCATCGTTGTCCGCGACGATCACGTTGCCGTTCTGAACCGCCGGGCGTTGTCCCGTCATTTCGGCGGCGGTGACGGCGGACCAAACCGTCGCGCCAGTGGCAAGGCACGTGACATGGGCTGTCGCGGCGGCTAGCACCGTTCCGTTGTGGTACGTCAAGGCTCCGCCCTGCACGCCGCCGACGCTGGTGGACCAGACAAATGCACCAGTGCGGGCGTTGTTGGCGTGCACGTTGGCCGCGGTGTCTGCCCAGTAGACGACGCCATCGTGCTCGGCGGCCGCGGACCACACGGCGGATGTGGTGGTGTTCCACCGTACAGCGCCAGTCAATGCGTCAAACGCGTAGAAATACAAATAGTCGCCCGCGAAGACGTTGCAGCTGCCAAACGCGACACCCCCGTTGAAGCTGCCGCCTGAGAAAGACCACAGCAGCAGAGGGGACGACTTCGAAGCGAGAGAACTATCTGACGCTCCGGGGGGATGACGCTCTGATCGAGCTGATTTCTCGTTCCGAATGGCGTTGCCAGCGTCAGGGCGGCCGGAAGGATGAGCGGAGCAAGCTGGGGCAGCTAGGATGAGCAACAGACTTGCGGCCGCCAGAGAAGCGACGGTAAGACCCATCAGGCGCATAATTCAAGAGAACACAGTGTAGTGTCGCAGTGCTTCGAGGGTCAGCATTGAACACATGGGATCGTCGATACTTCAGGTCAAGATTTGGCCGGACGGAGCGTCCCCTTTGCAGACCCATTTGCAGACCCGTTTGCAGACGCAAAAAGCTCATACCAGCTGCTCTCATCCACATCGGTTTCTATAGTTGAGCGAGAGCAGTAGGGGGATCCCCTATCTGTCTTATTGATTTTCCCTCACCGCAAAGGAGACAATGTGTAGCTCCTTCGCTTGAACCCGTCCTTCTCGTTTTTTGCGCGAGATCCTCGAGATGCCAGTGGCCCATGAGTTGAAGGAAATGGCCCTGGAAGAAGGAGCCGGCGATAGCAGGATTCCCGGTACACCCGCGCTTCTCTCTGTGGCTCGGCCAATAGAGCGGCTGAGACCGTGAGAGTCACTTCATAGACACGTCATGATCGCCCGAGCGAAAAAGGGGAGAAGGATGTCAATTGCAAGCAGGCAGGCAAGGGCCAACACTAGCGGATCCCGTAACGTTCGCAATGAAAGAGAGACATAGACGCACACGAGCGCGCGACGCAAACACACAGATCGCCACCTACCACCAATTCTTCGTCAATCCGACCGTAAGAAGATATCGACGGTTCCCGAATCCCGCCCCCCCAGGACGTGTGTTTGCAGCGGATTCCAAGAAACGCAATGATAACGAAAGCTGCCAGACGCGTTGGCCTTTGATGCCGGCAACGCCGGGAAGTTCAAGTTCACGGTGAATAGACCCGTCATGACGCCGACAGCGCACAGTCCTTTGTGCGACAACGAAGCGGATAGAACGGGACTTTCGAACTCACGTTGTGCGATGACATGAAGCGGCATGCGAATGTCAAATAACGACAGCTTCCGATCCAGCGAGCCAGCGACCACAAATTCTCCGTCTCCGTGAACACACGTCACCGTGCTACCTAGGTGACCGATCGTGGTCGGAGAGTTAGGCGAACGGAGATCGTAGGAAAGAACTTGCCGATCCCTTGATCCCGAGACGGCGCTATTGTCACGGTCAGCGGCCACGTACAGCGTCGTCACAACGTCTGTGTGGTTGGGAAATTCCGAAACGACGACGTTCCGTTGTGCGTCTGTCACCCTGACGTACGTGTCATGGTTTTGCTGCATCTCTCCTGAAATGTAGTGCCCGGGCATTCGCGTCCACTTGACCGCGGAGATGATTCTCAGATCCTTCTCCACTGAGCTCACCTCGTTCCACTGCAGTTCATTACTGTAGAAGTGGAGAGCCGGGGAGGTTCCGGCATGCTTCGGAGCCCCAGCGACCACGAGAAAGCGACCACGAGGAGAGAAGTCGATGGCCACCGGCATGTGACGGGACAGGAAGATTGAACTCACCACCACGGGGACGCCCTGCGATGCATCGTAGGTTGCGATGGTTCCATCTAAAGACGCCACGCAAACGAGTTCCGCCCCGTTTCGGCTCCCTGACGGAACTGTTGCTGGACTGGCGAAGCAAATCGACGACACTGGAGCTAAAGAGGGACCGCTCCCAGTTGGGTTCGACGGTGGTTTACAAGTTCGTTGTAGCGCTAGCATTCGGCCGTGCGAACCACTCGTCCAATCGAGCGCCTCTGAGACATATTCGATGTCGTACATGAATAAATCTTCCTGCGAGGAGCATAACGCTTGCCGAAGGGGCTCCATAATGGATTTGTCGCAGCGTTTCAACGGTTCGTCGTTCAGCTCGACTAACTTACCTAGAAAAGTCATTCCAGCGCACCTGGTCCGTTCGTCGCCCAGTAGCTGGACGGTCATCGCGACGGAGGCTCGCAAACTCAGCAAGCCCGTCGTGACAAGTTGGGCCCCCACTTCGCAGTACGGCAGCAGCGGATCACGGCAGCTGTCCAGTGGACGGGAAAGGACTAAGTTTTTAACGATGGTCGACGCAATGTCGTCCCGCACCCGTGCCTTGACAGCGTCTGACATTCTTGCCAACACACCTAACAGGCATGCAACGCCGGACGAAGGCAGATAAGAGGAGGCAGGAGCACTGGGACTCGATGAGGATGCACTCGGATTCCAGTACTCGAATCGCTGCGAGTCAAAAAGAAGCGTATGCAACACGTCGAGACAGTCCCCATAGAGTTCGTTTCGCGGTAAACGCCTCGACAACTCGCTCGCGATGACGTCCGTCCGCCCACTGGTAGCGGCATCTCGTAACAACGCTGCCAACGCCGGCTTGTCCGTGACCACGTGTGTGTGCACCGAGGTCTCGGCGATGGACGACAGGAGCGACGCCACTTGCGATGCGTGCTGAGCTTCGTGTTCGTGCAGCTCGACGTCGACGGTTATTTTCATTTGGGGAAGGAGAAAGAAGATGCGGCCAAAATCGCGGAGGGGAAGACGACGAGAATGAGGGGACCGAAATGAGAACGACGGAGGCGTGCGCGAGCAAAGACAATTCACTTTGCTCTTACAGAAAATAAACCACACGCCATGATATGAGACGGGTGGTGTTTTTTCTCTTTCGTGTTAGTTGGGCTGGTCAACATCGTCGGCCAAGCAAGCTAACACGAGCAGTTGGAAATTGTCGACACCATACTCGCGAAGAGTCTTCGCAGGTCTCAGAAGCACGCAACCGGCGGTTTCATCTACGATAGTGGACGACGTGGCCGTTTTGTCATTACGGACGTCATCTTGCTGAAACGTGTACTTCAGCAAGCCATACTTTGCCAAGTCCTCGACACGTCGATTTTGAGATTGGGCCATCAGGCCGTGCACCTTGACGGCTTCTCGCAAGACGTCATCGACCAAAGAGTCGACCCCTGGGACGTTGATGAACACCGTCGTGCGAATGGGAGGCGGCAGCCGAGTGATCTGCGGCGCAAACTGGGATGTGACCGCACCGTGCCATTCCGGTGCCCTCACCTGACATAACGCGACTCGCACCGTGAATGGTCGCGACACCCATCCTCCCTGTTCAGCGTCTGAGCAGACGGCCATGAGCTCTCTCTCTCTCGCTGGGGAGACAGTCCCTGTGGGGGAATGAAAAAATCAAGACTTGATTGATTCTCATCGAACCTTGACGTCCCACACCGTATCAAGCGACGGCATTTTAACCGAATTATTACACCACTACGGTTAGTTTTCGGCGCCACGGAGTCGTTTTCGCCGACGATCCACCACCATATCGACCGGCTTGGTGCGATCCTGCCGATTAAATGAAGCTTCGTGCAAGTCGTTGCTTTGGCCCCGTTTCACACGGAGAAACTCCCTTTCCTGCGTCCGGCGTTCGCGGCTGCTTCGTTGGTGGTCCTGCAAGCTTCGCTGCAGAGATGAAACCAAGTGGACGATATCGTCACCGGCAACCTCTCCAACTTCCTCCGTGAGGGGGCGCTCGCGAAATGTTCTCTTCGACTTTGACTTGCTCCGATTCGATGCGGCCGCAGAGCCGCCACCACCCCCGAAGGCGTCCACCACGGTTCGGAGGCTCTCGTTTGCAACTTGGGCAAGGAGATCCAAAATTGTGCGTGAAGCATCAGTGGCACAGATGTGAATGAGTTCCGTCAGTCGCTTTACCGGTCCGGTCACAGCGGCATTGCGCAGCAGTGAGACATGCGTGCGTTGGGCTGCATCGGGGGACGTTCCTCCCGACGCCTGCGACGCCGCGAATATCGACGTGGTGGCTATCTGCAACACCGTCACGCACCGCACGGTCCAACCTTGTGCGTTGCGCACGGCAAGAACGGGCTGAACGGCGTCGAAAACGGCGTCGAGAAACATGACAAACTGGCGCGATGCATCAGTGCGTGCCCCTTTGCCGGCTGCTTTTTCGCTAACGATTCTCGTCGCTCCGGCGTTGGCGCAAATCAAACGAGAAAAAAACACGACGCTGCGAACAAGCGCCTTTCGGCTCGGATCGGTTGAGATCAGTGCCGTGGCCTCCGGGCGACTTTGTCCATCGACGTCGAGGTCTGACGCGAAGCATCGAATCAGTCGCTTGGCCACTGTCAACGCGGTATCGCGGGCTTCGCCGGGACCGCAGATGATCGACTTGCTATGGTCGCCAGATTTAACGACCCTCGAGATGAAAGGAACGTGCCGATGATCTCCGACTGCCTCACGAACCGCCTGGGTATCGTGAGTGAGAAGGCCGAAGCAAGGCTGAACGTACTGAAACAAGAACAACTCTAGCAATCGCCACCCGGCAGCCTTGAGGTGGGGGTGCTGATCAACGTTCAGTAACGGGCTTTCAGGGCAGGGATTGGCAGCGCCTGCCACGCAGCGCTCGATGAAGTCCATCGGCAGGATCGATGCGATGTCCACGGGTGCGAACGCGAAGGCCAATTCCAAGGCCCTCGCGGAGAAATAGCCGACTCCTACGTACGGGGACATGATTGCCGTTTTCCCGTGGCTATTGGGTAGTGTCACCACTCTTTCAACGTTCTTCACGATGCTGGCAACAGCCGACTTCACCGTCGCCACGAACGTGGCTCGCATTCCTTGAATATCCACGTTCCCATCCGACCGTGCCAGGATCCGCTGTAGCGAGGCCGACAAATCTCCCGTGACAGCCTGATTGAAGCATTCGCGGGACGTGATCGCGCCTCTGGTGACCACCACGATGGAGGCCGCGATGTACGCCACGTTCACTTCTGCGGCCGTGACCTGAAAGCGAACGTCGGTGTGATCCGCTAATTTTGATATCATCGGGGCAAACAAATCCAGACCAGCATTCACCATTAACAGAGTAACGACGTCCAAGGCTTTCTCCCGCACAAACGAGACTTCGTTGGGATTCGTGAAGGTGCTCACAAGGGGCAGAAACAACAGCTTCGACTCCTCTCGCAGCAGGGCCACGGGAAACCGGAATATCAAGACTTGAAGCAAGTCGATCACTGCTTGTCTGCCATCCGCGTCCGGGTATGCCATGTTGCGGACGAGCTGATCGATGTGAGACCGCAGCTTGTCACGGCTCATGGGAAAGTGCGTGAAGAAGCGACCTAAAATGGCAATGGCTTTGCTCTTCGCGCTCGACACGGAAGCGTATTGCAGCAACAATTCCACGATGAGGGGAATCAGGTCGTACACTTGCGGCACCAGCACGGCGACACTGGCGTCGCTCGTCGTGCGCCCGTCGCAGCGGCTGACAATGGAATGAATCACAGACAGTGCCACCGACAGGTACTGGGACCGCGCGACAACTTCAGACCGAACGATACCGAGGAGTTTGACGGTGACGGCTTCTTTCAAGGGAAACTTTGGTTGAGACATCAGACACGCCACCAAACGCAGCGCCCGGTACTTGATCGACGCACCTCGGTTCACGAGCGCCAGGGTCACCTCCAAAAGTCGTTCTCCCATTTCATCCACGGCCGACAAACTTGCCAACGGGGGCCGTATCGCCAACATCGTTTGCAGCACGTCGAGGCAAGAAACGGTGACTGCGTCGCTCCCGTCGGACTCCAAGCACCGGATGACGACCGGCACTAAATGAGCGAGGGAGTCACGCACCGCAGAACTGATCTTGGTCGTACCTCCCCGCACCGGAGCAGATGCTTTCTCGAGCTCGACCAAAGGCAGGCCCCCCTCCTCCGGTAGCAATGCATCGAGTTCTTCCGCATGCTTGTCCAGTTTGTCACCATCTTCGCTGCTGTCGGTGTCCGAGGCGGCGGCACTCTCTTGGTCACCATCATCATCGCTTGGCGGGGCCTCCGCTTCGGAACCATGCTCGGAGCCTGTGAGCGCCTTGCCAACTTCCGCGGAGCCAAGCGGAGCACCGTCAGTCGTTCCTTGATCGCGAACGTGTGAAAGTCCCAGCCACCGCTTGAGAAGCGCAAATACAGTGGCAAGCGAGAATTCATCGACCGCATCAACGAAAGCCGCCACGGCAGGATCGTCGATATCCAGCTCGTCGATCTCATTATCCCCTTTTCCCTTTCGATGCCGCGTGCGGCGGAAAAGCTTCTTCTGCTGCGAGATGGTCGTGCTGGCGAGCACGGCCGGGGAGATGAAGTCTACATCCACTCTCTCAGGACGCGACGCGATGCCGAATGTTCGTTCATACATTTCTTTGGCCGTCAATTTTTGCGAGTCCACGTGTTGCTCGTAGTTCCCACGAATGCGACGCCGGCCGTCTTTGAGGTCGAAGTGGGCGACGCGCTCATTCCTCAGTGAGACGTTGTGCGCCAGTTCCGAGGACAATGTCGCAAGGATCGCTGTCGTGTATTCATCCAGCGATCCGACGACGTCGCGAGATGTCGTCACACGAACGATTCCTTCGCTCATCCCTCGAGCGCAGCGGACGGCAAGTAGTCGCACGCGTTCGTAGAACCGGAAATCCATTCCGGCACCCTTTTCACCCTGTTGAAGTTTGCTGTTGGACGTAGGTTGAACGTAGGTGGCTGCAGCGGTGGATGCACCTGGGTGGGCTTGCCGCAACTTTGCAATCTGTGAGTTGTGCTCCGATGACGCCGTTGTATGGGCGTTCACGCTCAGTATGCCCTTCAAACAAACCGTAAATTTAGGCAGAAAAAGATGCGACACACAGTACTTCGCAAGGAACACGAATCCTTGAAGTGCGCGGTTCTGTTTCACCTCTTTCATCGTGGACATGAGTTCCGACTGCTCCTTTTGGCTTGAAATGACGCCGAGATAGTCGTCGGCGAACATTTTAAACAAACGATCGCGGCACTCGTCCAAGACCGGCGGTTCGATCGTTGCGGGGACGTCCTCCGGTGGTGCCGCCGCCGCTTGTTGCACTTGCACGAAATACTCCTTCGCACTGTCGACGAAGCGGTCCTTCAGCGACTCCAAAACAGCCACGATTGTGTAGCCCAAAACGTGAAGCTGGTAGCCGTGAACGAAAGCATCTTGCATCCGCGAAATGATGTAAGGCAGCGCGCCCGGCCCAACATCGCGCGCGACTTGGCAAAGAATCTTGCGCGCACTGTCGCGAACTTTTTCCTTTTTCGTTCGAAGTCTGAGGACCACTTCTTGGAGGATGGGACCCGCATGCGCTTCGAAGCCCCCTGGAACGTAGCGCATGACTTTGATGAGCGACGCGGCAATGCCGAGGTCGGCCGCAGTGTTCGACTGCGGGCGCCCACCCGTATCTGCGGTTTTCTTGACATCGGCCATTGTCCTGCCCACTCCAACTGCGCTACTGCCGCCGGTTGCCGCGGCGCCACCGGAGGATTTCCTGGCACCCCCCGTGATGGCCCGGAAGCACAACAGCCCCATCATACGCGGCATGAGATCTTGCTGAAGAGTGTTGGTGATGCGGTCGAGTAACCGGCTGGGATCGGTGGGACGCACGGGGCCTTGCGGGCGCATGTTGACGCCGCCCTCCTGGTCGCTATCGACATCGGCGTCGTCCTCTGGTTGAGGTAGGTCCCTTTTCTTCTCGTCCCCGGCATGGTCGATCATGTCTGGCAAATGATCCAATACTTTCGCCAACGCCCGAACCATGATGGTACGCACCGCCGGCTCGGTTTCCGCTTGCTGCAAGATCTGGACCACGATCTTGTAGTAGCCCAGCCACGGAAGCGTCCGTGCCACGTGGGATAGTGTTTGCACGACGGCTTCACAATAACCTTTCGCCTTGTCCTCCGTTTCCCCGTCGAGGCGCTTCCCTTGGGCGAAGTCACGGATTTGACATACGAAGAACGGAACGAAGAGACGCAGATGGTCGCGCGGGGCGATATCCGATGCGACCTTTCGAAGTCGGGTGAGCGCGTTCAGGCGGGCCTTGTGCTGCGGGCTAGCGACGTGGTCGAAGAAGGTGTCATTGTCTCGGCCTTCGTGTTGACCATGCTGACCATCCGTGGCCACGAGCACGGACAGCGAGTGGTACTGGCTAGGGTAAAAGCGACCCAAATAGCCCAATGCGGCCATGTGCGAGCATCGCGTGAGGGGGTCGCGAGAGACCACGCCGCGTCTAAGCGACGGCAGGACGACATCCCGCACCACTGCGTCGAGTAATAGGGTCTTTGATGCCGCTGCCCGTCGGCCGCACATGTCGACGGATGCCGAAAAGGCAACAATGGCTCGCAACGTGCGACTCGCGAGTTGACGGAGCGATGCGTCCGAGTCGCGCAGCGAGAACATGATCGACGCGGTGACGCAGCGGATGAATAGCATCGTGGCTTTGGCGGACCGCTCTCCTCCGTTGTCCGCGCTCAGGTCGAATAGGTGTGCCTCCCCGAAAGCCGGCTCGTCGGCAGGGCCTCGGCGGCGGGCCTCATCGGCGCGATCCCGCTTGAAGGCAAGCAACCGCTTGGAGGAATGTTTTCCCGGGTGGGATTCACCCACAGCGCTTGGACTGTCTTGGCTGGGCAAGATCATGTCGACCGAGTCGGCTTCGGCAATTTTGCCTCGCAGCCACTCGAGGATCGTGGCGACGCGATGCAGCACCCGAAAGCGTTTCGTCCAGTCGTACGACGTGTAGGAATCGTCCGTGAAGCTGTCAAGACCCGACAATATGTCGAACTCCGTGGTCAAGGGTGAAGGCTCCGTGGTCGTATCGTCTGTGGAAAAGTTCTGATGCGGTGAAGCAGCAAGGGACGTAGCAGCGTGCCCCTGCAGCTTCAACGCAACCGTGATGCGATGCGCAATGCGGCACAGGAACGATCTCGCGGCGGGAGACAACACCGAGTTGAAAAGGCGCGGCAACATGTCCCCATACTGGCGTAGCACCGCCTCGTCGAGAGCAAACCGTTCGGGAATCAGCAAGGAACTCAGCACCTTGTCCGCCACTTGAGCGGCAATGTCGATGTGTTGCACATCAAAGGTCGCCCCAGGAGCCGTCAAGAGACGCAAACACAAGCGGGCCACGTCGTGCATGGTTCCCGCCGCGCTCTCATCCATCACGGTGACACATGCGGCCCCATTGTCAGTGCTGCTGTACACGTCACTACAATCGGCGACGCAGCGCACGACGTTTGCCCAGAGCTGCGGAGGCAGTCGCACCGCCGACCAGGCCACATGATCGTCAGGGTGGTGTGGTGCCGAGGCGCTGGATGGCTGGGCGAGTGAGTACAGCAATTTGAGCAGCTCGGACATGAAGGGGCGAACAAACGAGTCGGCAATTGTAAGTATCGTGTGCTGCGGGTGTTTTTTCCGTTGCTTGCTTGACATATCTTCGGCCAGCATCGAACGCGCCACAACTGTCCCCGAAACGTCCACTTTGACGTCGCGATGACGCACGAGAGCTGAAAATGTCGACACGGCGGTTTGCACCGACATTGCAGCGACCGCGCTGAGTTGACCTGGCCGCTTTCCTCGGTACGTAGAGAGAAGCACTCCTTCTCGACCTTCCATGACGTCGACCGCGTCGCGACACGTGCGACGAACGACATCGGCGGCGACGCGGCCCAGTGCGGGAACGGCAAGCAGCGCGATCAGAATCTCGGACCGTACGAAACACTGCAGTAGCTGCAGCGCGAGGCAACCGCCGTTGTCGTCGCCGCGAAGCGACCCTCCTGTCGCGGCGAAGGCGGCGCCCTCGCTGACGTGACCAAGCCAGTCGTTTGTGTTTTCCACGATCCCGCTGCAAAAGCTGAGGAACATCGAGAACGGCGAGACGTCGGAACCTGCCCGTGCTGCAACTGATGTAGTCGCGGCCGCCTGAATGGTCTTGGCGGCATCGCTCGACAACACCGTGAAGCATTCTTGGGGTGAAGCGCGCAGCAGCATGTGGACGGCGATGCTCGATTTCTTTCTCAGTGACGAAGCATAGGCGGACGCGGCGGGCGCAAGGCGGAAGGTGGGTCCCAACAACTGGGTGCCGACCATGGACAGCCTCGTCGCAAGCCGAAAGCACAGACACGAAAAAGGAAGCAGCATCGCACAGTGCGAGGCGACCACGTCCGCGGATGCGACGGTCATTACATCCAGTAAGAAGAACAGGACAGACGAGGCGCCGCGAATAACAAGAGATGAAACCTTAAGAAACGACGAGAGCGACAAACCCACCGCCGGGGAAGAAAACCCCCGCTCGACGCTTTGGTTGTTGGTCGCGACTCCCAACAGGGTTGTCACTCGCGCCATGAAGTCACCCAGGGTCGCCTTGATGATGCTGCCGCCATCACTGTCGTCGTCGGTTGCCGCTGTACCAGCCGGACCGGGCGACAAAAAGGTGTTCAGCGCGTTGCTCGCGGGCACGAGCAGGCGATCCACGACCATTCCCAGCACAGTGGCGAGCGAATCTTCTGGTAACTGGACAATCATCTCCACCACTCGCTTGTTGGCCAGCAGCAGCTGTCGGCCCTTCAAGTCGTTCTGCTGCGAGGCGAAGCTAGTGGCCGCAGTCATCATTTTTGGCAGCGCCAGCAGCACCGCCGTCGCCACGTAGGTCGCCTGCCGCTTCACGTCCATTTCGTCGATGCGCAGCTCCGTGGTATTTAAGTGGGTCAGGAGTTGTTTCGGAGCCGCGCAATACGGCGTAAGGCTCGTAAAATAGACCACGTTTGAAAAGGGCGGCACGTTGAGCCATTGCAAGGCCGTACAAGCGGCCTTTTGCAGCTCCTCGTTGGGGTAGGACAACAGACTGCTGCACAAGGTCACGAAGGTCGCACTCAAAGAACCCAATGCTGACTTGCGGCCGGCGGTGCTACCAAAGCAAACCTGAGGGGTAATCCTGACGATTGATTGCAGCGCCATCGCGGCCAGCGTTGGCTCTCGGCCCACGGACTTCAAAGGGTGACCCGTGTCCACGACGGCTTCGCACCAACCTTGAGTCAACGCGACCATGTCCGAAACAAACGCTTCGTGGTGCGCCGTCGAAGCGCCGTTCGAGTGCGTGACCGCAGCCGCCACCTCGGGCAGCAGGACGGTGAGGACATTCTTGGCGAATGCCATGTCGCTCGCGGGGCTGCGCGATGTTGAAACCTCGTCACTGCTCTTGCCACGTCTGCCCGCCGCGCCGGACTCCCCTTGTTGAGGGACTCGGAGAAACGAAGCGCAGAGCGAATCGATGTCATTCGCAAGACCATCCTTGGAATCTAGGTTCGCTGCTTCACGCAGTTGCGGTGGCGATGATGCGGCGGGCTTTCCCTTTACAGTGATAGACTTCAAGATGCCAAGAAAATCGGACCGCATTGAGACCCAGATTTCGCGATGAAACGCGGGTGCACTGAGCACCGCGACCAGTATGACCGTTGCTGTTTCCCATATGGCCGAAAAACGCATTCGCAGCAACCCCAGCATGGCGCGCGAAATGATTCGCCAGCGATCAAATGAGGTCCGTGCCATGTTGACGCGGACGCCCTCGTCATTGATTGGTCCTTGGTGACGTAGCGACAAGGCCTCAAACGTCAACTCTGAAAGCGCGATGCGTTTGGCGTCGATGCCTCCCATTTCCGGGGTTGCATTGGTGTCGAGGGGATCGGCGAGTTCGGCTCGGAGAAGCGCCGAGTACGTTCGTGCGAGGCGGCGCTTGTCGTCATGGCTGCCGCCATCACCTGCTGCGACGGGCGCGCGCTTCCCAAAGTCCGCGAGTGCCACCATGCTCATCCGCTGTCCGACAACGGTCGCCGCGGAGACAGGGTCATCCAAAAGCCACATCAGCTGGAGCGACGCGACGCGGACGTCCTGGACTTCGCACGACAAACACCTCTCAAGCAATGGCTCTCCTTTCGAGAGGAGTGGGCTGTTGACTATGCCATCGAGAAACGACGACCACGCAAGCGACGGTCCATCTCTCTTGTGGGCCCGAACGCCGAGCTCGAGCAGCGAACCGAGCGCGACGGCTGCCGCGACATAGTTGCCCTCTGCAGAAAGTGCGTCGCCGCTTCCATCTTGCGATAGCGCGGATCGCACGGCGGCGACTGTAATGGCCAACATTTCAGTGCCGCTGCTCTGTGGACTTGTGGGTGCGGCGGGTTCGTTTTTGAGGCTATCGTCCTCGCGCCCCCTGCCGGTCGGCGGCCGCAACGTTTCGCAAATGTTTTCGATCGATGACAGTTTGGCGTTGAAAAGCAGCTGAATCGATGCCGCCGACATCTTCTGTGGCTCTCCCCCCATGCTGACGAGGGCACGGGGCGCGGTGGCGACCGCTTTCAGACGTTTCACCTGTTCCTGCAAACCCTTCAGTTCGTTCTGCAGCGATTGTTGTCGCTGCGATAGTCGCGATGCATTGGAGGAAGCGGCCGCGACACGACTGGCGGTCCAAGTCGAAGAGCTGTGGTCCGCGGCAAACATCGAAAGCACGATCGCTTCACAAAGTCCGAGCAGGGCATATGATCCGTTGCGGCGTTCCTGAGCCTGGAGCTCCTCCGCGAGGCGTGCGATCATCCGCGAGAACTGAACCAGCTTGCAGATGGATGCCACGCGGGCCAGACGCCCGCCCGCATCGCTCGCGACAGCACCCTTTTGTTCTAGTTCCGACCTAGAAATATTCAGCAACTGCAATGTGATGGATTTTGGCAGCGCATGACTCGCCGTGCAGCCCGCCGAGCCGGCAGTTTGCTCGTCACTTGTGCTCTGTCGGTCGCTTTCCCGGAATAAGGAAGCCGAGCGACTCACAAGCGCAACCAGGTGGCCAATCCAGGTTACAATTCGAAGGACCGACTCAGGCTTTCTCGCTTCAGCTTCGCCTCCTCGTTGTGGGGGGCCCGACGCCATGGCGCTGTCGACGAGGTCGGCCAGTAGGGTTGCGATCAGCATGCCGGCGGCATCCGTCACCGCCGTGCGAACGTCGAGCTGTGCAAGAACATCAATGAGAGTCTCGACAAACGACACGATCACCGCCCGCGCCGCGTCGCCGCTTCCAGGTTCGCAGCCAGCATCGGCGATGGCGGTTTGTGCAAGCGACCGCAGGATGGGCACGCAAACGTCAGATACGATTGCCGTCCGCCACTGAGCGGACAGTCCCCCCGACAATCGCCGCGGTGAAGTGGGTGGACCGGATAGGGCGGGGCTCGACGAGTGAAGGGTGGAAAGCAGGGGCAGCGCGCATCGCGACAGCAAGCCAGCTGCGAGCGGTGTCGCCAGTGGGCAGCACACCGCCGCGCGGCTGCACTTGACGAACGCGGCAAGAATACTGGAGCAGGATTGTTGCAACTGGGCCAACGCAGACACGCTTTGAGGAGTCGAAGGTGCGGTCGACAACGCTACGATCATCGGCCCGTGATTTCCAGAGATCACGCACCCCAGGCAGGTCACGACGCTCGATAGCGCCTGCACGTCCGCTGGCGTCGCGGATGAATCACTTAGTGCGTCGGCGCGCCGCGACGTTTCGTCCACCAGTACCGGGGAAATCGCGTCGAGTAGGAGCGACATCGATTGACATCTCGTTGGTGTGCGCCTGCAGTCCGCGTACAGTTCCTGGCATGCCTTGTCGACGGACACCACACCCCACTTTCGCTTTCGTTCCGTGACGTCGGCGTCATCACCGCCATCGGTCCCATCCACCGCGCCCAGGCCGAAGGAGCGCAAGAGGACCGACCAGAAAGCGATGCCTCGCATCGTGAGGGCCCCCCCTTTCACGCTGCGCACACATTCCGCGGCCAAGATGCCTAAGTTATCCTGGACAAGATCCTCCAAGGCAGCTTGCTGGGCAACTTCAGCATCGTCATCGGCTTCGTCGGCGCCCTCGACCTCGTCGTCATCGGCCTTGGTATCGTCATCCGCCGGCGCCACGCTGGCATCACTGATCTCAGCGGGTGGCGAATGCTGCTGGTCATGGGCTACAACTTCGCGATGCTCCGCGAGAAATGACAAGAAAGCCTCGATCAGGTGGTGGATCACAGACGGCACTCGGCGAGCCAAGGTAGCAAGCGTCTCCAGAGCCAGCCTACGAATGAACGCTTTGCTGTCCATGGCCAGCTTCGCGTACAACTTCGTGATCGCTTGCACCCACACCAACGGATCACCAACCTCAGTCTCCACGATGTCAGGGCGATTTTTGTCCTCTTCATCATCATCGCTGTCGACATCACTGGCATGATTGGGTTCTTGAGAGCGCTCATCTGCCTGCGTCCGCGTCGGATCTGATTGTCGTTCCAGAACGGGAGCCAAGCACCTCAACCAAGCGACTTGGGCCAAGAATACGAGTTCCACCCGTTCGGCAGATGGGACAAGCTGTTTTCGCTCGTCATAGCAAGCGAGATTGACGGCAACGAAGAAAGCCTCGAACATCGGAAGAAAGGCCACCTCGAGGTCTCGACAAAATGCGACAGAAAGACGAATCGCTGGTACGATGGATTCTGGCCGCGCATCCGCCAAGGCGGCAAGTAGCATGCGGGCGATGGTGTCGCGCTTAGTGAGAAGAATCGTCCGCGTTCGAGAAAGGTCGATGAGTTCCTTCTTCAAGTTGCGAAAGTCGAAGGCGGAATGCGAAAGGGCGAGCCGCTCCAACTCGAGACGAAGGAATGGGGCCGCGTTGGACGCATTAAGGTGCTGTTGCCGGCTATCCGGTTCGTCGATGTCCGCGAGCAAGCGAGACTGTGACAAAGAATTGTAACCCACGCCGACGTGGATGTGCTGAATGGCTTGGCTAAATAGACGCCCCCGTCCGACTCCGGTCGGCCTTTTAGGGTGCATGTGCGAGAGAGAACAGAAGGTGGAGATTAAACGAGTGGTTGTTAGAGAAGAGAGCGTGAGGTCTTCACGAGACAAGATTAGGAGGGAAAAAAAACCATGATTGCAAGTTGCGCACGGAATGAACGAGTTGCGACGTGGGCAAAAGAGCAAGGATGATTCGGGTTCTCGAGGGCCGTTCAATATGGCCGCAGATATGAATACAGCTGCCCCGAGTTGTGAGGGAGGGCGACTTCGCGATTGAGTCGCTGCATTCGGTAATAACTATCCCTTTCGGCAGGGTTAAGCTGCCAGCTCGCAACAGGGGAAAAGACGGGTTCCTCTGCGTCGTGTGCAAGCTCATGGCTGCCTGAATACCGCATGTCGTTTCCTTCCACTGGCTGTGGGGCTGGTGGAACAGTCGGCTCGGTGGTGACATTCGCGGGAACGGCCATGCCTGGAAAAGGGGGGAATGGCATGTGGGGCGACGGCGGGACAAAGGGAGCGCGGACGGGTCGCCTCCGATGACTACTTGCGCGTTCCCGATCGAGACGCAGCGATGCGGACTCAAATCCATGTGGATTACCGGACCAAGGAAAAACGTTACCCCCGCTGTTCCCGTCATTTTTCACACGCGACGATTGACTCGTCTGTACTCCTTGCGGCACCGACGTGACAGTTTCGCCGGGACGGCCAACGGCACGGCCAAATTTCTTCGCAAAACTCGCGCGAAACAAAATGTCGTGAATAGATTGTCCCTCAAAGACATCCGCGAACACGGCATCGGCATCCTTTCGCACCGTGGGGCGACGCACGGGGCTGGCACTGCGGCGTCGAAGCGGGGCGACCACGGCCCCTTTAAGTCCCACGCTTATGTCATAGGCACTTCGTGATGCGTTTGACTGGAGCGTTCGGTAGGCTTCACTGAGTCGTCGAAACGCCGCCTCTGCCGTCGTCCGCTCATCCGCGGGTGCCACATCTGGGTGGCATGCGAGTGCGCCGCGGCGGTACGCGTCCTTGATTTGTTCGGGAGTCGCATCAACGCTCACGCCAAGTACGTCATACAAGGATGAGTGAGCGCCGCTTACGGATGAAAGTCCAGTCGTTTGACTCCGCGTTGCATCACCATGGCGCCACACGCTAGCCAACGCGAGCAGCCGTGAGCTGCCAATCGCAATTGACAAGGCACCCAATCGTCGAACTGCCATACGTTGCCCGTTTTCGCGAGACGGCACGAGAAAGGGTGATCGGGGTATCCGAAAGTTGACAGATGAAACTGTGGACGAGGGAAATGGAACAACTTTCAACGCAAGGCAGCTCACCCGAGAACAGTCGCCCATGTCGTCACACTCACAGCGATGGTATTAATCGTTTACGGTCGTTTCACTGTCCTTGACGACGGACCCAGGTCAATGAGGCGACGGTTGACTTGGGCAAGCAACTTTCGTATTCCTCCAATCCGAAAGCAAGCAACGACATAACCGTTCGTGACTGCCTCCGCTGTACCCTGGTGGCATACGCGGCCGTTCCAACTTGACTCGCCGAATCCAAAATTAACGAAGGCAATGACGTGAGCAACGAAACGCCGCTATCCGCGGCGGCGGGACAGGAGACGTCTGTCACAAAGCTCGCCTTTTGCAGCTGGGAAGCTCGACTCGCCAGAGCGCCGAGACCAGCGCCGTACAAAATACCGACGCGCGCGGCTGCGCCCAGGATCACCGCGCATGCGACAGGGGACGCGGCGTCGTCCTCCGACGCGACTTTCAACGCTGACGTCGCTAGAGCGATCAGAACCACGTGTGATGCAGGATCCGAAAAGAAAGGTGATGACCCGTCCAGTGATTCGCACGCGAACATGTTTACGAGCACCGTTGCCAGTTGCGATGTGTCCAACAATCCTTGTTCCGCGAACCACACGACGCGTTTTAGCAGCGCGGTGGTCATCATTGTGGAGCCGAACACCGCGGGGTACTGACATTGCAGTTCGAGGACGCGGACACAACTGTGAGGCTTCGCGCCACCGAGACCATCGTAAACCACTTTCAGGACAAGATCGCCCATCGCCTCGAGCTGAGTCGCCCGACTGACTACTTGTGGCTGGGCGACGTCGCCGGTCAAAATGAAGTAGCGCAACAACGCGGCCACCGCCACGGCGGCATCTGGTGTCATCGGCGGGGACGCGGCTGTGGCTGGCTCACCCTCCTGTTGGCCTTGAATTCTCCGGATCTCGGCGGCGATGCGAGCTAGCACCACGTCTCGCCCGATGATCGTGTCTCGCAAGATGGCTATGGAACACACGGTGTGAAACAACGGGGTCAGCACGGTCGCGGTCGTCCGACGCGGTTCGCTTGCCGCGACGGTATCCTCACGAGGCTCCCCTGTGGTGTCCCGAACAAAGGGCAGCGATTCGGGATCCGCCAGTCGCCATGCCCACTGGGCGAAGGCGATGGGCTCTTTCGACCAATCCTGCTCGCGCAGGTTGGCACTCAACGCGGACAGCATTGCCATCGCGAGAGCTGAAACAGCACGTGCGTTGGGGGTGACGGCGCTAAGGCTATTTAACGATCGCTGCCCTGCCGCACTCATGATGTCGTTGCAACAACTGTGCATGAGTCGCGTAAAAGTGTCACGGCCGAACGACTGACCGTGTTGCTGCTGCTGCTGGCTCACAGCGCGCTGGGTCACAGCGCGCTGGGTTCGCGCCATCGTCGCCACATACTGCACGCGCACGCTGAGTGGGATGATAGCCGACGCGTCCGCGACCACGGCATCGGGAGGAAGCGTCGTCGTGCTAGTCAACGCCCGGGCGAGGTCGTCGCCCATCTGTTCGCTGAAGCGACGCCGTTCGCTGAACAGCCGCGCCACAAGCGTCAACTCAATGGTGCGTTGCCGCGCCGCCTCGCGATCCCGCTGGACTATTGCCGACTCGAGACCCCGAAGAAACACCCTAAACAAGCGCTCGCCTAACGCGTTATCCGTGACCCAACCGTCGTCTACAAGAAACGTGAACATGTTCACCAACGTGCACCGATCGACAATCGGAAGGTGGTTGGCCGCATCTCCCATCCCGGCCGACGAGCCGCGGCGGGAGAGGGGGTCGACGCCATCGTGAACATCGATCAAACATGCAACTTGACGCTGCAACACGGCTCCCATGTCGATGTTCTGCGGAAGGGCCGCGCGGGATAGCACTGCGCTACTTTGCCTGCAAGGTACGGTTGCCGCACCGCGGTCGGTGGCGTTCGATCGGCGACGCCGATGATACGACTGCAGATCCAATGACGGTGGGTCGACTGAGTCGGACGACGCCTGACGGAACGTCGCTGCGGCGTGTCGAAGCGACACCAGATCCAAGACGGAAGAAACGTCTGAAAGAACCGACACAACTGACGTGAATTCCGCTTGAATGCGCTGACACCAAACCATCGATGCTTGCCCCCGCTCGACGGCAGCGCCCGTGGCAGCGCCCTTCGCAGCCAGGGCGACCGTCAAGTAAAGTAACCGTCGTGCTGCGTCGATCGTCTGTCTCACGGATACCGAGAGGGGAAACTCGTTGGCAACTGCCAAAGTGTGCCCAACAGGCGTTGGTGCTGATGCGACGGTAGCGTGGGTAGATGCGGTCGCAGGCACTACGCCATCCTCCTCGTCGGCCAACGTTTCCAGGGGGCTCGGGCTGGCCAGGGAGGGCTCGCTCTCCAAAGGAAGCGCCACCGTTGCCGCCTCTCGCTTCGCCAAGATCAACGCTTGCGCAGCGGCGGTGCCAAGAAGCGCGAGGCTTTGCAGCAAGTCCGCGCGCTCGTTGACGTCCACGTCGATCGGTGTCTTGTTACTCGCACCCAGTCGCGCGGTCACCCGTTTGATCAGTGAGAAGCAAAGGTCCAGCGAAGGGGGAACGCTACCGTCGCCACGGTCGACCGATAATTCCACCGCCGAAACGTATCGATGCACGATGCGACAGAGGATCGAGGAGTGCAACGAGTCGAACCGAGGGAACAACTCGGCCTTGATCATGGATTCGAGGCCAGCGAGAGCGTTGGGCGGCGGGGTAGTGCCGGTGGGCAACTCCTGGACGACAGGGGCCACGACCGAATCGACCAAGGCGGTCACTGCCAATCGCACGTCGGACGACGAATCGTCGCCGAGGCCGTCAAGCATGGAAAAGAAGGCCGTCGCGGAAAGCGTGCACCCATCAGGGCGGCGCGCTGCCAATCTTGTGAGCACCTCAACGACCACCTTTTCGAGGACCGTATTCGAATAAGAATCTGCGCGTCGCAACCGTCGAGTGAGCGAAGCCGACCCCACACCATCCAGCGCGGTCACCGCGTCGTCGTCGAGGTGAGGTGGCCCCCGGCTGCTGGTGATGGCGGACAGGCAGCCTTGCACGATCCTCGACGATTCATCCGGCGTCAAGGCTGAAAACCAGCCCACGATGGCGGATGCCGCCCGCGGCAGCACCCCTGTCGCCTCATCCACGGCCGATCCGAGTACCGCGTCCATGCCCAACACGCAGCTTAACTTCGCCAAGGTCATGCGCAGTGCTGGTTGAATGACCACCTTAGCGGTCAGCGCCTCGCGAAGCCCACTGGCCGCAGGTTCGTGGGGATAGAGAGGCGCTACTGCCGCGGCGGTGAGGTGGCAAAGGAGCGAAACAATGTACCAGGCGACGCCGCCATCGGCACGCGGTACCAGGTCACCGCGCGAGCCACCGAACCCCATCCACGACGCCAGCATTTCTTGGAACCGGTCCGTTACCTTGGTGGGTTGCCAACCTTCGACGGTGGCTGCGGTAGCGGCGGACAGGAAAGCCCAGAAATGGAGTTCGACGATCAGCAGCAGGTGGGGAAGCATGAAGGACTTCAGCCAATCTGCCGCCATATCGTTGTGCCCTGCAAGGGCGGTGTTCGACGATGACACGACATCTGTATTGGTCGTCGTCGGCGGCGGCGGCGGTGTGGCCACGGTGTGCATGAGCATGCGAATGAGTGGTTCCTGGAGCGCGGCGAGCACGGGATCGCTGGTGAGCAGCGCCCGCAGGCGAGTCCGAGCGGCCTCGTGAAGGTGCGACGTCGCGTCCCATGCTGCGGCCCCGCCGTCACCAGTCGACGCCCCTCCTGGGGTGGTGCCAGCGGGTCGAGCGTGAGATCGCCACGGGGGGGAAGAAGCCACCGTGTCCAGCGCACCGCCGCGCGAGGCGGGATCGTGAAGCGATAACCGTGCGGCGACCATCGTCAACAAGGCCGATGAAACTCCCTGAGTGGGGGGCGCCGGACTCGTGCCGGCGCCAAGGTGGCGTTGGATTTCGGAGCCGGGGCAGAGCGCATCGACCATTGCCGGGAGGCCCAATGCGCAAGCGGGCACAATCAACAGCGATCGAAGCTTGTCCGTCGCGGCTCGCAAGGAATCGTTGTTGGCGGCTCCATTGTTGTCGCCTGCTTGCTGGAAGTTGATGACGCCAACCGCGGTCCGCACGGCCTGGCGCAGTCGCTCTGTCGCAGGACTCGTCCAGGTTATCGAATTCGAAGCCGGTGGGTCATTTTGCGTCGATGAGAATGTTATAGCCAGACAAAGATTCACCAACACATGACTGCGAGTAACGCATGTTTCGGCGAGACCAACCACCGTCGAGGTTCTGTTGCCATCAGCGGGGTGGCATAACTCCCAGGAAACGCGATCGAGGAGCCCGACCAGGGCAGCTAGTACGCCATCCACCGGGATCCACCGGAGGAGCGCCAGGCGGCTGGGATCATGCGCACGGTCGGCCGGGCACAGAACGATGTTCGTGAGTACCTGGAGGTCACGATCTACACTGCTGTCGATGCCCAAGGGCCGTCGTTGGTTTGTCGACGCTTCTTGTTTCGACGAGGCGATGACGGTATTCGGATTCGGCCATGTTCGAGCCCAACGTCCGAATACGGCTCGCAACCAGGCAGCTCGCATCCGACCCAAACCGACATCATCTTGCGGTTGGAGCGTCCCCCCTCGCTGCGTTAGAAGGTCGACGAGAAGTTGGTGCCTGGGATGATCGTGCCGGAAGACCCACGACTCGCCGCCATGGCCCTGGTTGCTGCGGGTACTATCACCAGACGGGACTGCCTTTTCTCCGGTGAGTGCGTTCGCCACGGCGAAAGGCCATCCCGGAAACGCACTGACAGCCACCGACATTCTTCGCAGCGCAACCGACGACGCACCTCGCAGACGCTGCCAATGACTCGACGGAATGCCGCGCCCGATGTCGTTCTGGTCTGACGGCTCGACCGCCGCACGCTCGAACATGCCGTGGAGCGAAATCAAGCAGCCCAGCGCGTCCACACCCGTCGCCAACGGCATCCACTTGGCCCCGTCGCCAGGAGGCGAGCTGTCGCCGTTGCCACCGAGGAGGGTCGCGAGGTCAGTTCCGGTCTGTTCCAAGACAACCTCCAGCAAGACCGCGGCCGCCAGCCGTGGGCACCGCGTGTCGAAGTTGAAATGGGACGTTGCGACGACGTCGAGCAGCCAAGTGAGGCTTGCCGTCGAGGACGCCGCCGAGCCATCGCCACTTGGTGTCGACTGGATCAAAATGCGAACGCCTCGCAGAAATGCAACGCAGGATGCCAGGGTGCTTTGCATCGGAGTAAGGGGACGGCACACGGCTCGGAGGACGCCAAGTGGTGGTGGTTCCTGGCCATTAGCCGACAAAGAAGAAACAACGTTCTCAAACAGAGGCACGAGGTCGGATGGAAAAGGCACGGCCACTGCGTCACGTTGCAGGGTTGACCTTGCAGCCACCAACCACCGCCAGGGAAGCAAATCAATGGTCTCCTCGGGGAGGCTGCCCGGTTCCACCGGCTCTGTCGGCTCGCGGAGCGCACCGATGTTATCAGAGGCCCAGCGAGTCACGATTCGCCTCCGTTCATCGTCACGGGCATCGGAAAAGGATAACATGACGAATCGCTCGTCGAGGCTTCGGAACAGCGATGCGGCATCCCGGAACAGATGTGACGCGCGGTCCGGACGAGGGTCGCGATTTTCATGATACACAGCCAGCGCCATCAGGGTCGTTACCGTTGAACGAAGCGTCATCACGGTGCCGTATCCAACGTCCCCATCGCAGCAGCTCCCGACAAGCAACTCGAGAACGCGATTCGACCGATGGCGCAAAGCCGTCGTGAGTGGCTCAGGAGCAACCTCCATCGTCGCCGTGCTTCTCTGTTCGTCATGCTCCCTCGGGTCGACAAAACGTTGTGTCAACCAGACCACCGTGTGGACGAGGGCAGATACGGTGCGTGACCGATGCAAAACAGAACCGTGACAGTCATGGTCGGATAAAAGTAACTCCGCGAAGCCCAAGAGTTGATGGACGGCGCGTAGGCGTTGACTCCGAGGCTCGAGGGCCTCGACAAAGCCCGAGTACCGTTCCACAGAGTCAGAAGCGGCGGCCGTCGTCTTCTGTTCGCCACACGGCTTGTCCAGCTTTTTCTCCTCATCCCGCACCACTTTGTTCACGTCCCCGGAAAGGCTCTTGGCCGTTAGCAGCAATACCTTGTCGAGGACGACTCGAATAGGCGATCCGGGTTCGTGCAATCCGGACCAACAACAGCCGTCCGCAAGCACGACGGTCCGTGCGATGAATGACATGGCATCCACGTCCACGTTGGGAGTTGGGGGCAATCGCCGAAGGGTGCCGATGACGCGGGCCGCCGCATCGGCAAGTAGGTCTGGACGATCCGACGCCGCGCTGGCAGGGACGGAAGCCAGGGAGAACAAGCACCGCGCGAGCACGAGTTGTCGATGAAATGTGGCCGAATCGTGTGGTGGTGCCATGCTAATCGACCAAGGTTCGACAAGGGGATTCACCACGAAATGGTTGGTGGACAGCTGTTTGGACACGAACTGCGCGAGTCGGCTTAACTCAATCGACGGAACAGCGGCCCAGCTCATGGCCAACAGCACACACGCGTCTTGTGGTTCTAGAAGCGCGAGCCATAGCATTGGAGGCACGCTCACGCTGCCAGTCGAAGCAAGCCAACGGCGGAGCCGGTTCACAAGAAACGGTTTTTCCGTGTCGCTGCTTGCGGGAAACATATGCCGGTATAGAAACGGCCGCAAAAAATATTTAGCCAACGACAGGGCTGATGACGACGGAGAAGCGGGAGATGCGGTTTCTTCCGCGACGCTCGACGACCCGGTTTCGGCGGCGGGGCACGTGGATGGAGTGCCTCGTCGGAGCATGGCATCCTTGAGCGACAAATACACCAACAGGTGAGCGACGCCACTCGCCGTCCCTCGGAGAGTCTTTACGACGGTGGTTGACGGGAGGGAGGCCCCGTCCATGGATTCGGTGGCCTTGGAAAACGCCTCGCGAAGGAAGAGTTCGTCAATACTGCGCATGGTCACGGATGACGTCCCTGCAGCGTGCGGAAGTTTTTCCAGCACCTTCTCCAAGAACCAGATGGCGGCATGGCAGGCGTTTTGCGTAAATGGACGCCACAAGTCGCCCTCCTCGTCTCGTGGCAGCCACTCGCAGGTAACGCTCGCGGCCACGTTTCTTACGGAACCGGTTAGCCAACCGCAACTAGACTGCGTTATGAACGGAACGCCGATGAGTGTCTGGCGTCGCCGAGAGGCGCCGATCTTTCGATCGGCGCTCACTACTGTTTCCTTTTTGTTATCGAACGATTGTTTGGTTTCGCGTAATTCGTCCTGCATCGTGGCGATCGCGCCCCGGAACGACGCCACAAGGGCGCTGAGGTCAACGACCGCGGTGTCGCCTTCCAGCTGCTGACGCGCACGGCGTCCAGGTTTTTCATGCGATGAACGCCCGCTGGTCGCCGATGGTTCCGGCGGACTAGACGCCGCCGCTGCGGGCGAGACACCGCCAGCGCGTTTCACGCCGACCACAGGCACAGAATGTACGGCTAGTACCGCGACCGGGTCATGAAGCCGTGGCAGCGAAAGCCATGTTCGTACGGGGAACCGACGCCAGCTACGCAACCTCCACATTTGAGGACCCGAAAGATTCAGCTCTACGCATGGAACGAAAAACACCAACACCAAAAACAAAAAAAACGTCAATGAATCGCCAAACCGAAAAACAGAACTGTTGCGAACGTCAGCTTTTTTCACTCCAGCGCGATGACGAACTAAACGGCGCGAAACACGAAGCGAGAGGCAAGCCAAAGCCATGTCTGACTGGCCGACTTGATAACTCTCAGCTGGGCGTCGTCGTTGCATTGGCGAACACCAACGGGTTGGCGTTCACCGCCGCGCTTTTCTTGCTGAATGCGGGCGTCATGGCTTGACCGACCACCACCGAGGTGGCTTGCACGGTGGCAGAGGCAGGCGCCAATGTGAGCATGGCGACGGCCGTCGCTTCATCGGCTTGCCGGGCACGTGACTCGGTCGCACGGGCAACAACCCTTTTCGACTCCACGCGCACAATAATCATTTCCAGCACAGTGAACGCGGTGCTGAGCAGCGCGAATGCAGAGGCAACAAGTGTGGACGAAAGCGCTCGCGCGGCCCAGCGCTGCCGGGTGGGAAGGTCAGTGAACGCAGCCGCCTGCATCTGAAACACACAGACGGCGATCACGAATGAGCAGATGGACATGCAGATAGCAAAAAACGCCTTGTAGAAAGACGGTGAAGGACGGACCGCGGCCATGTACATCAGGGTCACACCGGTGACCAGCACGTTGGCAATTGTCGGGCCGCGTGCGCCACACCGTGACGTTCCCCACGCTTCGACGATGACGGACGCAACCGTAAACGTTACGTCAAATATCGCGCCGTACCTCGCTAAGCTGCCTGCGAACGTGGGTCCCTCTCTATAGCCGTGAACCGCGGGGCCAAACATTTTGAGGTAACGCGGGTGGTCCGCGTGCCGCCCAACTTCAGAGGGCAAGAACTTCGCAGGCTCTCCAATCGGTCTGTTCGCGTTCGAGGCGACCTCTGGAATGGATAGCAGCGGTCGGTGTGAGCCGTCGACGCTTGTCCCCAACGGTGCGGTAGTGGGCAACTCTGGCGTTGCCGTCGGTGGCGGTTCCACCCAATGCCCATGTGACATCAACAACCACCTGGCGAGGAAGCTTCTGCCCTTCACAATGTGCTCGGGCTCCGGCACGAACACGAGTTGACACCGGACCGTGATGATGGTGACCCCGGCCATGATCGATCCGACGCCGAGGACGGCGACAAAAATAACCGCGCGTGATATGACCACAGGGGGTGAGCCCGCCACGGTGGCGTCAGACATGCCGGTCATGACGCTCGCAAAGACGCTCCCTTCAAGTTGCAAGAGGCAGAGTGCCAACGGTACGGCCGGGAATCGAGCCGCCGCGAATCGATCCGGCCACGTGCTCAACGCACGGCCCCGAATTTTTGCCACGAGCAACAGCCCGACGGTCACAATTAAACAGCACGAAAAGTTGGCGACCACCGTGCCCAGCATGACCGAGCCACTCAAACGCAAGAAAGGAAGCAGCGACCGAGGGAAACTCATGTCCGTTTCAACCGCCGCCAGCGTGCCGTTCGACACGCTGCTTGCGTTGACCACGCGGCTTCCACATTGCGTAAGACGAAATGCGCTGTAAACACGAGCCATCATTTGCGCATCTGCAGGAGAGCTCAACAGTCCAGCGGCCGCTGCCGACGTGGAAGCCGCGGTGTACGTCGCGCTCGCAGTGGACTTCTCTTCGGGGGAAATCGCCGCAGGTGGCAGCAACTCGACCGCACTGAGAACAGGGACCGCCGTTGGCGCGGTTGACGTTGTCACGAATGACTTCGACGCCGTTGTAGTCGCATTAGTGGCAGGAGGCCCGAGAGGAGCCTTGCCGCTCGTCGTGACGGGAGGTCGCGCCGTCGCGGTGCTTGTACTAGAAGGAACCAAGGTGAAAGGCGATGTCGCCGCCGTCGCCGTCGTCGTGACATCAACTGCGGTCGTTGGGGTGGGTGCATCAAGCGCCACCGTCAGAGTCTGAATGAGATGCGCTAACGTCTGAGATGGTCTGGCATGTTCGTCGGGAGCCGATAGCGTCTTCGACACGAAAATGGTTTGTGTCCTTGCAGCCGTGGGTGTGCGGCGGTGTCTGTGCACGGCTGAAGCAACGATCAGTGCCGAAGCGTCGGTACGGACCCAGTTGGTGTAGAGGCCTTCGAAGAGACCACCCCGAAGTGTCCAATGCTGCAACGCCTGACTACTGAAAAAAGTCTCTTCGCCAGAAGCCGTCGCAGCCTGCGCGTTAGGAACCAGCTTGCAGGACGTTGTCGTACAGCTCTCGCGCTCAGTGGTCGTGAAATATTCTAGCCCTTTACACGAGGAAGAATTGACTGACTGCTCCAACGCGGAAAGTGAAGGAGTGAACGTCCCGAGGGAAGGAACCATCCCCTTCATGTCTCGCGCGTTGATCACCACGAGCCCCGAGTTTGCCGTCAGCCCGTTCCCCGTGAACATGGACATGGGCGAGACCGTCACTCCGTCGATGACGACGTCGACGAGGGGGGCGTTCGCACTGAGGAACGGCTGCGGCGCTGTGAACGAAGACGACCGCGAGATCACGGACGACGTCACTTGAACGTCCGTGAGGACCAAGGTGCCGCCCAGGATGGAAGAGAAGCCGGAATGCAGAAGGCCGTCCCCGGTACCATCTACGGTCACTCGGCTGTGAGCCATCGCGATGACACTACGCGATTGAGAGTTGATCACCCACGGACCATACAGATTCGTCGTTCCCAGGCTGCCACCGCCAAGTTCCATGTGCATCTCCAAGCCTCTGATGACGAGTCGGGCGGTGTCGGCAGCTGCGGCGGTCAGCACTCGGACGTCACCGCACGGCAAAAAGTTAAACCCGCACAGTACGTCGAGCGTGACATTGTCCAAAATCACCTCGGATTTTAGAAACACCGCGGAACTAGATGGAGTCGACTCCATCCCGAGGCCTACGATGTAACCTCCCGAAGCTGCAACGCGGTCAAACGCGCTATCCACCACGACGACGGAGCTGTTGCGAAGCTGACCGAGCACGAGGATGTGGACGCGCATCCCCATTCCGGCCACCTTAGCATGCTGCATGTAAAATAGCGAGTCGGCGAATAAGTTCGAAAACCAAGCAAAGTTACACTGAGGCAACGCGAGCTTGGTGTTCGCCGCGGTCGGAAAGTACGGCCCGGTGAATGAACTGTGCGTCCACGAGATCACAGATCCGTTCACGACGGTCGTTTCCACTGTCAAGACATCGATGTTGATGTTGTCCGCGGTGCCGACATTGCTATGTTTGGCTTCGAAGCGGCAGCCATCGACGACGACGGTCGAATGATCCAATCGTGCGAACCATAGCAAGCGAAGCGCTTTAAACCAATTCAAGGAGGCGGCGACGCGCTTAACCACGACCAGCGAGTTGTTCACCGAGCCCCGCGCGTGCAACACGTTGTTGCCATAGCAATCAGGGAATCTGGCCATGACGGACATTTCAGTATCGGAGACGTACACCAAGCTGCGGTTGACCACGCTACCTAGAAGCAGCATCGAGGTACCGTAGCCGGCGGTGGTAGGTAGCACCGCACTGAGTGAGCAGCCGACCACGATCAACGCGCTGTTATTGATTCGTGGCCAGTTGAAGTTCCCATGGAATGGGTCCGACTCCTCGACAAAGCTGATGACGAACGCCCAGAAGTTGTCTTTTGAAGCGGCCTTGATGGTCGCCGTTACTGTGCTTCCAGCCAAAACAAAACGGGATTCGAACACTGGCACGGCGGCGTACAGCACGGATGCTTCCGCGTAGTTCGACGTCGCTGACATTGTTGAATTCAACACGATAAACTCGCTGTTGTAAATCGCGTCTGATTCCTTGCGGCCTTTATCCACAAAGCTGAATGCCAGTATGACGGTTTGCAGGCCCTGCAACGTTATTTCAGAATTGACGACGGCCACGAACGATCTCGTTACGCCGTTGAACTGCAATGCGCTTGCTGGCCGAGAAAAGTCCGTTGAGAGCCCAGGAAGGGCGCGCGTGTCGTTCACAAGTACCGTCAAGTCCGCAACTTGCTTTTCGAAAACTAAAAAGTACGCAACACCTTCCGAAATTCCGGTCCCGTAGGCCAGTAGCACCTTGGTCCTCACCACTGAGATGTTCACATTGTTGATGACAAGTAAAAAACGGAGAAAATCTCCCCTGGCTGATGTGGATCCCCCCAGCTGGCTGTTTCGAATCACGATCGTAGAATTGACGACTGGAAAGCCAAAGGTAAATTCTTCGGAAATCGTCGTGTAATCGACGAGAATGTCGAGCGACAGGGGCAGCGACGAAGGCGGCCATACGCGGGATGCTGGATTACAGGATGCGGGAATGCCCATTGGTACGGCTGCGGCGCAAGAGATGGCGCGAAGCACGTTGACTCGTCCGGCGACCAGCGGGCACTGCGCCGGAGGGGTCTTCCAGGCGCACATGTCAATCTCATTCGTCTGAGCTTGACCACCTACAAGCATCAACGATGTCAGCATCAAAATCGACGCACATGCTACACGCGAGTGGTGCGTGGTGTCGTTCCGCATGTCACCTAAATCGATAATCCGCAAGACATAGTGGGGAACATCAGCGAACCAAAAATCAAACCGAATTCCACCTCCGCCCCCGGCTTTCCCCAGCGAAACGTGAGAAATGGTCGGACGGGTTGGGTTCGTGATGTGCTTAACGAGATGGTGACTCTTTTTTGCACCAAAACGATTACGTCCCTCACCCTTCATGGCCGCCATGAGTCTGGTGCAAAACCACCAAACATCCGTCGATTTGGTGGTGCCCGACGTATGGAAACAACACAGGTTTCGTTCGGATTCAGAACTCGTTACTCGTCTTGCTGCGACTGCGTCCTCCTCAAGAAGGCCGACCACACGGATTGTGACTGGGACGCGCCCGCAGACGCGGTCGCAGCGGCTTCCTGCCTGTAACGATGCGCGTGTTCAAGATAAGAGCGCCTGGTGCGAGCGCGCAAAAATCCGTGGTACCAGCGATCAATAATGTCTGACCGCACGCGCTTGCGAGTTTCCGGCTTCACCTTGCGACGGGCATTACTGAGATCCTCCGGCGTGCCGCAGAGGTTGTCGAACGGTTCGCCACACACGGACGATGAGGCGCTTGATGCACAAATATCCCGGCCGTCACTCTGAGCGTCCTGCGAGCACGTTTTAAAAAACTGTTCCGCATCAAAATTCCTTGGACGGAAGCTGGCGTAGGAGCACGGTTGCGATGCCGTCACCCGCAGGAAGATGACGGGATCTCCGGTGACTCCAGGAAACTTGCTCAGTTTGGGTGTGAGCAAAGTGTATGGCACCGGCTCCGCAACGGGGCACAGCGTCCTGACCCACAGATGGTTTCGCCCAGTCGAAACGCGATTCTTGTCATTTTCGTCGTCTTCAAGTCCCGGGGCTTCGCTGCGTCGATCCTCAACGTGCGTGATACCGAACGACGCTGTAAAACGCGGCACTTTCCTGTCAATGCCGAGAATCCCCTGCCGTGGCAATTCGTTTCCCGCGTCGTCCACTGGTCGGAAGAAATCGCGTCCAAGGACAAGCCTCTGGCGCGTTTCCATTGGCAGGATCGCGATGTCCATAGAGCGCGAGGTGAGCAAGCGGCTGATCACCTCAACAAGGGACACCGGGTCCGATTGCACGTCTTGCCAGTGTTGCGACGACCCTTTGTCAGGAGTGCTCGCCGCGCCATGGCGCCGTGGCGCTAAGACGGTTTTCTTACCCGAAGCGTTTTTGACCGATCGGGCGACTTCTTGCACTTTCAAGGCTTCGCGTCGCTCATGTGCTTCGACGAGGTGCTCGTGTTGAAGCATCGCGACGCAATCGGTTACTTCCGCGAACGTCACGTGCTGTTCACACCCCAGAAAGCAAAGAAACGTGTTCAGTGTGCCCAGCGGCGTCAAGTGCGGCGCGAGCGTGCAGCCGCGCATGTACGTCTCAGAATAGCGCCGCCGTCTCACCCGGTTGGTACATGTCGTGCCAGCCCCTCCGAAGGCCGTGGGGTTTCCGGTTCCCGCCGATCCATCGTCGCTGCTGCTGCCCTTGTCTTCATCCTGCTGCGTTGTGGCGGAGCGTGATTGGTTCCTTCGGTGAGTGCGATCGGGCACCCCGTGGTCGTCGTGCTGGGATGCGACTCGATGGCGGCACCGGCTCTCAACGCTGTCCCAATGTCGGTGACTGTGTAGGCGCTCATTCCGAATGCGATCCTCGAGCAGCAGCGTTTCCGTCTGTGCTGAGATCGGCTGCCGTCTCGTGAGCGCCGCAGCGAGCGGAGGTTTGATGACGGCATGGGGAGCCAACTTCGCCACCGACACGGTGCGTGTGGTGGCGTCGTTTGCTACAGGAGAAATGGCAAACGGGCAGGCGGGCTCTGGCAGAGCGAACCAATACACTTGCGTGGCGGCGTCGGGCATGCGTTGCCGTCTCGGAACGACGACACGCGTTCCAACGATGCTGTGACGGTTGGTCGAAATAATTGCTGCTGCGGTGAGCAAGCTATGGGGGAGTGAAACAACACGTTGCGTCAAGTCGGTCGTTCACCAGCAACGACGTCACATTCATACGCGTCTGAATGCACAAGCGTGCAGGAGACTCTAACTGTCGTCAATGGTTGCGAGGGGGAGGGGGTTGCGATATGTGGTGTGTCTATGATATCCCTGAGAAGACGCGGTCTGTCTGCGTCGCTCCACCATTCGTCGATGATCACACACGGCGCGGAGCCGCTCTGCTATTCCGCTTTCAGCCGCCTTGAATCGCCCGACGCGAGTAGCACGCCGCCTTGCATGGCGTTGGCCTGGCCGATGCCCCGCACCGCCGCCACCGTCAGAATGACGTTCAGTCCATTGATAATCACAAAGGTGGCGGACACGGCTAAATCGAGCATCAAGACATACACTTGAAACCACATGAAATAGACGAAGGCACACTCCGCGAGGAGGAGCAACAAAAGGGCGACGCCTAGCCCGCTCGTGTTTTCCGTCAAGTTTCCGCGTTTTCCCAGGGTCACGGCACCATATTGCACGAGCCACACGAGCGCGATCGACACGACTTCGGGCCAGAATGCGGAAGGCGGGTATGGCAGGGTCACGCCTTTGAAAATCATCAGCGCAAGAGTGACGATGACCCAAATCGGGGCGTAGAAGATCGATGCGATCAGACACAGCTGCAACGGAAAGGACGAGGCCGACGGTCGCATAAAGTCGGCCTGCGCGGACGTCTGCATTTTTACAAGAAGGAAGGGAGCCGTTGACGTATGCTCTCACTCGATGAAACGGGGTTTGCGATGGAAAAGAACAACCAGGGGGGAACCTAAATCGCAGGCGTTGATTCGCCGGAAATGGCCGAATCTGACGAATCGACCGACGCACACGCCACACAACCATCACACAACTCACTCTGGTAGGAAGGAAACATATCTACGGCTGCCAACTGACCACTCGGAGAGAATCGACGTCTCGGAGAGCGGCTAATTACACCCGAGAGGCGGCAAACGCGACACACGCGACGACGGCCGTCAACGGACAAGAAGTGAAGTAATCATGCTTGAAGACGGAACGCTAGTCAAAAACGGGGAGGGGGGAAACCCAGCCTTTCGACAAAGAAGATGCCACGACAACCTTTCATTTCACGCCATGGCACACGTCCGGGAAACCCTTACGCACCCCTGCGGAAAAAAATATGCGAGAAAATATTAAAAACTATGTCGTGGAGCGCAAGTCCTTGCTTCTTGTTTTGTGTGTTTCGTTAGGTGGCCTGGTGCTGTGATGCGCGACGAGGGCACCCCTCTCTGACCGCAGCGAAAAGGAAGTCAAATCCGATCACAATTTGGAAATGTCATGGGGACCGCTCTCCTTCAGGCCGGCCGTCGTCATGCGCACGAAGGAAGCCCCTTTGGGCATGTCTTCGATTCTTGTCACACCACAGTAGGACATCCCGCTGCGAAGGCCACCAACGACCTGCTTCAAGATGCTTCCCACGGCACCTTTGTAGGCCACGCTGCCTTCGACACCTTCCGGGACGAGATCGAGAAACACGTCGTCCTCAAGCTGTTGCTCTCGCTCCGCCTTCGAGATGTTGGCGCCATAGCCGGCCATGCCTCGGATGATCTTCACTTTTTTTCCGTCCTTGACGAGGACCTTGCCTGGGCTTTCGTCGGTACCCGCGAGCATGTTGCCGAGCATGACGGTCGAGGCGCCGGCCGCCATTGCCTTGGACACGTCCCCGGCAGTCCGTACGCCGCCGTCGGCGATCACAGGAATGCCAGCTCTGCGGGCGACGCGGCAAACGTCGAGGAGAGCGGTCAGCTGCGGCACCCCCGATCCCGCAACGAGTCGAGTGATGCAGATCGACCCTGGGCCCACACCCACTTTGAGGCCGTCCGCTCCCCCCGCGATGAGGTCCCTCGCAGCCTCGGCAGTGGCGATGTTCCCCGCGATGATGTCGACCGTATTCGTCTTGGGGTTGGCCTTGAGCGCCTTCAGCATGTCCAGGCAAAAGTCGCTGTGTCCATGCGCGATGTCGATGACTAGGGCATCGACACCAGCGGCGACTAGCGCTTCGGCCCGGCTGATGTCTGCGGACTTGACACCGACAGCCGCGCCAACTAACAAGCGGCTGCGCGTATCGAGTGACGCATGAACATTATTGAGCAACTTGGCGATATCCGATCCGGTGATGAGTCCAACGAGCTGGTTCTCTCCGTTGACGATCGGGATGTTACTCGTCCGGTGCTGGTGCATGAGCTGACGTGCGTCGTCGACGGACACTTGAGTGGTGGTCAGGACCTTCAACTTGTCTCGCGGAGTCATGACGTCGCTCACGGTGACGCGATCGCTGGAAAACTGAATGTCCGATGGCGTGACGATCCCGAGAAGCCGCCGGAAACCGTCGACGACCATCAGGGAGCGAACGCCACCCTTGCGGCCTTCCCACGCGAAACCGAGCAGTGCCTCGGCTTTGGTTGCGGTTGGTGCAATCGTGCGTGGGTCATCAACAATGAGCGACTGAGCACGCTTCACCTTTCTGACCATCGCGCACTGCTCCTCCACGGAGCAAAATCGGTGCAAAATGCCGATGCCACCCTCGCGAGCCATCGCCACCGCCATGGCGGCCTCGCAGACGGTGTCCATGTTGCTGGCAACGATCGGAATGTTGAGCCGCACGCGCCGGCTTAAAAACGTCTTGGTGGAGACATCGCGCCGAGAGCGAACGGCGGAGCGCTTCGGCACTAGCAGGACGTCGTCGTACGTGAGGGCCACCGGAATGGGCTCTGGTCTATCAAACGTCGGGACGGTCGTCGTCGCCATTTGCTGTGACTGTGCGAAGTGATGCCAAACACGAAAAGACAAAAGAGCGTTTCACAAAGACATGACACGACGTGACCACGGTCCCCACAAGTAAGGAAGCTGTGCCAGGGGTATTTTTTGTGAGCCGCTGCCAACCCGACGGATCTGACACCCTGGTGTCATCTGTTTCCTAAGTTGGAAGAAGTCGCTTCACCCGCGTTGCGCCGCGCCGTGACCCCGCCGTAGCCATCGGGCGGGGTGCCGCCAAGCGACACGGCACCTGCCTCCTGGTTGTCCGATTGTCGGTCGCCATCGTGACTGCAGTCACCTCTCTGCGCCTGCATCGCGTCCAACGCGCCGTGCGACGCGCTCCATGAGTGCAAGTGCAACGGCACGTCTTCCTCTTCTTGATCCGACAAGCCATCGTTCACGGCGCACTCTTCGGCATAGACGATGGCACCCGAAAATTCCTTGTCGACGAACAGGTACGACACCACTAGCGTTCCGACGATGATCACCACGCTCACAATGAACATATTCATGTCGCCCAGTGCCGACACGATGATGAGGCCGACACTGAACAGAAGGGGGACGATGCCCCACAGGCAGGCGATCTGCAGATTTCCCCCGCACGGTACGGAATAAGGCCTCCGCAGATTGGGATGCTTCACGCGGAGCACGAGAAATGCCATCAAGATCGCGCACAGCCGCACAGCGTAGAGAATTTGATCAACCGAAACCAATACGTCGAACGTTAAGAAAATGGATAGCAACGTCGTCACGAATGCAACGACGATCGTACTGTTCACCGGTGTAAAGAGCCTTGGATGGTACTCCGAGATCCACCGTGAGACGGGTGCGGGAAACGTGCCAATGCTTCCCATCCCCGCTAGGGATCGCGAGGTCGTCGTCAGCAACGTGGTCATCAGTCCGACGGTAGAAATCGTGCTGCCGATCATCACGAGGTGACCCACGGACACCCCGCCGACGGCTTGAGCGACGCGGATCCAAAACCCATCCGTCCACTCTTCCCATGGCACGTTCTTCAGACTTTCCGCGCTTGCGCCGACGAGTACCGGCGGGACGTAGGTAGCAAGGCCGGCAAGCACCATCAGCAGCAACGCGTTGACGAAAGTCGGCACAGGTTTCTTCACCTCTTCGATGACATTCGCGGCGCTGTCGAAGCCTGAAAAATTCCAGCAGACGACTGGGAGGAACAGCGCCCAGTTGACGTGGGGAGGCACATAGGAAATGCGCTCCCAGTCGAAGCCATGCGGAACCTGCAGCACGAACATGACCGCGAAGGGAAAGACCGTGATGAACATGATAATGACCGACACCACGCCGACCACCTGCGCGCCCAGCATGTTGATTAAGGCGCAGAACCAAATAAAGACGATCTTGCAGCACGCTGATTCGTACTTGTCAAGCTTCCAAAGCGCCGTAAAATAGTCCGCGAAGAGGGTCGGGTAGAGCGAATTGTCGACAAAGTTGAGAAACGCTGTCCAGACGGCCGTCGAGAAGGTGAACCACCCGGGAAAGGCTACGTTGACCCACATGATGGGCCCGGCGTTAGACGGCACCGCGCAAGCCATTTCCGCGACGCAGACGCTAACCGGGATCCCCCATACGAGGGGGATTAAACAGAGGAACACGATGGTAAGAAGGGGACCGCCAGCGGCCACGGAACCTTCCAATCCGTAACCTCCGCTGATCGACGCGGTGTATATCACGCCGAGGAGGGTGAGCGTCGTCAACACCTGCTTCGGACGCGTCACGGGGCCTCCCTGGGCGGACGTGGCGCTGCGGAAGGAAGGCGAACTACGGCCGCTCGTGGTAGGGACGGGTCCCGCATTCAATGCGGTCGTTTCCGACAGCGGTGAGCTAATGCGCGCCGTTTTCTTCGCAGGAGCCGTCGACATCTTGCTTTGTTAAATGAATGAAGTCTTTCGGAAAAAAAAGTTCAATCGATTGCGACTCAATCAAAGTAATTGCCGCAGTGACCGCGTGTGAGTACAAGCGATTGGGAAACGAGACTACCGAAGGGGGTGACCAAGAATTACTTCGTTCAGAGGTTCGGAATGATCACGAGGCACACTGGGCCGCCTTTCGAGCCGCACAGAGTGCCTCCATAGGATGCTCATTCCAAGTGCGGCCGAGTACCCGCTCAATAGCCGCCCCGAGGAGCACCGGTAATCCCAAGAGGCCTAACAGAACGAGGAAGAATGAACCACTCGCCGAACTTGCCGCCAGCGCGATGGTCCCAAGAGGAAACGTGCTAACGACAACCGCGGCAATCCACATCCAGCGACTGTGGCGATACGTCGCCTGCCCACCAGCGGACGTCTCGTCGCCCTCCGCCGCCGCATCTGTGCGGCTTCTCAGCGGACCTAGCTCGGTCGAACCTCCCCTTGTCCCCCCCTCCGTGATCGCCGTCTCCCGGTCGATGCGCCACGCTTTGAATGGTCTCGGCATGGAGGGGTACATTTGCCGCAGAGACACAAAGGTGGCCACGATCAGGAGCATGCGTGCGGACACTAAAATCTGATCCAGAGCCAAGACCGTTGCGAAGTTTAAATTGACGGCGACGACGGACGCGAGGACGGCAAGCAGGGCAAGCGCGTGCGCCGGAATTAGCGACGGTACGGCGGGATTCCGCGATGCCTCGCTATTGGCGATATCGGACGACGAAGCCCCCCCCGCGCACAGCCGGTCCACGTCACATGGAGTGGGGCGCATGACCGCCAGCCAAGACGACACACGGTCAGGAAAAACGTTCATCTCTCCCATACCGGCGAGTCCATGGGATGCGGACAAGATGCTAGCGATCAGAAATGCCAACGTGTTGAACGACAGACCGACGAAAAACATGGTGCCGAGAAACCTCCCACCTATCGCGACGGATGCCTGATAAAAAAAGCCGGCACCCCAACGGTCCGGAAGCGCCTGCGCCCGGCTGCTGCCCGCAATGGCGACGATGCCGGCCGTCAGCGCAGTGAAGCCGACCGTGGCGGTGGCGATGAACGCTCGGGTGATGGCCTTCTCAGGATGCTCGATGGTCAGCACCAGCGTGCCAATACTCTCTAGGCCGGCATAAAACGCGCCCAGCATGATAAAAGCAGCAGACCAGTCTGTGTTTGGGACGAGTAAGGATGCTCCGTCGGCTTGCGGTGCCACTTTGCTCGGTTGCCAATTGAAGCCGTCTGGGGACAGCCCTTGCGGGATCTGAAGGCCCAGCAGCAACAAGAAGGGCAACACGGACATCACGCAGGCCAGAATGGCGGCTCTGCTCAGCAGCGTCGGTCCGGCAACATTGACCAGCACGCAAACGAGCACAAGGGCGATGCGAAGCACCGCGAGCCAGCCAGGCGCTAGACGCTGTGGGGCCATCGCGACGTCGAGATAGTTTGTGAACGCAAGCACCCCCATGCTGAGATCCAGCACGTTCAAGAGGACTGTCCAGATGGCAAACGTGTACGTGGCGAACGGCGGGCAAACAACGCTCGCCCACCTGACCGCGCCTGCGCGGCACGGGATGGCGCAGGACAGCTCCGACACCATGAGCACGTAGGGATAAAAAACGAGCACCGGAGCCACTAACAAGAGTGCGATGGCGATCATGGGGCCCACACTCTGCACGAGCGACTCGGATCCATAAAGGTTGACAGTGAGCACGAAGCACAGCGCCGAGAGCGCGATCACGCCTACCGAACGTGACGCAGCTTGTGGGACGGACGAACCGATGTCGGCCGGCAGACCGGGATCGGCCGTCGAAACGAAAGCACCCCGCTGCATGCCGCGGGACGAAGAGCCTCGTCGGTTATCGCGTAAACTAAAAAAAAAAGCTGTTCGCTGTTTCTCAGCGTGTGTGAGCGACGCGATTTCATCTGTATCGAAGTCTATTTCACCGCATTTCTGGCAATCCTCTCAGGAGAATTTGCGATGCCAACGGAGAAAAGTAACAAAAAAGACAACGAGGGTGGAAGTTCAAGTTGAGGATCGTCGCGCCGTCTGCTAAACGAACGTCAACATCTCCTCAGCCACGGCGATGGCACAAAACATTCGGTCGAATGTGGAGCTGACGTGGCCGGCGGCACCGGTGGTCGGGATGAGTTGATGTTGTCGGCGTCTGCGCTTCTCAGCCACCGACTCCAGCCAGTACGCTAGCCTCGACTTTTGCAGAGCGGTCGCTGGCCAACGGTGCCGCCTTGCGGCGTGCCATCGACCGACCGCCGCGCGATCCAGCTTGCCAACGGGGGACTCGGTATTGGACAGGGCGAATGCGCGCCATTCCCAACAGGAGTGGAATACGATCGTCAATACTGAGTGGATCGACCATGGTCCGACGGCACCCGCCACGGTGACGCCCATAATCTCATTGCACAAGTTCCAAACAACTTGGTGAGCGAGGGTGGCCGCGTATTGGATCGCCGCGAGGGGTAACCCTGCAGCAAATACCATCGCGAACCGCGCACGAGGGTCCGCGAGGGACCCATAAATGGAGTCCAACATGGACAGCGCGCGATCGAGTCGCTTCGGGGTGGAACCGGACGCGCGCAGAATCTCGACCCCGACGCCAGTTAGTGTCGGGTTGATGAGCCGACCGACCGTCGTGGGCAGTGGAAACTGATGATCGTCACTACATGCGCCCAGTCTGTAGAGGCGGTGCAAGATGGTCAGAAGCCGTTCAAGCTGCTCCAGCGTGCCAAGTCGCGCGACGATGCTCACGCAAGAGATGGGCGAGTGCGAGGACCCCATGAGCCGCTCTAAGGGGTCCGACACCGTCGGCTGGAAGCATCGCGGATCGCTGGAAACGTCGCTTACGAGCTCCAGGAGGCATGCGGTGGCGTCGAAGGTCGTTGTCGAACCGCCCAATCTGTCCGTGACACTGCGCTCAACGGATGCGCAAAAGTCGGCGCTGATGCTGGCAGCGAGCTCCTTCCATCTCCCTCCGTCGTCCATGATCCGGTACACGGTGTAGGCGGGCAATTGTGCAGCTCGAGGGTACGGAAGAACCTCAAGAGCAGCGTTGACGGCTGGAAGGACCTCGCGCACCGCCTGCTGCAAAAATTCCCCGGAACGCCTCACTGTGACAAGTGGAGCCATGACGCCTGCAGAAGTTGTAGCATCTAGGAGGAGGACACACAGCGATTGCTCCTCTCGCCGATCGCGCCCTTCGAAGAAGGGCAGATTACCACACGTGTCGTGCATCACCAACGTCACGGTGTCGCCTCTCGTCGAACCGCGAAGGAACGTCGCCACGGTGCGCCCCGTGACCGTGATTAACGATGCGCAGCGGCCACCTATCATGTTCCGGCGATGCTTGTCATCGAGCTGGACGATGACAGACGACACGGGAAGCGGCGCGGCGACGCCAGCGGTTGCGTAACCCCCGACGCTTTGCACGGGCACGGCAACATCGAATTCCAGGCGTGACTCTGCTGCCCCACGAACCCCGATGACACAGGTCGACCCCTCGCAAGCCACCGTCATACGCCGGCCGCCGGGAAACGCCGTAAGCCTGCGAACCTCCCCGCGCGCCGTGCCACGGTTGAGAAACGCAATGTGATCACCGAGACGAAGGGCGCCGCGAACCACTCTGATAATCGACCGCCATCCTTCCTCTGCGTCGTACTGGCGGGCCAGCGAGAAGACTCGCAACGTCGCGAAGGAGGAGGACGCACTATCGCCGACCCGCCGCGGCAACGCCTTGACACCAGCCCATGCGTCCGAGAGTGACGGAAATGGGATAAAACGGCTCGTCGTGGCGCCCGGAAGCGTGGTGCCTTGATTTACGAGAGTCGCGACATGACGGTCCTCCATCACGGAACTCAAGCTGGCGAGCCAAGTGGTTGATGTCGCCGTCCCCGTGCTGACGTCAGCAAATGTCGTCAGCGGCGCGGGTACAGCGATCACGGCGTCCGCAGCGTACACCGCCGCCAGTTGTTGATGCAGCGCACCGACAGAGCATGCGCGTGACAAGACCACGTCCACCTCGCCGACCGCTTCTGGCTGCATGGTGACACCGGCGTAGTAATCAAACGATGCCGCGAACACATCGACGGGCCGACCCGACGGTCGCAGCACGTCTCGAATGAACTGCAACACATCATCGTCGTGGAAGGTGGATCGCGGTGGAAGAACGGACTCCAACACCACCGCGATCAGTCGTCGCGGAAACTGAACCGATTCTCCCGATCCGCCACTGCAGACAAAGGTCGGGTCGTTTGCCAATATTCCCGCGGCCATGGCGGCGGGTGATCCCACACGATTCGACGCCACCCTTTCTCGGCACGCTGTAGAGTGGTGTGCGAAAAAACCACAAGCAGGCCCCGTAGCAAAGTCGAGTTGGCTGACCATCTGCCGGGAGAAAGGAGACGTGGGCGATTTAGTTCCACCTCACCGGGGGGATGGTTAGTATCCACGGCCCAGACTCACCAGATATGGCGGGAGCTCGCCGTGTTCGACCACCCGGCTCGCCAGCGCGCTGAAGTGCTCCATGGCGTCCTCCTCGCTCGTCGTGCTGATGTCGGCGTTGTGCGAGGTCAGCAGAAGCCGATCGTCAGGTACAGACCACAGGGGACTGTCTTGCGGAAGGGGTTCGACATCGAAGACATCGATGGCAGCCCCACGGAAAACGCCTCCTCCCTGCAGTGCCGCGGCCAGGGCCACTTCGTCGACGGTGGAGCCGCGGCCGATGTTCACAAAGATAGGCCGGCGACCCGCCGCGGCGATCCAATCAAGGCACTCCTGGTCGATGGCGTGTCGAGTCTCCGGCGTCTTGGGCATCGCGGCGACGATGACGTCGCACTGCTCCACGAGCTGCTTTAAGTGTGAACGATCACCTCCCGCGAGAACGTGAACGCCAAGGTCATCCACATACATCGCCTCGCCCGATGCAGGCTGTGACCGCTTCGTCGCCATGATACGCTTCACGTTCAGCCCGCCCTTGACCCGCTGCGCCACAATGCGACCAATATCACCGTAGCCAACAATGCCGACGGTTTGTACGTCGCAGCACGGACTCGGAAACCGGTTCCAGACTCGACCCGATCGCAGCTGCTGCAGCTTGGTCACTTGCCGATTAAAATACAGGATCGAAAGCAGCACGTGCTCGGCCAGCATTGCGCTGTACACGCCGCGGGCGTTGGAGAAAGGGGGCAGTCGATGGCTGTAGTTTGCAAGAAACGCAGCTTCCCAGTGAAACCAGTCGAGGCCGGCGTACAGCGTGTGAATCCACACCAAACGCGACACGGCCGGGGACCCGCTTCCAGCCAGTTGGGCGGCGCACACCCCACCATCGCGTGAACCGGCCTCGATGAACGCTTTGATCACATCCGCTGACGCCGAGGCTTGCACCAGCGCCACGACGGGCGAACCATCGCAACGGCTGAGTTCGGCTTCAAAATCGCTCAGTTGCGTGCCAATGCTAACGCGGCTGAAAAGTGACGCCAGGGGCGAAGCGAACGATAAATAGCGCGCGGCGACGGGCCAGTTCACGACGGCCACCAACGCAGGCTTCATGTGAGGAAGTGATGCCCCTTCGCTATGTTCACATAAGATTTACACCACCAAACCGATCGGCTCCCCGGGATCCCAATCCAAGTTCGTACCTAACCTAACACAACTAGAATTGAACAGGGTCAACACGACTGCCTTTGTCGACGACGCGTCAGCTCGACGCCGCACCGTCGTCGTCGTTGACCCACAAAAAAAAAACCGCGAATTGACTTCAGCGCGCGCCGGATGATCGATGCACTCCTTCGATGCCACCGTGGCGCGCGATGGCGGTCTTGTGAGATGCCGTCGCGTAACCTCGATGGGAGTCGAATCCATATGCCGGATACGCTTGGTGCAGGCGGTCCATGTAGTGGTTGCGCATTGTGTGAGCGATGACGGACGCGGCGGCACAGCTGGCCGACTTTCGTTCCGATTGGCAGACGGCAGCCAGATAGACGTAAATGCCATCTCGGTGGTCGTCCAGCGGCAGATGCGGCGTAGAGGGCCGGATCACAACGTTGTCCCGCCGGCAAGTCGGCTCGACATCTTCAATGTCGTCTCCAGGCGCCGGTGGCGACGTAGGCCGACTGTCATCGGCCCTATCATCAACGGGCAGACTATCGGAACCACTCAACGACGATAGGCACGGCGACGCCGGCAGCGCTTCACCGTAATTCGTCGCGATTGTCAAATTGTCCGCCGACTCTGGCCGATGGTCCAGGGTCACCACGTTTGACGCCGAAATCTGCTTGCAATGCACACCAAAATCCCTCAACAAGTCATTCGGCACACTCGACGTTCCTCCGCCGTCAACGAGGACGACCGCGGTGCGACAGCTCGATTTCCTGTTCGCCGCGAGTGGAACCATCGCAGCCGCCGCGGCCGGTCGGTGGTTATCCCAAACATCCTTAGAGGTCACGGCAAACGACACCGGTGGGTCCGTGAAGTGCTGGGGAATCACTGCCGTTAGCGGATCCAAGATCCGGGGCGGGTTGGGTAGAGGGGCTGGGCAGCAGCCGTCTCTGCTGTTTGACGGCGCTCCAAGATGTTGCGGACGACGGATCAGCTCCAAGATGTTGCGGACGGCGGCTGACAGAGCGTTCTGCTTGACGTCGAAGATCTTCATTGTGCCCTCCCTCATGACTGGCGCGTGGTAGCCGAACACCGCCCAGCGAATCAGGGGATGGCCGGTGACGGCGTGAAAAACGGCCATCCGGCTGGCGTCTGACGGGAAAAGCTTACTGTCCCGCAGATGTGGGACATTGACGCCCGGGGGAATCCAACAAGCGGCACACACCACGGGACCGGCAAGGCCACCGTACCCACTTTCGTCCGCGCCGACGGCAAAGATGTGCCCAACATCGAAGGACTGAAACGCCCGGCTGCGAGCTACGTCCTCGGCCGGCTTTTCCAGGAGAAGCTCGGCGTCAAACGCCTGCTCGTAGCAAGCCAGCACGCCAACGGCAATGTTGCGTTCCGATGCGTGCAGGTCCACGCGACGATGAGACGACGCCTGACTGGGATCGAGTGCGAAGCACCGACCTTTGTCAAAGTGAAGGCGCCAAGGTACGCGGGAAGAGTCAAGCAACGCATCAACCGGCAGCCCCCGCCTCCCGGCCGATGCACATTGCTTCCGGAAAAGGGGAACCACACGAAACATCGGCCAACCGTCACCCTAGGGAGCGTCAACGCACGCTTTCTCTATGTACCAATCCACATTCAATTGACTTCATTTGAAGTGCCCATTGGCTCGCGAACGCCAGGGGGAACCGATCGAGCATTTCTCGGTGCAACAAAAATGACTGCCACGACAGAGCGAGAGGCAAGTGAGGGAACGAGAGAGAGAGAGAGAGAGAGAGAGGACAAAAGCATGGCCACAAGAGATGGAGGGAAGGCACACAGACAGGAAAACCGGATTGTCGCAGCTCAAAATTCAGGTGCTTTTGAGGGCTACGACTTGCCAGTTTGCAGCGCCGCCAGCCGTTGCCTGAGCGCCTCCGTCTCTGGATCGTCTTGCTGCACCTGCGCCACGCGAGTGGTGGTCGCGGGCAGCGCCGCGCCCCCGATTTGCAGTTGGCCCTTCATGTCCAGACCATTCTCCTCCGCGACCTGAGACATCAGCGTTGTCACTTCATCCTCCGGCGTGGAGGACGCGACGGACTGGCCAATCGCGGTCTGCATGTATTCACTTGCGACGTCCATCGACTCGAACTGCCGCTCAAATGTGTCCATCAAGCGGCTGATGGACTCGGGGTTCATGCCGTTGAGCACCTTGTCCATCCCGGTGACCATTGCGCCCATCGACTTTGACACCATCTTCATCTTCACGGCGGTGTCAAGTCGCGACGCCACGGCGTCCATGCGAGCGGCTAGGCGGAGGAAGTTGAGTGCTTCGTTCTTTTTGCGGATGCTATTCTGAGCGTAGATTTTGGCGCCTTCGATGTTTCCCTTCTGCATGGCCTGCTTGCACTTGGTGAGTTCCTGCTTCTGCTCCTTTTCGCACGTGCGGGAACTTTTCCCAAACTGCTTGCCGACGAACTTCAGGTTGAACTGCAAGTTTTGGAGCTCAGTGATGGACATACGTGATGTGTGCTATGTGGTGTGTTGACGAGAATGAATCTGATGTGACCAACAAGGGGCGAGGGACATGGGGGGAAAAAATACCCGACAACGGCATCGAACACAGCGTCACATTCCGTAGTCGACATTCCTTCCCCCTTCATTTCCCTTCCATATTTCTTAAGTGGTAGTCCATGCATGCCGGAGCTTTCCTTTCTCAATTTCTTCTTGTTCTTGTGCTTTCCAGGTGGAGGATGATTATGGTGGAGTCGATGCAGTGATCGTCGCTATGCCCACATATTGACGGGGCGGAAGCACCGAATAACTTTGCCAAGATCCGCTGCGACTCCTGCACTTCGACATGGCGGCGAGGATGACTCGCGGGTTCGTTCCTGCCGGCGTGACGATGCGGTGGTGCGAGACTGGTCGAAGACCACCACGTCGTTAGGCAAAAATGAGGAGCACGTGGCGAGCTTCGAGGTACCAAGGGGCACCGACAGCGGGGAGGCAAAGTAGTCCACGGCGGCCGGCTGTGTACCGGTGAAGTATGCAAGGGCACGGGCGATCAAATTGGGATTGTCGATGCCGTCCATGACACGCACTGGATTGCCAGCGGACCCCGCCACCATGGGGGCGCCCAACCATTGGGCCGCGCAGGGAGGACCAAGTTGGCTGGCCGAGGGCAAGCCGTCCACGAAGCCGTCGACGACGACGCCGCGATGATGAGCGACGAGAGGCTGGATCGGCTGCTGGAAAGGAGGGGCGAGCACGTGGCCTTGAACGTTGCAGAGCCCACCTCCGTCATGAAGACGGCTTTGCTTTGGTGAAGAAAGGGCAATGCATTGCTGGCCGATTGATACTATAGGTAGCTTTGGTAGACGGCAAAGTCGAACGATGGCAGGAGCGGCGCCGCTAGCGCGCCATTGTTCATGAGGCCGACCCGGAGCGAGAGGCCCGTGGCCGCGGCCGCCACCGCAAGCGCGAACGCCACCATCTTGGTCTTCGCGGCCGCCGCGGTGAGGGTGTCGCGGCGGCCTTGCCGTAGCAAGCGCCTACGGCGTAGCAGTCATCGAAGTTCGGCAGCACGGCGTGACACCCGCGCGTCGCCGCCAGCTGCATT
>ERZ1292633.119-Hain-H41-02um-R1-119-length-107510-cov-20_pt1 | contig 44982 bp, 35 predicted proteins | sample MGYA00564406_ERZ1292633 | MGnify/ENA primary metagenome ERZ1292633 (study PRJEB36523, sample SAMEA6512639) | groundwater metagenome | collected 2019-01-08 | study: AquaDiva: Metagenomics assemblies of 32 groundwater samples | reverse complement strand
GTCTTTCAAACGTATCAACAGATACCTGCGGGGGAGTTTCGACGCCTGTCGTCTCCAGAGGTACGTTTTTTTCTTCATGTAGGCCAGGCAGGCCATTATGTAGGGTCTCAGTTGCCTTGGATATTATAAGGTCCACGGCGTTTTCATTTATCCTGCCCGGGAGCCCGCCTGAGGCTTCATAAATCTTTTCGACCGCCTGCTCGGCAAGGAGAAAAAAACCTTCCGGAGGGGTTTCGCCAAGCGCCGCGCGAAGACGTCTTTCTATATATGCGCGGGATTCTTGCTGGTCAAGGGGTTCCAGTATATGGCGAGCGAGGATCTTCGCGTCAAGTTCGGCAAAATCAGGGTTCAGAAGGCGCTCGGAGAGTGCCGGGCCTGCCACAAGGAGGAGTTGGATGCTCCGTATCCTGGAGAGGTACTGTATCAGCTTGAGGCAACCCGTGTTCAGACGCTCCGCGTTATCGATTATTATGAGGGCGCGGCCGCCTTGGATCCTGTTTTGTGTGACGCGCATACCCAGCGATAAGAGAAGCTCTTTGGTCGTTGCCGACTCTGTCTGCACACCGAACTCTGCGTTTATCTCCCTTACGAGCAGGAGCTCTTTTTCAGGCGGCTCGTTTATGTAGCAGACGAGCGCCTTATCATTCGCAAGCGATCTGATTATCTCAAGGGCGAAGGTAGTCTTTCCCGAGCTGTCCGGCCCGGTGACAAGGATAGGTTCTGTCTGCGCCCTGATGTCCTTGAGGATCTTTTCAAGGAGGTCTGTGCGCGAGGCCGGCAGCGTCAGAAACCTGTTGTCAGGGACCTCCTCGAAAGGGTCGTCCTTGAAGCCGAGGATGTCAAGGCTCTCTTTGTATTGCCGGTTTGCTTTCGGCGTTTTTCTTCTCAGCTCAAGTCTTTTAAGTTCGTAGAGCGCCTCGGTCATCCAAGGGTTCTTGGCAAGGGCCGTGCCAAGCGCCTTTTGCGCCCATGTCAGATCATCTGCCTCGATGAATATCCTGCCCAGGAAGTACCACGCGCTGTCAAGCTCGTTGTTGAGGTCTATCGAGTCTTTTATAAGTTGTTCGGCCTCCTTGAGCTTCGAAGGGTCGTCTTTGTATACGGCCCATCCGAGGTGCGCCCAGTACTCGCCTTCGGTCGGGTTCAGGTCGGTTATCTGCTGGAGCGTTTTAATAGCGTCTTTGTAAGAGCCTTCTGCAAGCGAGCTCTTGGCCTTGATGAACATAAGCTCGGCTGAAAGCCGAGTGTCGCCTCCGGTCTCGGCTGTTCTGGTCTCGGTCGTCTCTTCCAGCTCTATAGTCTCAGGAGCTACGCCCTCGGCCTTAAGCGACCCGGTTATGATGAAGCTCAGTGCGAGAGAAAGCGCCCTTTGTCTTAGAAGGTCCGATGAGTCGAGGACGTCTTTCAGCGTCTTTTGACCGTCAAATGACTCGAAGAACCTCTTTTCCTGGAGGTTTAAGCCAAAGTCGTCAAGGGTACACCGCTGGCCGCCGACAGAAGCGGAAGGCTTCATGACCCTATCCGACCATGGTTTAAGGTCCGAGCGCAGGCTTAGTTCAGGGTAGAAACCTACGCTGATGCCTTCGAGTATGAGTCCGGCAGGATGGAGCGGAAACCGGCTGAGCCCTGCAGGGACGGAGTCGGCCTTGATGTAGCGATATGTCCCGTCGTTCCAGCTAAATATCCTGAGAAGCCTTCTTTTGAGCTGTAGAGCCAGGAATGAATCGAGCTGGTCCTGGGTAAGGAGGCGCATGGATATAAGCACCTCTCCATGCCTCTTTTTTTCATGGAGGACGACTTCCAACGACCTCTCGTACTGTCTCTGGGTTATGATCCCCTCTTGTATGAGGAGTCTCCCGAGGACCTCGTTGAGTATATTTGAGGTGGCGGCCACCGGGATGCCGTCAACGAAGTAGAACCTTTTTTTAACCGGCTCCCGTATTATGTCGAGTATTGCAAACCTGTCGGCCTTCTCGAATATGCTGTATAGCAGTTTAGGCAGCCCGACCCTGGCGATATTCCCTTGTTTCTCCTTCAACCGGCCCCCTTTTATCTGGTGTCCCTATCTGTTTTTTTGAGTCCTTCAAGTATCCTGATGTATATCTCACGTGTCTTTTCGCGGTATTGGGTGCACTTCGCCCAGAGCTGTTCAGCGTTGTCGTAGCCTGAGAGCGTCGCAAGCGTAGAAAGCTCTTCAGAGCGCCGGGTGATGTTCCCCTCAGGCCTGTCGTGGATGACGCGAAGCCTCTGCTCAATAAGCCTGTAGAACGAGTACGCCTCTTTTAGGAAATTGTAGTCTTCGAGAGCCAAAAGCCCGCCCGAACAGAGCCTTTTAAGCGCCTTGGGCGTATACGGCGTCCTGACGCTCCTATCAGCTCCGGAGTAGAGCTGCAGGGCCTGCGTAAGGAATTCTATGTCTACAACCGCGCCTTTGCCGCTCTTGATATTATACCTGTCGGTCCCTTCTCTGGCAATTTCAACCTCCATGCGCGAACGGATCCTGAGCATCTCATCGATATCAGCAGGCGTTAAGGGCCTCGCATATACTATCATAGAGAGCTCTTCGACAACATCCCTGCCAAGCGAATGGTCGCCGGCCGCCATGCGCGTCTTTGTAAACGCCTGGCGCTCCCATACCTGTGTCGAGCCTCTGTGGTAGTCTGCGAATGCATTGCGTGAAACCACAAGCACCCCTGCGTTTCCAGAAGGCCTGAGCCTCGCGTCAACATTGAAGACGATCCCTTCCTTCGTCCGGAGCGTCAGTATGCTTATGATCCTCTGGCCGAGTTTTATGTAGTATTCGGTATTTGTTATCACCTTCGGGCCTGTTGTCGTGCCCTCGTCAGGGTCGTCATAGACGAATATGATGTCGAGGTCAGAGCCGTAGGTCAGCTCTTTCGCTCCGAGTTTGCCGAGGCCGAGTATAGCGAACCTCCCGCCCTGGGGCGCGCCGAAACGGATTGAGAGCTCTTCATTTGCGAGCGCCAGAGCAGCTTCGAGGCAGGCCTCCGCAAGAAATGTGATCTGGGTACATATTATGCGCGAAGGCAGCGTGCCGAGTATGTCGTTCGTACCTATCCTGAATATCTCCTGGTTGCGCACCTTTCTCAGCGCGTCTAGTTTTTCTTCGTAGTCGGCATGGGCCTTTATCGCCCCGAATACCTCATCGAACATCTCGGTCCGCGTCCTGTAGGCGAGCGCCAGTTCCTTTGAAAGGAGCATATCAAGGCCTTCAGGCCTCTCAAGAAGTGTGTTGGAGAGAAAGACGGACGTTGAAAAGAGCTTTACAAGCTCGTTTATCACCCGAGGGTTCTCGGTCAGGAGCGAGTAGAACGCGGTCCTGCCGCCGATCGACAACAGGAACCTCTCGATGTAGGTGAGTGTGCGGTCCGGGTCAGGGGACTTTACAGCGGCCTCTAAAAATACCGGGGAGAGCTTGGCTATAAGCATCTGGGTCTTAGGCCCGAGCCGCGTGAATGACGGTCCGGACCTGATATGATCGAGGCTTGCATACGCACCAGACGCGTTCTTGAACCCGAGGGCAGTAAGTCTTTCTACCGTCTCTTCTTCAGTCATCTCCGGCGAAAAGAGGATCATCACGTCGTTAGATACCGTGCCTGCCTCGTCTTCTGATTTGTAGAAAAGAGATCTGTATATCTCGTGTATGGCAGAGGTCTTCTTTTTGTACTCCTCCCGGAAAAACTCAGAGGCCTTCCTGCCGCCGGAGTCCGGGGAGTCTGAAAAACCCATCATCCTAGCGAGCCTTTCAAGCTCCTCTTCTTTTGCCGGGATCGCCTGTGATTGCCTCCCGTCTACGATCTGGATCCTGTGCTCGAGGTTCCTCAAAAAGATATACCCGTCGGCGAGCCTTGAGGCCTCGTCCGCCTTTACCAGCCCCTTTGCCTTCAGTTTTTCAAGGGCCCTCAGCGTATGGCGTTCTCTTATGTCAGCGTTCTTGCCGCCGTGTATGAGCTGTAGAGCCTGGCAGAAAAACTCTACCTCTCTTATGCCGCCTGGCCCGAGCTTCACGTCTATCGTGTCCGGGCTTCTCCTTAGCAGGCTTAAGTCTATCTGCTCCTTCATCGACTTTATCTCTTCGATGGCGGTGAAGTCGATATATCTCCTGAAGACGAACGGCTTGACCATCTCAACGAACATCTTGCCGAGCTCGATAGACCCTGCTACAGGACGCGCCTTTATCAGCGCGGCCCTCTCCCACGGCGCGCCCCATGATTCGTAGTAGGCCTCGGCGCTCTCAATGGAGTTGGCTATGTTTCCGCTCCTGCCCTCGGGCCTCAGATCAAGGTCGACCCTGAATACGAAACCGTCCTCGGTGACGCCTGATATGAGCCTTGTGACCATCTGCGAGACTTTAACGAAAAAAGCATGAAGGCCGATGGATGAGCCGTCTGTTCCCTCGACTCCCGTGGTCTCGCCGCCGTCGCTTGAGTATATGTAGAGTATATCTATGTCTGACGAGAAGTTAAGCTCCCTGCCTCCGAGCTTGCCAAGGCCTATAACGGTGAACTTGGCCTCTTTGATGACCCCCGTCTCTCCCGTGCATATCGGCGCGCCGTGAGCCTTCCTGAGATTCTCAAGGGAGAACTCGCAGGCGATATCAAGGGACGCGCTTGCAAGGTCTGAAAGCTCTCTGGTCACCTCTATGACATCGGCAAGCCTGAGAAGATCTTTTGAGCCTATCCTAAGGAATTCTTTCTGCTTGTATAGCCTGAGGGCCCTTGTCGCGTCTTCAGGGGTGGCTACCGGTCTGAATGCATCGGCAAGCTCCGCCCTGAAGATGATGGCGTCTTTTACCTCCAGGAGCCCGCCACCGTCAAAGAGCCATTTGTAGTGCGCCGGGTTTCTCGATATGATAGATGAGAGGAAGGCTGAAGAGCCTGCTATCCTGGAGATCTGTTCAACGACAACAGGTGTTGCGGTCCGCTCCAGGAGGTCGACCGGTATATCCTTGATGATAGATTCTATGTTATTAAGCGCCGCGTCCGGCGACGGGGAAGCGACAACGCACTCTATCAGGTGATCAAGGAGACCGGCAAGCGGGGTGAGATAGAGCAGCCTGAGGTTTTTTATAGCGAGCAATCCGTCTTTAAACCCTTTCAGGCAAAGTGCTTTGGCGCCTTCGGCTTCAGTTAGCCCCAGTATCCTTTCTATCATCATATTTTTATATATTATCTGACCGCAAAAGGCAATAGACGAAGGGGTGGGCGCCTTGACAAAACCCGGATACAGGCCATAGATTAGAGGTACGCGGGCAGAGATAAAAACGACCGCCCTCAAGGAGACTTCCATGAGACTCGACAGGTTTACGATAAAGGCGCAAGAAGCCCTGCAGGAGGCCCAGAAAAACGCTGAGGCCGCGGACCAGCAGGAGGTCTTGCCGGAACACCTCTTGAAGGCGATCATCGAGCAGGAGGGCGGTTTTGCCGGAGAGGTGCTCAAGAGGGCAGGGGCCAATTCAAGGCTGATAATAACCCAGATAGATGCCGGTCTTAAAAAGCTCCACAGGGTCTACGGCGGCGCAGGGGCAGCGTATCTCTCCCAGAGGCTCAAGGCGGTGCTCGACGGATCACAGAAAGAGGCGAGGGATATGAAGGATGAGTTCACCTCGGTCGAGCACATCCTCCTTGCCCTGTCCGCTGAAAAGGGGGGCACGGCCGCAGGTATTCTCGGCTCTCAGGGCATATCAAGGGATACGATATTAAAGGCGCTTGTCTCGATACGTGGCTCTCACAGGGTGACGGACCAGATGCCTGAGGAGAAGTATCAGGCAACCGCAAAGTACACCAGAGACCTCGTCGAAGCGGCGCGCTCAGGCAGGCTTGACCCTGTGATAGGCAGGGACGAGGAGATCAGAAGGGTAGTGCAGGTTTTATCCAGAAGGACGAAGAACAACCCGGTGCTCATCGGCGAGGCAGGCGTCGGGAAAACGGCTATAGCCGAGGGGCTTGCCCAGAGGATAGTCGCAGGCGACGTACCTGAAACGCTCAAGAACAAGAGGCTTCTGGCGCTCGATCTCGGTTCCCTTATAGCAGGGACAAAGTACAGGGGGGAGTTCGAGGACAGATTAAAGGCCCTTCTCAAGGAGATAACAGAGTCCGAAGGGGAGATGATACTTTTCATAGACGAGCTCCATACGCTTGTAGGCGCTGGGGCCGCCGAGGGGGCGATGGACGCCTCTAACATGCTCAAACCCGCCCTTGCCAGAGGGGAGTTGAGATGCGTAGGGGCGACGACGCTTGATGAGTACAGAAAACACATCGAAAAGGATGCGGCCCTTGAGAGAAGGTTCCAGCCGGTGCTGGTCAAGGAGCCTACAGTCGAGGATGCTATATCCATCCTGCGCGGCCTTAAAGAGAGGTACGAGGTCCACCACGGTGTCAGGATAAACGATGGGGCGATAATAGCCGCCGCAACGCTTTCTAACAGGTACATAACAGACAGGTTTCTGCCGGATAAGGCGATAGACCTCATGGACGAGGCGGCCTCGAGCCTCAGGATAGAGATAGACAGCATGCCTACCGAGATAGACCAGCTTGAGAGAAGGGCTGTTCAGTTTGAGATCGAAAAGCAGTCGCTCTTGAAAGAGACCGACAGGTCCTCTATAGAAAGGCTTGAAAAGATCGAGGGCGAGCTTGGCGCGCTTCGCTGTGAGAGCGCGGTACTAAAGGAGCACTGGGTCCGCGAAAAAGAGATAATAGGCAGGATACGGGAGACGAAAAAAGAGATAGAAGCGGTCAAGCTCCTCTCAGCCCAGGCAGAGAGGCAGGGAGACCTTGCCAGGGCCGCTGAACTCAAGTATGGCAGGCTAACTGAGCTTGGAAGGACGTTCGAGGCTGACAGCAGGACGCTTGGCGAACTGCAAGGCGGAAAGCGGATGCTCAAGGAAGAGGTAGATAGCGAGGATATCGCTTCAATCGTTTCGAGGTGGACCGGGGTGCCTGTTGCCAGGATGCTTGAAGGCGAGAGGGAGAAGCTCCTTAAGATGGAAGAAGGGCTCAGAAGGCGTGTGGTAGGCCAGGATGCGGCCTTAAAGGCTGTGGCGAGCGCGGTAAGAAGGGCAAGGGCAGGGCTTCAGGATGCCAACAGGCCGATAGGTTCTTTTATATTCCTCGGCCCGACAGGGGTCGGAAAGACAGAGACCGCAAGGGCCTTAGCCGAGTTCCTCTTCGATGATGAAAAGTCTATGGTGAGGATAGACATGAGCGAGTTCATGGAGAAGCACTCTGTAGCGCGTCTCATAGGAGCGCCCCCCGGGTATGTAGGCTACGAGGAGGGCGGATACCTGACCGAGGCGGTCAGGCGCAGGCCCTATTCAGTCCTTCTCTTCGATGAGATAGAAAAGGCGCACCCTGACGTTTTTAACATACTCCTTCAGATACTCGATGACGGCAGGCTCACGGACGGCCACGGCAGGACAGTGGACTTTAAGAACTCGGTTATAATAATGACGTCAAATACCGGGAGCCAGTTCATAACCGAGCTTGGCGAAAGAGAGTATGAGGAGATAAGGGCGCGGGTCATGGAGGCTCTGAGGGCGACATTCAAGCCCGAGTTCTTAAACAGGCTCGATGATATTATCATATTCCATCCGCTCGGAAGGGAGCAGATGGAGACGATAGTAGATATACAGGTCGAGCGTTTAAGAAGGCTTCTGAAAGAGAGGTCTATCACCTTTGAGCTTACTCTTGAGGCGAGAAGGCATCTCGCTGATGCGGGATACGACCCTGTATACGGCGCAAGGTCTCTTAAAAGGCTAATACAAAAGGAGATCTATGATACCCTTGCCATGAAGGTCCTTGACGGCGAGTTCGGATCTTCTGATACGGTAGTGGCAGACTACGTCGACTCGAAGCTGACTTTTACAAGGCGCGTGGCGGAAGCAGGGTAGGCGCAAGGCCCTGTCGTCCTTGACAAAGGGGCTGTTATAAAATAAATTGAATGATCGCCTTGAAGGGGGGATTGCCATGGGCATAAAGAAGTGGGACCCGTTAAAGGATATACTTCTTCTGCAGGAAAGGATGGGCCGTATCTTCGATGAGGCCTTGATCAAGTACAAGGGGTGTCCGATAGCAGGCACCGCCTGGTTCCCTCCGGTCGATATCTATGAGACCGAAGACAAGGTGGTCTTGAAGGCGGAACTCCCCGGGGTCGATATAAAAGACATCCAGGTCGAGGTCAAGGAGAGCACTATTACGCTCAAGGGAGAGCGCAGGCACGCTAAAAACCGCCCATACGAGAACTACCACAGGATGGAGCGTTTTTACGGCACGTTCTACCGCGCGTTCAGCCTGCCTTACCGTGTGGACGAGAGCGGCATAACAGCGGAAATAACGGAAGGCGTGCTTATGATCACGGTACCAAAGGTCGAAGAGATAAGCTCTAACGCGGTAAGGGTGCCGGTGGAGTGACGGCGTATCCGGGATAGGATGTAAAGGCGGGCGATTTTTTAATCGCCTGCCATAAAACCGTCTGATCTATAGCGCGCGCCGCGTTGCTCTCAAGCATGCATAATTACAGATAAGGCTCATGCAGCCATATAAGGGGGCAGGGATGTCAGAGACAGAAAAAGCAGTTGCAGCCGGTCATAATGTAAAGGATCTGCCGAAGATGGACTTCGCGACACTGATCCTTTCTTTGTCATCGTCCGTTCTGATGAACCTTGGCGTCGTTGAAAATCCGGTCACAAATACAAAAGAAAAAGAGCCTGAGGTCGCCAGGCAGACGATAGACCTCATCGAGCTTTTGAAGGTAAAGACCAAAGGCAACCTTACCGATCAGGAGTCAAAGCTGGTCGATGACGTGCTCGCTGAGCTTCGCCTCTGGTACGTAAAGACCGTAGCCTGACCTTATTGCAGATTACAAATGACAGCAAAGGTCCTTTCGCAGGTGTTTTTGTACCGCTGAAAGAGGCGCAAAAATCAATACAGTCTCGGGGTGTATTCCAATGATACAGAAAAAAAAGAGGGTCTTCGGGTTTAAATCCATAACTATTGTGGCTTTTGCCTCTATTCTCGCCGGGGTCTTTCTCACCGCGCGCCTTGATCTTGTAAATCAGTCAGGCGCGCAGAACTTCTGGAAGGACGCCGCCTCCGGTTCTCTCTCTATTCCGGGCGCGCCGGCCAACTTCGTGGAGCTTGCGAAGGGGCTGTCTCCCACGGTCGTCAATATCTCGACGACGCAGGTGATGAAGGAGAGGCCGGCCGTGCCGTTTCCGGAGTTCAAGGGGCCGTTTGACGAATTTTTCGGCGATGACTTCAACAAGTTTTTCAACGAGCCGAACAAGGAGATGAAGAAGCAGTCGCTAGGTTCAGGCTTCGTCATAAATAAAGAAGGCTACATACTCACGAATTATCATGTGATCGAGAACGCGACAGAGATCATCGTCACTCTCTCGGAGAAAAAGAGCGAGTACAAGGCGAAGGTCATAGGTCAGGACCAGAAGCTCGACATAGCGCTTATAAAGATAGAAGGGGTGGGTGAGCTTCCCACGGCTATTCTTGGCGACTCCGAGGCCTTGCAGGTAGGCGAATGGGTGCTTGCCATCGGAAACCCGTTCGGGCTCGGCGGCACTGTCACCTCCGGGATAGTCAGCCAGAAGGGCAGGATCATAGGGGCAGGGCCGTATGATAACTTCATCCAGACCGATGCCTCGATAAACCCGGGCAACTCCGGGGGGCCGCTTTTTAATATGCGCGGCGAGGTAGTAGGCATTAATACGGCAATCGTAGCCGGCGGGCAGGGCATCGGGTTTGCCACCCCCATAAACATGGTAAAAGACATCCTCTCGCAGTTAAAGGATAAAGGGAGGATAACAAGGGGCTGGATAGGCGTTAGCATACAGGAGCTTACGCCTGAGCTTGCCAGATCGTTCGGCCTCAAGGAATCAAAGGGCGTCCTTATAACATCCGTGACTCCGGGAGACCCTGCAGAGCAGGCGGGTCTCAAGGCGGGAGATATCATCATATCCTTCGACGGTAGATCGATAGATGAGCTTTCTGACCTTCCGAGGACGGTAGCGGCCACACCTCCGGGCAAGACAGTAGAGGTGAGGGTCTTAAGAGATACGAGAGACAAGACCCTGTCTCTCAAGGTATCGACCAAGATCGATGAAGAGCTTGTTGAGGCGAAGCAGGGATCGGATAAAGAGCCGCCGGTGGATAAGAGGCTCGGCATCTCCGTAGGCCCGCTCACCCCTGAGCTTGCGAAAAAACTCGGCCTCGCTGGCGCCGAGGGCGTTTATGTGAGTTCTATCCGTCCGGGAAGTCCGGCCGCTGAAGAGGGGTTGAGGCGCGGGGACGTTATCAGGGAGATAGACCGCAAGCCGGTAAGGTCCATCAAGGATTACGCAAAGGCGCTGACTGATGCTGATAAGAAGGAAGTGGTGCTTCTCCTTATAGTAAGAGGCACGAATAATATCTACGTTGTGCTTAAGATAAGGGAATAACCAAAGGCGGTCAATCTTGGCGGGTTATGTTGTCGCCCTTACAGGCGCGAGTGGGGCGAGATACGGTTTGAGGCTCGTTGAAGAGCTTCTGAAAAGGGGGGACAAGGTCGATCTGATCATCTCCCCTGCCGGTTTTCTGATATTGAAGGAAGAGCTTGGTCTTGACCTCGCCTCGGTCGGCGTTAAAGTCGGGCTCAAGGGTTACTTCAAGGCTGATTATTGTACCAACCTCACGCACCTTGCCTCGAATGATATCAGCGCGGCTGTTGCCAGCGGCTCATCCGTAAAAAAGGCGATGATAATCTCTCCGTGTTCGATGGGGACGCTCGCAAGGGTCGCAACCGGCGTTTCAGGCAACCTTATAGAAAGAAGCGCCGATTGTTTCCTGAAGGAGCGCCGCACCCTTGTCCTTGTCCCGAGGGAGACGCCGCTTAACTCCATACACCTTGAGAATATGCTCAAGCTCTCGCAGATGGGGGCTGTTATACTTCCGGCGATGCCGGCGTTTTATTCGCACCCTGAGACTATCGATGACATGGTGGACTTCGTTGTCGGAAAGACCCTCGACGCGCTCGGCTTAGAGAACGACCTGTACCGGAGATGGAAGAAGTAGACTTGTCTGCGTAGTCCCTTGACTATAAAACTCTGACGGAGAATGTATACAGGATGCTCGATATAAAGTATCTGAGGGAGAATCTCGAAGAGGCTGAACAGAGGCTAAAGACGCGCTCAGGCTCAGTAGACCTCTCCGGTTTCAAGGCGCTTGACGAGAAGAGGAGAAGGCTCCTTGGCGAGGCCGAGACGCTAAAGGCCCGGCGTAACGCCGTATCAGAAGAGATAGGCCGCTTGAAGAGGGATAAGAAAGACGCCTCCGCGCTCATGGCTGAGATGCAGGACGAGTCTGCGCGCATAAAGTCGCTCGATTCTGAATTGGCCGAGTGCGACTCAGCCCTCGAAGCGATGCTGATGCTTGTCCCGAACATCCCGAACAGTTCTGTCCCTGTAGGCAGGGACGAAGCTGACAACCCTGTTGTAAGGTCGTGGAAGACCGCTCCGTCCCTTGATTTTGTCCCTAAAGAACATACAGAGCTCGGCGAGGCGTTAGGTATTATAGATTTTGAGCGGGCAGGAAAGCTTTCAGGGGCGCGGTTTTCGCTCTTAAAGGGCGCAGGCGCGCTCCTTGAGAGGGCGCTTATAAGCTTCATGCTCGACCTTCATACAAGGGAACATGGATATACCGAGGTCCTGCCTCCTTTCATGGTCAAAAGCGATATGATGCGCGGCACAGGCCAGCTCCCCAAGTTCGCCGACGACCTCTTCAAGATAGAGGGGTGGGACCATTACCTGATACCTACAGCCGAGGTCCCTGTGACGAACATGCACAGGGACGAGATACTCGAAGAAGACGGACTGCCGATATGCTACGCGGCCTATACGCCGTGTTTCAGGAAAGAGGCGGGCTCCTACGGCAAGGATGTAAAGGGGCTTATAAGGCAGCATCAGTTCAACAAGGTCGAGCTTGTCAAGTTCGCAAACCCCGAGACCTCGTACGGCGAGCTTGAAAAGCTTCTTGTAAACGCCGAAGAGGTCTTAAAGAGGCTTGAGCTTCCCTACCGCGTTATAACGCTTTGCACAGGCGATATGGGCTTTTCTTCCGCAAAGACTTATGATATAGAGGTGTGGCTCCCAGGCCAGTCGAAGTACAGGGAAATATCTTCTTGTAGCAACTTCGAGGACTTCCAGGCCAGAAGGGCGAACATACGCTACAGGCCGAAGGGGGGCGGAAAGCCCAGGTTTGTCCATACGTTAAACGGCTCAGGCCTTGCCGTAGGCAGGACCCTTGTGGCGATAATCGAGAACTATCAGGACCCTGACGGGTCTGTAAGGGTCCCCAAGGCCTTGATCCCTTATGCGGGAGGGCTTGAAATCATCCGTAAAAAGGTATAAGATACGAAACTTCTCCGCAGTAGCAGTAAAACGGAGGGCTAGGCTAATGGTAAGTCACTGGTCTTGAAAACCAGCGGGTTAACGCCCTTGGGGGTTCGAGTCCCTCGCCCTCCGCCATTTTTTCTCATCCAGGCTGAGACCCCTATCTTCAACGCGCCCAAGTTCAATTTATTTATTCCGAAAAAACTACAATTGATACTGGCAACAGAAATCCGTGGCCAATGCCGGCCGGGTCTGCTCAACAGGGCTGAAAGCTGTTATAATCAGATGGATCTGATTGACAGTCATCTCGGCCTTCAGGCCGGCTCTCAGGCGGGCAGGCCGTTGCCTTTTTGGGTGTGGCGGCTAAAGTAACTGGTTATCATGTCGATATATGATTATACTAACGCTCAGAGTGCGCCATACGCCCTTTCATGGCTTTTATTATAGATAGGTCCTTTTTGTATGTCTGGTACATACAGCCTGGATATTGTGAAAGGCCGTTACTTGAGACTTGCCTGCCCTGACTGACGGGAGGGGGTGCAGGCGCAAATGCTCTGGTCTAAAATTGCAAGCAGGCAGCTGTGGCCTGATCTCACTAATAGCTCCATCTTGGAAGAATCGATATAGAAGCGACAGGTAAGAGGCAGATGACGATAGAACAAAAAAAGAGATTTTCAAAACCGCTTAAACTCGTCTTGACAGTCGGCGCCTCTATCTTTTTCTCCGAGGCGCTTGTCATGTTTTTTATAAGCACTATCCCTGAGATGAGCAGGTTCACCGAGGCTATCGTCGACTCGACCCTCCTTTCGGTCTTTGTCTTTCCGCTCCTGTACCTCTTTCTCTTCAGGCCGATGCTAAGGTACATCGATGGGCAGGCTGAGATAGAGGAAGAGTTGAAGGCATCCAAGATAGAGCTTGAAAGGCGTGTTGTCGAGCTCGAGCAGACGCACAGGGCGCTTGAAGAATCAGAAGAGCAGTATAAGCACCTGTTTAACAGCAACCCTAACCCGATGTGGATATACGACCTTGAGACACTCAGGTTCCTGCTGGTCAACGAGGCCGCTGTCATAGTCTACGGGTACAGCCGGGGTGAGTTCCTGTCGATGACTATAAAGGACATACGGCCTATTGATGACGTGCCGGCGCTCCTTGAAAATGTCGCAAACGTTACCGAGGGGCTTGATGAGGCTGGCGTATGGCGCCATTTAAGGAAAGACGGGTCGCTGATACTCGTCGAGATAACCTCGCATACGATAGACTTCGACGGCAGAAGGGCCGAGGTCGTCCTTGCCTACGACGTTACAAAAAGAAAGACGGCTGAAGAAGAGCTTCAAAGGCACAAGAACATGCTCGAGGCGATCGTAGAGGAGAGGACCTCCGAGATCCAGCAGATCAATGAAGAGCTCTCTATAAGGGCCGCTGCGCTCGAGCAGAAAAACAGGGACATAGAGCTGTTGAGCCAGATGAACAGCCTCCATCAGGTATGTAATACAACTGAAGAGGCCTGCGCGGTCGTCACAAGCTCGGCGCACCAGATCTTTCTTGATGATGCCGGCGTGCTTCTGATAATTAACCCTGATAACGGCATGCTCGAGCGCGCGGCTGTCTGGGGCGGTCTTGAGCAAGGGGAGGCGAGCCTTACGGTAGATGACTGCTGGGCCTTGAGGCGCGGCCAGGCGCACGTCTTCAGGAAAGAGGGAACAGATCTCAGGTGCTCGCACGCCGGAGGGACCGGCCCTTATATATGCGTCCCGCTCGTGGCGCATGGTACGACTATGGGTGTCTTCCATCTGAGGGTCTCGGTACCTTTTGATTCACCCTATTTTGAAGATGCCATGAACGACAGGCAGCAGCTGGCGCATACTGTCGCCGAGCAGGTCTCTATTTCTCTTTCGAACATAAGGCTCCGTGAGACCCTTAGGAGCATGTCGATCCATGATCCTCTTACAGGGCTTTTCAACCGCAGGTACATGGAGGAGTTCTTCAGGAGAGAGGTCCACGTTGCCAACCGTAAGGGTACGCAGGTCGGCGTGATAATGCTCGATATAGACCACTTCAAGAGGTTTAACGACACGCTCGGCCACGATGCAGGCGACGCGCTCCTCAAAGAGCTTGGGAAGTTCCTGCGGAAAAACTGCAGGGACTCTGACGTTGTCTGCAGATACGGAGGCGAGGAGTTCGTGATCATAATGCCTGAGGCAACGATAGATGTGACCACAGGCAGGGCCGAGGCGATAAGGGAGAATGTCAAGCTCCTGAGGCTCGATTACGAAGGGATGCGCTCGGCAGGTTCTATCGCTGTTTCGTTAGGAGTTGCGGTATTCCCCGAGCACGGCGTTACGATCGAAAGGGTGCTTAAGTCCGCTGACGACGCTATGTACAAGGCCAAGAGGGGCGGTCGGGACAGGGTCTGTATAGCTGAATAAGTACGCCCGGGTCAAATTGGGTCAAGGATGATGCAGAACAACAGTCTGTTAAAAGAGTTATACAGCGGCCTTAGTTTCATAATGGCCTCTTCATTTCCCAAAAGGTGCGCAAATTGCGGGAGCGTTTTTGAGACCGCCGATGATTTTCTGGAAAGGACTCGCGCGGCAGGCGGGGCGAGCGGGCTTAAGGAATCATCAGACGAAGATGAGCGTCCGCTTGTAGAGGTCTTTCGCAACTGTACATGCGGCTCAACGCTCATGGAGGTCTGCGCCGACAGGCGGGATGTATCGCCGGCCGGCCTTGCAAGAAGGGAGATGTTCGGCGAACTGATGAAGATGCTCGAGGACGCAGGGATAGAAGGGCCTGTAGCGCGTCTCGAACTGCTTAAGGTGATGAGAGGCGAGCGAAGCGCTCTCTTGGAAGGCCTCGGCCTTGAGGCGGGCAGGATCAGGTTTGAGGGGACGCGTTCCGGCTCTGAATAGAGAGATCAAAAGACCCGTCCGAAGAGGCGTTGGCCGTGATCTTGAAGCGAGGCAAGACCATCTCGTATATCAGAGATGTGTTCATGGCAGATGGCCAGGCTGGCCATCATGGTGTTTTGCAGGCCTTTTGCAGTCGCTGATAAAGCCCATACTTTCCAATCATACCCATTCAGACTTTTACCGATGACCCTTTCAACCCCTTCGCCCGTTCACAGATTCCGGCGCTCTGTAAAGCTTTACTACCACTCTTGCAGCTACGGGCCGCATGATCCGCAATAATACCCGCTTTATACGATCGTATCTGCTATAGGGTAGGCCTCATGGTCCATCCTTACCGCCTCAGTGCCTCCATGTCTAACGTCTTGTCTCCATCCTTTGCCGTCATCTGCTCTTCTGTTATCCCGGCCGGGTCCGATCCAATGAGAGGCCCTGGGTCTGATCATGCCAGCCTTGCAGAGAAGCGACAGTTCGAATTTTCAGTTGAGCATCTATTCGTGATGGATCTCTCTTTCGGCAGTGTCAGGGCGGCGCAAAGGCCGCGTTTGGGAAAAACGAGGTTTTGTAATGAGGGAAAGACCTTCAGGCCCGGTGTTCGCTCCCATGGATAGCGGTCAGTTCGAGGGGTTCATCTATCTCAACGCCTGAGGTAGCAAAGCCGCTTGAACCCTTCGACCATTTTATCATGCCGGTCCTTTCAATGGATTGGGCCTTTAAACGGATGGCGATCTTCCTGAGCATTTCAAGGGGTTGCCCCGGGTATCTGACGCAGATGCCGTTCGGCGATATGTCGAGCGCCTTGGCCTCAATGCCGTTTATGGGAGAACCATTAGGGAATACGATGCACTCGGAGAAGCAAGAGATCCTCTTTTGCCTTCTCATGTCAACCCCAGGGGTGCGGAAGTACTCGGAAAGCGGTAGAAGCGTCATAAGGGCGGCCTTCTGGATGAGCGCGGAAGGCTCGAAGGGTTTTACGAGCACAGACCCCTGCCTGCGCGTAAGGACTGCGGCGGATTCAGGGTCTGTTGGGACGACGCCTGTTATGAAGAGAAATCTGTTGGCCAGATAAGGGTGAGATTTTTCAACCTTGAGGTAGAGCCCTATGCCGTTTAGCTCCGGCATCGTGATATCGGAGATGACCATATCATAGACGCCGGACTCGAGTCTTTTAATGGCGTCGAGGCCGTCTTTGGCCATATCAACGGAGTAACCTGCCGAGGTAAGGAGCTCCATGCAGCACTCCCGTATGAAGCTATCGTCGTCTACGACAAGTATCTTCCTGTTCATGGACACGCTCTCTCTTGAGAAGTGCTTTTTGAGGGTCGGGTTAGAGTATATATCGGTTTAACGCTCTGCGCAAACTCCGGCACGAGGGATCTTTTTGTCTTCTGCCGTGACGCGCAAGAAAGGCCATCTTCTATAAACCCGACCAAAAACTGATAGCGACGTCTTCTAGGACTCAAATGTTATGATTGCCATAAAGTATACCAATTTGCCCCATCGAAATCAATATATTATTTATATACGCGTATTTTTTTTAACAATAAGTCTAGTAGCGATCTGAATATTTTAACCGCCGTAATCCCGGGTTTTTCAGAGGACTGGCATGGCAGTTTTAGCGGCGTAAAGAGGTTGTCTTCAAGATTTACTCCGGTCTGTCGATAATAAAGAGTGAAAGGCGTATTATCCTCTAAGTGAAGGCCGCTAATGATGACTATCGATGATGCAAAGGTTTTTTTAAGGCTATTCGCGAAGATAACAGGGGGTGTCAGCCTCTATGGGCTCGCTCATCCGGCAACCGCGTCTGCCGTAGTCCTTTTGCACGAGACGGTCACAAGACTCTTGAAAGACGGTCATGAGCTGACCATGAGCGCTCTGGATAACACAGTCATTGTCAACGGGGTCCCTGGAGAGGCGGCCGGCCCTGTCTGCGGTCTCTTTTCAAGGCATGGAATACACAGCATAGTATTTACAGATGGCGTTGAAAGAGGAGAGCTGACGGCGCTCCTTGGATTTTTGAGTTCTGGCGAAAAGGGTACAGACCCTTTATGGCAGGGGGGGCCTCATATCAGGATAAACTCCGTCCACTACATAAAGACCGGAGAAAAAAAAGATATAGAGGCTACACCCGACCTCAGTCCGGACGCGCTCGAAGGCCTTAACTTCGAGTCGATGATAAGGATGGTAGTAGAAAGGGCTGTAAAGAACGAAGCAGACAGGAAAAAGGTCTTTGAGTCGGTCATCAAAAGGTTCGCCTCCGAGGTCGAAGATAAGGTGAAAGAGGCGACCGCTGTTCTCGAGTCCGAAAAAGAGGAGATAAGGCAGGAAAAAGAGAATACCGAGCGGGTTTTGCGGAGCGCCGCGATGAGCGCGATAACGGTCGATGGCGCGGGCAACGTAGTGATGCTCGAAAGCGAGGCCGAGCTGGTGATAGGCGCTACTCTCAGGGAAAGATCAGGCAAGCCGGTCTGGGACGGGTTGAAAGAAGGGCAGATGGTCACCGTGGCAACAGGCGGCGCGCAAGGGATGGCGGTAAAAGACGTCATGGTCAGGGGCGAGGATGAGACCAAACGCGTGATAAGGGCCTCGAACGCTGTGATTCGGGATATAGAAGGCAGGATGGTAGGGCTATTCTCCGTACTGAGCGACATGACCAGGTATAAGGAGATAGACCGCATGAAAAAAGACTTTGTCGCCAACGTGACCCATGAGTTGAGGACGCCTCTTGTTGCGACCAAGCAGGCGCTTACCAATATCCTCGAGTTTCCTGAATCTCTTGATGAAGGGCACAGGCGGATGGTCGAGATAGCCTTGAGAAATACCCAGAGGCTCTACAGGCTTGTAAACGACATCCTCGATTTTTCGAAGCTGGAGGCGGGCAGGCTCAGGCTCTCTAAAGAGATGATAGAGACCGGCCCGCTCTTAAGAGAGGTCTTGGCGTCGATAAGACCTCTTGCCGAGAGCCGCGGCGTGGCCCTTGCGATAGACGCTCCGGGCGCCCTGCCGAGGCTCTTCGCGGACAGGGACAAGATAACGCAGGTTATTGTGAACCTGATAAGCAACGCTATCAAGTTCACACCGGGAGGCGGGACGGTCTCGGTATCCACCGGTGCTGCGCTCCAGACAGGCATAGATACGCTCCTTGAGATATCGGTGAGGGATACAGGGTGCGGTATTGAGGAAAAGGATATATCAAGGGTCTTCGAGAAGTTCGAGCAGGTGGAGGGGGGTAAGAATACCGGCATAAGCGGCACCGGCCTTGGTCTTCCCATAACAAAGGCGATAGTGGAGCTACACGGGGGGACGATACGTGTAAAGAGCGCCATTGGCAAGGGATCCATCTTCACTTTTACGGTTCCTATGGTGCCTGAGGACGCGGTCTTTGTAAGGAAGGCGGCCAATTGAAAGACAGACCAGCGCAGGGGGCGGATATGGATGAAAAGACAAGCGACAGGATAAGCGTGCTTCTTATAGATGATGAGAGGGATTACTCGGATACCATGGGTTTTTACCTGAAGGCAAAAGGTTTCAAGGTCAGGTGCGCTGACTCTGGCAGGGCCGGGCTTGAGCAGATAGAGGCCGAACCGCCTGAGATCGTCTTTCTTGATTTTCTGATGCCGGTGATGAACGGGGTCGAAACGCTCAGATGCATACGGAAGATTGCCCCTGATCTCCCGGTCGTCATGGTGACCTCATACGCAGGCGCGGAGCAGATGGAGGAGGCGCGTTCTATAGGGATAGAGGATATATTCGCCAAGTCCGAGGATTTCTCGGTTGCGGCCAGGATGGTCAGGCATGCGCTGTCGAGGGCTGTGGCGAAAAAGGCGGTCTGAGGCTGTATTGAGGAACGAAGATAAAGGCCATATACCATATAAGAGATGCGATATGAAATGCGATAGGGAAAAAATGGTGCCGGTTACGCCCGGTATGCCGGGTATGGACCAAGGGCTTTTTATGGATATCGTCAGCGGCATGGACGAGTCTCTTATCGTCATAGGCCGGGAGGCGGAGATAACCTACGCCAACAGCACGACGCTCTTGATGCTCGGCTACTCCTCTGAAGAGTTGACGGGCGCTCCGCTGGGCAGGGTCGTTGACGATAGGGACACGCACTTCATAATAGCTTTGCGTGAGATCATCACCAAGGGGCCTGTGCGGGACTTCAGGCTTGCGTATACCGCGAAAGACGGCTCTGTTATCCCGGTAAGCGTGAACGGCTCCGCGCTCAAGGATGCATCTACAGGAGAGTTTTTAGGGATTATAATCGTCGCCAGAGACCTGAGGATGATGCTGGCGATCGTGATAGAGCTTGAAGAGGCCAGAAAAGGCCTTGAGAAAAAGGTCAAAGAGAGGACGGCCGAGCTAGAGCAGGCGTACGCTGAGCTTAAAAACGCACAGGCGCATCTGCTCCAGAGGGAGAAGATGGCATCTCTCGGGCAGATGGCGGCAGGCGTGGCGCATGAGATAAATAACCCGGTGGCGTTTCTTTTGAGCAACCTCGGAACCCTCGAAGGGTACCTCAAGGAAGTGAACGCCGTTATGGCCGAGTGCCAGTCAAGGCTTCTCCCCCATGCCGATTCAATTGGCGTTATAAAAGAGATGATGGAGCTGAAAAAAGCCGCTGACATCGATTTTATCATGGAAGACGCTATGAACGTCATCAGGGAATCTCAGGAGGGCGCGCAAAGGGTGCGCGCGATAGTAGCTGACCTCAAGGATTTTTCAAGGGTCGACGCGGCAGAGCTTACCGATTACGACATAAACGCCGGTATCGACAGCACACTTAACATAGTCGCGGGCGAGCTGAAGTACAAGGCTACGGTAATAAAGGAATACGGTGCGATCCCCAGGTTAAACTGCAATGCCGGCGAGATAAACCAGGTCATCCTGAATCTCTTAGTGAATGCCGGGCACGCTATTACAGGCATGGGTGAGATCAGGATAAAGACCTGGCATCAGGATGAAAAGGTCTATCTTGAGATTTCCGATACAGGTTGCGGGATAAGCGCGGAGAATCTCGATCGGATATTTGAGCCGTTCTTTACGACCAAGCCTGTAGGCCAGGGGACCGGCCTTGGGCTCTCGATAGTCTTTAATATCGTAAAAAAGCATGGCGGCGAGATAAAGGTCACGAGTGAGCATGAAAAGGGCACTGCCTTCACAGTATCTCTGCCGACAGGCACACTATGAAGATCATGTTCATCGAAGGTATGAGCCTCAGGGCCAAGGCGTTTGTCGTCATGGGTGTATGTATCACTCTTATCGCGGGGTTGATAGGAACGGCCGCGTATCTGATGCACGTGATGCGGGACTCGGCTGAGACAGCATACGAAGGCTCTGTTAACGGACTTTATCAGGCCGCGAGGCTCAGGCAGGGTATAGAGGAGATGCGTCTGGGAACGGTCTCTCTTTTGCACGAGAAGGAAAGTGAAAAAAGAGAAGGGCGTATCGAAAGGTTAGGGGCGCAGGCGGAGACGGTCAGCGGGATCATCAATCAGATGCAGATGCAGGGTCTTGAAACTGATAGTGCGGGGTCGCAGGAAAGACTGGAGAGGCTCAAGAAACTCTGGTTCACATTGAAAGAGACGAGGGATGCGGTCGTAATACCGGCTATTAGGGCAGGGGAGATAATCTCGGCGACAGGGGTGGTATTCGGCGTGCAGGAGGCGAGATATAACGAGATAATCGGATATGCCGAGGCTGTCGAGGCTGAGAAAAAGGCGGCGATCGGCGGGTCAAGCCGGTTTATCGACGAGACGTATAAAAGCGGCATTCTTTTATTCGCGTTGATGACGATCATCGCGCTTGCGCTCGCCATCATTGTGATATACAGCATAACAAGAGAGATCGCGAGGCGGTTTGGCGCTCTGACGGATACCTTCGAGAGGTTTAACAAGGGCGAGCGTAACGTTACCTTTGAGAGCGGAAGGCCTGATGAGCTCGGAAGGTTCGCTGAATCGCTCAACTGGATGCTAATCGACATAAAGGAAAACGAGAAGGTCCACGAGCAGTATATCGGGATAATAAACTGGGAATTACAGGAAAACGAGCGCAGGGCCTTAGAGCTTGCAAGGAGCGAAGGGCGCTTGAGAGGGATCATAGAGACGACAAACGACTGGGTCTGGGAGGTAGACGCCGATTGCCGCTATACCTACGCGAGCCCGAGGGTAAGGGATATACTTGGTTATGAGCCTGAAGATATAATCGGAAAGACGCCTTTCGAGCTGATGACACCTGAAGAGGCAAGACGGGTCAAAGAGGCGTTTGGCCCGGCCATAGCCGGGAAGAGATCGTTTAACAACCTCATAAACGCGAATCTCAGGAAGGACGGGACGACCGTCATCCTCGAGACGAGCGGCAAGCCTTTTTTCGACGAGTCCGGCGCTCTCCTCGGGTACAGAGGAATAGACAGGGATATAACGCTCAGGAAAAAGGCAGAGGCCGACAACGAAAAGATGCGGGTCCAGCTCGTCCAGGCTGACAAGCTCGCCTCAATAGGACAGCTTGCCGCAGGGGTTGCCCACGAGATAAACAATCCTGTCGGCTTTGTCTCGTCAAATCTCAACGCGCTTTCCGGCTATATCGATATGGTCCGGGAGCTCGACTCGATGAACGAAAGGCTGGTCGAAGCGGTAAGGCAGGGGCTTTCCCAGGAACTCCCCGGGCTTGTAAAGGAGATAGAGGCGTTCAGGGAGGCCTCAGATATCAGCTTTACGCTCAAGGATTCGGCCGACCTTGTCGCGGAATCGAAAGACGGGCTTCAAAGGATCCAGTCGATCGTAAAGGGATTAAAAGAGTTCTCGCATTCGGCCGAGACCGAAATGATCAGGTCTGACGTCAACACCTGCCTCGAGGCCGCGGTAAAGCTCGCGTGGCATGAGATCAAGTACAAGGCCGAGATAGTCAAAGAGCTGGGAGCGATCCCTCTCATATCATGCAGGCCCCAGCAGTTGACCCAGGTCTTCCTTAACATACTGGTCAACGCCTCTCAGGCGATAGAGGAAAAAGGGAGCATCTGTGTGAGGTCGCATCATGAGGGTGAAGAGGTGAAGATAGAGATAAGCGATACAGGGTGCGGCATACCCGAAGACGTGATGAAGAGGATATTCGATCCGTTCTTTACGACTAAGACTGTAGGCAAGGGCACGGGTTTAGGGCTGTCCATAGCATACGGCATCATAGGCGAGCATGGCGGCAGGATAGAGATATCGAGTGAACCCGGCATAGGGACCTGTTTCACCGTCTCCCTTCCGGCCAGAGGCGAGGGGATAGCGGCCTGAGAGGCTGTATAAAGAAGCAAATAAACGAAGAGGCATTGATATGGAAAACACAGTTTTACTGGTAGACGACGAGAGGAATATCCTGAACTCGCTGACAAGGGTCTTCAGGAAGGACGGCTACAACATCCTTACGGCAGAAGGCGGGGCCGAAGGGCTTGAGCTTATAAGGGCAAACAAGGTCTCCATCGTCATCTCGGACCACAGGATGCCTGTCATGGAAGGCGTGGAGTTCTTATCCAGGGTCAAGGAGGCCTCGCCTGAGACTATCAGGTTCATGCTTACAGGGTACGCGGACATAAAGGCCGTGATGTCGGCGATAAACAAGGGCGAGGTCTACAGGTACATAACCAAGCCGTGGAACGACGACGAATTAAGGAGTGCGGTAAAGGAGGCCCTCGAGCACTACAATCTGACTGCGGAGAACAGGAGGCTCACCGAGCTTATAAAGGGCCAGAACGCCCAGCTTGTCGACCTCAACAAAAACCTTGAGTCAAAGGTCGAGCAGAAGACAAGGAAGATAAAGGAGAACTTCTTTGCTTTCGTGAAGATATTCTCAAACCTTATGGAGCTTTTTGATCAGAACGTAGGAGGCCATTCCAAGCGCATCGGCGCTATGTCAAGGGCGATGGTGCTTCGTATGCAGTTCGACGAGGCGGATGCCGACCTTATAGAGACGGCCGCTCTTCTCCATAACATCGGCCTGATAGGGATACCAAGGGACCTGCTTGAAAGGGATGAAGACTTTCTAAGTGAGGATGAAAAGGCGCTGCTCAGGCATAACCCTGTCCTGTCTCAAGACCTGCTCTCGCATATAGACACATTGAAGCAGGCCGGGATAATCATAAGGGGCCAGATGGAGAGGTTCGACGGCAGGGGCTATCCGGACGGCCTGAAAAAAGAGGAGCTTCACATAGGATCCAGGATACTGGCGGTCTGTAAGAGCTATGACACGCTGAAAAACGGGAGAAGGAAGCTGCCGCTTGGCGAGATTGTGCAATGGCTCAAGGATGAAAGCGGCACAAGGTTTGATCCTGAGGTCGTAGATGAGTTTATCGAGCTTCTTGCTGAGTGGCGCGAAGACGAGATCTGCGTCTTCGCGCCTGATAATAGGGCCGCTTACGAGAGGATATCGCTCAAGGATATGAGGAATGGGATGGTGCTTGCCAGCCCGATCGTGACTAACAAGGGGAGGCTGCTTGTCACAAAGGGCACGGTCCTGACCGAGGTGCTGATAGACAAGGTCTTAAAATTCCATCAGCTCGACCCGGTTATTGAGCATATCTATGTTATGGCTAAGAATCATGGACACGGCGGATCGGTTATAGGCTCTGCCGTAGGACAATAGAAGGCCTGCATACATCGCTACTACCGGATGGACTGGCTCTCCATGTACTCCTTCGCCTGAACAAGCCCCATGGAGGCGGCCTTGTTAAAGTAAGACGCGGCTTCTTCCGTATTTCCCTGCCTTTGCATGGCGAGACCGAGATTGAAGTACGGGATGGGGTTTGCCGGGGCGACCTCTATCGATCGTAAAAAATCGGCGGCCGCCTCTGTCGGTCTGCCTGAAGCAAGGTGTATGAGCCCTCTGCTGTTATAAGCCTCCGCGAAGAGAGGGTTTGACCCTATCGCCGAGGTTAGGTCCTTAATCGAGTTTTCCTTGTCACCCAGGCCTCTGTATGCCATCCCGCGGTTGTAGTAGCTCCTGGAGACAAGCGGGTTAGCCGGGTTTCGTTCGATCGCCACCGTTATGTCGTTTACCGCGCCTTGAAAATCTCCGGCGTTTATATGTGCGGCGCCACGGTTGTTAAGCGCTTCAAGGTTCATCGGGTTGAGCTTCAAGGCCTCTGAAAAATCAGCAACTGCCGCGCTGTTGTCTCCGTGCGCCATGTATATGACCCCTCTGTTCACATACGCGTCAGAATAAAGCGGGTCGATAGAAATCGCCTTGTCATAGTAAAAAACGGCTTTTTCATGGTCGCTTAGCGCCTTGTACGCAAGCCCGAGGTTTGTGTACCCGATAGGCGCCTCATAAGGATATACCTGTATCTCATGGGACCAAAGGGTAACTGAATTCTTCCATACGCCGGTCTGCCTGATGGTAAGATATCCTAGGACTATCGCAAGGATCGCGCTCAGAACTGTCAGAAGGCGGCCGGGGTTGTCCCCTGTGAACCTTCTGGCAACAAGCACGACTCCGAGGGAGAACAGGATGGTGATGGAGAGCGCCGGGATATATGTATACCGGTCAGCGGCGGCCTGCGAGCCGACTTGTATGATCCCGGAGACCGGAAAAAGGGTGACGATATAGAAGAGCCAGGCACATAGGTATGCGCGGTTTCTCCCAGCCTTAACCAGCGTAAAGACGGTGACGCAGATGAGAAGGGCGAGAGAGCCGATGAATTTGAAGGAAAAAAACTCAGGCGCAAACTCTCTTGGGTAAAAAGCGACCAGATTTGTCGGCAGGATAATCTTATAGAGATAAAAAGCGTAGGCTGTCACAGATGTATAGACGCGCACTCCGGCAGGGTATGCGTCCAGCGGGGCTATCGCCTCGGCCGCCCCCTGCGCCCAGATCGTAATGGCGGAAAGCATTATAGCCAGTATGAAGAAAGGCGCTTTTTCGGCAAGGGCTTTTTTTGTATTGCCGAGCCTTGAAAGAGGATAGTAGTCGAGTATAAGAAGGACGACCGGGAGTGTCACTGCCATCGGTTTGGACAAAAGCGCAAGGGTGAAAAATATCAGCGAGAAGATGTAAGCACGCCTGCCTGATGAGGCCGCGTACCTGAGATATGAATAGATCGACAGGAGAAAGAAAAAACCGGATAAAACGTCCTTTCTCTCCGCTATCCACGCCACCGATTCGACCCTGAGCGGGTGGAGCCCGAAGACAAGGGCTGAGATCAGCCCGGTAAAAAATGCGATCGAACCGATCGACCCTGCCGGATTGGCAAGTCTTACGAGCTTTACAGCAATGACGGCGACAAGAAAGGCGTTAAGGCTGTGGAAGATATTGTTAGTAAGGTGATAGCCGAGCGGGTCGAGCGCCCAGACAGAGTGATCTATAGCGTAGGATATGACAGTCAGAGGGTGCCAGTTGCTGTTGACTACCGCCGTAAAGGCGTATCTGAAAAACGCGATGTCGATCGTCCTTATATTCGGGTTTTCATAGACGCAGGCCTGATCATCCCAGTTGACGAAGCCGTTTTGCAGCGCCGGCAGGTATGTGAAAAAGACGATAGCCGCGGCTATAAGGCCGGCAAAAATAGCGGCCCTGTCAGCTCCGGCGTGCAGTCTCCCTTCGGGTCTTTTCATTTCTTTTTCCATTATCATTAGTACTCGGGCCACGATATCGTCTGAGAGCGCAGTTGAAAGCCTGCCGTACTTTAAAAAAATTCGTCCGAGACTGATGTGTCTGATCAAAAAACCGGATACTTAAAGCAGGTCAGCGTATGCCCATCTCACTGAGCTTTTCTCTCGCTTGGATGAGGCCGAGTGCGGCTGCTTCTTTGTAAGAGGCTATGGCATCGTCTTGCAGGCCCAGGTTTTCAAGGGCTATTGCACGGTTGTAGTGCGCCTCCGCGTTACGCGGCTCGGCATCTATGGCTTTTGTGATGTCAGCTACTGCCCTCTGATTATCGCCTGTCATTATGTAGGCCGCCCCTCTGTTGTTCAGGGCCTCTGAAAAACCGGGTTTGATGGCAAGTGCTTCTGTGAAATAGATTATAGCTTTGTCGAATTCGCCGTAGGTTTTATAGACGCCGCCCAGGTTGTAGCGGGCAAGGTGACTGTCAGGATAGACCTTTATTACGTGTGACCACATCGTGACAGGGTCTTTCCATACCCGGATCTGCCTGACGGTCATAACTGAGAGGACCGTTGCCAATATAACCGTTACCCCGCCGACTATGTAAGCCCGTTTTTTGAACGGCGGCCTTGATGCAATATATCCCGCGAGTATGCCGAGCATGAGAAACGGCGCGACTGAGGAGATGTACATGTACCTGTCTGCCGCGCTCTGTGAGCCTACCTGCACGATGCCTATGACAGGCAGCAGGGTTATAAGGTAGAACGCCCAGGCGGCAGAAAGAAACCGGTATCTCCTAAAGGTAGCGATGCATACTGCCGTAATGATGATTATAAGAGCGATGGGGCCGAGATACTCGAAGCCAAATAGGCTGGCATTTTCCGGGTACGGATAAAGCGGGACGAGCCCGGTCGGGACGATAAGCTTGTAGAGGTAGAAGGCGTAACCACGTAGTGCGACGAGCAGACGGATAGAAAACGGGTACGTTTCAAGAGAGGTTATAGCTCCTCCGGCAGATTGGGCCCATATTGTGAGGAGCCCTGAGAGAGCGCTTAATGCTAAAAAAGGGGTCTTTTCGATGAGCGAGCGAATAGGCGCAACCCTTCTTTCAAGGGGGCAGTAGTCGATGATAATGAGTATCAGCGGCAGGGTCACAGCCATCGGCTTGCTCATTATGGAGAGGCCGAAGAAAAAGAGAGACGCGAGATAATAAATTACCTTGGCCTCTCTTGCCCTCGCGTAGCTTAAGTATGAGAGAAGGGAGAGGAGAAAAAAGAAGGTGAACAGGACGTCCTTCCTCTCGGATATCCAGGCAACAGATTCGACGTGTATCGGGTGTAGCCCGAAGAGAAGCGCGGTTACAAGGGCCGCAAAAAGCAGGTTTATCGGATCGGCCTTTTTTCCTCTGCGGTCCAGGTAGCTTTTAACGAGTCTTGCGCCAAGGAGCCCGGCAAGCAGGGTGTTGGCCGAGTGGAAGAGGACGTTTTCAAGGTGGTACCAGAACGGGTCGAGACCCCAGAGCGCGTAGTCTATCCCGTAGGATAACATTGTAAGCGGATGCCAGTTATAGTTATGTGGCTGGGTGAATACCGACTGGAAAAATGCAGAGCCCAGCCGCCTGATGAAAGGGTTTTGGGTTATGTAATCCCAGTCGTCGAAGGAGACAAAGCCGTTAGCAAGGGCCGGGATATAGACGAGGAGCGTTACTACGGCGGAGATGATAGCGGCCGCAAGGACGTACCAGCCGTATATCGGTCCGTTTTTATGAGAGGCCGGATTTTCGTTAGGCATCAGCAGGGCCGTTTGCTCGGGGGATTTTATAGCGGTATTATTGCCTAAAAAAAATGAGAGGTCAAAGATTTTATCTGCATCCGGGACCGAGTAAACCCCTGTTGATTAAAGGAATTTAATTTGACTTAGTACAATCGATTTGCAATAATTTTCTGTATGTAACGCTTCAGCTAAAAAAGGAACGGTTATGATCCACGGAAAAAAGGTAGTAGTAGTCATGCCTGCGTACCATGCGGAAAAGACGCTTCTTATGACCTACAACGACATCCCGTTCGACATAGTCGACGATGTCGTGCTCGTAGACGACGCCAGCAAGGATTCGACTGTCGAGGTAGGCAGAAGGCTCGGCATAAAGAACATCGTCGTGCACGAGAAGAACAAAGGCTACGGCGGCAACCAGAAGTCGTGCTACAAAGAGGCCCTGCGCATCGGGGCCGATATAGTCGTGATGGTCCACCCTGACTACCAGTACGCTCCGAAGCTCATAGGCGCAATGGCCTCGATGATAGCCTCTGGCGAGTATGACGCTATACTCGCCTCAAGGATGATAGGCTCAGGGGCATTGAAGGGCGGGATGCCTTTGTACAAGTACGTTTCAAACAGGTTCCTGACGCTCGCCGAGAACCTGCTTCTCAAAGAGAAGCTCTCGGAATATCATACCGGCTACAGGGCGTTTTCCAGGGAGGTCCTTGAGAAGCTCCCGCTCATGGAAAATTCCGACGACTTCGTATTCGACAATCAGATGCTCGCCCAGGTCGTTTACTTCGGCTTTCGCATAGGCGAGATAAGCTGTCCTACGAAGTACTTTACCGAGGCCTCTTCCATCAACTTCAAAAGAAGCGTTATCTACGGCCTCGGGGTCCTCTCGACCGCCCTTCACTTCAAGCTCCAGAGGCTCGGGATCAGGAAGTACCCGATATTCGACAGGAACGGCAGGCACCTGAAGTAGCCTGTCTGTCTTAAGCTTAAGGCCGGCTTTGCCCTGACGCGGCCTCAGCGGCCTTTAACATATCGCCTGTCTCCGCGTAGACCTCTGCAAGGTTTCTATACGCGGCCGTCATCCCCCGGTCGATCTCTATCGCCCTTTTTAAGTCCTCTATAGCCTTCTCAGTATCCCCGATAGACCTGTAGGCAAGCCCCCTGTTGTTGTAGGCAATCGCATAGGAAGGGTCGATCTCTATCGCCCTGTTATAGTCTGCTATGGCCTCGGCGTACGCCCCCTGTGCTGCTTTTATAAGCGCCCTGTTGTTGTACGCCTCCACGCTACCAGGCTTTAACGCGAGCGCCGCGTCGTAGTCTGCTATAGCCTCTTCGCCTCTGCCTGCGTCATCGTAAGCGAGGGCGCGGTTCATGTACGGTAGCGGGGAGACGCCTGGGTAGAGGTCTATCGCACGAGACCAGAATGTGATCGAGTCCTTCCATATAGCGGTCTGATTGACGGTCAGCCAGCCGAGGATAAGCGTGACAGTTGCTACGCAAATGATGCCAAGAGACCGCCGTATCCGTGAATGTGAAGTAAAGGCGCGGCCGAAAAAAATACCGGCAAGAAGCACTGGAGCGATGAGAGGGAGGTACGTGTACCTGTCTGCGACGCTGTGCGCCCCGACCTTTACTATGCCGATGACGGGCAGGAGAGTGATCGTATAATAGAGCCAGACAGCTGTGAAGGCCTTCTGCTTTTTGAATGTAAGAGCGCACAATATGGTGATGAAGATGAAGAGGGCGGCTGATCCCGCGAACTCTATAGAGGCCGGGTTTATGGAGACAGGGTGCGGATAGAACGTTGAAAGGTCTGTCGGCCAGATGGTCTTGTAGAGATAGAACGCATATCCATTAAGGCTCATCCAGACCCGGGTAGCTACAGGATAGACGCCTACATCCGAGATCGCCCTGCTGGAGGACTGCGCCAAAAGAGCGGCAAGCGAGGCAAGGGCCGAGAGCGCGAAAAAAGGTATCTTTTCGTAGAATATAGAGAGTACGGAGTGAGATTTTCCGGCATCCGGCACCGTTTTGGAGAACCTTTCAAGAGGGTAAAGGTCGATTATCAGAAGGACGAACGGCAGGGATACCGCCATGGGCTTGCTTAAAAGCGCCAGGAGCGCGAATATAAGGGCTACTGCGTAGTGACGGACCCTGCCCGCCCGGGCCGATGCGAAAGAGGTATACGAGTTGACGCTCAAGAGAAAGAAGAGCGCGCAAAGGAGGTCTTTTCTTTCGGAGACCCAGGCAACCGACTCTACTCTGAGAGGATGGATGCCGAAGACGAGCGCGGTAAAAAGAGCCGCACCTGTAGCGCTCGCTACGTCTGTATCCGCGCCTGTTTGCGCCAGGCGCACGAGCTTGAAAGCGACGAGGCCGACGAGAAAGGTGTTGGCGCTGTGGATTATTACATTTAAAAGGTGCGGGCCCCAGGGGTTCGTGCCCCATACCATGAAGTCAATTGCATGGGTAAGTAGCGTAAGCGGTATCCAGTTCCCGATACCCGGGTCGACGGTAAAAAATATCCACTTGAAAAACGCGGCGTCGATCTTTTGCAGGTTGGGGTTGGCGAAGGCATAGACAGAATCATCCCAGTTTATGAATTCGTTGCCGACCGCAGGCGCAAAGACAGCCAGAGTCAGGAGCGAGACGGCCGCGAAGATGAGATAAGCGCTTTTAGGTACGGTTCTCTCTGTAGGGTGTCTGGTCAATGGTCAGATGCCGGGTAGATGGTTTATAGTAAGTCGGCGTGAGCTTTAACCGTCAAACGCAAGGGACGTTTCCGGCGGATAGGGCCGGCCCCAGTCCCTCGCTTTAAAATCACGGAAAAAGAAAGTGCCGGCCTTTGTCGACTGAGACTCGCTTTAAAATGCGTTCAGTGGCCGCCGCAACCGCCGCAGTCGCCTCCGCCGGTCTCTCCGAGGAAGAGCCCGCAGTCAGGGCACTCGTCGCCTGAGCCCATGAGAGCGGCCCCGCAGGCAGGGCACAGCCCCTGGCTGAGCCTCTCGGCGGCCTCTTTCAGTTCAGGGTAGAGCCTGTCTTGAAGCGCCTCTAGCGCAAAGACCGCATCTCTTGCGATGGTCTGCTCGACGAATATGCCGTAATTGGTAGAACACCCCTTGCCTGTACCCGGCGCGAAGACTTTGCAGTCATACCCTTCGGTATTTAAAGCCCTTGCAAGGTCCGAGACCTGGTCAGGCGGCCCTTCGAGTACGCAGACAAGGCCGGCTTCGGTGTTGGACGCTTTTTTTTGTAGAGAGGCTTTTTGCGAGGGGTATATCAGCTCGCATTCGCACCCTTTGCAGACCGTTATGTGCGCGTAGTACTCGGCATTGCATGACGGGCATATCTTCACATCTTCGCTCATAGGACCTTCCCCTGACCATTTAAGTTTGGTTTCTTGAAAAGCGTCCTTGATTATAACATAAAGGCGTGATACAAATAAATGCTGAAAATCAGAGGGGTCTTCCCCCCTGCCGCAGTTGCCGCAGAGTCAAGACGATATCTTCATATTCATCCAAAATACAAACGCCACGCTTTGAGGCGTTTACATGTACGGAGAGGTGGCCGAGCGGCTGAAGGCAGCTGACTGCTAATCAGTTGTAGGGCTAAAACTCTACCGGGGGTTCGAATCCCCCCCTCTCCGCCATTTTAAAATGCCTGCCCTGGCGCAGGCATTTGTATCGACAAGGGGACCTTAAACAGGGTCCCCTTTCTTTATGCAGTGGGGATGATAAATGATACGGGATTTTTACACTCCTTTTATTCTTTTTATTCCTCTTTAATCCCCTCTTTAATCATATAATCAGCCCTCGCTTTTTCTTATCACCATAGTCAACCGTATCTCTCCATAGACTTACCCTATGAAGGCGCTCTTAAATGGCGGCCACACGGATCTGTCCTCAGCCTCAGCGAAGATCGTAATATCATCTCTCCTGATAAATCCCAAAAAATATCATTTCAAGATGACAGCCATCGGTCACCGAACAGGTATGCGAGCGCAGGAAGTTGCTGTTTTATCCGGCCGTACGCGGGTACATTACCGTCATCGGATCCCGCTGAGTTTATTGTTGTGATAAACCGGAGGCTGTAATAAAATCATCCGGTTGTTTGACCTTGAAACCCGTCGTGACCTCATATCGCAAGGGAGTCAAATGGAGAAGAGATCCAAGCGGTTCACAGAGAGGACCAGAAAGCTCCACAGGCTTTTGAACATCCTGCGTCAGCTCGATAATCGTGAGAGGCTGACCCCGGATTCACTAGCGCAGTCTTTTGATACTACCAAGAGGAACATATTCAGGGATATAAACGACCTTTCGGACGCGGGGTTTGCGATAGCCTTTGACAAGTCGATAGGGACATATACCTTTGTCGACGCGGATTTTACGCTTAGAGACCTTGATCTTACAGAGGACGAGCTGCTAGCCCTCCTCGTAGGCAGGCAGATGACGCATGGGCTAGGCGAGCATTTTGAGAAGGCATTCGCCTCGCTTCTCAAAAAGGCCCGTAAGGATACAGGCGTCAAGACCCGGGGCCTTGCAAAGCGGGTAGAGGAGGTCCATCAGTTCTGGGTCGACCTCGACCCGATGGAAGGCTTTGACGGGATAGAGAGGCAGTACAACGGGATAATCGATGCGATGGATAAGAAGCGCGAGCTGGAGATCATCTATGAGTCGATGCAGAAGCAGGATGAGACGAAAAGACAGATAGCGCCGTACGGCATGCTCTTCAGCAAAGGGATGTGGTACGTTGTGGCCCTTTGTCATCTGAGGCAGGAGATAAGGATCTTCGCCCTCGACTGCATAAAAGGGCTGACCCTGACCGGGAGGTATTATTCGATACCAACGGATTTCAACCTTGATTCCTACCTGAAGCCGGGCTGGAGGATGATGAGATACGGCGACCCTGTTGAGGTGGTCTTGAGGTTCTCGAAGGAGGTCGCCCGCTGGATAAGGCGCAGGAAGTGGCACCCTGAGCAGGTGATAGAGGAGAAGAAGGACGGTTCTGTCCTGTTCAAGGTGCGCCTCCAGGGGACAGAGGAGATAAAGAGGTGGTCATATAACTGGGCGCCTTTTTGCGAGATTATCTCTCCGCCTGAACTGAGAAGGAAGGCCGCGGAAGAGGTCAAAGGGCTTGCCGGGCTATACCTGAAAAAAGGTAAGGTGCGGGGCTGAGCCTTGCGGACTTCACGGATCGAGAGGGCTTGTTTGCGATATTGATGCGCATTGACAGGTTTATATGCGAAGACCCCGTTGGCTTGTGCCAGCGGGGTCTTTCTATGGTTCATAAGATAATGTTGCTTTCTGCGAGGTGCCTTTTCCTGTAAAGATTTCCTTGCAGACCAGTCTGCCCATCTGTTTGAAGGGTTTCTTTATCGCTGTCGACCTGTCGGATTACCTTATACGACGGGTTTTTTTTCGGCACAGCGTCCCGCTAGCACATAGTCAATATCCTCTGCCGACCATCAGATCAAAACAGATCCCGGACTCTGGCCGCTCGTCAGGCTGATAATGCGTCACAAAATCACTCTTATCCCATGCGGTGACAAATGTACGTCACCCGGTACTGTTACTATTCGTCTGTAACCATTACTTCGCGTAAGGGGGGGCCGGGGTATGGGACTGATCTCCGCAAAGGCCGTAACCTTCCGGTCATTCGGGTGGCGTCTTGTTGTGGCGGGCGGCCGCTTCAAGAGCTTCTCTTGGCCGCTATTCGGTTTTTATGAAAACTGCGGCAGGTCTTACTTCGTTGCAGGTTGTTACAGGTTCTACATGGCTGTCAGGCTCGTCAAGCTGTTATAGACTGACTAAATCAGGCGGCATCATCAAGGATATTCATCTGATGGAAAAAGGAAGAGAAGCGGCAAGGACGTTCGAAAGTCATGGAGCGCCTGGCGTGGAGTTCAAAGACGGCAGGTTCTATAATTTTACGGCAGAGAAGGTCTCTGTGATCGTCTCCTGGCCCAGACCGCGTGCCCTGGAGAGGCCGCGCGTTTCATCAGAGTGGCAGATATTCCTGCCGGGGGCGAATATCTTTGACGTAGGGAAGTATCGATGGGCTGTCGGAAAAAAAGCAGAGTCCGCCGAGGCCGGAAAAAGGCCGAGGCTGAGCGTATGCAAGGATCCGGAGGGACAGTTCGGGCTGGCTTTTGCTGCGGCCCGCGCAGATGATGAACGAGAGGCACAGGCGTACCTCCGGCTCTTCGAGCCGATACCCGATGATGTGATAGACGCGATAGGCAGTTATTCCGAGAGGCAGTGGCAGATGCTCTCGCTTATAGCAAGGTGCCCTGGCGCGCTCGAACTGCATAACTCGAATCCTGCCCTTGCATTCAGCATCGCGTCAAATACGGTCTTTTACAATAGATTTATAAAAAGGCCGATTGCAGAGATGCGATCGCTTGCCGGAAGAAAACAGCGTGATGCCCTGGCATGGCTTGGGTTCCCGCCAACAGAGGCGGCAGTGCGCGTTTTTAAAAAAATCGCCGTATCAGATGTTAACATCCCGATGCTCATGGCCTTGCGTAAGGGGATGAAGAGCCCTCAGGTAAATAAACTCCTCGCCCATCTCTCCGGCATCACGCCGGCCGTAGCGCATATACTCGGCGAACCCTCGCTCCTGGCTCTTTCTTCGTTCAGGTTGATAGAGGAGCTGTCTGCAATCGGTGATAACGATACCTCCATGCAACACTTCTTCAGACTGAGGGATGTCGAAGAGATGAGTTTGCGGATGAAGCCGGTAAAGTCCATTGTCATAAGTTCTATAGATAGGCTGAGTGAGGTTTATGAGCAGATGGTCGAGGAGATCAACAGGGTGGAAAGCGAAGGTCTATTCCAATACCTCTTTCCTCCTGCGCCGCTTCAAGGGACAAATGCCATCGAACCTGTTGAAAGCCCATTGGAGCTTTTGCGCGAAGGGGAGGCACAGCATAATTGTGCCGCTCAATACACTGGGCGCGTTGCTGAGGGAAAGGCATACCTTTACAGGGTGCTCGCGCCTGAAAGGGCTACTATTTGCGTACTGAAAAAAAGACGCAAATGGGTTCTCTCGGAAATAAAGGCCGCGTGCAACAGACCTGTCGGATTTGAGACGGCAAAGGCAGTGACAGCGTGGTTCATAAAGGCCTCAGCGCATTAAAAACCTTTAAACATGGCGGTAGTTACAGGAGTTTCTGATAGACCACGCAGGTAATAGCGCTGTGGCATAAGCGGTCTCTGTCAGTATGCGATACATATTGCTTGACTGGCAGGTTCTAAATGTTAAAATGCAAGACTGTTGTTTCTGATCTGCTGATGCAAGGCATTGATGACCGTCAATGGATAAAGACGGCAGGCTTAGGCCTTGCTGGAAGGCCGATCAGAAAGAAGTATCATCCTATACGCGCCCGTGGCTCAGCTGGATAGAGCATCTGACTACGAATCAGAGGGTCGGGAGTTCGAATCTCTCCGGGCGCACCAGAAAATCAAGAGGGGACGCATTTTGCGTCCCCTCTTTTATTTTATGCTATGGCAGATTCGAACCCCCGAAGGGAGTCGACCGGGAGTCCGCTACAGCCTTTAGGCGAGGCGGACAATACAAGAGATAATCTTCCAAGCCGGGGATAGCTGGAAAGGCTATCCAATCTCTCCGGGCGCACCAGTTAAATCAAGGGGGTACAACCGGTACAACCTGCTAACATAGGTTACAAAATAACCTACACTTACTTAGGGATAATGAGCTTGGATGTCTCATTGTCAGCTAAAGACGTGATCACAATAGATTCATCGCTAATCTCGGAAACCACGAATTTGCCTTCCAGCAGGTCTCCCTTCCGCATAAATATCACGTCATTTCCCCTGTAAGCGAAAACGATCTTGTCTTGATGTTTTTTCAGCATCCCTGCGATGCGCAGCCTTCCGGTAAAAAGTTTCAGGTCCGAAGGGATTACTTGAGGCTCTGGTCGAGTGGCCTCGATCACTGAATTGGGCTGCGCCTTTACGGACGCTCTTGATATCGTTGAACCAAAAGAATTCCCGGTGTTCGGGCTGAACAGGTTTTTAATCACGCCGGGATATTCCCTGGTTTGTACTTCAAAGGATGCTGAACGAAGAGTATTGGCATTAGCCAAAGGGGCCTGGAAGCTTTTCTCGTCTAGGCGGACTCGTTTCGCTCCGCTGAAATATGGCAGATTGTAGAAGATCAGGGCCACCCAGATAACCACAAAGGCAACTATGACCAACTTTTTTTTAGAACCTGTAATCTCTATCATGGATCCCTGAGTAAGACCTATATGAAGTAAATTGACACCCGCAGCCTTAGACCGATCAGCCCTTCTTTCCTAGCGCTTGACAGAGATACTTCGTCTATCGAGACAGGGTGTTTTAGCGTTTCAAGATCGTATATGAACCGTTTTATCAGGTGGTATCTGCCATCGACAGGAAAATCCATGGTATAGCGTGAGATCTTCGTTTCCTTTACTATCTCAGGCGTATAATCTCCGGATGTGATCTTAAGGCCGTTGGACCTGGCGGTCTTGAGGATCGCTCCGATAACAAGAGTGAGGTCTTCTTCCTTTGGAAGGTCTTTTTTAAAGGCAGCCAGCATTAACCCGGTCTCTCTTGTGTCAGGGCCAAGTTCCTTTATTACTGAGGAGACTGTTTTTTCGAGAGAAGTCGCTTCAGACGCTAGGCTTCTTACGGATATAATGTAGAATAAAAAATTCCCTATGAACAGAAGCAATAGGGCAGATGCGGCGATCACCGTTGAGAGCCGGTATCTTTCAAGAAGCCGTATCTTCACAGGGCCCGCTCCGCAACATAGTATGAGGTTATGCTGAAGTGGATCATGCCGTCCGGCTTCCCGGACCCGGCCGCATATTCATCCTCTGAGTGTTTTACCAGAACAGCCTCCCTGAAAAGCTCCGAGCGATTCATATTGTCGACCATGCTGAGGATCGACTCCATGGACGTTCCTAATCCTGAAAAGGCGATCTTCTTCTTGTCGAAGTCCGGATTGATCTGCAAAAGAAGGACTCCGTCAGGAAGGCTTTTTTCGAGGCCTGTCAAAACCTCTGTCCATGAAAAGGACCTGCCGGACAGCACTTTATTGGCTACCGCTACTTCTGATCTGACACGTTTAAGACGAGCATCGATCTCTGTCTTGGCAGGGCCGGTTCCAAGGGAAGAAAGGATGTCCCTGTATCTCGTCAAGCGGATAGAAGTGTCCTTGTAAGCATGCCAGTTGTATAGAGTGAATAGACACGCCAGGACAAAAAGAGCCGGTAACAAAACGGCAAGGCCCGTCAGTTCGCTCTTTTTCTTGAGAAGAAGATTTAGCTGTATTTTTTCCATATATTCGCTTCCGCTAAAAAGCCGCGCCCAAGGCTGTTAATATAGCTGTCTGATCTGTTTTGCAAAGCGAAGCCGCCCCTTCCATTATTAGGTAATCATCGGTGCATACTTTAATAGCTGTCCCTTTGAGATATCCTTTGGCTGAATCCCTGAAGGCCTGGTTGTCGCTGAAGATATATGATCTTGATGGGGTAAATTCGGGATTCCTTCCGTTATAATACGATATCGCCGGTGTCAGCTCACTAATACCGTCCGACACGGACCCTTCGAGTTCCTTGCACCTGTAGAAGTCCAAGAGGCCGCTTCGCAAAAACATTACGGTGATATAGCCTTCCATACCAAGGATGATCGAAGCGTCGCTGTCAGGCTCACTGCGCGAGCCCAGGAGGTTTATAAGATCGAGAGAGTGGGTACTGATCTTCTTTGCCTTGATGCCGGAAGACTCAAGGGCATTTTCGATCTCGCGTATCTCCTTCTCCTTCATGAGAAGTACGAGCGCCTTTATCGAACCCTCTGCCGGCAGGATCTGATAATCTACCCTACACTCTTCGGGACGCAGGTAGAGCTGTTTAGCCGCCTTCCAGGTCACCACTTCAAGGGCCTCTGCTTTTTTTGAGGGCAGCTCGGCAAACTCGAGTATAAGGATCCTTGCGAAAGTATCCGGGACCGACAGTGTTACAGGTCCCTTCAGCACGCAAGAGCGCTTAAGTTCGCCAAAGGCATTCGTGCAGGCAACTGATGAGCGTGGATCAGAGAGACGCGCCTTGGCGGTTTTCCCTAAAGAAAGCCTGCCGCCTCGCTTAATCACTTCTACGGCCAGGACAGAGTCATGGCCGATCACCACTGAGGTTATTTTTTTGCTGCCGTCGAACATTTATGTTACTCCACGAATGTTACCCTGTTTATCTCTTTGAGGGTTGTTTCTCCGGCGATTACGCACTCGATGGCCGCTTCCCTGAGTGTCGCCATGCCTTCCTCGACAGCCCTTTTCTTGATCAGCGAGAGCGGCTGCCTTGAAGCGATCATATCTCTCACCGCGTCCGAAAGGTCGAGCAGCTCCATGATGGCCTTTCTTCCTCTGAACCCGGTATGGCGGCACTCCTCGCACCCGGCGCCTTCGTAGAAGACCGTATGCGCATATTTTTCAGGCTCGAGCCCTGATTCAACAAGCGTTTTCTCATCTATAGCGACCGGCCTCTTGCACTTGGTGCAAAGAAGCCTTACAAGTCTCTGCGCCAGAACGCAGTTGAGCGAAGAGACGAAGTTATAGGGTTCGATCCCCATGTGAATGAATCTGCCTATTACATCAAAGACATTGTTGGCATGCACGGTTGTGAAGACGAGGTGCCCGGTGAGGGCAGCCTGTATTGCGATCTGCGCGGTTTCGGCATCGCGGATCTCACCGACCATGATCTTGTCGGGATCGTGCCTGAGTATGGAGCGTAAGCCTCTTGCGAAGGTCAGCCCCTTCTTCTCATTAACCGCTATTTGCGTCACATCTTTAAGCTGGTATTCGACAGGGTCTTCTATCGTTATGATCTTATCCGATCCGGTATTTATCTCGGAAAGCGCCGCGTAAAGGGTGGTGCTTTTGCCGCTGCCGGTAGGTCCTGTGACAAGGAACATACCGTACGGTTCATAGATCATCTTCCTGATGTGCGTTAAACCTTTCTTGCTGAACCCGAGGCTCTCCAGCGTGAGCTCCTCGAACTCCCTCGATATATGCTCTTTGTCCAGGATCCGGATAACCGCGTCCTCACCGTGGATGCCGGGCATGATAGAGACCCTGAAGTCTATAGCCTTGTCGCCGGCCGTTGCCTTGAAGCGTCCGTCCTGAGGGGTCCTCCTCTCGGATATATCAAGTTCGCTCATGACCTTAAGCCTGGAGATGACGCTGGGCTGGATTCTTCTGTCTACCGGTTCCATGACCTTGTATAGCACCCCGTCGATCCTGTACTTCACCGTCATGCCGCCTGCGCCTGACTCAAGGTGTATATCGCTTACCCTTTTCGAGACCGCATCGAATATGATGCGGTCCAAAAGCTGGACAACCTTGCTTGAGTCGTCGTTTGTCTTATCCAGAGTTATAATGTTCTCAGAGTCTGCAGGCCCTGATGTGAGTTCCGATTCTACGCCGGTAGCCGTCTCCCTTAGGACCCGCGAGGTGTATCCGCTTTTCTTAAACGCTCTATCGATATAGCTTTGAGGCACCATGGCGAGTTTGCCTGGTTTCATATTCAATTCTCTAAGCAATCTTTCTATATCGTCAAGCATGTGTATCTCGGTCGGATCAGCGGTGACAATCAAAGGGCCGCCGTCATGTTTGACAGGGACCAGTCTGGCCTTATGTAACAGGTCCAGCGGTATTAGATTTAAGGTTTTTTCATCTATCTCAAGGCATGTTACGTCAACGACCTTAAGCCCGTACTGCTGTGCAAGGGCTGTTGCAAGATGCTCCTCATTTATAAGACCGAGCTTTAGGCATGCCTCGCCGAACCGCAGGCTTTCTTTTGCGGCTAACTGGGCCGCTACCGATGCTCTTTCCTCGGTCAGCGCACCCATTTTTATAAAAATTATACCGATTCTTTCCTGGCTGGTCATTATCAGATCCTCGCGCCCAACTGGAATATTGGAAGGTACATTAGAATTACGATTGCGCCGATTAGTATGCCCATCATTATCATAAGTGCAGGCTCGATCATGTCAGTGAGGATCCCGACCTTGTAATCGACCTCCTGGTCGTGATACGCGGATATTTCATCCAGTATGTCCGGCAGGCTTGCTGACCGCTCGCCCACAGCGAACATCCTTAGGGTGATCTCGGGCAGAATATCCTCTTGCTCCATCGCTGTAGAGACGTTGCCGCCATCCCGGGTCTTTCTTATAACCCTATCGAGTCTTTCTTCAAGGACATGATTGTTAAATATGGCTTGTGCCATTTTCATGCCGGTAATAAGCGGCAGACCTGATCTCAATAGCATGCCAAGCGTCCTTGAAAACTTCGACACAGCATATCCTCTGTATATCTCGCCGATGCCTGGAAAGGCAAGCTTAATGCTGTCGAGCCTGGCGCGCCCGTTTTCATTGCTAAAATAATAGAAGATGGAGATACTCGCCCCCGCGATGGAAAGCAGTATGAGGAGCAGGAATTTTTCAACTGATTGCGTGAGCCAGATAAGCAATTTTGTCGGAAGCGGGAGATCTGCCCCTGAGTCAAGATATATCGAAGCGAAAGACGGGACGACATATATTATCAGGAATGCTATGACAAAAATGCTCGCCGCCGCAAGGACGGCCGGATAGGTCACTGATGAGACGACCTTTTTACGTATATCCTCGATCCTTTTCTGATATTCTATGTAGCCTTTGAGCGAGGGCACGAGGTCGCCGGTACTTTCCCCGGCGCTGACGATCGACGTGTAGAGGGGAGAAAAGATCTGCGGGCTGGCTGCCATCGCTTCAGAGAGCATCTGCCCGTTTCGGACTCTCTTGATAGTATCTCTTATCGTCTCAGAAAAAAACGGGCCGGCTGTTCTGCCAAGAGTATCAAGACATTCAATGACAGGCAGGCCGGCCTTTAACAGCGTAACAAAGCCCTGATTGAAGGCCAGAAAATTACCATGGTCAGACCCCTTCCTGCGAAATCTGCGCAAGGAGATCGATCTCCTTGATCGGACGCTTATAGGGTATAGGCCTTCCTTCTCGAGGCTTGCGGCGATCTGCTCGGTATTATCCGCAGTGATCTCACGGCGGAAGACCCTGCCTTCAGGGGTGCCGACTTTTACTATGTAGGTTCCCATGACTTATCCCGCGCTTCTATCTGAAACAGGGCCGCTTACAGGCGCCGTTGCAGGCGAGAAGACGAACTCCCATTCGTTATATCTCTGTTTGCCCTTCAGCAGCTCAAGCCCCGCTGGGAAGTCAGCCTTCTTGATGACCTCATCATCGCTTCTGCTTTTTATTCCCATGACGCCTCCGTCAGGCGCTTTTATCAGCTCCCAATCGATTGTCTGCGTCATAGGGTCTTCGTATATTTTCCGCAGATACCGCTTGACCGTAAACTGTCTGGGATCCTTGAGAAGGTTTTCAAGTTCCCGCGGATATGTCCTGACAGAGCCTGCCTCGTAATATAAGCCTATGGCCTTGCTTATAGCGTTGCCTCTGAAAATAAGCTCAGCCTCTTTCTCCCTTTTTGCCGCGGTACTCCATACCTGTCCGGCAGCGCCAAGCGCTATGCCGATAACCACGATGATGAATAGTAGTGAGAGGTACGTAAAACCGGCTTCTCTGTTTTTGGAGATATCCGTCATGTTACCATTCATTGTAACCGACGCCGTTGGTTCCCACCAGATCGCTTCCGCTCCTGATATCGAATACTCCCGTTCCGTCCGCTTCAGGCACTGCCACCCATGTGTCCTTCGTTTTTGTGAAGGGGTCTATGGGCACAAAGCGGATATATCTCTTCTCGGCAAGCGATGCGATAGAAGGGGGATACTCACCGTGGTCCGCGTAATACTTGTCTATGGAGACCCTCAGATTGAACAGGTCCTCGCTCAGAGCGGCCTCTTTGGATTTCGTGACGGAGCTCTGGTACATCGGCAGGGCTATTGTGGCGAGGATGCCGATAATCGTGATGACCATCATCAACTCTATAAGAGTGAATCCGCCGCTACCAGTCGCGGTAGAGCGTACCGTCAATCGCGACTTCTTCGCTTTTAGAGTAGACATCAAAAACATCAGCACCTTCTTTGGGATCATCCGGGCCGCTCTCGTAACTCCTCAAGCCCCAGGTCTCGTGCGGCTCTGCGGAGCTATCGCTGTTTAAAGGATCGCGAGGCACCTTTCTGATAAACCTTATCCTGCTCCCGTCCGGAAACTGAGCGTTAACGACCCCGTCCTCCAGGGTCTTGAGGGCAGGGGGATAGCCTGACTCGCCGATGCTCCTCTTTATCTTCCCTTCGTCCCAAGCCCTCTTGTACTCGTCAATCGCCGTGCGTATCATGCGAAGGTCTTGTCGCAGCTCCATCTCTTTAGATCTCTTTATGGATACCTGGGACAACGGTATGACTATCGAGGCCAGTATGGTTATTATGGTGATAGTTACGAGGACCTCGATGAGAGTAAAGCCGCTGTGCTTCATGGCATGTGCGGCGGGTCTATCATCTGCATCTGCTCGTAGCCGGCGGCAGGCTCGCTTTTTTGCGCCTCGGGCTTGAACCCTTCGAGCATAGGCCTTGACGAAGGGTTTTCGTCCTTGCCCGAAAGGAAGCTGGCCACGTTCTCGTCAGGGACCTCGAGCCTTCTGACGATATACGGGGTTATGGAAAGAAGGATGTCGGTTTTTACTTTGCTCATCTCAGTCCTTGAAAAAAGCCTCCCCAGAACCGGGATGTCTCCAAGAAGGGGGATCTTTGCCACGGTGTTGCGTTCCTCGTCATTTATGAGGCCGCCGATGATTTGTGTCTCCCCGTCGTGAAGCCTCAGGACTGTCTCAGCGTTGCGCGTGCCTATCTGGTAGGCGACGCTTCCGTTTGTGGTGGTAGTCTTTGTTCCGAGAGAACTTACTTCAAGCCCTATCTTCAGGTCTACTTCGTCGTCCGGCCTTATGGTAGGCTCCACTCCCAGCTTCAGGCCCACATCCTGGTACTGTATGTTCTCCGTGGATACACCCTGGTTCACGGTGGTCGTTATTATGGGGACCCTGTCTCCTATGTGTATCTTGGCCTTGCTGTTGTTCTTAACCCTTATGCGGGGATTTGCGAGGAGATTGGCGTCGAGGTCTTCTTTTTTTATGTTGAGTATGGCGGTAGGCAGTCCTATAAGGAGCTGTCCGCTGGAAAGCTTCCTAAGGTCGCCGAGGGTTATGTTGTTGTTGGTGGTCGGTACGGCCCCTGTTATAGTGTCGGGCGAAAGGTCTATGCCGAGGTTAAGCGCCTTGTTCCTGTTCACCTCTATTATCTCTACGGCCAGCATCACCTCGGCCTCAGCGAGGTCTGTAGCTTCAAGTATCTTCTGTGCGAGTTCTATCGCCTCGGGCCTTGCCCTTACGATTATGGCGTTGATCTCCTCCTGCACCTGGATGTCTTTGGCTCTGAGCATCGTTTTGATCAGGTTAACGGCCTTCCTGGCATCGGAATTGGCAAGGTAGAAGACCTTGATCATCAGTTCTTCGTACTGTTGGGTCTTTTGAGGCGTGGCCGGATATAATATGATGGTGTTTTCGCTGACAACCTTTCGGGCCAGCTTGTTCGTGATAAGGATAAGGTCAAGCACCTGCTGGAAGTTCGAGTTTTTGAGGAATACGGTAGTCCTTGCGTCCTTCACATCTTCGTCAAAAACAAAGTTGACCCCGGAGAGCTTGGAAAGCACCTCGAAGATGCTTTTTATTCCCGCGTCCTTGAATTCAAGCGTTATCGGCTCGGTGGATTTTAAATCAAGTTCATAACCGTCAAGGGTGACGCGCTGTTCTTTTTTGATTTTTTCAAGTTCCGACCTGGCAACGGTGTTGCCGGGGTCAAGGGAGACGGCTTTTTTGAATGACACCTGAGCCTCTTTCTCTCTGCTTTCCTTGAGAAGCTCGAGACCTTTGCCGAGGTAGTATATCGAGTCCATCAGCCGCTTTGTTTTTTTCAAAGAACCGTTGGCCTTTTCAAAACCCGGCTCAAGTATGAGCGCGGCCTGGAATTCGAGCAGCGCGGCCTCGTTGTTGCCCTGGCCCAGGAACTCTTCTCCGCGCAGAAAATGAATCTGAGCGGCCTCGAATCTGGCCCTTCTGTACTTGCTCCTGTATTCGAGGTTGGAAGGTTCTTTCTCTCGCAGCTCACTGTATTTCAGAACAGCCTCGTCCCATGCTCCCTTCGAGGCAAGCTCATTAGCCTGTTTAAGCGCGATCGAGGCGCACCCGCTCAGAGCGAATGTCACCAATGCGAGCATCAAAAATTTTATGTAAAAAGATCCTTTCATACGATTAAGAGCTACCTTGTCAGCATCTGATTTAAAGACAGTTGAAAAGCGTTCGATCGAACATCATACGTAAAAGCCGGCTGAAGGGCCATGAAGTCGTTTGAATATTCGGTCTCTTTGAGTTTGGATTCGGCAACGACGTCGGTAATCCGCACCGCTTTGTTGATATTGTCGAACCTCTGGCCGCTTTGCCTGTAAGGGTGTGTCAAAGCGTGATAGAGGCAGAACATCAGCGCATACTCGGGCTTGATGTTGTATGCCGCATGGCCTGCGAACCGGAAGTACCTTATGGCTGGCCTCATGGACAATGCAACGCGCTGGAGATGTTGATGAGCTTGTGAAACTTCTCGCAGACCGAGTCGAACATCTCCTGGTCATCTTTTATCGCATAGGCGGTCTCAATTACTTCAAGGACGCTTTATTGTCTCTCTATGATCTGGCCAATACGATAAGGGTCATCCTTGCGCTAGTAGTCCCTAAAATACATGATTTTCATAATAAAATCAAGGTGATAATTTAAAGGGACTGTTGAAGGGCCACCCATACTTTAGTCTTTAGCGCATGCAAGAAGCTCTCTGTAGTGGCGTTGTCATAGCAAAAACCCTTGGACTCATGCTCTGGATAAAGCCGTGTTTGGCCAAGACCCCCTGAACGCATCGCTTGCGTATTGGGAGGCCGATGTCAGAATATAAGATGATCCCTCAGGCAGGCTTCAATCTTTTCTATGCGAGGATACTCTCAAGCGTTGCAGGCCATACCCAGAGGCGCACTCCGAATCGCGGAATTTTAATAACGGCTTACAATAACCGCCTTTTTGTCTTTACTCGCTTCGGACTGTCTATTAGAATGGTATGCGGAAGGGGCAAGGGCCCGGTGGCCCTGCAGGTCTTCAAAACCTGTCTGTCGCCGTTATGCGGGGATCGGGGGGTTCGACTCCCTCCCCCTTCCGCCAAAGATTGGATTTAGCGGGTTCAGGTTTGCAACCACTGCTGTCCAAGATAATCTAAGACCGTAACTCTCCTCCTTGCAAAACAAG
>ERZ1292633.506-Hain-H41-02um-R1-506-length-45038-cov-183_pt1 | contig 45038 bp, 46 predicted proteins | sample MGYA00564406_ERZ1292633 | MGnify/ENA primary metagenome ERZ1292633 (study PRJEB36523, sample SAMEA6512639) | groundwater metagenome | collected 2019-01-08 | study: AquaDiva: Metagenomics assemblies of 32 groundwater samples | reverse complement strand
TTCAGTGCTGCATTCCTCATAGCACATCACCAACGGGGAATAAATCAGACCTTCCTTAGTACTGTCTGAAATCTCCTGCCTTCGTTGAGTCATTCTGAGTGAACTGTCGCATTCTGCAACAGTGATCCGTGAACCTTCCGTGGAGTTTTTCCCGACGCTAAATGAGGGGCTGTACTGGAGACGGCGCGAAGTCCTGTCCTTTCAACACCTTCAGCTTTGGCAGAGAGGGCTATACGGTTAGCTCCAATGGCACAATGATTGCGCAGGATATTTTCAGCGGTAGTCCAATTGAAGGAGGGGCCTGTGACTTCACGATTCATCGTCTTAGGGGTATTGTTCGTTTTGTCATGCCAGCCGGTTGCCCATGCTGCTTCGGAGCAGAAGGAAGGGAGTCCGCAGACGCTGCGTGAACACTACAATCTCCAGGAGGGCAAACACCTCTACGAGCAGTATTGTCGGTTTTGCCATGGCGAACAGGGGAAAGGAAAAGCCTTTGATGTGACTCCGCCGCCGGCCGATCTCACCAGTCCCGCCGTTCAGCAGAAGTCAGATTTCGAGCTCACACAGATTATTCACGGGGATGAGCAGGGCACCGCGATGGGGGCCTGGAAATGGGCTTTGTCTGACAAAGACAAGCAGAATGTCCTGCAGTACATCCGATCGTTGGCTCGATGATGACCAGCTGAGATGTGATTGCCATCACAACGTGAATGTCGTAGCGCACGGGATGGAGAAGCAGCGCTGACAAGTTTCGTATTGCTAATAGTAGCCTCGCACGCCCAGTTGTCGGGAGTATTCCGTGTAGTACAATCATCGCATGCTCACAGCTCACGGTTTCGGTATGGAAACGTCTGACACTGATGATCGACACGTCCAGCCGTAGATATGAAGAGAAAATGAGTCATGGCGATCAGGCGATTGCTTTGAGCTGCAGAGGTCTGTTGCTGTGCTGCATCGTCGTATTGGTATTCTCCGGCTGCACCTCACCTGCATCGATCGATATGGATTCCTATGACCCGTCACACAATCAGACGGAGATCGCCAACTACTATCGCAATCAAGCCGTTGCGATGCGCGAGAAGGCCGGCGCGCAAGCGACGGCTGCTGTACGTTATGAAGCCCTCTTTGGACCAGAGGCCGACTTAGTCTCCGGTGCCAAGTCTTTGGCGCACTATTATGAGCAGACGGCACAGGAATTAGAACGAGTGGCTCAAGCCCATGAGGCTATTGCCAGGAACAAGCGAACGCCTGCGGCTGTTCGGTAAGTTGTGAGATTGGCCGGAACGCATACGATAAGAAAGAGGAGGGATCTATGAAACAGTCTTCGATCATTCGTCTGCTTCTTGTTCTGATCCCGCTACTGATGACTCTTCAGAGTTGCAGTAGTACTGTGTATCCAGGAAGTCGAGGGTTGAGGTGGTCTCCCCTGACCAGCGGATTAGCGAAAGAACCGCTCAAGGAAGGAATCTACTGGCGGGCACCGTGGAATGACGTTTTGGTCTACGACACGCGATGGAAAAGCTTCAGGGAAAAAGTCGATGCCTTGACTGCAGATGATCTGCCGGTCACGGTCTACGCGACCATCACGATGCGCCCGATGCCCGATGAAATCTACTTTCTGGCCCAGGAAGTAGGGCCTGAGTGGTACAAGCAACTCGTGCACCCCCAACTCTTGTCGGCTGTCCGTGGGGTTGTCGCGAACTACTCGATGGTGACGCTTCCGGAGCGCAGTAGCGAGATCGGCAATAAGATCGAAGCCGTCGTCGTCGAAACACTGAAGGGTCGCCATTTGGATGTCTACAACGTGGCGCTTTCCGAAATGGAATTCTCCCAGATGGTTTTGCGGGCCATCGAACAGAAGCAGGCGAAGGAGCAAGAGAAAGAACAGAAGGACTTCGAAGTGGTCATTGCTCAGCGCAACGCTGAGATTGCCAGGATTCAGGCCAAGGGCGAGGGTGATTCGTTGAAGATTCGGGCGGAAGGCGAATCCGACAGCATGAAGATCCGCGCCGTGGGGCAGGCGCAGGCGCAGGAAGTCATCACCAAAACGCTGACGCCGGACTATTTGAAGTTCAAGCTCTATGAAAACCCTAATTCCAAGACCATCATCGTACCCGAAAAGCTCAATGTTCCACTGATTCTGAGTCCTGGCGCCGATCACCCGCGATAGGAGCCGTCATGAGACTAGCGCAGTATTTCGAGCATACCTATGATCCGAAAACTCTCACGGTGCGACAAATCATGGAGGGGGTGGTCTGTACGGTGAGCCCTGAAACCAGGGGGATCGCGATTGCGGAGATCATGGCCGAGCGGAATTTTGGGGCGGTGCCCGTCGTGGAATGCGATTCAACGCTCGTCGGTCTGGTGTCTGAATTCGACCTGTTACGGGCCATCGACGAGGGAAAAGATCTTCGCCAGATCATGGCCGAAGACATGCTCGTGCAGGATTTCATCAAGCTCCTTCAACAGCAACACCTTATCCGAACTCCGGTTGTGAAAGGGAACAGGTTGGTCGGGATCGCCACGAGACGGGATGCAGTGTTCGCCTATGTGAAGGTGATGGCCCCATACTGGAGACCGAGGAAGGGCGGAGATAGATAACTCTGGAATGTGCCACACGTAAGCTGAGTTTTGGTTGGAATCTCGGAGTGTTGCGGTGTGACCGCAAACGCGCGCGCGTCGATCAAGACGACCTCAGCAGTCTCGTAGAGGACCCCTTCCTCACCTCTTAAGAGCCCAAAACTCTCCTTGCCCTCTTTGCCGATCGAGCACAAAGGTCACGTTCAGATCTACGCGATACAAGGCGAGTGTGCTGGTTTCGACCACGACCTGTTGCTCTTTGCTCCAAGCTAACTGGATGCCGTGAACCGTCTTGGATGCTGTGGCTATTTCTTTCCTTCCTGGTCTTACCTACCCGGCGTATACGTAAAATAGCTGTGTGTCGAATTTGGCCTTGCGGGGTCTCTCCCAGTGGACTAGAATCAACTTCTCTCACCATGACACCCAAAGCCGCCAAAAAAGAGCGTTGGGTGAGGGCACGACCGCTTTCGCAGGCACCCCACGCCGAAGATCGGCAAGGGAAGGCGGTCGAATCGGCACAAGACAATTTCTTCGCCGAAGCCTTCCGCCTAAGCCCGCACCCGATCGGTATTACAGACCTCGAGACAGGGCTCTGTCTCGAGATCAATGACGCCTGCCTAGCCACATTCGGCTTTCGCCGGGATGAAGTTATCGGAAAGACGACGTTGATCTTGGGCATCTGGCCTGATCCTCATGATCGGGCCAGGCTCATCGATCGATTGAAATCTGAAGGGTCGGTCCGAAACCTTGAAGTGTCGACGCGGATGAAAGATGGGGAGCTGCGACAATTTCTCATCTCGACGGACGTGATCACACTCAGAGAGAAGCCTTGCCTCCTGACAATCGGCAATGACATTACCGAGCGCAAGAGGGTTGAGGAGGTGCTGCGTCGGACCCATGAAGAGTTGGAACAACGCGTCCAGGAAAGAACGGTCGACCTCGAGCGAACCCATGCGGCGATGCGGGATAGTGAGGCGCGCTTCCGTTTGTTCATCGAACATGTGCCAGCTGCCATTGCGATGTTTGACCGCAACATGTGTTATTTAGCGGCTAGTCGCCGGTGGATGGAAGACTATCAGCTCGAAGGGGCTATCCTCGGCCGATCGTACTATGACGTGCTTCCGGAGATTTCATCACGATGGAAAGAGATCCATAGTCGCGGACTGGCCGGAGAAATTCTGAGCGCAGATGAAGACCGGTTCATTCGAGATGATGGCTCAACGCGGTGGATTACGTGGGATGTTCGCCCTTGGTATAGCGGCGATGAAGTAGGCGGAATTGTGATTGCCACGGAAGATGTGACGGCTCGTGTGGAGGCACAGAATGCCTTGTATGAAAGGGAGGGGCGGTCCGACCAGGTCATTCGGTTGGCTAACTTCGGCATTTTCGATCACGACCACCGCACCGGGATGATGTACTGGTCCTCCGCTATGAGAGAAATCTACGGAGTGGGACCCGATGATCCCGCGTCTTTCGAGGGGTATGTCCAGTTACTCCATCCGGAAGACCGCGAAACAGTCGTCCTGGCTATCAAACAGGCCCAAGATCCTGCTGGTGACGATCTCTTCTCGGTGGAACACCGTGTGTTGCTCCGCGATGGGAGTGTCAGGTGGGTGAGTTTCCGATCATGGACGTTATTCGACCATGAAGGTCCAGAGCGTCGCCCTACTCAAACCTTGGGGGCGATGATCGATATCACGAAACGCAAACAGGCCGAGGAAGCACTGAAAATAAGCGAACGCCGATTCGCGTCCTTTATGGATAATTTGCACGGCTTTGCCTGGATCAAGGACGCTCAGGGACGGTATCTCTACGTTAATAGACTCTTTGAAGAATCCCTCCTCAAAAGATTGGATTGGAAAGAAAAGACTGCGCGCGAGCTGTGGTCTGAGGAGATCGCCGTACAGTATGAGTTGAACGATCGGAAAGTGTGGGAGACCAGGATCCCTCTCCATACGGTCGAGCCGTTCGTTCAGGATAGGGAGTTCCGGCACGCGCTTGTGAGCAAGTTTCCCATTGTCGATCATAAAGGAGTGCCGGTGCTGTTGGGAGGTGTCGCCGTCGACATCACCGAACGCAAGCAGGCCGAAGAGGCGCTTCATCGCAACCAGCTGGAATTGCATCAGCAGCAAGTGCAATTGGAAGAACTGACGTCCAAGCTGTTGGCGGCGCAGGAGCATGAGCGGCAGCGAATCGCCCGTGATCTGCATGATGATGTGAGCCAGCGATTGGCTGCCTTGGTCTTGGAAGTTGCATCCTTGGAACACCACCCTTCTACGGTACCCGGTGAACTCACTCGAGCGCTGGCGCCACTTCGTGAACAGTTGGAGCAGCTTTCTGACGATGTGCACACACTCGCGTATCGGCTTCATCCCTCGCTGCTGGAGCATGCCGGATTGCGCCCGGCGGTCGAAGAGCATGTTCATCAGGTTTCTCGGCGCACGGGCTTGCCCATTCATCTGAAGATGCTTGATGTTCCGGAGGCGGTGCCGCTTGATCAGGCAACCTGTCTCTTCCGCGTTATGCAGGAAAGCGTTCAAAATGTGGTGAAACATGCGCAGGCAACGACCGTGACGGTCCAGCTCCGAGGGTCATCAAAGGGGGTGGGTCTGTCCGTCATTGATAATGGGAAGGGATTTGACCCACAGGATCTGCGTACTCATCAACAAGGGCTGGGATTGAGCAGTATGGAGGAACGGCTGCGACAACTGCATGGGTTCTTTCGAATCCAATCTCGCCCATCCCACGGCACAAAGGTCTGTGCGTGGGTACCGTGCGAGGTGGAGGTCACATGAATCGCCCCCGTATCTTGATGGCTGATGATCACGCCATTGTCCTGGCTGGACTTCGGAAACTGGTGGAAGCCGAGGGCGAGGTGGTTGGTATGGTGGAGGACGGGCGAGCGTTAGTGGAAGCGGCGCAGCAGCTTCGTCCCGACATCGTGTTGCTAGACATCTCGATGCCGTTGCTCAACGGACTCGATGCAGCGCGCCAAATAAGTAAGCTAGTGCCGGAGAGCAAGCTGATCTTCCTAACCATGCATGCTACCCCCACCTATGCGACCGAAGCCTTTAAGGCCGGAGCCTCCGGCTATCTGATAAAGCGGTCCGCCGCCGTGGAGCTCAAGCAAGCCATCCAGGCGGTGATGCGAGGACAACACTACATGACTCCGCTTATCACGAAAGATGTCTTGGCAGCGACACTCCAATCTCCGGATGGCCAGTTCAATAAGCCATTGGTGACCTCTCTTACCCAGCGGCAACGGGAGGTGTTACAGCTTGTCGCCGAGGGAAAAGGTACCAAGGTCATTGCCTCGATCCTGAATATTTCCGTAAAAACTGTGGAGTTTCACAAGTTTCGCATTATGAGTGAACTCGATCTTCACTCGACGGCCGAGCTCGTCAAGTACGCGATTGGCGAAGGCCTTGTGAGCGTGTCGTCGTAGTCGCGTCCACTGGTCACGCATACTACCCGAGGTATAATCGCGTGCGACTGCTACAACATCATGAATTTATCTACTAGTGTTACCATTCAGTACTAGTAATCTCCCTACATCTTTCTAGTGGGCTTCCTAGTTCACAAAGTCCGTCATATATCCTTACTATTAGTTAACGAAAGAATTAGTCCGTTTTTGGACGTTGATGTACGCGATCTCTATTTATTCGAGTAAGTGGGTTCTTCCGTGACAGTTAAGAAGTCGTTGTAATTTTTGGTCTTTGTGTAGAAGGGTGTATGCAAGTTTCAGCGATCATCGACCGTGTTTATGGTGCCCTAGAGCAGTTTGGTACTACTTGTTCAATGGAAGAGGTGGTTGGGCTTTGTCCAGACCTGACCTGGAACCAAGTGTATCTAGCCATTGATTATTTGAGCAAGACCGGAAAAGTCTCTGTGACCTTAGACCCAGACAGGACGTACACAGTCCAGGTTTATCCATCAGCCGCCGAGGCATCGCAATTCTCACCCAAACAAGATCACATCCACAGTGCTGCCTAGAACCTTGGCGTAGCATACCCCTTTCCGCTGGTCGCCCTAGCCTTACGGTAATGATCTCCCGTTGAGTGTGGGTTCCTGATGAGCTCGGCCTAACGTACTGGCGGCTTACAGCAGTCTAAAGTTTCAAGGTCTCCCCACCTCATCAAGTAGTTCCCGCACTCTGCTCTCAAGGCGATTAGGGCCGGATGCACTCAAACGGACCAAGGCTCTATGCGCTAATCAACCTACTTGACAGTCGATTTGGTCGGGAATAAATTTATGCCCCATAAAAATCCCAAAGAGCTATGCGGCCAAATTGTTGGCTGACATCACACCTCGTATCGATGTCATGCTTATCAGCGTTATCCCGGGAGAAAGGATTTCTATCGGCCTCAATTCCTTGGGAGGGTGTGCTGTGGAATACCACTTCGTAGCGTGACGGGTCCGGACGAAAGGAGTAACCATGGATAGTACCTTCTTAATGTTTGCAGTTGTGATGCTCGTGATCTTCATCGGCGGCATCATCGTGTACAAGAAGAGCGTCTAGTTCTTTCTCTAACTCATCCTTATTGCGGAGCAGGAGATCGGCAACTCGTCATGCCAAGGGGTGGGGTGTGACTGGTGGTAGCCGAGCTACAAGATAGCGGTGTGCCTCTCATCTTGTAGCTCGGCCGAGGCTGCGGGTGTTTTTTAGTTGCACATGACTGCTACCGCGTCATTCAGGTATGCCTGCCAAGCGTATGCAAGATCGGTTGGTAGGCAAGAACTTGGAGCTATTCTCGGATGGCCTTGGCTCGTTTTTGCAGATAGGCGTTTCGGACCGCAGCATAGAGGTCGAGCGTCGATTCTTCCACTCCCTGAAACTTTTCCAGATTCAAGGAACGGTCGTTAACGACTTCAGTTGCACGCGCACCAATCGATATGGCATACGTGGCTGCCCGCTCATCGATAGAGACCACTGTCGGAATCGAATCGATGTTATGCATGGTCGGTAGGATGAGCCAGTAAATCGGATTGAGGGCAATGTCTCCAGCATAGCCGGCAAGATCTCGAACCGTATATGGTCCCAGAATCGGTATCATGAGATAGGGGCCCGGTGGAACTCCATAAAATCCGAGCGTTTGTCCAGTATCTTCCTCCGGTGTCGTCAGCTTGAAGTAATGTTGGGCCACATCGAAAAATCCGCCGATCCCGACCGTTGTATTAATGAGAAATCGCCCGACTTCAATCCCAGCTCCTGTGAATTTTCCCTGAAACATATTGTTCAGGAATCGTGGGGTCGCACGGCTATTGTAGAAAATATTGCTGACGCCCACCTGGACAACATTCGGCACGATGAAGTTGTATCCCTTCGCGATTGGCTTCAACACCCAGCGATCAAGCTGCCGGTTGAATTCAAAGAACTTGGTGTTGAGTGGTTCCCACGGATCGTACTCCTCGATCCCTTCTTCGCCCGGCTTCGAAAACGGATCGAGTGGCTCTTCAGAAGACGCGTCGTGGACTGGTGCTTCTGACGGGAGAGCTTTGGGATTGGCATCAGCCAGAAGAACTGGCCGAGCGCTCTGTTCGATGGTGGGGGCGAGTGAGCTCGGCGAGCCATTTTGAGTCACGCAACCTGAGAGCATGATCAATAAGACGGCAAGAACGAGTCCATATTCACATCGTCTGAAACAGGCCGGCCTATACGCAGCTGTTGTCTTCATTCTTCAGATAACCTTCGTGAGATTAATAAAACGAGTATCGAGTATACGGTGCCGCACTCTACCAAAGAAGTTGAGTCACCCGCCAATCAATTTTTTCAGAATTGTTCTGGTGAAACGAGGACTTGCGTACGGCCGTCGCTCCTACGCCATCGTGGCATCAACGTTGCCCTACCCGTACTCATCGATGGTCAACATAGCCAGACGGGCCTGTATCCACTGTGTTTCAGGATTCTGCTGAGGGTATTTTCGATGGGCAGCTTGTGCCATGCGGGGGGTCTGGTGACGTCAGGCTTCGAATAAGGAGGATGTCGATGAAAGCCGTCGTAGGAGTGGATGGATCGAAGTATTCAGAGTGGGTGTTGGGTTGGCTGGGTGAGATGCCGTTTCGGGTGGCACCACGAGTCACAGCAATTCATGCGATGGATCTTCAATCCGTGCGAGTGCCGTTCGTCGTCCAACCGACCGTCAGCGGATATGAACCGGACGAAGGGGAAGCCATTCATCTCTTAGAGTCTCGAGCCAAGCAGGTAGAAGCAGAGACGAAGCGGCGCTTAGTAAAGCTTGGGCTCAAGGGCTCGGTGCGCGTCGTGCAGGACAAGATTGCACAAGCCCTCATCGAGCAGGCGGGCCATAAGGGATTGATCGTGGTTGGGAGCCGAGGGTTAGATGCCATCGATCGTTTGGTTCTGGGGAGTGTCTCGACAACAGTCACGCTCCATGCGTCCTGTCCGGTCTTGATTGTGAAAGAGCCTCCCCAAACCCTTCGGCGGATGCTCGTCGCGACAGACGGTTCTCCATCATCCAAGAAAGCGCTCCAGTTCATGGCCAAACAGTTCACGGCCAAGCCTGAAGCCAAGCCGCTCGTGATTCTGCTGGTCCATGTTATGCCGTTTCTGCGCTACACGATGGTGAAGGAGGCGGGGGAGCAATTACTCGCGCAGGAGGCAGCCAAGCTTGAAAAAGTCGGGTACCGCGTCAGGCAGTTTCCCTGTGTGGGGCCAGCCGCTGAGGAGATCATGAAAGTGGTGAATCACGAACAGCCGGATCTGATCGTTACCGGAGCCAAGGGGCGAGGCGCCGTCGCGCGTTTTCTCCAGGGAAGTGTCTCGACAAAGTTGGTTCAGCAGAGTGCCTGCTCTGTCCTCGTCGTCAGGTGAGCCTGTAAATCTTGAATGTAGTCGGACACGCTCACAAAACAAACCGTTGCTCGCCCCTCAGAGGGGCGAGCAAGATAGTAACCAAGACGAAAACTAGGTGAACCGAGGTATCACCACCATTGGGAATGACCCCTTACCCACAAGAACCCCTGTCTTCAGCACACAACTACCCCTGCTAGAGATGACGCCTTCTCGTAAGCGGATGCCCCATCTGAGACGCTCAGCTAGCTACTCTTTTTGTAAACAACTAGCCCACCGATAAGGAGTCCACCCATCACAATCGCGAACAACCACAACATATCCATGACAGCTCCTTTCATTGTGAGTGATCACAAACTCTTTGTGAGGGGTGGTGTGAGCAACTCTCGTGCTTGAATCATTGGAAGTGGATGCTCTCTAATTTCTCCGTGATACGAGATGTTTCGGGATCCACCAACAAGCTTCGCGTGGTCGAGAGTGGGGAGAATATCCTCAACACTGTCTGCTAGATTGGACAAATAATGGGCGGTACCTATCGAAGGTGTGCCTGATCAAGGTAATGAGTCCGAGATTATGCCAGACGCTCACGCCCATGTGGTGAGGACAAGTCTTGATCGGGGCCGATCGGAACAATACGAGTGGGGTTGATATCATCGTGCGTGACGTAGTAGTGGCGTTTGATGTGGTCTACATTGACGGTCTCGGCAATGCCGTCGGTTTGGTAGAGATCTTTCAGATACCCGAACAGGTTCGGGTAGTCGACGATTCGTCGGAGATTGCATTTGAAATGTCCGTGGTACACGGCGTCGAACCGAACCAATGTAACAAAAAGCCGCCAGTCGGTTTCCACAAACTCCGGTCCGAATAAATACCGGTGAGTTGCCAGGCGCGCATCGAGTTGATCCAGCGCGGTAAATAATCGCCGTGCCGCTCGTTCATAGTCGTGTTGGGATGTGGCGAACCCTGCTCGATAGACGCCGTCGTTCACATTCTCGTAGATGAACGTGTTGAGCTCATCGATCTCTTGCCGCAGGCCGTCTGGGTACAAATCAATCGGGCTTTCAGTGAATCGATTGAACTCACCGTTGAAGATTCTCATCAGATCGTCATCGGAGTTGGTGACGATACGTCTGGTGACAGAGTCCCACAGCACCGGGACCGTAAAACGTCCGATGTAGTCTGGGTCGGTCGCTTTATAGGCCTCACTCAGAAACGAAAATCCATTGATGGTGTCGGGGGAATGTCCTGCGCCTTCGCGAAATGCCCATCCTCGCTCGTCACGAATGGGATCCACGACGGTCATACCGATCACAGTCTCAAGCTTCTTGAGCTTACGCACGATGATTGTGCGGTGGGCCCAGGGGCAGGCCCATGAGACGTAGAGATGGTAGCGTTCGGCAGCGGCGGGATAGCCCGAACTACCGTCGGCGGTCACCCACCTCCGGAACACATCCGGCTGGCGCATAAACTCACCGGCTGGCGATTGCTCATCTGGAAATTGGGCTCGAACTTCCATATAACGGCACTCTCCCTTGAAATCAGTATCTCATATCCGCAACCACTGGTGCAGGGGAGTCTCTCTGCACGGCTGTCGCATTTCGCTACAGCATCAAGCGTTCACAGTAGCAAAAGGCGACGAATATGCGGCATTGCATGAGGAATATAACGTATTCGGGAGGCATGCCCCGTGCGAGAAGCTCACAGTCGGAGGACGAGTAAATCTGAGATCAAAGAGTGGACCTAAGGGGATGGGATTTGTGACTCATACCTGCCTGAATCAGCACACAACTGGATTGCATGGATTGCGCACACAGGTCATACGTGGTTTGGCAGCGTGCATGATCATGGCGCTGGGTGTTGCTTGCGAAAACAAACCGGCAGAGACCTCCACGGTCAAACCGGATTTGCCTTCCGCGCGAACGGGGTTGTTGCGTCTGACGCCCGAAGAGTTATCCCGAATGCAGCTGGAACTTGTGCCGGTGGCGCAGGGGCAGCTTCTTTCACATCGTGAATTTTCCGCAACGGTTCAGGCCAACCAAAACGAATTGGCCGAGGTCACCACTTTGATCCGGGGCCGGGTTGTGAAAGTCCATGTCGATGTCGGGCAGGATGTGAAAAAAGGCGCTCTTTTGGCGATGCTCCACAGCGTGGACCTGGGCGTGGCGGAGGGAGGCTACCTCAAGGCCGGGGCCAGGCTGCATGAAGCGGAGCTAGCACATCTCCGTGCCAAGGATCTGTACGAAAACAAGGCCGTCAGCCTCGCTGAGCTGCAGAGACGTGAGGCCGCCATGAAGACCGCGCGAGCTGAACTGCGGGAGGCCAAAAACCGTCTCGAACTGCTTGGAGTGCCACTAGAGGAGATCGGCAGGCTGGAGCGGGAATTGACGATTAAGGCCAACATGCCTTTACGTGCACCGTTCGATGGGCGGGTCATCACACGCAACATCACGCGGGGAGAAGTGGTCGAGACGGAACAAAAGCTGTTCACCGTGGCCAATCTTACGGATGTGTGGGTGATCGGTAACGTGCCGGAGAAGGACGTGCGATTCATCCGCAAGGACCAGAAGGTGAATGTGGTCCTAGCCGCCTATCCCCATGCGATCTTCAGCGGGGCCATCACCTATGTGGGAGATGTGCTTGATCCAGCAACGCGCACCATGCGTTTGCGTGTCACGGTTCCCAACCCCGATCGTCTGTTGAAACCGGAAATGTTCGCCATCGTCAGCGTGTTTGCGACATCGAGTCCAGACGCGCTGAGCGTACCGCTTGCATCTGTTCAAGACGGACTTGGGGGCAAGATGGTATTCGTTCAACGGGAGGATGGCGCTTTCGAAGCGCGAACGGTCAAGTTGGGGGATGAAGAGGGTGATGTGGTCAGGGTGCTGGAGGGGGTGAAGGCAGGCGAGCAGGTCGTGACGAAGGGCTCCTTCGCCCTTAAATCTGAAATGGAACGACACAAGATCGAGCCTTCGCTATGATCGTCTCGCTCCTGGAATTCTCGCTGCGGCAAAGAATATTGGTCATCGGCTTGGCCTGTCTGCTGTCGGTTGTCGGTGTGATTGCCTTTCAATCGATCCCAATCGATGCCTACCCCGACGTGACGAATATCCAAGTGCAGGTATTGACCGAAGCGGCCGGCCTCTCGCCGGTCGAAGTCGAGCGGTTCATCACCTATCCGCTCGAACTTCAGATGACCGGGTTGCCTGGATTAGCGGAGATCCGATCGCTTTCTAAGTTCGCACTGTCACAGATCACGGTCGTGTTCAACGACGACGTCGATATCTACTTCGCCCGCCAGTTGGTCCTCGAGCGGATCATGGCGGCCAAAGAGCGGTTGCCAGAGGGGCTCGAACCTGTGATGGCCCCCGTCACAACGGGGCTGGGCGAGGTCTATCACTATTATGTCGAAGGGCCCCATGCGACAGCGACCGATCCACAGGTCGTCGAGAGGGAGCTGACGGATCAGCGCACCATGCAGGAGTGGGTCCTGCGGCCCCAGCTCAAGAGTGTGCCGGGAGTGATCGATGTGAACGGTATGGGTGGGTTTGTGAAGCAGTACCAGGTCCTCGTCGATCCGGCCAAACTGCGCAAGTTCGACCTGACGCTCCACCAGATCTATGAGGCGGTGGTGAAGAACAACGCCAATGTCGGGGGCAACGTGCTGGAGCGTCATGCCGAACGCTCGATCGTTCGAGGGCTTGGATTGATCAGGACCGTGGGTGATATCGAATCCATCATCGTGAAAGCGGTCGGTGGCACGCCGGTCTTCGTCCGAGACGTCGCTGAAGTCGGCATCGGCCACGCCGTTCGCCATGGTGCGGTGGTCCTCAATGGGGAGCGGGAAGTCGTGATCGGAACAGTGCTCATGCTTCGGGGAGGCAATGCCCGTCAGGTGGTTGAGGCGGTCAAGACGAAGCTGGAGGATCTGCAGCAGAGCAATGTTCTTCCAATAAACACAAAGCTGATCCCTTTCTATGATCGCATCGAACTCGTTAGTGCGGCCATTAATACGGTGCGGGATGCATTGATCGAAGGGATTGTGCTCGTGGTCTTCGTCTTCTTTTTCTTCCTGGGCCATGTCCGCAGCGCCATCATCGTCACGGTGACGTTGATCGTCACTCCGCTCGTGACCTTTATCGTGATGGAGAGGTTCGGGCTCTCGGCCAACTTGATGACGCTTGGTGGGCTGGCGATCGCCGTTGGCGAGATCGCCGACGGGTCCCTGGTCGTCGTGGAAAACGCCTATCGGCATCTCGCCCAACACAGCGGCGCGTCGCAGGAAAGCAGGCTCAGTATCATTCTCCATGCGACGAAGGAAGTCGGTCGACCGATCCTGTTCGGCATTCTGATCATCAGCGTCGTCTTCCTGCCGCTTCTGACGCTCCAGGGAATGGAAGGCAAGATGTTCGCGCCGCTGGCCTACACACTGGTGATTGCACTCTTGGCCTCAGTCGTGGTGACGCTGACCCTGTCACCGGTGCTCGCGTCTCTCTTCTTGCGTGGAGACCATCCTAAAGAGACGCGCGTGACGCTCTGGATGAAACAGGGCTATCTGCCGGTGTTGCAATGGACGCTCCGGCACCGCGGCCTCATCCTGACGAGTTCAGTAGCGATCGTGCTGTGCAGCCTTTCCCTCGTTCCATTCGTGGGGCGGGAATTCATTCCACTCCTTGAGGAAGGGGCCCTGACACCTCAAGTGGTGAAGTTGCCAAGCGTGTCGCTTCCTGAGTCTATCGAGCTAGAGAAGCAGACTCAGAAGGCCATGTTGGAATTTCCCGAAGTGAAGATGGCGGTGAGCAGGATCGGCCGAGCGGAGATTCCCTACCACCCAGAAGATCTCTACGAGAGCGATCCGATTGTCTCCCTCCACGACCGAAGCACCTGGAAGACGGCGAAGACTCAATCAGAATTGACCGATGCGATCCGCCGGAAGTTAGCCGAAATTCCCGGTATCTCCATCCTCATGAGTCAGCCAATCCAAGAACGAGTGGACGAGTTGATCTCCGGCATCAGGACCGAATGCGCCATCAAGCTGTTCGGAGACGATCTCGACCTGCTCCGTGACAAAGCGCAGGAGATTGCCGCCCTGGTACAACACATCAACGGCGTCAAAGATATCAAGGTCGAACAGGTCGCTGGACAGCCCTACCTCATTATCGACATCGATCGGCAAAAGATTGCCCGCTTCGGCATCAACGTGGCCGACGTGCAAGAGATCATCGCCACCGCGATCGGTGGTAAGGCGGCGACGCAGGTCTATGAAGGCGAGCGCCGGTTTCAGCTCACCCTGAGATTTCCTGAACCGTACCGGAACAGTGTTGCCGCCATTGGAGAAATCCGCGTGAAGTCTCCTTCCGGAGCGCTCATTCCCATGAGTGACCTGGCCAAGATCGAAATGCGTGAAGGCCCGGCTCGTATCAGTCGAGAGCATGTGAAGCGCCGCATCTACATCGGCTTCAATGTCGTAGGCCGGGACATCGGCGGTGTGGTGGATGAAGGGCGCGCGAAGCTGGCGGCGCAACTCCACTTGCCGGAAGGCTATACTGTCGTATGGGGCGGGGCGTTCGAAAACATGGAGCGAGCCAACGCGCGATTGATGATTGTCGTGCCGATCACACTGGGCCTCGTGTTCTTTCTTCTGTTCTGGGCCTTCCATTCGCTGCGATACGCAACCTTGATCATTATCAACCTGCCGTTCGCGTTGATCGGAGGCGTCGTGTCGCTATGGCTGAGCGGGCAGTATCTAAGCGTGCCGGCCTCTATCGGTTTTATCGAGCTGTTTGGACTGGCCGTGGGGAATGGGATCGTGCTGGTCTCTTATGTCAACCAACTGCGCAACGAGGGGCAGCAGATCGATGAAGCGATTCTGGCCGGCTGCAGTCTCCGTCTTCGCCCTGTCGTGATGACCATGATGACCACGCTGCTTGGACTTCTGCCGCTGGCACTGGCGCAAGGAATTGGGGCGGAGGTCCAGCGGCCGCTCGCTAGTGTCGTGATCGGCGGACTCTTCACGTCGACGGCGCTGACGCTGGTTGTACTGCCCGCGCTCTATAGTCTGTTCGCTGGGCAGGAGGTGAGGAAAGAGGAGGCGCCGGAATGGGTGTGAGGGGAGGGAGAGCGACATCGTCAATCCCTTCGCTTGCCGAGGGCGCACGATTGGAATGTGCTCCCTCAATGCGCGCGGTCAGGGATCGACGATATCGCTCTCCCAATTGGAATGAAAATGTATGGGGGAAGGGCTAGATAGGGGTCGTCAGAGTGCTCGTTCTATGCACGCAGTTGAGGACCAATGGCTCTATCTCTTGGAGAAGGAATTATAGTGCCGCCACGGTTAGGCACTAAACTTGTAGGTGTTTGGTAAGTTTGCTAGGTTTGTGACCTTTGTGGGCAGGCGAGGCCGAATCCACAGGCCGATCAGTCAGAATGGGGAGAGGGGGGCTTCTTATGAGACATGTGTTGGCGGGGATGACCTTGTTGTGCTTCTTCATCGCTCCGGGGGCTGTTGCGTATGCAGCTGGCGGAGAGCAGGAATTTTCCAAAGGGGAGAACCTGTTGAAGAGCAAACAGTATGCGGAGGCGCGGGCAGCGCTGGAGGCCGGCATTCTGAAGGATCCGTCCAATATCCAGGCCCATTTCAATCTCGCCGAGGCTTGCCGAGCCCTAGAATCCTGGGCCTGTGCGGAGCAACATTACGAGAGTGCATTGGATCTGGATGCCAAATCCGGGACGAAATCCTATTTACCCAAGACTAAAGCGAAAGTGTGGCGCTTACGGGAGGAAACGACGGCATGGCGGCTCCTGAACGAGGGGAAGGGCCTGATCGCCAGTGGAAAAACGAAGCAGGCGGAGGAGGCTCTGCACAGCGCCGAGGAGCTTGGTCTCAACAATGAGCAACAGACACTCTATCAGCAGCTGCAGGCGAAGCTGCCACGAGCACGATCTGCCTCCTCGAAATATCTGACCTCTGCCGGATCGGTAGGAGGTGCGGGGGAGACCGAGACGCTCGATACGCAGATGGTCCTAGTGCCGGCGGGGAAGTTTATGCGGGGAAGTAATCTCGGAGACGACGAGAAACCTGTTCGGCAGATCTATCTCAATGCCTTCTATATGGACAAATATGAAGTGACGGTCGGGCAGTATGCCAGGTACTTGGAGGCGACTGACATGGAGGAGCCTCCGGACTGGAGCACCATGCATCAACCGCAACATCTGCGGCGCCCGGTCGTCAATGTGAGTTGGGAGGATGCGGTCAACTATTGCAAATGGGCCGGCAAGCGCCTGCCGACCGAGGCGGAGTGGGAAAAAGCGGCGCGGGGAACAGATGGGCGGATCTATCCCTGGGGTAATGAAGCTCCAAGTCGGCTCCATGCCAATTACGGGAGAAAGGAATGGGACGACCACCTCGCCTTAGCCCCTGTCGGATCGTATGAAGCGGGGAAGAGCCCCTACGGGATCTATGACATGGCCGGGAATGCTTGGGAATGGGTGTTCGATTGGTATGAACTGGATTACTACAAGAAAAGTCCTGAAAAGAACCCTATCGGGCCGGCAAAAGGCGATGGGAAAGTGTTGCGAGGCGGATCCTGGCTGTACGTGTCTGAGTTTCTGCGGTCCGCGCACCGGTTCGATGCGCAGCCGACGAATCGGCTCTTTGGATACGGGTTCCGTTGTGCGAAGACGCCATAGCTCTTTTGCCAGCGCACCGATTGATGGGGGGTGGGTATGTCCGGGTTGTCGGAGTGCTTCCTTGGTTCAGAAGATAGGGCTCAACGATATTTGGCGAAGCAGATCAAGTCGAGATGGTCATAATGATCGGGAAGAATCGTTTCGGCCTTGTACCCGAGGTTCATGAAGAACTGAATGTTTCTGGCTGTACGCAGCATGGTGCAGGCGTAAAACTTGTGGGCATCGGTCGTGGCTCGTTCAATTTCGTGGATGAGGGCCTTTCCCACTCCATGACGCTGATGAGTGGGACTGACGGAAAGCAACCGGATCACGCATACGCCAGCTACCGTCCAGAAGCGCACGGAACCGGCGATCGATCCCCCCACTTCTGCCATGAAAATATGTTTCTCTCTGGCATCCTCTTGCAGGCTCTCAAGGGTTTCTGTGGTCCACCCGCTCACCTTGTAGACGCCCGCATATTCGCCGAATGCAGCTTGTTGCACTTGGAGCAGCGAGGGAAAGTCCGCGTCGGTCGCCAGTCGAATTTGAACCATCACATGTATCCGGGGGAAGAGGAAGCAGCGTCCGTCTTACATAGCGGAAGCAACAGAAATTGGCAAGATATCGGTTTGGTGCGTGGAAACTGGTGATGAGAGACATCACCCCATTGGGATATCCGTACATTTTCGATTCTCATAACATGAAGGAGGTTCAATGCTGAAGGAAGTAACGGGGGACATTTTACGGACAAAAGCAGAAATGGTGGCACACGGTGTGGCTCCGAACGACGGCTTTGCGAACGGTCTCGCGTTGTCCCTTCGGCAACAATGGCCCGCCATGTACAAAGATTTCAGACATTATTGCCAAACGTTTACGCCGAAGACCGGAGAGCTGTGGGCCTGGGCGGGTGCCGGGGGTGTGCGAATCGTGAGTCTCTTTACGCAAGAACCAGCTCCCAGCCACGGGTCTAAACCAGGGAAAGCCACGATCGAGAACGTCAATCACTGTCTCAAAGCCTTCGCGAAGTTGATCGAGAGCGAGAAAATCAAGAGCGTTGCGCTTCCCCGCTTGGCCACTGGTGTCGGTGGGCTTGACTGGAAAGAGGTCAAGCCGTTGATTGAAAAACATCTCGGCCACTTGTCTATTCCGGTCTACGTGTACGCCACCTATCAGCCAGGTGTCCAGGCCACGGAGGGATGAAGTCTCGTTGTCCGGTTGAGGAGGCTTGGCCAGTGCGAATTGGCGCACGGAGAGAGTCCACATGCGACAAGTTCCGCAAGACCTGTATGACCGGCTGGTTGCGCTGCGAAGAGAGCTGCATCGGTATCCGGAGCTCAGCTGGCAAGAAACGCGTACAGCCGGTGTGATCCGTCTATTTCTTCAGAGCTTCGGCATTCAATGCCGCACCAATGTGGCAGGTACCGGCGTCGTCGCGGATATCAGCGGAAAGACCGGAGTGCCCTGCGTGGTGCTGCGGGCCGATACGGACGCGCTTCCCATTCAAGAAGAAACCGGCCTTGAATTCGCATCGGTGCACGATGGCGTCATGCACGCCTGCGGCCACGATGGACATACGACGATGTTGCTTGGCGCGGCTGCGCTGCTCTCCCAGGAGAAAGATTTGCCGGCGCCGGTGCGGCTGATTTTCCAGCCCGCGGAAGAAAAAGGAACCGGCGCCATCGCCATGATCAAGGAAGGGGTGCTCGAGGGAGCCGGCCTGATCTTCGGCGGACATCTGGATCGCCATTATCGTCCCGGCACCATCGTAGTGAGCGAAGGTCCGGTCAATGCGTCGTCGGATAACTTTTCGATTGAGATCATCGGGCAAGGCGCACATGGGGCAAGGCCACACGAAAGCATCGATGCGGTGGTGGTGGGGAGCCTCATGATCATGGCGTTGCAGACGATCGTCTCACGTGAGATCGATCCGGCCCGCCCCTCGGTTGTATCCGTCGGCCAGTTTCACGCTGGGACTGCGCCGAACGTGATTGCGGGGCAGGCCAAGTTGGAAGGGACCGTGCGTGCCCAAGATCCGTCTGTCCGCCAACAACTGCTCAATTCCGTGCGCCGCATTGCCGAATCCATCGCACAGTTGCACGGTGCGAAGATTCACGTTGCGGTCACAGAAGGAACGCCGCCACTCATCAATCAGCCTGAGTCGGCCAACATGGCGCGCCGTGCCGCGATCGAAGCGGTCGGGGAGGCGAATGTGTTGCCCCTGAAGACGGCGAATATGGGGGCGGAAGATTTCAGCTACTACCTTGAGCAAATTCCCGGCGCCTATGTCCGATTCGGCAGCCAAGTTCCTGGTCGGGAAGGCTATCCGGCACATTCGAGCAAGTTCGACTTCGATGAAGAAGCTCTGGCCGTAGGAGCCGCGTATTATCACGCCATCGCCAAGATCGCCGGCCAGCAACTTCGTCAGCAAGCGGCCATCTTCTGACACCGCAACGGGGCGATCATGATCAGAGTCCGAGAGGCCCGCGAAGAGGATGTCGGCCAGATTCGTGAGATCTTTCTTGCCGTGTATGGTACCGACTATCCACATCGCGAACTCTACGATGAACTTTGGCTGAAGCGCTCCGTCTTCACCGATGATGCCCTCATTCTCGTTGCTGAGGATACGGAAGCCGGTCGTGTCGTCGGGACGGCCTCCGTGCTGTTCGACTTCGGGGCCCATTCCGATCTCGTAGGAGAGTTTGGTCGCCTTGCCGTGCATCCCGAGTATCGCCGGATGCAGGTCGGGAAGTTGCTCATGGACAAGCGGCTGGAGGCCATCAAAAACCGTTTGCATGTCGGACTCGTTGTCGCGCGCACCGTGCATCCATATGCCCAGCGCATCAGTCTGTCTCAGGGATTCATCGCCACAGGTTTTCTACCCTTGAAGCATTTCTTTCGCCACCGCGAGAGCTTTGCGCTGCTGGCTCGGTATTTCGGCGATGCCCTGGCCCTCCGCCGTAACAACCCGCGTATCATTCCAGACGCCTATGCCTTGGCCAATCTCGTGATGAGCCAGCCGCCCCTCACGCCAGATTTCATCGTCGACGAAGACTCTGCCTCTTATCCGTCCGGCGGTGACTATCGACTGGAACAGCTGCAAGCCGAGGGGTATCCCGCCTTGCTGCGCATCGAACGAGGTCGAGTGAGGAATCGGGAAATCTTTGGGCCTATGCGGTTGGACTACGGTTTCTTCAAGCTGCAGGCTCGCCAAACTAGTTACTTTCTGGCCCGCTCCGGCGGCCAGATTGTGGGAGCCGTCGGCTACACGATGGACCCGGTCGAGCACATCGTGCGGGTATTCGAGCTCATCGCGCTGGCCGACGATGTGGTGCGATTTCTTCTGTCCGAACTGGAGCGCGAGTGTCGGGAGGAGATGGGGATCGAGTATATCGAGATCGATGTCAGCGCCTACGCGCCTCGCATGCAGCGGACATTACTAGAACTGAATTTTCTCCCAGTCGCCTATGTGCCGGCCATGGTGTTCTATCACGTGGAGCGGCTCGACATCGTGAAGATGGTGCGTTTGAACAAGCTGCACGAGTTGGGGCCGCTTGGTCTGACTGAGCCGGTTCAAGCCGTGGCGGATGTCGTGATGAGGGGGTTTTCAACGTGTGTCATCGCGCCTCGCATGGCGCAGGCGATCAAAGAGGTGCCGTTGTTTCGGGGAATGAACACCGAACAGGCGACGAGGTTAGCGGGAGTCTGCACCGTGAGGAGCATAGGGGCGGGTGCTCGGCTCTTTTCGGGGCATGATCCTGGCGACCGGCTCTATCTTATGCTTCAAGGGCAAGTCACCATCAGTAGTGGTTCTTCTCCTCACGTGATCGGTACTGTGCAGACCGGCGAGACCTGTGGAGAAGTATCGCTCCTTTCGGCCAGGCATCACTCCGCCACCGCGACGGCTGTGAACGACATTGAAGTGGCAGAGCTATTCCGGCGTGACTTGGAGGATCTCATTCGGCGTCGCCCGGATATCGGTGTGATCATCTACCGCAACTTGGCCGTAGGACTAGGAGAGAAACTCCTGCGTTCCGGCGAATGGAACCGGGATCCGGAGCGAAGCGAAACCGACAGCCTGACTCTCACGTCGGAGAGTGCGTTGCATAGGACCTGATGGCCACACCCAGCACCGGTCGTTCTCTCTTGGCCTCGAGCGGCAAGCGGTTTCGGGATCGGCTGGGGGTGTGATACCCGTCACGCAGCTTGGCCACCGTACCGGCGGCGCTCGGGATATGCGGCTCTCCTCGGCTGTGACGTGACGCGCCGATTATCACGGATCACATCGTCGACGATCATTCCACAATTGACGCAGCGCCAACCATGAAAGTCCGATGGCGAACCAGTCTGCACCGCGAAGCTGTCGTCACTGACGGCCAGGCCGTTGCATCGTAGGCAATTCATCGTTCACCTCCCCGTAGAATGTCCTTTCCTCCCTGAGGATCCGGTTGCGGAGTTCCGATAGCGACAGCGTGCACAGGCTGGACTCGTGCGGTTTGCAGCAAGGCCGTCCCATCTTGGAAACCCATCACGTACCGTCTGAGGATCTCGGGGGGACACAGTTGATAGATGTCGGTGTGGTCGCTATTCATCAGCGCATCTCGCAGTCCATCTGCTTCCGCACTCCACCCATCGACTTCCGGTTCCGTGCGAGCCTGTGCAGATTGCCGTCGGCACCACTCGATACGAACAGTGACGAGATTTGTTGCGTGTTTCATGATTCACTCATTAGGTATCCGATAACGTCCTATTTCTCGTATCAGCAAGTTAAATGCCACAGTAATGAGTGACAAAGAACTCTGTCATGATGGTTCTACTCACTCAGCAGTTTGGTACGTAATTGTAATGAGTTACACGATGAGATGAGATAGGTGAGGATAAGGTCTATGGATACCTGAGTAGTCGAGGTCAGTGTATGAGGTGTAGGATAGGGACTCTACTGTTTCCTAATGAGACTAGGTAAAGCCCTAGAAGAAATATCTGGTGCTGAAGAGAGTAGGTTAAGCGTATGGCATCCCAACTTCTGCTTCTCCCTCATTCAAGATTCCACGATCACTCCAGCATGTACCTCCCTTTGAGTTTTAAACGGACACACGAATACGACAACTTGAACTCAAGAGTGGTCTTATCAGACAACATTATTGCATGCTCTTCGCTCAACGGTTATAAACAGTACAGAGGATCTTCGGCTCAGGCATTTCTCTAGCATGGCCAACAAACCACGGCGTTCATCAGAGCTTCCCAAAGCAGCGGTCGAGGCGCTGTGGCAGGGCAATGTGATCGAAGCGATCAAGGTGGTTCGCCAAGAACGGAGTATCGGTCTGAAAGAGGCGAAGGAAGCGGTCGAGACTTACATCGCTTCAGAGCCGGCCCTCAAGAAAAAGATGGACCAAGTACTTGCCACGGCGAAACAGAAATTTATTCAGTGGCTCATCGGGTTTCTGGTGCTCGCCGCCGGAGTTGCGTATTTCGCGATGCAGGAGCAATGAATGACCAATCGTACGCAGAGGCGTTGGCAGTACACTTACTCTCCTCAAATGGCTAACAGGGAATTATCGTGATACGAAGGCCGACCGCAGTTAACATCACAGGCGCAGTACCCTTCGCGCTTTCTCAGGCGAGACGGTGGTGCGTAATTGGAGGCATCTGATGAACGATCAAGACACACAACGAGCGGTCGAAATTCTCAACCGGATTATGGAGCATGAACTAGCGGGAGTCGTACGCTATACGCACTACTCACTCATGATCTACGGCTATAATCGCATTCCTATTGTGTCGTGGTTGAAGAGTAATGCTGACGAGAGCCTTGCCCATGCGCATAAAGCCGGGGAACTGGTTACCTTGCTTGGTGGTCACCCGTCGCTGAAGATTGGAACGCTCTTGGAAACCGAGAAGCATGACGTGGGGGATATTCTGCGGGAGAGCTTGGAGCACGAAAAGGGTGCCATCGCGGCCTATTACGATTTGCTAAAGATCTCAGAAGGAAAGTCCGTGCTGTTGGAAGAATTTGCACGAGAAATGATCGTGGGTGAAGAACTGCACCTTGATGAGGTGAACAAGATGCTGCGTAAGTCAGGTGATGTTCAGCCATTTCGCTCCTAAGCCTTCAAACAATCGGGGAAGACACCCATGCAGACAACATTGTCCGCCTTATCGCATGGCGGGCGATGTGCTTCGTTGATGGAGGTGCCAATGCGGCGATATGGCAAGGTGAATGTTCGGATTGGTCTTGGTCTGGTCTTGAGCTTGGTGTTGGGGGTGGAGGTGGTGTCGGCCAAGGTGCAGGTCTTGCCGGAGACGACGTTGCTGGTGGAGGGAAAGAAAGTCACCGGACAAAGCGGTCTGCTGCGCCATCCTGTCGTGAAAGGGCTGCTTGCGGCGTTCGAGCGGGCTGAAGCGGCGTTACAAAAAGAAGATATAGATGCTCTCATGCGGTTTTATGCGCCCGCCTATGACTATCATGGGTTGAAAGATAATGACGTGCGACGGGTGTGGGGTGAGGTATTTGAGCATTACAAGGCCGTAGAATCACTCCATCTGTTCTCCGATGTCAAAATCCTGCGGGTGAATGACGAACTCCGTGTAGAGGTGACCTGCACGGGTGGTTTGTATGGCACCGACGAGCGCACAGGGAATCGCGTGACACTCGACAGTTGGTTTCGTGAAGTCCACTATCTGGTGAAAGAGGGTGATACCTGGCGGTTTCTTGGCAATGCCGGAGAGGTGCCGGCTGGCGCTCCCTTCTCATCCGCCCCACATCACCCGCTGTTTTGACACCCAACGTCCGTGATTGCCTAGGTCCCTGGGAGGCGAGCGAGGAGGGCGGGCATGGCGGCGAAGAGTACGAGGCTCGCGTAATAGGCCGCGCCTGTGACTGAATCGCGGCTGAGGAAGACTTCTGCTGCCGACATTCCCCGTAACAGCATTCCTACTGTTAGATCGGCGATCAAGACAAGACCCATCGCGATGAAGCCAACGGAGAACGTCGAAATCAGCCGACGATCATCGAGTCTATGGCGAACCGTCCATCGCGCAGCCGAGACGATAACAATGAGCATCAGCGGCATTTCCAACAGTTCCACCGTTCTCTCGCCTAGCAGCGGAACGAGGAAGAGGACCCGCCCGGTTCCCAGCACGAACCCCGCACTGAACACCAAGAGAAAGTAGAGAACTGCTGTTTGCAGGATCCGCATGGACCAGTCAACCTTTCGCATTCCCGGAAAACGCTGTTGCGAAGATTTCAGAAGCCTATCGTACTCAAAAACGGGGTTAGTACGGGCAGCCGAGACCGGGGAAGACCATTCCGCATTCATTGATGAATGAACAATCGACCTGCCCCACATGTTGGGACGGAGGATTCCCTGCAACGCAACACATGCAGTCAGTGGCTTGATGAGCGTCACGTCCTGTCCTGGATGCCGACGGTTGATCTTTTCGTTGCTGAAAGATGTGCCTCTCAACGAACATCAATAAACCACCGAGGCTTCATACACCAGAAATCCTTTCGCACATGATGCTTCAAGGTCTTTTTCGAATCCAGCACGTAGGTTCCACTCGAATCTCGGACGAAGACAACCCAATGCCAAAATCCCCGCCCCCTTATACGATGCCACTTGATGGCTAAGAGGGCTCGATCTGGGAGTGCATCCCAGGAGGCAAACGGCGTTGGTCGTGCCGATGGTTGAAGCCGATAGTGTGTCGGGAGTCGACATACATTCGTTGTCTCGGACCACAATCGGCTGTCCGTTGCAGAGATGCCCGTCCGATTCGCAACTCGCTTTGCGGCTGTGTAGCTCACACCAGCAAGGGCGGCGACGCTGGCGATTCCACATCCAGTTGGTTCCAGTTGAACGACGGGCTTCATCACAACGTCAGTTTTAACTTCCGTCTCCCTGAGATACTAAACCCGTTCCGTTGATAGAAGCTCAGGGTTCGATCGAATTGTGGCAAAGGAGGTGTTGTCACTTCGAGACGTTTCCATCCTCGTGTCTGACCAATCTGTTTAGCTTCTGCGAGGAGTGCGGATCCAATCCCTTGCGAACGATGTGGCGATCGGACATAGAACTCCGGGATCGTTCCGTAGACACCTTCGGTGTACAGGGCATAGCTCTCATACAGAGAAAGGAATCCAACCGGCTTGGAGTCTGGTTTCGCAAGCAGGACGGTGTACAGACCTTCCTTCATCCACGCACAAGCGCGCCCCACAGTGTCAGCATGATCAAACCCAAAGACCTTGTCATTCACCGCCGCCATGATGTCATGCAAGAGGTCACCCACCATTGCGGCAATGGTATCCGCCTCGTGAATTTCAGCGCGAGCAATATGGATAGCCACCGTGTCCTCCATGGTCACGCTACTACCTGTGTTGTGCCTCGTCAACGATGAAACGGACCATGATAGTCCAAGGTGTGCCGTCAGCAAGCGAACAATACTATTGCAACTTCGGGGCGAATACTGATTATGTTTGTCTCTTGAAAAGGGCGGTCAGCAAAGACATGAGTGATGACCATCTCACGCTACTGTCCGCAATGTGGACATGAACTGGCATTGAGGGGCGAAACAGATGATGGATGCGGCACGGTTCTATGAAACACAGGCACTGACGTATCTTGAGGATCGAGATCGGTCCCGTGTAGGCGCTGAGGTTGTTCAGGGCTGGGCGAGATCTCTGCCGTTTGGTGCTTCCGTCGTCGAAATCGCCTGCGGCGGAGGGTATCCCATTACGCAGGTCCTTGTGGATTCCGGGCTCGCGGTATGGGCGATCGATACATCTCCTACCTTGCTGAGACAATTTCGATTACGTTTCCCCACGATTTCCACGCAATGCGCGACGGCCCTTGACAGTGACTACTTCGGGCGGACATTCGAGGCGGTCATCTCGATCGGCCTCGTGTCTTTTCTACGCGAGGACGAGCAGCTGGCCTTCATCCATCGTGTATCGGAGATTCTCAAGCCGCGAGGACATTTTCTCTTCACGGCGCCTGTCGAAACAGGAATCTGGCAGGATGTCGCCACCGGTCTCGACTGTTGGTCGCTCGGTCGAATCGCGTACACTCGCGCTCTCGAACGCAATGGACTTCGCGTGATCCGCACGCATGTCGATGAAGGGGAAAATAATTACTATGAAGCCGAAAAGATCGGTGAAGCTGCGTGGTAGTGAGACAAGGCCCATTATGCCTGTGAGAGCCGGTTCGACAAACAGCGGGTTGCTGCTGAACCGGAGCGTTGGCCTGTTCAGGGAGGCGGTATGAATTTTGAGGATCTGTCAGACACGGACATTCTCGAGATCGCAACGCCGATCATGGATAATCTGATGGAGGCTTCTACCCGGATCGATTACGAGGCGCATGTCAGGGATTTCAGTGATCGGATGAAGAAGGTCGTGAGCAAAGAGCATCTCCAAAAGGTGTGTCAGCAATATCAGGCAGAGAAAGGATTTTTCGCTGAGCGTCAACTGGTCGCCGTGTTCAAACGGCCTGAGTCGGCAGCCATCGTGTGGAAACAGCGCTTTACCAAAGCCAAGGGCGAGTTTGTGGCGGAACTGGTATTGGTGCATCAAAATGGTCGATATCTCTGCGATCATGCCATGGTGTTCTAAGCCATGCCGTGAGTGCTAGCGTGAGTATTTGGTTGTGGCGATGAATCCAAGTCATGATGAGGCCGTTGGTTAGGTCGTCAGCCATCCACTATGTCCCTCATACTTCAACCTCCGTTCGTGGCCATGCTCGTTGTTCTGTCAGCTTGGCTCATCCATTCCCAACTCGGTCCTTGGCAGGATATTCTTCGCGTACCACTCCTCGGAGGCGCGCTCGTGGTGGCCGGATTTTCATTCATGATGTGGGCGCGCATCTTCTTCACGTCCAGAAATACCACTCTCTTTGTCGACACACTATCCTCTCAACTGGTGTGTGACGGTCCATTTCGATTCTCACGTAATCCAATGTATGCCGGAGTCCTCGTGTCGTTACTCGGCGTGGCCTTGTGGATTGGCACGGCCCCAATGTATATGGCTGTGCTTAGCACGTTCCTGGCTTTCAACTTCTTTCACATTCCACGTGAGGAGGAGATGTTGCGTCAATCGTTCGGCGAGCAGTACCTTGCCTATTCCAAGGACGTTCGGCGGTGGCTCTGAGGACCATCATCGCGCTTCCGCTCATTGAGTATGAGGCCTGTGGGGTTTGGGGAGCACATACTCATTAATAGAGGAACTAACCAGGGCAGAATCCAGGCCTCGGTCTCCATGTGTCTCACTCAGGGCACAGAGGAAATCAGGAAGACGCGCAGCGGTCTTTTCTGGTAGACTCTGCCCGTGACAATGACGGAGGAATCAAGAGTGGCATACGATCTTCCCAGGAAGGCATTGGAGGCGCTGTCGCAAGGCGATCGCAACAAAGCGGTCGATGAGGTTCAGCTTGAGAGAAACATGAGCCGGGAGGACGCCAGGGAAGTGGTCGCGACCTTTATCTTCTCGCAACCTTCTCTGCAAGCGGCCCTGAGACTGAAGGAGGCCAAGGCGGAGACCAAATGGGGTCTCATGCGTTGGTTGATTCTGTTGCAAGCAATTGTCGTCGCGATCGGATACTTCCTCTTTTTCCACAATCAATGGTGAGCCTTGACAGGCTTGCATTGATTGCGACAGACTGGGAACTCATTTTTTCTATGTGTAAACGAGTCCCTCTGCCATTCATTGCGCTGGTGATTATTTTCACCTTCTGTCAGGTGATTGGGACGATGTGCGCCTTGCCCGATCTCCCTAAAGCACAGGAAAAGGCCATCCTGGTGGAGGAGAATATGGTCTGCCCGATGGACGGGACCATCATGTGTCCGACGTCGCTGACCGCCTCTCCTCAACGTCAAATAAAAAACAGTGCGGTTGCGGATGTTACTCTCGCTCCGATTTCAATCAGTAGTGCCGCAACTCCGGTTGGTTTCTCAGACCTCATCATTGGGTCTTTGACCAGCGCTGATTCCATTGTCCCTATCTCCATAGCCTCGCCCTCGGTCCTGCGAATTTAATTCACACCTCCAGTGCGTTCACTGCCACTCCGTTTTGTGTGCGGAGGCGGCATTGATTTATCCGTTCGACTTGGTCTGGAGGTGTCATTGTGAACTCCTTATCCAACCGATTTCCTGAAAAGGTGATCCGCATACTGATTTCTTCGATTTTTGGCCTTATTCCGCTCGTAATAACTGTCTCGGGCTCCGCTGTGGCAGACGAAGGCCAACTCTCTCTTTCTGTCCTCGTCGACGAGTTGGTTGCTCGCAGTCCGGAGATCAAGGCGGCGCGTCACCGCTGGGAATCCGCCAAGGCGGTCGTGCCCCAAGTGCAGACCTTGCCGGATCCCCGCCTCCAGTTGGGCTATCAACGCATGCCGATGGTCCCACCTGTGGTGGAAGGGGTCATATATGGAGTCGGGCAAGACATCCCCTTTCCGGGCAAGCTCAAGCTGAGAGGAGAGGTCGCTCAGCAGGAGGCGGAGCGACTGGAACAAGAGTATCTTGCCGCCCGTTTGAGGCTCGTTGCCGCGTTGAAGCAGGTTTATTTTGATCTCCACTTCGTCCACAAGAGCATCGCCATCGTGGAGAGGAACAAGGCGCTGCTGACGCAATTTGAGAAGACAGCCAAAGCTCGATACAGTGTGGGGCAAGCCGCCCAACAGGACGTGTTCCGGGCCCAAGTCGAAATTTCACGTGTCCTGGATCGGCTGGCCGTCCTTGACCAGCAGAAGGAGAGCCTACATGCAGCGATCAATCGTCTCTTGAATCGTCCACCGGACGGCCCGTTGGGCACGCCGGAAGAAGTACACAGCACCCTTCTGACGCTCCCGCTCCAAGAACTCAACAGGCGGGCGAACGAATTCTCCCCCGCGTTGCTTGCGACGGCGAAAAGCATCGATCGCTCGGAACGGTCCGTCTCGCTCGCCAAGCGGCAGTACTACCCTGATTTCGATGTGACGGCCCTGGGGATCCGCAACGACAAGATCAATGACAACGGGTATCAGATCATGGTGGGCATCAAGATTCCGCTGTTCTATGAAACGAAACAGAAGCAAGGCGTGCACGAGGCTGTGGCAAATCTCGAAGGCGCCCGGGAAGACTTTGCCGCCGCCAGGCAGGATCTTTTGTTCCAGGTCAAGGACGGCTTCGTCCAGGCGCAGCGGGCCGAGCGGCTGATCACCATCCTTCGCGATGCCATCATCCCGCAAGCCACCCTCGCGTTGCAGGCGGCTCAAGCCAGCTATGCCGTGGGCAAAGTGGACTTTCTGACACTGCTCAACAGTCTTTTGACACTGCAGGATAGTCAACTCGAACTGCACAGCGAGATGGTCAATCACGAAAAAGCGCTGGCCAGGCTTGAGTCCGCTACCGGCGGACTGTTGGATGGGTCGGAAAGGAAGCCAAGATCATGACTCGCCGCAGTCAAATCAGAAGGGGCTCACTCCTTATCGTCACGGTAGTCGGTTTAGCGTGGCTGCTCCCGGCCGAGTCCAGACCAGACGGAATGGCTGGAATGCAGATGCCGGGAATGAAGCTGGAAGAGAAGAAGCCCGTTCCGGCTGAAAAGCCAGCATTTGGTCGCGAGCCGCAAGGCGTTCCCGGCATCGTGGACATTCCGCCAGAGCGGCTGCAAACGATTGGAGTGAAGTACCGGGAAGTAACTCGTCTTCCTTTAGAGAAAACTATTCGCACCGTGGGTCGCGTGGCCGTGGATGAGCGAAGACTCGCCAAGGTCACCATCAAATTTCACGGGTGGATCGAAGAGCTGTTTGTCAGTGCGTTAGGTGATCATGTCAAGAAAGGCCATGAACTCTTCACCATCTATAGTCCGGATTTGGTGGCGACCCAGGAAGAGTATTTACTTGCGCTCCAGGGACGAACGCAAATGGGTGCGAGCGAATTTCCAGAGGTTGCTCAAAGTTCTCAGGACTTACTGGAGGCGACACGGCATCGCCTCCATCTATGGGATATCAGCGAGGGACACATTCGAGAGTTGGAACGCACGAAGCAGGTGTTAAAGACCTTGCCCATTCATTCGCCGATCACTGGCACAGTGATTCGCAAAGAAGTGGTGCAGGGCGCCCATGTCGAACCAGGCCAGGAACTCTATACCATCGCCGATTTATCCCGCGTGTGGATCTTAGCGGATGTCTATGAATATGAACTGTCCTTCGTGAAGGTCGGCCAAAAGGCGACCATCTCCCTTTCGTATGATCCAGGCACGACGTTCACCGTTCGCGTGGGATTCGTATATCCCACCTTGGACCCGAAGACCCGAACAGCGAAGGTGCGGTTCGAATTAAGCAATCCCAATGAAAAGCTCAAGCCAGAAATGTATGCCAACGTCGAGTTACAGGTCCATTTAGGAACCAAGCTTGCCATCCCGCAAGAGGCCATCATCGAATCGGGCCAAAAGCAAATCGTATTTCTCCACCTAGGTGGCGGGAAGCTCCAGCCTCGGCAGATCAAAACCGGCGTCAAAACCGATGAATGGTCTGAAGTGCTGAGCGGTCTGAAAGAAGGGGAGCATATTGTGACCTCCGCCAATTTCTTAATCGACAGTGAGAGCCGTCTTAAGTCGGTTGTGGAGAGCATGCAGGGCATGCCGGGCATGAAGATGAAAGAGTAATCGGCCATGGTTGAACGGATTATTGAATACAGTGCAAGACACCGCTTCATCGTCTTCCTCTTGGTCTTCTCGTTGTCTGCCGTGGGACTCTGGACCATGTGGCAGACGCCAATCGATGCCCTGCCCGATATCTCCGATACACAAGTCATCGTCTATACGACCTGGCAGGGCCGTTCGCCAGATCTGGTCGAAGACCAAATTACCTATCCCATCGTCACGGCACTCTTATCCGCGCCCAATGTCACCGTTGTTCGTGGCTTCTCGGACTTTGGCTATTCCTATGTCTACATTCTCTTCAAAGACGGCACGGACATCTATTGGGCCCGGTCGCGCATCCTCGAACGATTGAGCCAACTCTCTGGACGCATGCCGGAAGGGGTCACCCCGCAGCTCGGTCCAGACGCAACGGGCGTGGGCTGGGTCTTTCAGTATGCCCTGGTCGATGAGACCGGACAGCATGATCTTGCTGCCCTGCGGAGCTTCCAAGATTGGTATCTGCAGTATTGGCTGCGAGCCGTGGAAGGCGTCGCGGAAGTGGCCAGCATCGGCGGCTTCGTCCGCCAGTACCAAATCAACTTAGACCCCACGAAGGTTTCGGCTTATCGCCTGTCCCTCCCTTCCATCATCGAAACGATCCGCGAAAGCAATAACGATGTCGGTGGGCGCGTCGTAGAGTTTTCCGGGATCGAATATGTCGTCCGTGGACGCGGCTACATTAAGAAGACCGACGACATCGAAAAGATCGCCGTCGGTGTCAATGAGAACGGCACGCCGATTCTGTTGCGCGACGTAGCCACGGTCCGGCTCGGGCCGGACATGCGACGAGGGCTGGCGGAGCTCAACGGTCAAGGCGAGGTCGCTGGCGGCATTGTGATTATGCGGTTTGGCGAGAATGCGCTCACTGTGATCGAACGAGTCAAGGCGAAGCTGAAAGAGATTGAGCCATCCATGCCGAAAGGCGTGAAGGTTGTCTCGGTCTATGACCGGAGCGACTTGATTCGAGAATCGATCGCCACGGCAAGCGAAAGTCTCCTTGAGGAACTGATCGTCACAGGTGTGCTCATCATCGCCTTTTTGCTCCACGTCCGCTCCGCTATCGTGCCGATCCTCACCTTGCCCATCGCCGTGCTGATCGCGTTCATTCCTATGTACCTGATGAATATCGGCATCAACATCATGTCGCTCGGCGGCATCATCGTGGCGATCGGTGACATGGTGGATGCCGCCATCGTGATGGTGGATAACGCCCACAAGCGCCTTGAGGAATGGGAACGGGATGGCAAAGTCGGCGAGCGACTTCAAGTGCTCATCGATTCGGCCAAGGAGGTGGGGCCGGCAATTTTCGCGTCGGTCCTCGTGATTGCGATCTCCTTCATTCCGGTCTTTGTGCTGGAAGCGCAGGAAGGGCGGATGTTCAAACCGCTCGCGTGGACCAATAATCTCGCCATTGCCATGTGCGCGGTCTTGGCCATCACATTGGTCCCGGCCTGTCTTCCAACGTTCATTCGCGGCAAGATTTTTCCAGAGCAACGCCACCCGGTCAGCAGAAGTCTCCAGCGACTTTACGCGCCTCTCTTGCGATGGACGCTACTCCATCGAGGAACTGTGGTGGCCCTCGCCATCGGACTCCTGCTCAGCATCGTCCCGGTCTATCAGCGTATGGGCTCCGAGTTCATGCCGCCGCTCTACGAAGGGACGATTCTCTACATGCCGACGACCCTGCCAGGACTTTCCGTCACGGAAGCGGGCCGTCTGCTCCAGATCATGGACCAGAAACTCAGTTCTTTTCCTGAAGTGGACCATGTGTTCGGCAAAGCGGGACGAGCGGAAACCTCCACCGATCCTGCACCCTTCAGCATGATCGAGGTCATCGTCGAACTGAAACCGAAAGATCGGTGGCGACCCGGTATCAGCTATGAGGGATTGATCGATGAGATGGATCGTGCGCTCAAGATTCCTGGTGTGACGAACGCCTGGACCATGCCGATTAAGGCAAGGATCGATATGCTCACGACCGGCGTCCGCACCCCCGTGGGGATCAAGATCTTCGGGCCAGACCTAAAGCAGATCGAAGAGATCGGGAAACATTTGGAGTTGGTCTTGAAGGATGTGGCTGGCACCAGAAGCGTTTATGCGGAGCGAGTATCCGGCGGGTATTTCCTCGATTTTGATATCAATCGCGAGGAGATCGCACGTTATGGGCTGAAGCTGATGGATGTCGGAAAAATCATCGAAACGGCCATCGGTGGGGAGAACATCGCGACGACGATTGAGGGCCGCGAGCGGTATCCAATCAACGTCCGTTATCTCCGTGAGTTGCGGGATGATCCTGAAAAGCTGAAGCGCGTGCTCGTGGATACGCCGACCGGCGCACAAGTGCCGCTCGCGCAACTCGCGACACTACGTTTCGTTAATGGGCCGCCGATGATCCGTGACGAAAACGGCATGCTTGCCGGCTACGTGTTCCTCGATATGACGGGCCGTGATATCGGCAGCTATGTGGAGGATCTCAAGAAGGCCGTGGCGGAAAAGGTTCAGCTACCGGCTGGGTATACCCTCGTCTGGTCCGGCCAGTACGAATTCATGCAGCGGGTGAAGGAACGGCTGAAGTTCGTGGTCCCGCTGACGCTCGTGATCATTTTCGTCACCTTTTACTTTTCATTCGGGTCGGTGGCCAAGACCTGCATGGTGATGGTAGGGGTGCCGCTCTCATTAGTCGGGGCCCTCTGGTACCTGTCGATTCTCGGCTACAACATGAGCATCGCGGTATGGGTGGGACTCATCACGGTCGTGGGGACCGCGGCGGAGACCAGCGCGGTGATGTTGGCGTATCTGGACGAAGCCTGCGCGCGACGTAAAGCCGCGGGCGGGCTCACGACGCTGCAAGATCTGATCGACACTGTCCAGCTTGGCGCAGTCGAACGCATCAGGCCCATGGCGATGATCGGCTTGGTCGATGTCATCGGGTTGATCCCGATCATGTGGGCTACGGGAACCGGGGCGGATGTGATGAAGCGCATCGCCGCGCCACAGGTCGGCGGGGTGTTCTCGGCCATGATCCTGACACTGTTTGTCATTCCGCCAGTCTATGTGATGTGGCGGTGGTGGAAAGAGCGACCTGAAGCGCGCGACTGAGCGTAGGCGGGCATAGGAGGACAATCATCACACGAAAGGAGCCAATCTCATGATGGGCATGTGTTGGATTAATTGGCTGGGTTTGGCAATGCTGATGTTCTTTCTCGTTATTCATGAGCCGATATGGCTGCTCCTCGGGTTTGGTACCACGGCGGATGGCAGCATGACATTTGACAGCACGAAGATCCTGTGGGTTATTCCGGTCGTCGCCTACATCATTGTTGCGGCTGTGTTGATAATACGGGGAGGTCTACAACGCGACGAAGCTTGATCGTCTTTCACGTGTCCTCTCAACAGAGGCAGTGAAATGGGTCACTGCCTCATATGGAAGGAGGGATTACGATGCGACAGGTCTCTGAGCCTGGGATTGACAAGGGCAATCAGGAGGTGTTTCCAGGGCATGCCGTCTATGGCGTTACGAACAACGTTCACTGGGTAAGGAGGAACTGACCGTGGATGAGACGCGTCACCAGTACATTCCTGCGCTGAGGTTTGGTTGGCTGACTCGCCTATACGATCCCGTCATCCGTTGGACCATGCGGGAGGACCTGTTCAAGCCTCGTTTGGTCGAACAGGTGGGGATGCAACCGGGTCACCGGGTGCTGGATCTCGGCTGTGGGACCGCCACGCTCACGATTCTGCTCAAGCGGCGTCAGCCTCAATCTATGGTTATAGGACTCGACGGCGACGCAGTGGTGTTGGCACGTGCTCGGGAGAAAGTCGCCGAGGCGGGCGTTGATATATCCTTCGACGAGGGGATGGCCTATCGGCTGCCGTATCCAGATCGTTCCTTTGACCGTGTCGTCGCCAGTCTGCTCTTGCACCATCTGACCTCGGACAACAAACGTCGCGCGCTGTGTGAAACCTTTCGCGTGCTGAAACCTGGTGGAGAGCTTCACATCGCCGACTTCGGCCGGCCCCATACCTTCCTGATGGCCTGTGTCTCGCTCATCGTGCGTTGGTTGGAAGAAACATATGAGCATGTGAAAGGGCTCATGCCGGGGCTGATTCGTGACGCCGGATTTACTCATACAGAGGAAACGGGCTGCTACACGACAGCGTTCGGGACGCTCGTCCTCATTCGTGCGGTCAAACCAGAGGGAGGAGCGGGTGGTAGTGAGGGGAGAAACGGGACATCGTGAATTTGAGCGTTGCATGCTCAATCGAAGGCGATGGTTCCGCGGAGTCAGAGTGATGTTGAGCCACTTGCTCCATCGGCGGCTCATCGTTCTCTTCGGTCTTGCCGTGGCGGTCAACTATCCTTGGGAACGGGTCCAATCCCTTTTGTACGTCCTGCCTGGTGGGGTAGAGGTTGAGTGGTGGATCTGTGTGGCGGCGAGTGTCGTGGATGGCCTGGTGGTTCTCCTGATCTTCCAGATCAGCCGGCTGATGATTGGACAGCGTGACTGGTATCTCCGGCCGGGAGCGCGAGGGTATGCCGTACTGCTGCTGTCGGGAGCGGTCATCAGCGTCACGGTCGAGTGGATCGCGATCTATGGCGCACATTAGGTGGGCCTACAGCCCGCGCATGCCTGTCGTGCCGGGGTTGAACATCGGGTTGGCTCCGCTGGCGCAGATGCTGGTGCTGCCGCCGCTGATTTTTACTCTGCTGGCGTGGTGGCATCGCAAGATGGGGAATACCGCATAAAAGATCTGCGCTGTGGCATGAACGTCCTACAAGAGCAGGTCTTTTATTACCCTTCTTCCACCGAGAGGCTGGTTTGGATCGGGTCGAAGAGACAGTCATGTTTCATGACGCTGTGCGGCACGGTGTCGTTGTTGAGGGGACAGAAATCTGATTAAGGCATATCACCTGTCCAGCCAGACCCGGATGGACATTCGGGTCTGCTTTCACTACTGTGAAGCCTCAATGATCAGGAGATACGGCAAAAAGGAATGAGCATGATCCTCCCGTGGTTTTTCTTCGTCGTCTCCGCCGGCGCGATTGTCTTCGCAGGGACGAAACTCTCACGCTATGGGGATCAAATTGCTGAACTGACCGGCTTGGGGCGATTGTGGATCGGCGTCGTGTTGATGGCAGCTGCCACGTCCCTTCCGGAAGTCTTTACCACGATGAGCGCCGGATGGATCGATGCTCCGGACCTGGCGGCCGGCAACCTCTTCGGGGCCGGGATGAGTAACATGCTGACGCTTGGGCTTATCGATCTCCTGTACCGTCAGAAGCGGGTGTGGCAGCAGGCGGCCTTGGGGCATACGTTGACGGCGACCCTTGCCATGGTGTTGACGGCTCTCGCGGCGTTTTTCGTGCTGTTACGGGTCGAGGTTGTCCATTTCGGCGTAGGCTTTGAGTGTGTGATACTCCTGATCCTCTATGTGTTAGGGATGAGGCTGGTGTTTCGGCAAGAGGACATGGCGCGACGTCAACTCGAACACAAAGCCGTTGTGGAGGGTCTGGCTGAGGAGCCAGGTTCCGACGGGAGTCGACGTGATGCGCTTCGTTATGCCGTCAGAGGGTTCTCCATAGGCGCCCTCGTCTTGCTGGTCGCGGCGCCGGTGTTGGCCTGGTCGGCTGAGCGGATCGCAGAAGAAAGCGGCATGACCGCCACTTTTATCGGAACGTCACTGGTTGCCATCACCACTTCGTTGCCTGAGCTGGTCGTCTCGATTTCCGCCGTTCGATTGGGCGCGTTCGATCTGGCGGTCGGCAATCTGTTCGGCAGTAATGCCTTCAACATGGCGGCGTTCTTCTTTGCGGATCTTGCCTATCGAGGGGGAGGGTTATTGAGCACCGTGAGTTCAACGCATGCGCTCACGGCTTTGTGGGCGATCATTATGATGAACATCGGGTTGATGGGGATCATTTACCGGGCGGAACGACGGTTCAGGCTGATTGAGCCGGATAGCCTGTTGATGATCGTCGTCTACGTCCTGGGGCTCTGGCTTCTCTTCAACGGATAACCAGCAACCAACCACTCCTCCAAGTACTCCCACCTTCTTTGTGTTGCATTTGACCACCATGGCCCTTTGCTGTCGTGGCATAACGCCACAGTGAACAGCACAAGGACGTCAGATAGTCGAATGCTATGCATGGCATGCACCCTGCTGTGAATGGTCCTAACGAAAGGGATGTTATGGGGATTGAGAAGAGGCTACCGGTACCCGGTGGGACAAAGAGCGCAATGGCATGGTATGCCAAACCGACAGAAGCTCTGGCTGGTGAACTTCAGATAGACCTCAGCGTTGGTCTGAATGCCGATGAAGCGACACGCCGGCAAGCGCAAGAAGGTCCCAACGAACTGCCTGACGCTCCTCCTCCCTCGCTGCTGAAACTCTTTCTCTCGCAGTTCTCAAGCCTCATCGTGTGGGTGCTGATCGGGGCGGCCATTGTGTCGGGGTTGCTGGAAGACTGGATCGATGCGGGAGCGATTCTGGCCATCGTGTTTCTCAATGGTGTACTGGGGTTTGTGCAGGAATTCCGAGCCGAGCGATCGTTGGCGGCACTGCGCAAGATGTCAGTCGCGATGGCCCGCGTCATTCGTGGCGGTGCGTTGCAGTCCATTCCGGCACGGGAACTGGTCACAGGAGATGTGATTGCCCTCGAAGCGGGTGACCGCATTCCTGCGGATGTACGCCTGTTCTATACGACGAATTTCCAATCTCAAGAAGCCTCGCTCACTGGCGAATCGACACCTGTGCACAAGCAGGCAGAGCGACTCGATACCGCCGAGGTGCCGCTCGCCGATCAACGCAACATGGTCTTCATGGGTACCGTCGCGGTCTCGGGTAAAGCCCGCGGGCTGGTGGTGGCGACTGGTCTCAATACGGAACTGGGCCGGATTGCTGCCATGATCCAAAAGGCTGCTGAGGCGGAGCGTGCTGAAACCCCGTTGCAGCGGAGGCTGGAACAATTCGGCCAGACACTTCTGTGGCTGGCGCTCGGCGTCGTCACGGTGGTGTTCACTCTCGGATATCTCCGTGGGGAGCCGTTGGTCGAGATGTTTCTTACTTCGGTGAGCCTCGCCGTCGCAGCCGTACCAGAAGGCCTTCCTGCTGTCGTCACGATTACGCTGGCCTTGGGCGTAACCAGGATGGCCAAACGACATGCGCTGATTCGCAAACTCCCCGCAGTCGAAACACTGGGTTCCGCCACCGTGATTTGTACCGACAAGACCGGCACCTTGACGAAGAACGAGATGACCGTGACGCACGTGATCATGGACAATGTTCACTTCGAAGTGACCGGCGAGGGGTATGAACCATCTGGAGAGATCCGCCCCTCGCCCATCAGTCATTCACCCTCACCCCTTCCAGCAGGCATTCATCATCTGCTCACTACGTCGGTTCTCTGCAATGGGGCGGCCTTGCGACAGGAGAACGGAGTCTGGCAAATCATCGGCGATCCGACGGAAGGCGCATTGCTCGTGGCAGCGGCGAAGGTTGGCCTGACGAAAGATGAGCTGGAGCGCCGGGCACCGTTCGTACGCGAAGTGCCGTTCGATGCTGAGCGGAAGATGATGACGATCGTCCGCCGAACAGAGCAAGGCCCGGTGGCATACTGCAAAGGAGCGCCTGATGTCCTGCTGAACCGTTGCACTGGACGCGTCACGCTGGAGGGTCGGACTGAGGCCCTGGACGAAGCGCATCGGCAGCTGATCAGCGAAGCCAACGCCTCGTTGGCTCAACAAGCCCTCCGCGTACTAGGTGTTGCGTATAAGCCCATTGGGCAACCGGCAAGTTCAGATGAAGAAGTTGAGCGCGATCTGGTCTTTCTCGGCCTCCTCGCGATGAAGGATCCCTTGCGGCCCGAAGCGGCAGAGGCGGTGCGCCTCTGTCGGGATGCGGGCATCCGTACTGCCATGATCACTGGTGATCACAAGGAGACCGCGATCGCGATTGCGCGTGAATTAGGCCTGCATCGCGATGAGGGGGTGGCGTTGTCCGGGGCAGAGCTGGATGGCTTAACCGACGAGCAATTGACGCAACGGGTCGAGTGCGTGAGTGTATACGCCCGTGTGTCGGCCGAGCACAAGCTCCGGATCGTCGAGGCCTGGAAGCGGAACGGGGCCGTTGTTGCCATGACGGGCGACGGAGTGAACGACGCGCCCGCCATCAAGGCTGCCGATATCGGAGTGGCCATGGGCATCGCCGGCACGGATGTTACGAAGGAAGCGGCCGATATGGTCGTTACCGACGATAACTTTGCTTCGATCGCCGCAGCGGTGGAAGAAGGCCGAGGGGTATTCGACAACATCCGGAAAACGGTACATTTTCTCCTGTCGTGCAACGTCAGCGAAGTGCTTGTCATGCTGTTCGCGACGCTCTTTGGCCTGCCGCTTCCGCTCCTGCCGATTCACATTCTGTGGATGAATCTCGTGACGGACGGATTTCCTGCTCTTGCGTTGGCGGTCGATCCGAAGGCGCCGGATTTGATGCGGCAGCCGCCGCGACAGGCCCAGGCCCGCTTATTGGACGGTGGGCGGTTGTGGGCCATCGCCGGCGAGGGGTTGATGTTGTCGGTCATCGCCCTAGGCGCGTTCTGGTGTAGCCTATTTGTGTGGCAACAGCCGATTGAGCAGGCACGGACCGTGGCCTTTACCGTGATGGTCGCCGCGCAGCTGGTGCATGTCTTCAATTGCCGGAGCGATCGCTGGTCGCTGTTCCAGATGGGCGTGACGACCAACCATGCCCTCATCTGGGCTGTGGTGGTATCTGTTGCCTTACAAGTCGGTATTCTGACGATCCCGTTCATGGAGCCTATCTTCAAGGTCGCGCCGCTCCCGATTGAAGATTGGGAACTGATGGCCGCCATGGCGCTTCTGCCGTTGGCTGTCGTCGAAGCGGTCAAGTGGTTTCAACGACGAGCAAGCGCCAGGCTATAGAAGGCACGAACCGATCACTGAATTCCCCAGTGTGGGCCTTCCACGGTAGATACAACCCCTCTTTTGTGGGTGATCCACTGGACCAGTATCAACCGGCAGGGCACTAGCAATTACTCACCCCATTCTGGTTAATTATTATATGGAGTGTGGAATAGCTATGTCTCCGACGGTCGGGCCCTGTCCGACCTGCTCCCAGAGACTATCGGTATTCAGAAATGGTTCTTCAAAAGCTTTCTGGTGTTCCTGCAACACATTCCCTTGCATACGTAGATGAAGAAAGTGTCACGACAACTGATCTGGATGATGCGGCCTCAGAGTTGGGTTCCCATAACATTGGAGATAGGGCCTGTGATGGCCAGGTTTTTTCGTCGGTGATGACATTCGGACGAAGGGTAAGGGGCACGATCACGCTGTCGGGTAAGAAGCCTGCTCCTCGTGAGCAGCGAGAGGGGTTAAAGAACGTTGAATGGTTGGATTACCGTTCAGCTAGTCCAGTTCCACCTGGGAAAACCGTAAACGGAAATTTTGTACCAGGAGTGCGAGGATCGGAGCAATGGACAAAACGAGGGAGCGAGTGCGGGTATTTGTCCAATGCTCTCCGGTGTCGATGGAGGCACAATGGCTGTGACGAGAATGCACAATACGCTCAGTAAGAGCCACGTGATGGCTGATCGTATGGCAACGGTGAACCGCCTGGAAGAGGTGGTCTCGACATCGGATGAGTTTGATCAAGTCGTCTCCCAAGCCTTGCCGGTTCTGTTGGATCGGGCCACGGGTTATACGAAGCGGTTCTTACGGGAGACCGGCCAATGGAGCGACGACATCGAACATGAAAAATTTGCGTTGCGTTGGGGTTCTGAATATCTTGAACGGTTTCTAGTCTGTGGACGTAGTGAAGTCCCATGTCGGCCCTTGTTCCTGTTCGACTCCTTGGTGGCCAAACAGCACAGTAAGCCGGAACCATTTTGTTATCACCCCGACTTACTGCGGCCGCTCGGTCGATATCTCGATGGGCTCGTCGCGAGGGCGGTCGTTAGTCGTGACGCGCTGATCGCGCTCTATCATCATTCCTATGGATGGGGCGCAGGGGACGTGATTGCGGTGACCGGACTCAATGGGTTGGAAAGCCAGCGTATCTACAAGAATTTTCGACGGTGGCGTGAGAGCGGCTGGCAGCGCACGATGGATGAGGTGGGCCTCACGAAGGCTGAGCTGGCCGAACTTGGGCAACAGCAGCAGCGACATCGACAACGATTCAACAGCGAGGCCGAGCGACTCATCCGAGTCGCTCAGTCGCATTACCGAAAAAGTGAGCCGGATCATTATCCTTGTCTCTCACGGTCTCAATGGGGAGACATGTTCACTCAGGGGTATGGCTGTGATTATCGAATTTGGCACCTGGCGCTTTGCCTCGATTGCATGCAAACGGCCTGGGGGCTGGGATCTAGCGGATCTTTGACCGGCGAAAAGCCGCGCCTGGAATTGCAGATGCGACCGTAGGGGAGCGCCTAGTGGGCGCGTAGATGCAGTTAGGAAGGTAAGGAGGTTCTTATGGGTCACGAAGAGGAATTGGATGCGTATCGATCCCAACTCCTTGAATCATTGAACAGCCGGCCCGCGATTCGTAGCTGGTCGGATCCTATACAGGTCTATATCAATGAGCGGCGTGTTGGGGAGCTTGAAGGCGCAGGGATCGGTGCAACACTGCAAGTCCAGTGCGTCGATCACATCGAGACGGTACAGCTTCGCGCCGAAGATGGAACGCTCTTAGGAGGGCTTACGGCCCCCGAGTGTGGATATCGAACGGACCGTGTCCAGATTTCCGCTGATACGGTCGAGCTCTCTGTACACAATATGGCACAAGGGGGAACGCTTAGTGCGCTGTTCACTCCTGCGCCAAGTTTTTGGAGCCGCGCCTGGAAGAGCATTGCCGATGTTACCGACAGAGTGGTCGCCCGCCGTCCGGAACCGGCACTGGCTTATGGAATGCGAATGGTCGCTTTCACGCAAGCGCTATTGGCAATTGCTGTCGTTGGGTTGGTCACTGACCGTATCACGACAGGAAGGACATCGGATCGCACGCCATCTCCGGTTGTTCAAACAGCAACTCTTTCGCCGGCACCGGTCGCTGACATGGCAAAATTTGAACAACAGCTGGATGAGCTGGCACGGATGCAAGCGAAGGTTGATGACGCGCTCGGGTCTCAACAGAAAGGCGTGGTGCAGCTGCAACAGGCCTTGGTCAAGCTGTCGTCGACGCAGGAGTCCTTCGAGTCCAATGTGCTGACTGTCAGGGAAGAGATCGAAAAGCGGCTGGAAATGGTCGGTCGCGAGACAGATCGCCAGACACGCCAGATGGCGAGCCGAGGGCGGGTCGAGCAGGAGCAGTTGGAAGCTGCTATCCAGAATCTTACAGCGGATAATCATCGGCTCTCCAAAGAAGTCGTCAGCTTGGAAGAATATAATCAGGGGCTGAAGACTAAGTTGCAGACGGCAGTCGCGAGTGCATCGAAAGGTGTCGATCCAAGCCCTGAGCGGCTCTTGAAAATGGCTGACAGCCTCCAGGCGACTCAGCAGCAGATGCCGTTTCTCTTCTGGGTGACCTTCAGCGATGGAACCAGCCAGGAAAGCATCGACAAATGGGTTTATGAAAAGCAGGGTCACAAGGGAGCCGTCAGCGAAGGCTGGCAGGAAGTACGGATCGTTCCACCGGCAGTCCCACCCGATCGATTCCTGGAGCAGATCAGAGGAGAGAAAATCGTCAAGGCAGCGCGGATCAGCCAGTAGGATGTTCCGCGAGAAACGCTTTTCTTGCGGCATCGTTCGGTGGGGATGGACCTGCCGAAATCGCCACGGGAGGGGACGTGTTCCCGGTGTCCCGTCCGTGAGGTGATATCGATGTTCGTTGCTGGTAAAACGCTTGGATCACGTCGAGTCAGCTGCGGGGTTTTCCTAGTGGGTGCAAACCATGAGGCTCACTATTCAGTCAAGCGTCCAGGACTGGACATATTCCGACTCGCTCCGAGAAGTTTTGTCCGTTGAGCCGGATGAGCGTGGTGAGTAGCATGTCGCTCATGAATGATGGACAAACCAGCAACACCAACGGCTCACGTGTCTGATCGAGACTCTGGTATGCAACCTTCAGCCGATCATTTGACGATTACAGTCCGAACTGGCCCTTATAAATTACGAAATCATAAACAAGCCGACGACTGATCACGCGCAGTCGCCTACGAGAGGAAGAAAGGAAGACTCATGAGAATCGCACAAGTGTCTCCATTGTGGGAAAGTGTTCCGCCCAAGCTGTATGGGGGTACGGAACGAATTGTTTCGTATATTACGGAAGAGTTGGTTGCCCAGGGACATGACGTCACGCTGTTTGCCAGCGGCGACTCAGAAACAACCGCGCGGCTTGAAGCCATCTGCCCTCAGGCCCTCCGGTTGAACACCGGCATCTTCAACCGAGACGCTCCGATGATGATGCTTCAGGAACGGGGCCTTGGCGCGGCGAAGGGCTTTGACATTATTCATTCACACCTGGATTTCATCGGATTCCCGTTGGCACGGAGGAACAGTATTCCAGTTGTGACGACCTTGCACGGTCGTCAGGATCTTCCCGAATTGGTACCCGTCTTTCGTGAGTTCCCAGAAATGCCTTTGGTGTCCATTTCAGATGCCCAGCGCAAACCGCTACCGTGGGCCAACTGGGCGGCGACTATCCACCATGGTCTTCCTCGAAATCTCTATACGTTTCATCCTCAGGCGCAAGGGTATCTGGCTTTTCTGGGGCGGATCTCCCCTGAAAAACGTCCGGACCACGCGATCGAAATCGCCAAACGCACTGGCCTTCCCTTGCGGATTGCGGCAAAGGTCGATCCGGCCGACCAGAACTACTTCGAAGCTGAGATTGAGCCGTTGCTCAACCATCCACTGATTGAGTTCATTGGAGAGATCTCCGATGCTGAGAAAGACGACTTTCTCGGCAATGCGATGGCGTTGGTGTGTCCTTACGATTGGCCGGAGCCTTTCGGGTTGGTGCTGATCGAGGCCTTGGCCTGTGGAACTCCGGTGTTAGCGTACCGACGCGGATCGATTCCTGAGATCATCAATCACGGCGTCACCGGCTTTATTTGCGAGACGGTCTCCGAAATGGTGGACGCAGTTGGGCAGGTCTCCTTTATTGATCGACAGCACTGTCGGGCGGCCTTTGACGAACGGTTTACGGCGGAGCGGATGGCACGCGACTATGTGGCGCTCTATGAACGTCTTCTCGAAGACGGGACCGCGCAAACCGCACACGCCTTCGCTGCCGAACCACACAAGATTCTTGGACGAGGCTGACATGTCTGACGTACGTACTCATTCACAAGGGACTGGTTCCACTCCGAGCCGTGCTCGAGGCTGGGAATTAGTTAAAACTAGAGACTTCGGTTTTTTGTTCGCTGGTCAGACGGTCTCTCAGATCGGCGACAGCCTCAATAAGGTCGCGTTGCTCTGGTTTGTGTATGACCTAACCGGCTCGGCGCTCAAGATGGCGGTGGTTGGGCTGCTCCAAACACTACCCCCTCTGCTGTTTGGGCCACTCATTGGTGTCTATCTGGATCGCGTTCGAAAGAAGCCGGTGATGATCGGGGTGGATCTTCTCCGAACCCTGATGGTGCTCCTGATCCCGGTGCTCTTTGCAATGGATGCCTTGTCGCTTGATCGGCTGTACATCCTTGTATTTGCCACAGCACTATTTTCCACGGTTTTCGGGCCGGCTTTGACCTCGGCGGTTCCTTTTATTGTGCCCAAAGAGCGGCTGATTGCCGCCAATGCCTTGCTGCAGACGACGACCAATGTAGGGCTCCTTGTGGGTCCTGCCGTCAGTGGCCTCGGGATCGCGCTCATCGGAGCGCAAAACGTGCTCTATATCGATGCAGCCACGTTTTTTATCTCCGCGCTTTGCTTGTTCCCTATTCGGGTGCATGAAAGGATCGACCGTCTTGGTGTTGCACGCAAAGGGTTGACTGAAGGCATCGCCAGCGATTTGATGGTGGGTTTCCGCTTCGTGTTCGTGGAACAGAAGACCGTCACGCTTCTTATGTTGACGGCTACCCTTTATAGTGTCGGCATCAGTGCCTTCATCTTTCTACTGCCGGTCTTTGCGAAAGAGGTGCTTGGCGTGGGGCCCATCCAGCTTGGATGGCTGTGGTCGGCGCTGGGCGTCGGGATGGTGCTCGCGTCTCTCGGTTTGACATCGATTGCGCAGGGCGACGTACCTTGGCGTCTGCGATTCATGTCCGGCGCCTTGGCGGTCGGCGGCATTGCTGTTGCCGCACTTGCTTTCTTCGATACTCCCGTCGCCGCCGGAGTCTTGATTGCGGTGATTGGGGGAAGC
>ERZ1292633.501-Hain-H41-02um-R1-501-length-45238-cov-6_pt1 | contig 45238 bp, 35 predicted proteins | sample MGYA00564406_ERZ1292633 | MGnify/ENA primary metagenome ERZ1292633 (study PRJEB36523, sample SAMEA6512639) | groundwater metagenome | collected 2019-01-08 | study: AquaDiva: Metagenomics assemblies of 32 groundwater samples | reverse complement strand
CGAGGGTTCGAATCCCTCCCTCACCGCCACTGTGACCGCCCCCACTCCCTCCACTCCCCGCGTCCGCTTCGCCCCTTCGCCGACCGGCTATCTCCATATCGGCGGCGTGCGCACGGCGCTCTTCAACTGGCTCTTCGCGCGTCGGCACGGCGGCACGTTCATCCTCCGCGTCGACGACACCGATGCCGGAAGAAACATCTCTGAGGCGCTCGCGCCGATCCTCGACGGCTTCCGCTGGCTCGGGATCGACTGGGACGAAGGAGCGGAGTTCGGTGGCCCGTACGCGCCCTACTTCCAGTCGCAGCGGCTGTCCCTCTACCAGGCCGCGGTCGAAAAACTGCTCGCCAACGGATCGGCGTACCGCGACTTCGCGACGCCGGAGGAGATCCGGGCTGAACGCGTGGAAGCCGAGGCGGCGAAGCGTCCCTACCTGGCGAGCCGGCGATGGGCCGCCTTCGACGAGGCCGATCGGGCGCGATTCGAAGCCGAAGGCCGGTCCTCGGCGGTCCGGCTCAAGATGCCGCGCGAAGGGCAGTGCCGGATCGACGACCAGGTGCGCGGCGAAGTCGTTTCAGAGTGGGCCTCGGAGGCCGACCACGTCATCCAGCGTGCCGACGGCACCTGCCTCTACCACCTGGCGAGCGTGGTCGACGATGTCGAGATGAAGATCACCCACGTCATCCGCGCCGAGGAGCATCTGCCCAACACGCCGCGCCAGATTTTCATCTTCAGAGGCTTGAGCGCGAAGCTCCCGGTCTTCGCCCATCTCCCGGTGGTCGCGGAGCCGGGAAGCCGCGTCAAACTTTCCAAGCGGAAGCTCGACAAATACCTGAAGAACCCGGAGTTCGCCGAGCTCTACGCGCACGGCAGACGGATCGCTGATCGGCTGAAGCTCGAGGTTCAGCCCGAGACGTTCAATCCGGTCATCACCGACTTCTACCGCATCGCCGGGTTTCTTCCAGAGGCGATTCTCAACTACCTGCTTCTCCTGGGCTGGTCGCTCGACGACAAGACCGAGATCCTCACCCGCGAGGAGCGCATCCAGAGCTTTTCGCTCGCCAGGGTGAACAAGTCTGCGGCCAGCTTCGATCCGAAGAAGCTCCTGTCTTTTCAGGAGCGCTACATGCAGGCCACGCCGCTCGACGAGCGCGGCGCTCTCTGCCTGCCGTTCCTCGAGAAAGCCGGCTGGATCGCTTCGCCGCCGTCTGCGAAGGAAGCAGATCTCGCGGCCAGGGTCGTCGAAGCGGCTGGGGAGCGCATCAAAGTGGCGGGCGATATCCTCGACTACGACGAGTTCTTCGTCGTCGCCGACGCGCTCGCCTACGACGAGAAGGCGTTCGACAAACGGATTCGCAGCGCCCCCGGCGCGGCGGCGCTGCTCGCGGAGTTCCGTGCCGAGCTCGCGGCAGCGCCCGAGTTCGACGCCGCGACGCTCGAGGGCCTGGCGGCCGGTTTCGTGGCGGCGCGCGGGCTCGGACTGGGAGCTATCGTGCACGTCGTGCGCGTCGCGGTTTCCGGCAAGACGGTCGGCTTTGGACTGTTCGATATTCTCTCGATCCTCGGCCGTGAGCGCGTGCTCCGCCGCATCGATGCGGCGCTCGCGCGCGTCGCGAACGCGAGCTGACCATGTCGAAGCATTTCATCGCCGAGATCGTCGAGGCCGACCTCGCTTCGGGGAAGCACAAGTCGATCCAGACCCGTTTCCCGCCGGAGCCGAACGGCTATCTCCACCTCGGGCACGCGAAGTCGATCTGTCTGAACTTCGGTCTCGCCGAGCAGTACGGCGGTCTGTGCAATCTGCGCTTCGACGACACCAATCCGACGACCGAGGAGGTCGAGTACGTCGAGTCGATCCAGAGCGACGTGCGCTGGCTGGGTTTCGATTGGGGTGACCGGCTCTTCTACGCCTCCGACTACTTCGAGCAGCTCTACGAGTGGGCGGAGAAGCTCGTCGTCGACGGCAAGGCCTACGTCGACGACCTTTCGGCCGAGGAGATTTCCGCCCATCGCGGCGTCTGGAACGCGCCCGGCAAGGAGAGCCCGTTCCGGAATCGCACCGCCGACGAGAATCTCGATCTTTTCCGCCGCATGCGCGCCGGCGAGTTTCCGGATGGCGCGCGCGTTTTGCGGGCCAGGATCGACATGGCGTCGGGCAACATCAATTTCCGCGACCCGGTGATGTACCGGATCCTGCACGCTCATCATCACCGCACCGGTGACAGCTGGTGCATCTATCCGATGTACGACTGGGCGCACGGGCAGTCCGACTCGCTGGAGCGGATCACGCACTCGATCTGCACCCTCGAGTTCGAGGATCACCGCCCGCTCTATGACTGGTACGTCGAGAACTTGCGGATCTACCCGCCGCGCCAGATCGAGTTCGCGCGGTTGAACGTGACGCACACGGTGCTATCGAAGCGCAAGCTTCTGCGGCTGGTCAACGAAGGCGTGGTCTCGGGATGGGACGATCCGCGCCTGCCGACGCTGGCGGGGATCCGGCGACGCGGCTATCCACCGGCCGCGCTGCGCGACTTCTGCGAACGGATCGGGGTGACCAAGCAGGAGTCGGTGGTCGAGCTCGCGCTCCTCGAGCACTGCGTGCGCGAAGAGCTCAATCGCACAGCGGCGAGGCGCATGGCGGTGCTCCACCCGCTCAGGATCACCCTCGTCGATTACCCGGCGGGGAGGGTCGAGGAGCTCGAGGCGGTCAACAACCCCGAGGACGCTGCCGCCGGCACGCGCAGAGTCCCCTTCAGCCGCGAGCTCTGGATCGAACGCGACGACTTCATGGAGGAGCCGGCGAAGAAGTTCTTCCGCCTGGCGCCCGGCCGCGAAGTGCGCCTGCGCTGGGGCTACATCGTGAAGTGCGAAGCGGTGGTGAAGAACGCGGCGGGCGAGGTCGTCGAGCTCCGCTGCACGCACGACGCGACCTCGAGGGGCGGCACGCCCGCCGACGGCCGCAAGATTCAGGGCACGATTCACTGGGTCTCGGCCGCGCATGCCGCCTCCGCCGAGGTGCGAATCTATGAACATCTCTTCACCCGGACCGATCCGGAAGACGTGCCCGAAGGAGTCGATTTCCTGACCCTCGTCAACCCGAAGTCGCGCGAGGTATTGCGCGGCGCCAAGCTCGAGCCGGCGCTCGCCGCCGTCGCTCCAGGCGAGCGCGTTCAGTTCGAGCGCGTCGGCTACTTCGTCGCCGACGAGCAGGATCACTCCTCCGAGCACCCGGTGTTCAACCGCATCGCGACGCTCCGCGACACCTGGGCCAAGGTCCAGAAGCAGGGCTCCTCCTAGGTCCACGCCGAGGATCCACGGGTCCCGCGATGCGCGCCGTCGATTTCGTGGTCTGCGGGGCGGGGATCGCCGGGATCGCCGCGGCGCACGAGATCGCGGTGCGGCGGAAGCTCGGGCGGGTGCTGATCGTCGATCCGCGGCCGCCGCTGACCCTCACCAGCGACAAGTCGACCGAGTGCTACCGTAACTTCTGGCCGGACGCGACGATGGTCGCGTTCATGAACCGCTCGATCGATCTGCTAGAGGAGTGGAGCGAGCTCTCGGGCGATCGGTTCGCGATGAACCGGAACGGCTACGCTTACTTCACCGCCGACCCGGCGACGGCGGCGAAGCTCGAGGCGCAGGCTCGCAAGGCTTCGAGCTCCGGCGCCGGCGTGCTGCGACTGCACCGCGGCGCGGCAGACGATCCGCCGTTCCCACAGGCGACCTACGACAAGCTCGATCGTAGCCTCGCCGGAGCCGATCTCGTCACGGACCCCAACCTCCTTCACCGAGCTTTTTCTTTTCTTTCGAAGGACCTCATCGCGATGCTTCATCCGCGCCGCTGCGGCTGGCTCTCCGCGCAGCAACTCGGCATGTGGCTGCTCGAGAAAAGCTTCGAACAAGGGGTCGAGCTCGTCGAAGGCGAGGTGGTCGGTTTCGAGGTCGCGGGCAGTCGAGTCCGGGCCGTCGAGGTTGCGCTCCCTACTGGAGCGCGGGAACGGGTGAGTTGTGGCGCCGTCGTGAATGCGGCCGGGCCCCTGGCGGGTGACGTTGCGCGGCTGGCCGGAGTCGACTTGCCGCTGACGAACGAACTTCATGGCAAGGTCTACCTCGACGACGCCCGCCGCATCGTGCCGCGCGAGCTGCCGCTCATGATCTTCTGCGATCCGGTGACGCTCGACTGGGGCGACGAGACGCGCGCCGAGCTCGCCTCCGATCCCGCGCTCGCCTACCTCACGCGGCCGCTCCCGGGTGGCGTGCACTTCCGCCCCGAGGGCGGCGTCGACGGGACGATGCTGTTGCTCCTCTTCACCTACCACCTCGAGCCTACGCCGGCTCGCTTTCCGCCGCGCTTCGATCCCTGGTATCCGGAAGTCGTATTGCGCGCGCTCGCGCGCTTCGTACCCGGCTTCGCGGTCTACCTCGAGAGTCGCGCCGAACGCCGCTTCGTCGATGGCGGCTACTACTGCAAGACCCCCGAGAATCGAATCCTCGCCGGGCCGACTCCCGTCGCGGGCTTTCATCTGCTCTGTGGCATGTCGGGCTACGGCATCATGGCCGCGGCTGCGGGAGCCGAGCTCCTGGGGGCCCACCTCGCCGGCAGCGACCTCCCGGGATACGGCGCGGAGCTCGCCCTCGCCCGTTACGACGACCCGGACTATCGCGCCCGACTGGCGCGCGGCGAGCTCGCTTCCGGCCAGCTCTGATTTGACCGCAAAGTGCGCCCAAGGCTAGGATTGGCCGGCGTTTGGGACGTCGTTCAATGGTAGGACATGCGGCTCTGGACCGCAGAATCGGGGTTCAAGTCCCTGCGTCCCAACCAACCTGCTCCCCCTCCAGCATGAGCCCCCGGCCGGAACTGCCTTGAGCGCCGGTGTCACCGCCCGGGTCGAGCGCGGCACCCGCATGGCGCAGGCGGGGATGCTGGTCAACACGCTCCTCGCGGTCGTCAAGCTCCTTGCCGGCATCGTCGGCCACTCCTACGCGCTCGTCGCCGACGCGGTCGAATCGGCGGCTGACGTCTTCTCGTCGCTGGTGGTCTGGCGCGGCCTGCGACTGGCCGCCCGCGAGGCGGACGAGCACTATCCGTTCGGCTACGGCAAGGCCGAGTCGCTCGCCGCGGCGGCGGTGGGGCTCATGCTGCTCGGCGCGGCGGCGGGGATCTCCGTCGTCTCGGTGCGCGAGATCCTGACCCCGCACCACCTGCCGGCGCCCTTTACGTTGGTCGTGCTGGTCCTGGTCATCGCGGTCAAGGAGACCCTCTTCCGCACGGTGCTCCGGGTCGGAGCCGAGGTCGAAAGCGCCGCGGTGCGCGCCGATGCCTGGCATCACCGGTCGGACGCGATCACCTCGGCGGCCGCCTTCGTCGGCATCGCGGTGGCGCTGTGGACGAAGATCCCGCAGGCCGACGACTGGGCGGCGCTCGTCGCCGCGGCGGTAATCGCCGTCAACGGGTTCCTCATTCTCCGACCGGCCCTCGCCGATCTCATGGACCGCGCGCCGACTGCGGCGCTTCTCGCCGAGATCGAGAGCGAGGCGCGGACCGTGCCCGGAGTGCTCGCCACCGAAAAACTGCGCGTGCGCCGCGCCGGTCTGTCGCTGCTGGTCGACCTCCATGTCCAGGCCGATCCAGGGCTCTCGCTGCAGGATGCGCATGTCCTCTCGGGCAGGGTGAAGAGCGCCATCCGCAGCGCCCACCCGACGGTCGAGGCGGTGCTCGTCCACATGGAGCCGTTCGAGGAACGCTGACTTTGGAGCACAGGGATCTCGGTACCCTTCCGGGAGTCGGACGCTCCGGGATCAGGCGAAAGCGAGCTGGAGGAGCGTCTTCTGCTCGAGGGCGTGGGCCTTGGCCGAGCCGGTGGCCGGGGAGGCCGAGGCGGAGCGTTTGACCGAGCGCACGCTGCGACCGCCGGCGATGCGGTCGAGAATCGGATCGACGAAGGAGAAGGCGCCCATGTTGGCCGGCTCCTCCTGGACCCAGAGCACCTCGCGAGCCGCGGTGTGGCGCTCGAGCTCGGCGGTGAGCTGGACTTCGGGAAACGGATAGAGCTGCTCGAGGCCGACGATGGCGACATCGGCGGCGGATTCGCCCCGTCTCTTCCGTTCGGCGCGGAGCTCGTGGAGGATCTTGCCCGAGGCGAACAGGATCCGGCGCGCGGCCGTGACCTCGCGATCCGGGAGGACGTTCTCGAAGCGCGGCTTGGCGAAGTCGGCGAGCGGCGAGGCTGCGTCCGGGTGGCGCAGCATCGACTTCGGGGTCATCACGATCAGCGGCTTCCGCCAGACGCGGAGCGCCTGCCGGCGGAGCAGATGAAAATACTGCGCCGCGTTCGACGGCTGACAGACCTGCATGTTGTCCTCGCCGCAGAGCTGCAGGTAACGCTCGAGTCGAGCCGAGGAGTGTTCCGGCCCCTGGCCTTCGAAGCCGTGCGGCAGGAGGAGCACCAAGCCTGATCGCAACTGCCACTTGTCCTCGCCGGCGGCGAGGAACTGGTCGATGATGATCTGCGCGCCGTTGGCGAAGTCGCCGAACTGCGCCTCCCAGAGGACGAGCGCTTCCGGATAGTCGCGCGAGAAGCCGTATTCGAACCCCAAGACCGCCGCTTCCGAGAGCATCGAGTCGTAGATCTCGAAGAAAGCGCCGCTGCCCGAGCGCGCGGCGAGCGCCGCGAGCGGCGCGTGCTTCCGCTCGTTCTCGATGTCGATCAGCACCGCGTGGCGGTGATTGAACGGGCCGCGCCGGGAGGCCTGCCCCGTGAGGCGCACCGGGACTCCAGCCTCGAGGAGCGAGGCGAAGGCCAGCGCCTCGGCGGTGCCGAAGTCGATCGCTTTCTCTCCCGCGGCCATTTTCCGGCGCTCGTCGAGGAGCTTTTCGACCTTCGGATGCCGGTGAAAGCCGTCCGGTGTCGAAGTCGTCTCGAGGCCGAGCCGGCCGAGCGCGGGCGCGTCGAGGCCGGTGTCGACCTCGAGCGATGGCTCGTAGAGGCCGCCCTTGTAGCTCGACCAGTAGGCCGGGAGCTCGCGCAGGACCGGCGCCTTCTCGAGCCGCGCGCAGTCGCGCCTGGCCGCGGCGAGCTCCCCTTTGTAGGCGTCGGCCGCGGCCTGCATCGCGGCCGGATCGGCGCCGATCCGCTGCGCGTAGCTTTTCCAGAGCGGCAGGAGCTGCTGGATTTTTCGGTAGAGCAGCGGCTGCGTGACGGTCGGGTCGTCGACTTCGCTGTGGCCATAGCGGCGGTAGCCGATGAGATCGATGACCACGTCGCTCGCGAAGGCATAGCGGTAGTCGACGGCGAGGCGTGCGGCGCGCACCACGGCTTCCGGCTCTTCGGCGTTGACGTGGAAAATCGGCACCGGGAGCCGGCGCGCGATGTCGGTGGCATAGCGCGTCGAGCTGTAGGCCGCGGGTTCGGTAGTGAAGCCGATCAGGTTGTTGACCACGATCTGCAACGCGCCACCGATCGAAAAGCCGTCGATGGCGGCGAAGTTGAGCGTTTCGGCGGCGATCCCCTGGCCGGCGAACGCCGAATCTCCGTGCAGCAGGAGCGGCAGGATCGTGCGCCCCTGGCGATCGCCGTTCCGGGTGAGCTTGGCGCGGATGCGCCCCATGGCGACCGACGAAACCGCTTCGAGGTGGCTCGGGTTCGAGTTCAGGTGCAGGCGCACTTTCCTGCCGGTGGGCGTCGTCCAGGTGCCGGGCGCGCCGAGGTGGTACTTGACGTCGCCGGAACCCAGGACGCTCCGCGGGTCCACGTCTTAGAAGGCCGCGAAGAGCTCGAGCGGAGTGCGACCGACGATCCTCGTCATCACGGTCAGCCGCCCGCGGTGGCTCATGGCGAGCATCGCCTGTTCGCCGCCGCGCTCCGCGGTTTCGTCGAGCGCCGCGGCGAGAAACGGAATGAGCGCCGCGACTCCTTCGATCGAGAAGCGCTTCGAACCGATGTAGCTCGCCTGGATCGTCTGCTCGAAGATCTCTGAGCGCATCAGCTGGTCGAGCACGCGCGCGCTGTCGACCGGCGCTTCGCGTGGCTGCTCCATGCGCTCGGCGATCCAGGCGCGCTGCGCGGGATCGGGCAGGTGCATGAACTCGACCGCGAGCGCTCCGCAATAAGCGCGACGCGCGGCCGCCGCTTCGTCACTTGAGTCGAGCTCGACGAGCTCGGGGTGCCGCGCCGGGGGGAGCCGGCCGAGCAGATCGAGGTCCGCCTCGAGATAGCCCCAGCGCCTGAAGGCGTCGAGGATCCGCGTGCCCCGCTCGGTCGTCGGCACCAGCGTCGCCATGGGGCGGGGATTCTATCTTGGCGATCGAAGGCTAAGATGGCGCCGTGCGACGAATCCTCCGACTCTTGACGCTCCCTCTTCTCCTGCTCTCGAGCGCGCTCGCGGCGAGCGAAGCGACCGTGCTGCCGCCGGTCCTCGAACCCGCCGGTACGGGCGGCTACGCGGCCCTCGACCGCGCCCTCGGCAAGCTCGCGACGCACCGGCGGCTGCTGGTGATCGGCGCCCATCCGGACGACGAAGACACCTCCGCGCTGGCCTATGTGTCCCGAGCGCTCGACGGCGAGGCGGCCTACCTGTCGCTGTCGCGCGGCGAAGGCGGCCAGAATCTCATCGGCCCTGATCTCGGCGAAGCATTGGGTGTCCTCCGCACGCGCGAGCTCCTCGCGGCGCGCGGCATCGACGGCGGGCGGCAGTACTTCACCCGCGCCTTCGACTTCGGCTACACCCGCTCGCGCGACGAAACGCTTCGCAGGTGGCCCGAGGCCGACCTTCTCGAGGACGCGGTGCGCGTCATCCGCCGCTTCAAGCCACAGGTCATCCTGTCGATTTTCGGCAACGACTCCTCGGGCGGCCACGGCCAGCATCAGGCGGCTGGTCATACCGCCTTCCTGGCCTTCGCGCGCTCCGCCGATGCCAAGCTCCTCGCCGGCGAGAGCGCGCCGTCATCGCAGCCATGGAAGGCGTCGTCGCTCTATCGCTCCGGCTGGTTCGAGCCCGAGTCGGCGAAGGTCACGGTCGAGCTCGGCGTGGTCGATCCGTGGAGCGGCTACTCGATTCTCCAGATCGCGCAGAAGTCGCGCGCCCAGCACAGCTCGCAGGACATGGGGCGTCTCCTCGACGTTGGCAAGCGCGAAAACCGCTATCGCTTCGTCGAAGGCGCCGGGAGCGCCGCGGGCACCGACCTCTTCGCCGGCGTCGACACCTCGCTCGCCGGGATCGCCGCGACTCTGGGCGAGAGTCCGGCTGGGATCGAGGTTCGCCGCCATCTGCTGGCGGCCAGCGAGGCCGCGAAAGCGGCGCGCTCGGCGGTCAGGCCGGAGCGCCTCGACGTCGCCATCGAGCCACTGCTCGTCGCCCTCGCCGAGCTCGACGCGGCGCGGGACGCCGCGCGAACGAGCGCTACGCCCGCTGCCGCCGCCGTCGCCGAGCTGATCACCGAGAAGGTCGCGATCGGGGAGCAGGCGCTGCTGCTCGCCTCCGGCATCGCGCTCGACGCGCAGGCGGACGACGAGACGCTCGTCGCGGGGAGCCACGTTCCGCTCACCTGGACGATCTGGAATTCGGGATCGCACCCGCTCGAGCTCGTGGCGCTCGGATTCTCCGGTTTCGTCGAGTGGGCGGCGGAAGGCGGCGGCTTCGAGCCGGCGCTCGAAGGCAGCGCGGTGCTCGCCGCGGGCGAGAGTCGCCGCTTCACGCGGAAGCTCTCGGTGCGGAGCGACGCCCCGGTCACCCGTCCCTACTTTCTCGAGCGGCCGCGACTCGGCGATCTCTATGACTGGAGCGCGGTCGCCGCGGAAGTGAAGGACGAGCCGTTCGCGCCGGCTCCGTTGCGCGCCACGTTCGAGCTCAGGATCGGCGGGACAGGCGGGCGGCTCGGGCGGATGGTGCGCCTCGAGCGCGAGGTGGTATACCGCTTCGCCGATCAGGCGAGGGGCGAGATCCGCCGGCCGCTCCGTATCGTGCCGCCGCTCGAAGTCCAGGTCTCGCCGGAGGTCGTCGTCTGGCCGGCCGGCGCCAAGGCGCCCGAGGTCGAAGTGCGCCTCGCCTCGCGCCACGGCGCGGCGCTCTCGGGAACGATCTCGTTCACCGGCGGCTGCACTGGCAGGAGCTCCAGCGCTCAGTCGGGGCAGTCGTTCGAGCTCGGCGCGCGCGACGCGACGACGCTGCACCTTGCTGTCCCGGCCTGCGCACCGTCGCCGAAGGGCGGCGCCGGCAACGGCCGCAGCCGGTTCAGCGTGGTGGCGGAAGCTGCCGGCATGAGAAGCGCCGCGAGCGCGCCCGTGCTCACCTACGCGCACGTGCCGCCGACGCCTCTGCGCGGCAACGATGCGTTCGATCTCGTGCGCGCCGAGATCGCGCTGCCGGCGGTGAGGCGCGTGGGTTACGTCCTCGGCGCCTCGGATCGCGTGCCGGGGTTGCTCTCGGCGATCGGCGTGCCGCTCGAGATCCTCGACGCCGACGAACTTTCGGCGATGGCGGCGAACGATTTCGGCCGCTTTGACGCGATCGTGATCGGCAGCCGCGCCTACGAGACCGACGCCGCCCTGCAGCGGGCGAACGCGCGGTTGCTCGATTACGCGCGCCAAGGCGGATTGCTGATCGTCCAGTATCAGCAGTACCCGTTCATCGACGGCGGCTATGCGCCGTATCCGATGCGGATCGAGCGGCCGCACGACCGGATCACCGACGAGAGCTCGCCGGTCGTGCTGCTCGCGCCTGAGCACGCCGTGTTCACTTCGCCGAACCGGCTCTCCGAGAAGGACTGGCAGGGCTGGGCGCAGGAGCGCGCTCTCTACATGCCGGCGACCTGGGACGCTCTCTACGAGCCGCTCATCGAGCTGCAAGACCCCAACGAGCCGGCGCGACGCGGCGGCCTGCTCGTCGCCCCGCTGGGCGAGGGCACTTACGTCTACACGGGCATCGCCTTCTTCCGCCAGCTTCCGGCCGGCGTTCCCGGCGCCTTTCGACTGTTCGCCAATCTTCTCGGACTCGGCAGCTCGGCCGCGGAGCGATCGAGCGCTCTCCTCGAGCGCGGACGCGATCTCGCCGAGCGCTTCCTCGTCGTCGACACCCACATCGACGTGCCGTACCGCCTGCACGACGAGATGGAGGACATCTCGGAGCGCACGGCGAAGGGAGATTTCGATTACCCGCGCGCGGTGGCTGGAGGGCTCGACGTCACGTTCATGTCGATCTACGTTCCAGCCTCCTTTCAGGAGACCGGCGGCGCGAAGGCGCTTGCCGACGAGCTCATCGACATGGTGGAGGCGATCGCCCGGAAGGCGCCCGAGAAGTGGTCGATGGCGGCGACGCCTGATCAGGCGCTGGCCAATCGTGCCGTCGGCAAGCTCTCCTTCGCGATGGGGATCGAGAACGGCGCGGCGATCGAAGACAATCTCACGAACCTCCAGCATTTCTTCGATCGCGGCGTGCGCTACGTCACCCTCACCCACGGCAAGAACAACCTGATCTGCGACTCGTCCTACGAGAAACCGGAAAACCGCCGCTGGCGCGGCCTGTCGCCGTTCGGCCGCGAAGTGGTGGCCGAGATGAACCGGCTGGGGATTCTGGTCGATCTCTCCCACGTTTCGGACGAGGCGTTCGACCAGGCGCTGGCGCTCTCCAAGGCGCCGACGATCGCCTCGCACTCCTCTTGCCGCCACTTCACGCCGGGTTTCGAGCGCAACGTCGATGACCAGCGAATCCGGGCGCTCGCCGCCAAGGGTGGCGTGCTGCAGATCAACTTCGGCTCCTCGTTTCTGACCCAGGCGGCGAACGAAAACGCGCTCGAGCGTTTCGCCGCTACGGCCGCGTTCGTGAAGCAGGAGGGAGTCGCTGAAGACTCTCCGGAAGCAAACGCGTTCGAGGAGAAATGGAAGAAGGAGAACCCGCTGCCACGCGCCACGCTCGACGACGTCGTGGCGCACTTCGACCACGTGGTGAAGCTCGTCGGCATCGACCATGTGGGTCTGGGCTCCGATTTCGACGGCGTCGGCGACAGCCTCCCCGAGGGGCTCAAGGACGTCTCGATGTACCCCAACCTCTTCGCCCGGCTCCTCGCTCGCGGCTACAGCGACTCCGACATCGAAAAGATCGCCGGCGGCAACCTGATGCGCGTCTGGCGCGAGGCCGAGCGCGTGGCGAAGGAGCTGCAGGGAGGCTCGTAGCAGATCGCTCGGGTTAGCGCTCTGGCCTCTTTCCGCGGCGCCGCGACGAGCCCCGCTGGCCACTTCGCTTTTGGCGGCTACAATAAACCCATGCAGATCCGTTCTTGGAAGGAACTGCAGGCTTCGGGGGAGGTGTGGCAATCGTTCCGGAAGGAAACGTTTAGGTCACTCGTACTGAGCCTCCTTTCCCTAATCGGATCGCCCCTGTTGGCGGGCAGCTCGAGTGACATCCCCTATCTGGTTCGTGACATCGCGAACGGCTTACCTCGCCCTGATTCAAGCTCCATCGTTCGGATCGACGGAGTCGTTCAGGGCCGTGCCCTCTTCTGGACTTACCCGCCGAACCAGACTCCGGGCGAGCCCTATGTTTATTGGTCGACGGATGGCACGCCTACCGGAACGCAGCCGATTTCCGACCTGTTGGGAGGGGATTCCGGCACTTCGAACGTCAGCTCGACGCTCTGCCACGACTCGAGTCGGAGCCTGATCTGGACGAAGGCGCGAGACGGAGACGGCGAGCTGCTGTGGAAGACGGACGGCACGGGCTCGGGGACGGTGCTCGTAGCGGAGCTCCCCGCCGGCACCTGGGGAAGCAGCTCGTACGATCAACTGCGTCTGCGAGAGTGTTCAGAAAGGACATTGAACGGAAAGGTCGTCTTCTTCACCTTGCGATGGAACTACCTCCAGGGGCCGACCTACGAGCTGTGGGAGACCGACGGGACGTTCGAGGGAAGCCGGCGTGTCGTCGCGATGGGGCAGGACTTCGAAAATGGACTTGGCGGAATTCTGGACTTCGTGAACCTGGGAAACTCGATACTGTTCTCGCTCCAGACCGCACCGGACGGATTCCGGCTTTGGCGCACGGACGGAACCCAAGCGGGAACAGAGCCATTCCTGTCCCAGTTGGAGGGAACACCGATCCTCTTGGCAAGGGGCTTCGTCCGCCTCGGTGACGTCGCTTTCTTCGTGGGATTCAATTCCGGCAGCGAGGTTCCGCTCGCGGTTACGGATGGAACGGAGCCTGGATCCAAAGTCTTCCCAGGGCTCTTTCCCGTCCCCGGAACCGAGGATCGTCAGCTGGACGCCGTGGCGCTGGCGGACCGCCTGCTGATTCCTGCATCGTTCAACGGATCCCTTCAACTGCACTCCGTCGTTCCCTCGGAAGATCAGTCCACGCCGCTCACTGCGATTGACGAGATCTACGGACTCGCTCCCTTGACTCGTGCGCTTGTCGGAGGACGAGCTCTGTTCGTGGCAACCCTTCCAAGTTCCGAGCCCCACTACACGCGGGACGTGTTGGTTTCTTCGGACGGATCGTCTGCTGGAACAAGCCAGCTTTCGTCCAGCTGCGGCGCCGCTGAGGTCTGCTACATCCAGCTCGCCGGAGTGCTCGGAGGCGAGGCGTACTTCTTCCGTTCAACGAACACCGGGACCGGCCTCTGGAAGACGGACGGAACCGAGGCCGGAAGCTCGATGGTGGTCTCCTCGATCTGTGCCGAAAGCTGCGGCCCGACGCCGCTTGGGACTTCGGGGGATCGCTTCTACTTCCTCGTGAACGACTGGCCAATCCCGTCGTCGTTGTGGGTTTCGAACGGTACCGCCTCGGGTACTCAAGAACTGGTCGGTCCCGGCGTTCTCGATCTCTCGCGCATCGAGTTCGATGGCCACGCGAATCTCGGCGGCAGCCGCCTGCTGTTCCCGGCGGGAGATGCAGGGGGGCTAGAACCCTGGATCACCGACGGAACCGTCGCGGGCACCGGCCGCCTGGCCGACTTGGGCTCGTGGATCGATGAAGCGAAGCCGCAGCGCCTGTCCGCCTCCGGGACGAAGGTGTTGTTCGGTGCTGAGGATTCCGCGCTCGGTGCGGAACCCTGGGCGAGCGCCGGCTCGTCGGAGAGCACGGTCCTCGTAGCCGATTTCGTTCCGGGAATCGGTAGCTCGGATCCGACGCCGTTCGCGTCGGCGGGCGACTTGTGGCCCGTTTCGGCGGGCGATCCGAGCTCGGGGAATCCGTATTCACTGATTGTCACCGACGGTACGCCGGGAAGCTTCGAGCCGACCACTACTCTGGCAAGCCCGTCTTCGCTTTCGGTGCCATTCGGCAGCTTCTCCTTGATCAGCACGGGCTCGACGCTTCTGCGCTTTGACGACGAACCTCCATTCGTGACGGAGCTGATGTCGATCGGCGGAGAATTCGATCTGTCCTTCTTTCTCGCGGCCGGAGAGTCGCGCGTGTACTTCCGGAATCATCAGTCCGATGGCCTGCACGATCTCTGGTCTACGGACGGATCGGTCGAAGGCACAGTTTCCTTCTGCGAGGCACCCGCTTACCAAAGTTACATCCCTAGCCAATGGATCGGAGAGTTAGGGAACGGGGTTGTATTCAAAGCCACGGCGGCCGCCACCGGTACAGAACCCTACTACTGTACGCAAGGCGCATCAGCCGTTCTGCTCCTGGACATCGCAGGAGGTTCGTCAGGCAGCGATCCTTCGGGGTTCATCGCGGTGGGCGGGTTCAGCCTGTTTGCGGCCACGGACTCCGACGGCGATCGCGAGCTCTGGCGAACGGACGGAACGCCGGGCGGAACCCACCGGCTGATGGACATCTCGTCGTCGGCAAGCTCCTCACCCGAGAGCTTTGTTGGCTTGGGAGAGGCGGTGCTCTTTTCCGCGGACGACGGCATCCATGGACGTGAACTTTGGATTTCCGACGGTACGGCGAAGAACACCCGCATGCTCGCCGATCTGGCTCCCGGACCGATGTCTTCGCGACCCCGCGACTTCGAGCTCGTCGGTGGCGCATTCGTGTTCTCGGCCGAATCGCTCGCTGCCGGGCGCGAGCTCTGGTCCACGTCCGGCACAACGGAGTCCACACGCATGGTCGCCGACATTCGACCCGGGCCGCTCTCATCTCGTCCGGAAGAGCTGACGAACGCTTCGGGCCGCGTCTTCTTCCGCGCCATGGACGAGCTAGGAAAGGAGCTCTGGGCCGTCTGCCCGTCGTGGGTGGCCGATGCGGAGGTTGTGAGCTCCAACTTCGTCGAAGGCGACGGCGGTGGCGCGCAGGTCGCCGTGACGCTCCTCAGAGAACCGGCGTGTGGCGACGCCGCCTTCGTGCTCGAGACCGTTGATGCGGGCGCGATCGCTGGCGTGGACTACGTAGCGGTCCAGGAGTCCGTGGCGCTCCACACGGTCGGCACGAGCGTACTAATCGCTGTCCCGATGCTCGACGATGACGAACCGGAGAGCGGTGAAGGCATCGGGATCGTGCTGCGGGACTCGCTGGGCCGAGTGCGCGCGACGGCCACGTTGTGGATCGTAGATGATGACGGCGGGCTCGACGCGGACGGCGACGGAGTGGCAGGAGTGGTCGAAGACGATGCACCGAACGCAGGCGATGGCAACGGTGACGGTGCGCCGGACTCGCTCCAACCGGGAGTGGCAAGTTGCGACCTGTCGACAGGCGGCCAGGTGACGCTTGAAATCACCTCAGGCTGCGCGCGGCTTGTTGCGGTGCAGTTCCACGAAGAGTCTTCTTACTCGGGTATTCCGGGGCTTGTCTTTCCGTTCGGTCTCACTTCGTACGTGATTCCGGATTGCCAAGCAGCGCGGTTGCGCTTGCTGCTCCACGGAATGTCAGAACAGGACTGCGGTGCGGGCCACTTGAAGAAGACGCTTGTGGCGGATCCGAACAGTGCCGGCGACACCGATTGGATTGACGCGGCTGGAGCTCAGATCGAGCATGTTTACATCGGTGGAGGAGCTGCCTGCGCGTCCACATTCGATGTCATTGACGGTGCTCTTGGCGATCTTTCCGCGACGGCTGGCCGCATCGAGGATCCGGTGGGATTGGGAATCGGAGACGTCTCCGAGATCCCGACGCTCGGGAGGAGCGGGGTGATTCTGCTTGTGGGGCTGATTGCCGCTTTGGGTCTCGCCGCGATTCGCGGGGCGCGGATCCGGACCTGACGTAGGGCTCCGGGGCCTGAAGGCGCCGGCCTGCAACGCAGCAAGAGGGGCATTTGCTACGATTCGCGGGATGATCGACGCAACAATGTACCGGGAGGCATTGGCCGGGATCGCGTCGTGGAGTCAGGCTGCGGAGGCGTTCGACCGCGCTGCCGCCGCGCGCCGGAGCGGCGAGGAAAACCTTGCGCGCTGCGTCGAGATCTCCAACTTCGCGCTTGCCCTTGCGCCACACAGGAATGCCGCTCAACTCGAGCGCCTGACCCGTGAACGCCTCAAGCTCGAGAAGGACCTGCGCGCCTTCGAGGCTTGGCGTGAACGCGTTTGACGTTGACCGCGCGCTGTTCAGCGCCGTCGAGTTTCTGGAGTACCGCCATCTTGCTTACGCGGTGATCGGTGGAATGGCGTTGGCACAATGGGGCGTCGTGCGGGCGACCCTGGATGTCGATTTCAAGATCGCGGTACCGGACACGGACTACGCCGCGGTTCGCGACCTCTTGGTCCGCCGGTTCCCCCTTCCAGGGCGGCCGGACCTTCCCACCAACCCGCTGATCGTGTCCGTCGACGCTGACGGCGTCATTGTCGACTTTCTGCTCGCCTTGCCGGGCTATGACAGCGGCGTCGTTGATCGAGCGATCCGAAAGTCCTACAAGGGACACGAGATCCGCTTCTGCTCCGCCGAAGACCTGATCATCCTCAAGGCCGTCGCAGCGCGACCGCGCGATTGGCTGGACATTGAGGGGCTCGTTGAGGCTCAGAGGAGCCGCTTGAATCTCGACTTCATCCGCGACTGGAGCGACCAGTTCGCCGAGGCGCTCGAACGCCCGGAGATCTCGGACCGGCTCCGGACCTACTTTCGCTGAACGCGATGCTGTGGCGTTGCTGGTTCCTGCTCTCGGTGATGCCGCTCGCCGGTTGTTCCGACGGCCGCACGCCGGTGATGGTCTATTCGCCGCACGGCCGTGACTTGCTGCGTCTTTTTGAAAACGAGTTCGAACGCGTTCATCCGGAACTGGACGTGCGCTGGCTCGACATGGGGTCGCAGGAGGTATACGACCGGGTGCGCTCGGAGCGCGCCAATCCGCAGTGCGACGTCTGGTTCGGCGGGCCCGACGCGATCTTCGCGCGCGCCGCCCGCGAAGGACTGCTCGCTCCTCATCGGCCGACCTGGGCGAGCGCCGTGCCGGAGAGCTCCCGCGCGGCAGGCGATCTCTACTTCGGCGTCTTCCGCACGCTGCCGATCCTGGTCTTCAACGAGCAGCTCGTCTCCGCTGCCGAGGCGCCGCGCGATTGGGAGGATCTTCTGAAACCGCGCTTCGCTGGCAAGATCCTGATCCGCGATCCGATCGCGTCGGGGGTCATGCGGACGATCTTCGGCATGATCGTGGCGCGGTCGGTGGCCGAGAGCGGTTCTAGCGACGCCGGATTCGACTGGCTCCTGCGCCTCGACGCGGCGACCAAGGAGTACGTGGCGAACCCGGCCCTGCTGCATCAGAAGATGGTGCGCGGCGAAGGTGAAGTGACGATGTGGGAGCTCACCGACATCCTGCTCGAGCGGCAGAAGGGGGTGCCCCTGGGCTATCGCTTCGCGGCGAGCGGCACGCCGGTGATCGATGACGCGATCGCGCTCGCCGCCGGCGCTCCGCGTCGCGCGGCGGCGATTGAATTCCTCGAGTTCGCGGGGTCGGTCGAAGCGCAGGCGCTGGCGGCGGCGCACGTCTATCGCATCCCGGCGCGCGACGACGTGCCGCGCGAGAGCCTGCCGGAGTGGGCACGGGCCGTGCTTTCCGAGATGAAGCCCGCGCGCTACGACGAGGCGCTCGCCGCGCGTGAGAGCTCGCGATGGATGAGCGTGTGGGACCGTTCCGTGCGCGGGCGGGGCAAGGAGCTGAAGGCGTTGTGAGCGATCTGAGGATCGAAGGCGTCGGCAAGCGGTTCGGCGACAAGGTCGTGCTCGATGGCATCTCGTTCGCGGCGCCGCGCGGCGAGATCCTGGCGCTCTTGGGTCCTTCGGGGAGCGGCAAGACCACCTTGCTGCGCATCGTGGCCGGTTTCGAGACCGCCGACAGCGGCTCCATCCGCTGGGGCGACGAGAGAATCGATCGTCTGCGGCCCGAGAAGCGCGATTTCGGCATGGTATTCCAGCACTACGCGCTCTTCCCGCACATGTCGGTGGGCGAAAACGTGGCCTTCGGCCTCGAAGCTCGGAAAGTGCCGAAGCGAGAAATTCCGGCGCGGGTCGCCGCCGCGCTCGGGCGCGTCGATCTCGCCGGTTTCGAGAAGCGCAGGGTCGGCGAGATTTCTGGTGGGCAGCAGCAGCGCGTGGCGCTCGCCCGCGCGCTCGCCCCCGAGCCACGCGTCCTCCTGCTCGACGAGCCGCTGTCGAATCTCGACCCGACGCTACGGGAGCGGACGCGGCGCGAGCTCGCTCAGACGCTGCGGCGGATCGGCATCACGACGCTTCTCGTCACCCATGAGCAGGAGGAGGCCTTCGATCTGGGCGATCGGGTGGCGTTGCTCCATCGCGGACGGCTCGATCAGATCGGCACGCCGCGCGAGCTCTACCGGAAGCCCGCCACCCGCTTTGTCGCCAGTTTCATGGGGCGCGCGAGCTTCGTGCGCGTCGACATTGTCGACGCCAGGGAGAAACCGAGCCCGATGATCGTCGTATCGGGACCCGGCCTCTGGCCGGGGGCCACGCTTTCGCTGGCGCAAGGTGGTTTCCGGTCAAGGGAAAAAGCGGATCTCTGGCTTCGGCCAGAGATGTTGGAGCTCGCCGAGAGCGTCGAGCCGCCGCCGCTCCTTTCCGGAAGCCTCTTGGCCGTCAGGTTCAGCGGTGCGGTCAGCTACGCCACCGTCGCACTGCCGACCGGCGAGGAGATTGAAGTCCTGCTTCCCGGCGAGGCGCCGGCTCTCGGCGAAACGGTGAGTCTGGTGCTCAAGGCGGGCGCGAAGCCCTGGCTGTTTCCCGCGGAGGGGGCGGAGTGAACGCGGTGCGCCGGCGCTGGCTCTTCGGCGCGGCGGTCTTTCTCCTGCTCTTCTGGCTGGTCGGTTCACCGCTCGTGGTGACCTTTCTTTCGGCGCTCGAGCGAACGCCCGGTTTCGCTGGTGAGACGGTCGCGTCCGAGTCGCCGTTCCTCGAGTTCGCGCGGCGGCCCGGAGAGTGGACGGCGCTCGGGCGCAGCCTCTGGATCTCTCTCGCTTCGGTCGTCCTCGCCGCGGCGGTGGGCGTTCCTCTCGCGTTTCTCTTCGCGCGCTCCGAGTTTCCCGGACGCCGGACGCTCGGCGAGCTTCTGGCGCTACCGGTGGCTCTGCCGCCGCTCATCGGAGTCATCGCTTTCCTCTACCTCTATGGCGAAAGCGGTTTCGCCACCCGGCTCATGGCGGGCCTCCTCGGCTCGGAGACGCCGCCCTGGCGGCTTTCGGGGCCGGCGGCGATCCTTCTCGTTCACACCTATTCGATGTACGTCTATTTCTATCTCTTCACCCGTGCGGCGCTGGCGCGCTTCGACGGCGCGGCGCTCGAAGCGGCCGCGGCGCTCGGCGCGGGGCGGGTGCGACGGCTCTGGCGCGTACTCCTGCCAGGAATCGCCCCGGCTCTGGGAGGAGCGGCGCTGCTCACCTTTCTCGCGGCGCTCGGCTCGTTCTCGGCGCCGTACATTTTCGGCGGCTCGTATCGCGTCATGACGACCCAGATCCTGGCCTCGAAGCAGAATGGCGACGTCGACATGGCGGAGGTCGAGACGGTCGTCCTGACGGCGACCGCGATCGTCGGACTCCTCGTGCTGCGTCGCTTGGAGCGCCAGGATGGTGCCGCCGCGCTGCGCGGCGTCGCTCCGGCTCGCCGGCGGGTGGCGTCGCGCGGCGCGCGAATCGCCGTCACCGTCGCCGGCTGGGGGCTGGCTCTCTTCCTGCTGTTGCCGCACCTGACGCTGCTCCTGATCTCCCTCGTGCCGCGGGCGACGTGGACGCGCGAGGCGTTCCCGCCGGTCCTCTCGCTCGCCAACTACCGCGCGCTCATCTCGACGGCGGAAGGTGTCCGCCCGATCGGGAACTCGCTCTGGATGGCGCTCGCGGCGACCGCGGCGGCGCTCGCTCTGGGCTATCTCGCGGCGCGACGGGCGCTCGACCGCCGGCCAGGAGCGGCGTTCTGGGCGCGCCCGATCGCTCTGCTGCTGGCGCTGCCGTGGGCCGTTCCGGCGACCGCGTTCGCGGTCTCGCTCGCCTTCGCGATGAGCGTGCATCAGCCGCTCGCCGGCCGGTTCGTGCTGATCGGCACGCTCTTCCTCCTGCCGCTCGCCTACCTCGTGCGCGCTCTCCCCTCCACCGGGCAGGCGGCGATCGCCGCGCTTTCGCGCTTCGATCGCGGGCTCGAAGAGGCGGCGGCGTCGCTCGGCGCCTCAAAACTTCGCGCCTTCGTTCGCGTAACATGGCCAGGGATTCGACCGGCGATGGCGGCCGGGGCGAGCCTCGCCTTCCTCGGCGCCTTCGGCGATTTCGTCGTGTCCATCGTGCTTTACACCTGGGAGACCCGCCCCATTTCGATCGAGATCCTCTCGAATCTCCGCCTGCAGGAGACCGGCGTCGCCGCTGCCTACGGCGTGCTGCTGACGGCGCTCTCCGCCACGGCATTCCTGGTCTGGGGACGGGAAAGCGAGCCCAGGTAGATGGCGCCGGATCGCGTCTCGCTCGGCCGACTCTGGGCCCTCATGGCCCTGGTGTTCGCCGACATGGTCGGCTTCCTGATCATCCTGCCGCTCATGCCGCTTTACGCCGACCGGCTCGGCGCGAGCGCTTTCCTGATCGGTGCGATGGTGTCGGCCTACGCGGTCGCGAGTCTCGCGATGGCGCCGCTCTGGGGTCGCTTTTCGGATCACCACGGTCGACGCCCGGCGCTGATGCTCGGCGTGCTCATCGCCGCCGCCGCTCACCTCCTGTTCGCCTTCGCCTGCTCCGACTTCGCGATGGGGATCTTGAGCCCCAACGCTCTCGTCGTCGTGCTTTTCGCCTCGCGCCTGGTTCAGGGGGCCGGCGGCGCCACCACCAGCGTCGTGCAGGCCTATGTGGGCGACGCGATCGTGCCGGAGGAGCGCGCCAAGGCGTTGGGTTGGATCACCGCGGCGACTTCCGCCGGCGTGATGCTCGGCCCGGCGATCGGCTCGCTGGTCGCGGCGCTGGGACCGGCGACCCCCGGGCTCGTCGCCGCCGGCCTGTGCGTGCTGAACATCCTTTTCGCCTGGAAATGGTTGCCCGAGTCCCACCACGACCGCGCCCACGCCACTGGGGCGCCAGGAGAGGCGCCGCGACCGTCCCTGCGCAGGAAGTTCTGGGCGATCGCGAGCGAGCCGACCTCGCCGGTGGCGCGCCTGGTCTGGATCTACGCCATCGCGATGATGGGCTTCATGGCGATGAACGCGATCCTGGCGCTCTTCCTCAACAAGCGCTTCGGCGTCACGCAGAGCTCGATCGGCTATTTCTACACCTACATCGGCACGATCTCGCTGGTGATGAGGAGCTTGATCCTCGGCCCGACCGTCCGCCGCTTCGGTGAGACACGCGTCTTGAAAATGGGACTGGTCGCGCTCGCCCTCGGGTTCGCGCTGCAGCCGCTCGCGCCGAGCATCCCGGTCTTCGCGTGCGTCGTCCTGTTCATTCCGGTGGGGACCGCACTGCTGTTCCCGGCCACGACCTCGCTCGTCACGCGCTTTGCCTCGCGCACCGACCTCGGCGCCACGATGGGCGTGCAGCAGACGTTCGGCGGCGTGGCCCGGCTCCTCGGTCCACTCTGGGCCGGCGCGGCGTTCCAGTACTGGGGATCGGGTGCTCCGTTCTGGATCGCCGCCGTCCTCACCGCCGGCACCCTCGTCTTCGCGAACGGGCTGCGGGCGGTTGAGCCCGTCTCCGCGGCCCCCTCGCCCGAGCCCGCTGGCTGACGCGGATTTTTTCCGACCCTCGACGCTTGCTCTGGAACGGCAGGCGGGAGACGCAGGTCAGGCCGGCGGACCCGGATCGAGGACGAGGAATCCGGGCTCGAAGGTGATCGCGGCGCCGACCGCCGCGGCCGCCTCGTTGAGTGCGGCGCGCAGGATGGCGCGCTCGTCCGGTCCGTGGGCGAGGCGGCGCATCAGCCCCTCACCGGATTTCGTCCCGACGGTGAGGGTGAGCTTCAACCCGCGCCGCTTGATCGTCACTTTGCGGCCGTCGTCGAGGGTGACCTTGAGTGGCTTCAGGAGCGCGTCAGCGTAGTTGATGCCGATTCCGGAGCCGTCGAGCACGTGGGCGGCGAGGAACTTCTCGGCTTGCGCTTCGTCGATCGCGACGCGGATCATGCGAACGTCCTTTCTCGAGCGAGCCGGTCGAGGGCCTCGCGGAAGCGACGAATGTGGTCGGGGGTCGAGCCGCAGCAGCCGCCGACGATTCGCGCCCCGGCGGCGACGAGCTCCGGCAGGCCCGCGACCATCTCCTCCGGCGTCTCGCGGTAGACGACCTGCATCTGGATGAGCTCTGGCTGGCCGGCGTTCGGCTGCGCCATCACCGGCAGGTCGACGGTGGCACGGTAGCGGCGGACGACGTCGGCGGCCATCCGCATGTCGACGCCGGTGCCGCAGTTCAAGGCCGCGATGTCGGCGCCCTCTGCGGCCAGGAACTCGGCGGCGCGCTCGGGCGAAACACCCATCATCGTGCGCACCTCGTCGTAGTCGAGCATCTTGTCGAAGGCGAAAGAGCCGATGACCACCGGAGCGCCCGCCTCGCGCGCCGCGGCGATCGCGAGCTCGATCTCTTCGAGAGCGGTCTGGGTCTCGACAAGGATCGCGTCGACGCCGCCGGCGACGAGCGCCCGCGCCTGCTCGCGGAAGGCGCGCTCGACCGCGGCCCGGGTGATCTCGCCGTAGGGCTCCATCAGGCCGCCGAACGGCCCGATGTCGCCGAGGACGAATCCAGCGCGACCTCCGAAGGCCGCGCGCGCGACGCGGGCGCCGGCTTCGTTGATCTCGGCGACGCGCTCGCCCTCGCCGTGACGCTCGAGCATGATGCGCGAGGCGCCGAAGGTGTTGGTGATCAGGCAGTCGGAGCCCGCCGCGACGTAGGCGCTCTGGATGGCGAGCACGCGCTCAGGGTAATCGACATTCCAGGCCTCGCCGCAGCCACCGGGCGGAAGGCCGGCACGCTGGAGCTGGGTGCCCATCGCGCCGTCGGCGAGCAGCAGCCGCTCGGCGAGCGCCACGAGCAGGGAAGCGCGGTCGCTCACGCCGCGACACCCAGGTAAGGAGCTCGCCGAAAAGCGCAGCGCGCGAGGTCGCAGGCGCGGCAGGAGCCGGTCGCGTCGGGCGCCGCTCGGTCGCGCGTCAGGCCGATGACCGCGAGCAGTGAGAGCTTCGGGCGCAGCATTCCCGAATCGAGCATCGCCAGGGGCGCCACCGGATCGTCACCCGCAAGCCAGGCGAAGAGCCCGCGCTGGGCCTCGAGCTCCCAGGCGCCGCAGCCGGGGGAGAGATGGGCGAGCGCGGTCTCGCCGGCGATCGAAGCCTCGCGGCAGAGCCAGGTGGTGGCGCGGAGCATGAGGCGCTCGACGACGGCGGTGGCAAGACGGTCGAGGAAGTACGCCTCGTCCGGCCGGTCGCTCGCCCAGAGGCGCGCGGTCTCGGCGTCGACCTCGGGGCCGGCGGTCACCGCGACGGCTAGCGCGGCGTGGGCGTGGCCTCCGGCGAGCCGGCGCGCGATCGCCGCGCCGGCAAGGGTTCTACCGTCGGCGAGCCGAACCGTACAGTCGGTGATGGCATCGATCTCGGCGCGTCGGGCGAGCAACTGCGGGCAACCGTAGCGCGCGTACCACCCTCGTGCGCCGTCACCGCGCTCGGCGATCTCGTTCTCGAGCGGGCGCCCGCGCGGCATTCCGAGGAGTCGGGAGAGCTCGGCCTCTTCGATCCCGGCGACGAGCTCGGCCGCGTTCGGCGTGGCGCGAACGAGCGCGCTCACGTGCTCTCTCCAGCGAGCGCCTGCCACGGTTTGAACTGGCAGCCTTCGACGAAGACATCGAAGAACTTCGGGTGCGCTTCGAGACGGACGTGCTCGATCCGGCGCACGGTGGCCTCGAGAAAGGCGCGTCGCGAGCGCGAGCGCAGCGCAATCGCGGCGCCCTCGAGCGCGGCGTTGCCCACCTGACGGATGCGGCCTTCCGGCAGATCGGGCAGGAGACCGATTCGTTTCGCGGCCGCGAGATCGAGATGGCGCGCGAAGCCGCCGGCGAGATCCACCCGCGTCAGGCGGTCGGTGGTGAGGCCATAGCTCGCGACCACAAGCTCGAAGCCGGCGACATTGGCGCCCTTGGCCTGCGCGAGCTCGTTGATGTCGGCCTCGGCGAGGAAGATCCCACGCTCGCGGTCGAGAAAGCAGGGGTTGGAATCGTCCTCGAGCCGTCCGAGCGCATTCATCCGGCCGGTGCGGAGGAGCTCGGAGAGCAGGTCGACCAGCCCGGAGCCGCAGATGCCCTCGGGCGCGCCGCCGCCGACCACGGCGATCTCGACGCCAGCGCCGCCAGGGTCGTCGGTGAGACGCACACGCTCAATGGCGCCGTGGAGGGCCGGCATTCCGCAGGCCACACCGCCGCCTTCGAAGGCGGGCCCGGCCGGGCAGGAGGCGGCGAGGATGCGCTGGCGATTGCCGATCAGGACCTCGGTGTTGGTGCCGATGTCGAGGATCGCGGTGACCTCGTCGGAGTCGGCGAGGCCGGTCGCGAGGAGACAGGCCGCGGCGTCGGCGCCGACGTGGCTCGCGACCAGCGGCAGTCCGTAGACCCGCGCCGCCGGGTGCAGCGGGAGGCGGAGCTTGCGCGCCACGCTTGCGAGGCTCGTCGTCGAAGCGCTGCCGTCGCGAAACGCAACTTCGGTCGTCGAACGGTACGGCAGCACGCCGATCGGCGCCACGTCGAGGCCGAAGAAGAGATCGCGCATCGTCGGATTGCCGGCGAGGACGAGCTCGTAGATCGTCGAGGGCTCGCACGGCAGCGTCGCGATCGCCTTCGTGAGGTAGGCGAGGAGCGTGCGCTGCAGCAGGCGGCCGGGGTGCTCGCCGTCGTAGCGGATCCGCGCCAGAACATCCGAGCCGCCGAAGCGCTGTGGATTCTCGAACGACGCCGAGGCGAGATGCGCGCCGCTCTCGAGATCGTAGAGGCGGAGCGCCACGGTCGTGGTGCCGAGGTCGACGGCGAGACCGAGCAGTGGTCCGTCCGCCTCCGCGATCGGCTCGTCGTCGAGCAGGACCGTGCGGCCGTGACGAGTGACCGCGGGATCGAGCGACGCGTTCGGCCCTTCCCCGAGGAGGCCGCTCGACTCGCTCTCGATCCGCATCGATCCCCGGCGCAGCGTGTGCGCTCGCACCTGGCGGAGGGAGGCATCGATCGGCAGCTCGAGGAGCCGCGCCTGACAGGAGAGCCGGAAGCGGCCGCTGAGATGCTCTTCGGGTGGTGTCCGCGCGGAGAGGAGCTCCTCGCCGGTTTCGATCTCCATCAGGCACTCGCGGCACTTGCCCTGCTTGAAGCAGGAGGTGGGGACGGGAACTCCGACGATCTCGGCGCACTCGAAGAGACTCATGCCGACGCGCGCCTCGACCGCGATCCCGTCGAGCGTGACGTGAAGCGAAGGGCGGAATGCGTCGGCCGTTGGCGATGCGATCGCCGACGCGAGCTGCGCCGGGGTCGGAGGCGCTTTCGCGGTCACGTCGGGTCGGGAGCGGAGAGGACGACCGAGCTGTCAGCAGCGGCGATCGCGTCCGCGGCGTCGGCCGCGGCACTCGCCGCTCCGGCCGCCTGCGCTTCGCCCGCGCCGAGCAGTCGCTTGAACAGCGCCACGGCGCTCGCCGCGTCGGCGGCGTAGCCGTCGGCGCCGATCTCGCGCGCGTATTGCGCCGAGATGGGCGCGCCGCCGACGCAGATCTTGACTTCGTGAAGGCCCGCCTCCTTGAACGCCTGAACGACGGTGCGCATGTAAATCATGGTGGTGGTGAGCAGCGCGCTCATGCCGATCAACCGCGCTCCGTGCTCGCGCGCCGCCGCGACGAAGCGCTCCGCCGAGGTGTCGGTGCCGAGGTCGACGAGGGTGAAGCCGGCGCCCTCGGCCATCATGCCGACCAGGTTCTTGCCGATGTCGTGGAGGTCCCCCTTCACCGTGCCCATCACGATCACCGGAAAGTCCGCGTTCTTGTCGCCGCGCTCGACGAGGAGCGGTTTCAGGATCGCCATTCCGGCCTTCATGGCGCGCGCGGCGAGCAGCACCTCCGGCACGAAGACGCGGTTGTGGCGGAAATCCTCGCCGACGACGCGCATGCCCGAGATCAGTCCGTCTTCGAGCACCTCCATCGCCGGGCGGCCGGCGGCGAGCGCCTCTTCGGTCATCTTGCGGATCGCCTCGTGCTGCCCTTCGAAGAGCAGCTGGTTCATGCGCGCGTAGTCGATGCCGGGATTCATGACGAGCCCGGAAAGACGGGAAGGGCAACGTCGGGCTCCTTGCAGGTGGTCGCGAAAAGCCGGCGGATCTCGGCGTGAGTCGCGGCTGGCAGCGGCTCCTCCTCGTAGGTGGCGAGCCGCTCCTCGATCCCTTCCTGCGCCCGCGCCTTCCAGTCGCGCGACCCCTGGGTCTCCCACTGATCCCAGTTGGTGCGGTCGACCATCGGGCCAGGAAGGTAGAGCTCCTCGGGCCAGTGCTCGAGAGTGTGCTCGGAGGTCAGGAGGTGTTTGTCGCGCACCAGCTCGTCGATCAGCGCTCCGGCCGGCAGGTCGCCCTTCGGCTCGACCGGGCGGACGAAGCGGAGCGCGTGCGCCACGACTTCATCGTCGAAGACCAGCTTCTCGAAGCTGAAGCAGTTGACGTAGTCGAGCATCCCCGGTCCGGAGATCGAGTTGATGCCGGCGGCCGCGGCGAGGAAAGCGCCGACCCCGGTCTCCATGCCGGCCTGCGGATCGTTGAATTTCGAGTCAGAGAGCGCCATGTAGGCCTGCGACGGCAGCTTCAACCGCTTCGCGACCTGGGCGTAGCCGCAGTAGACCTGGAGCGCCTCGACCGCGGTCATCGGATTGGTCATGAGCTGCATGTGGAACGACGCCGGAGCGCCGCCGAAGATCACCGGCGCTCCCGGGCGGACGAGCTCGGCGATGGTCAATCCCGAGAGCACCTCGGCCGTGTGGAGCACCAACGCTCCGATGGTCGTCGAGGGCGAGATCATGCCGAGAAGGAGAACCGGCACGATCTCGATCGGGATCCCCCACTCGGCGCAGTCGATGATGTTCGAGATCGGATCCTCGCCCCACCTGAGCGGCGTATTCGGGCAGCAGGTGAAAATCGCCATCGGCTTTCGCGCGAGCTCCTCGCGGCTGGCGCGGAACATCGCCATGAGCTCGCCCATCCGCGGCACGCCATAGGAGGTGAAGGCGCCCGAAACCACCGGCCGTCGCGAATGCGCGAGCACCAGGTAGAGCCGCCAGGCGTCGGCCATGTCCTGCGGGATGTCCTTGGGAATGAACGCGGTCGAGAGGTAGGCGATGTTTTTCAAACCGTCGGCGAGTTTCACGTACTCGATGAAATCCGCGGTCGCCGGGTCGCGCACAGTACCGCTCCGGTGGTCGAGGATCCGGAGCGCCGAGGAGGCCGGCACGAAGTGCACGCGGTCGCCCTCGAGCGTCGCGGCTAGCTCGCCGTCGCGGTCGAAGAGCGCGATCGACGACGGCGCGGCCTCGATCGCGCGCTCGACGACGGCGCGGGGAAAGTGCACCCGGTGGGTGGTCGGATCGGCGGCGAGCCCGTGGGCGGCGAGCCGCTCGCGGGCGTGCGGGTCTTCGATCAGCACCCCCTGCCGCGCCAGCACGTCGAACGCTTCGTCGATGATCCGATCGACGAGCCCGGGTTCGAGGACGCTTAAGTTGGGACGCATGACCGCGATTCAGGAGTCGCCCACGGAGGCCGCCGCCGGGCGCCTCACTCTCCCGGGGTGCGGATCTCGGAGGGCAACGAATCGGCGAAGTGTAGCAGCGCGAGCGGGCTAAATCCCGTCCCGGTGGTCGGTTGACGACGCGACCGGGTCGAGCTTGAACCCCGTGCCCATCGAGCGGAAGTTGTTCCATCCGGCGAGTACGACCATCAGGAGATGGCCAGGGATGAAGGCGAGGAGGCCGCACATCGCCAGGAAGTGCGCGATGCGCACGCCCTGGAAGCCGCCGAAGAGGGTCACGAGCAGTGAGAGCTGTGCCGGGCGCCAGAGCGCGAGGCCCGAGAGCGTGGCGAGCGCGCCCATCGCCAGGACGACGGTGTAGGCGAGTTTCTGGAGCGGGTTGTAGGCTCCCGGGTAGGCGGGTTTCTCGGCGCCAAGCAGGTAGTGCCGGATCATCGGACGCAGACCGGCGAGATCCCTCCGCGCGAAGAGAATCTGTCGCCAGTTGCCACTCGCGAGCTGGTAGACGATATAGAGCGCCCCGGCGCCCAGAAAAAGCCAGAAGAAGGTGAAATGCCACTGGATCGCGCCCCCGAGCCAGCCGCCGAGAGTCAGGGCCAGCGGAACTTCAAGGAGGTTTCGTTGTGGAATCTTGCCGCCAAAGCTCGGGAAAGCGCGGAAGATCTGCAGGCCTGACAAGGCGAGGATCGGCAGCGCGATGGCGATCGCCCAGTGCGCGAGACGCACCGGCGCCGGATGTTCCTGAATGGCGCGACGCTCCCCGCCTTCGCGATCGACGAGCGTGAGCGCGCGGCGAAATTCGCCACGGCGCGCGGAGCGGAGAGGATTGACTTTCATCCTAGATGCCGCCGTACCAGCTGTAACCCTGGTCTTCCCAGAGGCCGCGCCGTTCGCCGAGGAGGTGCGAGACCTTGAGCCGGGTCAGAGATTTCGCCTGCTTGTAGCCGAGCTTGGTCGGCATGGCGAGGCGCAGCGGCGCCCCGTGGCCGCGGTCGAGCGGCCGGCCATACATCTCGTAAGCGAAGAGCGACTGCGGGTGTCGCGCGCTCGCCATGTCGATCGACTGGTAGTAGTCGTCGGCGCACTCGAGCTCGAGAAAGCGCGCCGACGGATCGGCCCCGACCAGCGCGAGGAAGTCGGAGACGAGGGCGCCGGTGAAGTTGCCGATCGCCTCCCACCCTTCGACGCAGACCAGGCGCGTGTTCTGCGAGACCCGCGGCAGCCGGCGAAAGTCGTCGAGATCGTAAGCGCCCGGTTTCGACAACGCGCCGCTCACCTCGAGCCGCCACGACTCGAGATCGAGCGGTGGCTCCTTGACGAGATGGAAGTTGTACGGGAAGCGCTCGAACGGCAGAAGCTCTGAGTCGTCGAACGTCGGTGCGAGCGCGCCGGATCGAAACGTGGCGGCGCCGACCTTGTCGGTGAAAGCGAGACCGCGATCGAGCAGCCTCTTCCGCCATGGCGGCACGAGAAACGCTCCGGCGGCGGCGAGCGGCAAGAGCTTCAACAGCTCACGCCGCGTAGCGCTCCGGACCGTCCGCATTCTCTTAGTCGACTCGTTCACGGGATCACCGGGACGCGCCACGCGGCGCTCCGTCGTTCTCTCTAGGCTACAGGAGGTTCCGCGGCGGGCGTGCGACAGACGCGGTAGCCGGAACGGAAAAGGGGACACCCGGTGGGTGTCCCCTTGGAGATTCGAATGGTTGCGGGGGCAGGATTTGAACCTGCGACCTTTGGGTTATGAGCCCAACGAGCTACCTGGCTGCTCCACCCCGCGTCAGGGTCCGGCAGTTTCCCGCCGGGCCGATGATTCTCCCACAGAGCCTCGGCGCTCGTCAAAGCGCGTCCATGGTCAGCCGCGAGGCCTCCTGCGGAACTCCTTCGTCGTAGAACGCCGCGGCTAGCGGAAGAACAGCAGGGTCACGACGACGAAGATCGGCAGCAGGATCGCGCACGACCAGGCCATATAGCCGAGGAAGGAGGGCATCTTGACGCCATTCTCCTCGGCGATCGCCTTGACCATGAAGTTGGGGCCGTTGCCGATGTAGGTATTGGCGCCCATGAAGACCGCGCCGCAGGAGATCGCCATCAACAGAGTCGAGGCCTCGGTCCCCCTGGCGAGCAGCTCGCCCAAGTAGCGCGCGCCCTCGACCGGAATGCCGAACTGCCCGGCCGCCGCGGCGGCGAAGGCGAGATAGGTTGGCGCATTGTCGAGGAAACTAGAGAGCAGTCCGGTCGCCCAGAAGTACTGCCAGGCGTTGGTGATGCCGAGCGAGGAGCCGCGCTCGTTGAGGAAGAGGAGCGGGGCGATCATGGTGACGAAGATGCCGGCGAACAGCACGGCGACCTCGATGATCGGTCCGAAGGTGAAGCGATTCGCCGCCCGCGTCGCGGGCCGGGTGGAGAGCCAGGCGGCCACGGTGAGGAAAAGCATCAGTCCCTCCTGGACCCCGAATGGCCAGGGATGGGGCGCCGTCGCGAAGTCGCTGCCCTTGGCCAGAATGACGCCCACCACGCCGGCGAGAAAGAACAGATTTGGCCAGCCTTCGACGTGGAACGGTTCGTGCTCGATCAGTTGCCCGAGGAGCGAGCCCTTGTCGATCTTCTCGTCGCGCGCCAGCTCGCGCTGATCGAGCAGGTTGAAAACGACGAGCAGGAGGCCGACGACCACCAGCCACTCGCGCCAGAGCTGCATGGTCCAGGCGAACGGGACGCCCTTCAGGAAGCCGAGAAAGAGCGGCGGGTCGCCAAGCGGCGTGAGCAGGCCGCCGCAGTTGGAAACGATGAAGATGAAGAAGACGACGAGGTGAACCTTGTGTTGGCGCTCGGCATTGGCGCGCAGGAACGGACGGATGAGCACCATCGAGGCGCCGGTCGTGCCGATCAGGTTGGCGAGCACCGCGCCAATCCCGAGCAGCGCGCTGTTGGCGAGCGGCGTTCCAGCGAGCGAACCGCGGATGTGGATCCCTCCCGAGATCACGAACAGCGCGCCCAAGAGCGCCATGAAAGAGAGATAGTCGAGCGTGGCGTGGCGCAGCTCGCCGAACCCGTGCGCACCATGGACGCCTACCAGGTAGGCGGCGAACGGCACGGCGACCGCCGCGGCCACGACACCCTTGTTGCGGTTCGATTCCCACCAGTGGTGCGCGACGAGCGGCAGAATGGCTATCGCGGCGAGCAGCAGCAGAAACGGCACGAGGCTCCAGAGCGGCAGTGTCGCGCCCGGCGGCGCGACGTGCGGATCGGCAAGGAAGGCGACCATGGCGCGAGAGCTTCTCATAACTCCTTGAATGGAAGGGGCTTTCGCGTTACCCTTAAGCCGCCTTCACGACACGGCGAATGGGTCGCATCGCGCTCGCGACCCCGAGGAGAGCTCATGTTTCGCATCGAGGAGATCGCGGCTCGGGAAGTTCTCGACTCGCGTGGCAACCCCACCATCGAAGTCGACTGCACGCTCGAGAGCGGCGCGAGCGGGACCGCGATGGTGCCGTCCGGCGCTTCGACGGGAAGTCGCGAAGCGCTCGAGCTGCGCGACGGCGGAGAGCGCTACCTCGGCAAAGGTGTATCGAAGGCGGTCGACCTCGTTTACGACGAGATCGCCCCGGAGATCGAGGAGATGGACGCGCGCGATCAGGCGCTCATCGATCGCACGATGTGCGACCTCGACGGCACGCCGAACAAGGGGCGGCTCGGCGCCAACGCGATCCTCGGCGTTTCGCTCGCGGTGGCGAAGGCGGCGGCCGCGGCCGCTGGCCTGCCGCTTTACTCCTACCTGGGCGGACCGGCGGCGACGGTGCTGCCGGTGCCGCTTCTGAACGTGCTGAACGGCGGTGCCCACGCCGACAACTCGATCGATATCCAGGAGTTCATGCTCGTTCCGCACGGTTTCGAGCGCTTCTCGGAAGCGCTCCGCGCCGGCGTGGAGACCTACCATGCCCTGAAGAAGGTCCTTAAAGCCAAGAACCTCGTCACCGCGGTCGGCGACGAAGGTGGATTCGCGCCCAACCTCGCGAGCAGCCGCGAGGCGCTCGATCTATTGATGATCGCGATCGAGAAGGCGGGCTACAGACCGGGCACCGAGATCGCGTTGGCGCTCGACGTTGCGGCTTCGGAGTGGGTCGAAGGTGGCGTCTCGGGGAGCTACAACCTCGCGGGCGAAGGGAAAAAGGGCTTGACGGCGCACGATCTGGTCGAGCTCTATCGCGAGTGGGTGGGGGCGTATCCGCTGGTGTCGATCGAAGACGGACTCGCCGAGGGCGACTGGACTGGCTGGAAGGAGCTGACGCGCGCGCTCGGCACCAGAACGCAGCTGGTCGGCGACGACCTCTTCGTCACCAACCCCGAGATCCTCGCCAGAGGGATCGCGGAAGGGATCGCCAACGCGCTTCTGGTCAAGGTGAACCAGATCGGCACGCTCTCGGAGACGTTGACCGCGGTCGAGCTCGCGAAGTCGAAAGGCTACGCCAACATCATCAGCCACCGCTCCGGAGAGACCGAGGACACCACGATCGCCGATCTCGCCGTCGCGACGCGCGCCGGGCAAATCAAGACCGGCGCCCCCTGCCGTAGCGACCGCGTCGCCAAGTACAATCGCCTGCTGCGCATCGAAGAGGAGCTAGAAGGGGCCGTCGAATATGCCGGCACGGCCGCCTTCCCGCGCTTCCGGGCGTGACCGACTCCGCGCCCTTGACGCCGGCTCCCGGGGGCGGCTCGCGGCCACTCCGGTCGCTGCTTTCGGCGGTGGTGGTCTTTCTCGCCCTGCTCCTGGCGACGTTCGGACTCAAGGGTTGGCAGGATGTCGCGCGCGTACGGGCTCGCGCACGGGCGCTCGAGAGCGGCATCGCGGCGAGCGAGAGTCGCATCGCCGAGCTGCGCGCCCGGATCGAGCGGCTGAAGGACGACCCGCTGACCCTCGAGCGCATGGCGCGCGAGGAGCTCGGCCTCGTCTCGCCCGACGACGTCGTGATCGTGCTGCCGCCGCCGGCAGCGCAACCCTAGCCCGGTCTTCCCAGCAGGGTTGCCGCGACGGCGTCGCCGACGCGCGCGACGACGATCCCGTTCATGCAGTTGTGATGGAGGAGCGGACAACGCTTGAAGAAGCAGGGCGAGCACCAGAGATCGAGATCGAGCACGGTGTGGCCGGCGCCCGCCGGTGCGGTGCGACGCCGGTCGGTGGGGCCGAACAGCGCGACACAGGGCACGCCGAGCGCCGCGGCGAGATGCATCGGTCCAGAATCGTTGGTGACCAGCACGTCGAGGTGAGCGAGAACGCCGGCGAGGCCGATGAGATCGAGATCAGGCCCGATCACGGGATGAATCTTGCCGGACTCTTCGTGGACGCGAACCCCCAACCAGACCTCTTTCGGGCCGACCAGAATCGTCTCGCGGAGATTCGGAACGCGGCGCCGGAGGTCGGTCGCGAGGTCGGCCCACCGGCGCATCGGCCAGCGCTTCGAGGCGCCCCATTCAGCGCCCGGCGCGAGCCCGACGATCGGTCCGGCTCCGATATCGAGGCGAGCGCGGGCGAGCCGCTCGCGACCGCCCGCGAGCGTGGCCGGCGAGAGCTCGAGTCGCGGCACGAAGCTCGGCGGCACCTCGACACCCATCGCGAGCAGGAGCTCGCGATAGTCCTCGACTTGCGCTCTCCTGCCGCCTGGCCGGGTCACGGCCGGCGAAAGCCAAGGCCCGCGAAAGTCAGTGCGGTAGCCGTAACGCCGGGCGATTCCGGCGCGCTTGGCGAGGAACGCCGCGCGAAACGAGTTTGGCAGCAGGACCGCCTCGTCGAAACCGCGCTTCGTGAGCTCGTCGACGGTCGCCGCGTCGTCGCCGCGCTCCACGCCCTCGACGACACCTGGGAACTGCGCCAGCAGGGGATGAAACGACTTCCGCGCCAGGACCGCGAGGTCGCGCCCGCTGGCGGCGAGCGCGCGGAGCACCGGCTCCGCCATGACGCAGTCGCCCACCCAGTTGGGCATGACGACGAGCGTGCGCGCGCTCACCGTTTCCACCGTCGATGGAGCCAGAGCCAGAGGTGGGGGCGCTCGCGCACCCGCGCCTCGAGGATTTCGAGGTAACGGCGGGTGAGCGTGACGTCGTCCTCCCCGGTTCGCGGCGCGATTGGCGGGAGTGCTTCGACGCGGTAGCGGCCGCCCGCGAGCTCCTCGCCGAAGACCGGAATGACGGGCGCGCCGGTGCGCTGCGAAAGGCGCGCCACGATCGGGCTGGTGAGCGCCGGATGAGCGAAGAACGGCACTTCGATTCCCTCTTTGACCGCGACGCGCTGGTCGATGAGGAGCGCCAGGCGGCCGTTCGCTTCGAGCACGCGGAACATCTCGCGTACCGAGCCGCGCTTGTCGAGCGAGCGGTTTCCGCAGCGGGAGCGCAGCCGGTGCACGAGGCGCTCGAAGTGCGGATTGTCGGCGCGTCGGCCGACGATCGACATCGGTCCGACGTCGATCGCGATGGTCGGCGAGACGATTTCCCAGTTGCCGAAGTGCGAGCCCAGAACGATGGTGCCCTTGCCGGCGGCGGCGGCGGCGGCGAAGTTGTCGAATCCGCGGCGCTCGATCCGCGCCGAGAGCTCCTCCGGAGAGAATCGGAGACTCGAGATCGCGTCGCAGAACGAGGCGCCGAAGTGCCGGAAGCAGTCACCGACAATCCGCTGGCGAGCGCTCGGACCGAGCTCCGGCAGCGCCAGCGCCAGGTTGTCGAACGAGATCTGTCGCCGGCGGCGATCGACGGTTCCGGCGAGCGCTCCGAGGCTGGCGCCGAAGGCACGGCTCGCTCCGTGCGGCAGGGCCCGCAGGAGAGCATGAAAGGGCAGGAAAGCGGCCTGCTCGAGGGCATGGCGGACGGGGGCGTCCTTCATTCCGCCGCTCCGAAACCGGCCAGAAGCCGGTCCAGCCGATCGTCGAACCAGCTCCAGAAAGCGGGCTCGGGTCGCGCACGGATGCGCGCGATCGCGAGCGGTGGCGACAGTCGGCCGACCAGCTTCACGGCGTCCTTTTCGGTCGCCACGACGGCGGTTGCGCGGTGCCGGCGAAAGGCGCCCTCGATGCGCGCGATGCTCTCATCCGGGTAGGCGTGGTGGTCGGGAAAAGCGAGGCGCGCGACGATCTCGAGGCCGCCGCGCTCGAGCTCGCGAAGGAACGGCCCCGGGCGCGCGATCCCGGCGACCGCCACCACCCTCGCCCCCGGCGCCACGATCGGCGGCACGCTCTCGGTGGGACTCGCGAAGCCAGGGCCCAGAAAGCCGTGCGGCCGGAGAGCTGCGGCCAGGGCGTCGCCGGTCTCTTCCCTCGCCGCGGAAACGCCGGTGAGCACCACGGCGTCGGCGTGCCGCGAAGCGGCGAGCGGCTCGCGCAGACGACCGGCCGGCGCCAATCTGCCGCGCGCGAACGGATCGTCGGCCGGGAAAAGCAACAAGTCGAGATCGCGAGCCAGCGCGACGTGGGAAAAGCCGTCGTCGAGCAGGAAGAGTTCGGGCTGACGGTCGAGGCGCTCGAGCGCCAGGCGTCCGGCGGCGGCGCGGCGCTCGGCGACGGCGATCGCAACACCGGGCAGCGCTTCGGCCAGGAGGTAAGGCTCATCGCCGGCGGCACGCCAGGAGTGGAGCGGACCGGCGCCTCGCGAGATCAGGAGCGGACCACGGCTCGCCCGCCGGTAGCCACGCGAGAGGATTGCCACGGCGAGGTCGCGCTCCTGAAGGTGGCGCGCCAGGGCGATCACGAACGGCGTCTTGCCGCCGCCGCCGAAATGGAGATTCCCGACGCTCACCACCGGCGCCGGCAGGCGCTCGGCGCGCTCCGCCGCGATCCGCCGCCGCCGCGCGAGGACCGCTCCGTAGATCCTCTGCCAAGGCGACCAGGCGGCGCGGGGGGCCTTCAAGGTGTGGCCCCCTGGGCGGCCTGGGCCCGGCGCACGAGCTCGAACAGCGGCTTGAGCAGCTCCAGGGTCCGTTCGATGGCGCCGCGATTCGCGGCGATCAGAAGGCGGCCGCGCTCTCCGATGGCGCGACCGGTCCCGGGTTCGTCCAGGAATCGACCCCAGAGTCGGCCGAGCTCCTGGTCGTCGCGCACTCGCGACCAGGCCTCGTCGCGGTCGAACTGCTCGGCGATCTCGCGAAAATTCTCCATCGAAGGCCCCGCCGCCACCGGTACGCCGAAGCGCGCCGGCTCGATCGGATTGTGGCCGCCGGTTCCCGAAAGGGTGCCGCCTACGAACGCCGCGGCGGCACCCCGATAGACCGACGCCAGCTCGCCGATCGAATCGAGGAGGACGACCGGTGGAGAGGAGGGGCCGGAGCGCTCGGCGCTCGACCGCCGGATGGCCGCGGGAAACTGCGCGCGGACGAGCTCCCAGACCGCGTCGAAGCGATCCGGATGACGCGGCGCCAGGAGGAGAAGGGCGCGCCCCGGACCCCGCGCCTGAATATAGGCCGCCAGGACCGCCGACTCCTCACCGCTCATCGTCGAGCCCGCGACGAGGATCGGGCGCCCCGCGGACCAACGTGCCAGCAGTGATGAGAGGGCGGGAAGCTCGGGCGGCTCCGGGAAGTCGAACTTGAGATTTCCGGTGACGACGATACGCTCCTCCGGAACGCCCAGGGCCCGCAACCGTTCGCGGTCGAGCGCGGACTGCACGCCGAAAAGGTCAACCCGGTCCAGCAACAGGCGCCGCACCAGGGTGCGCGCGCGGTGAAGCCTGGGAAAGCTCCGATCCGAGAAGCGCCCGTTCACCACGCGGACGGGAACGTCCCGCCGGCGCACGCGCGCCAGCAGCAGTGGCCAGTAGTCGCCCTCGACCAGGACCAGCGCGGCCGGCTCGTGGCGCCGCAGGAAGCGTTCGACCAACGGACCGAGGTCGAACGGCAGGTAGGCTACCTCCGCTCGCGGTCCGAGACCGGCGAGACCGGCTCGGGCTCTCGCCTGCCCGGTTGGAGTGATCGTGGTGACCAGGCATGGGAGGTCGGCCGGAAGGCGGGCCGCCAAAGCCGCGGCGACCGCCGCTTCGCCGACCGAAACGGCGTGAATCCAGAGCCGGCCGGGCGTCAAGGAGGCCGTGCCGGGATCTCGAGCGAGCCGGCCGCGCAGCGTCGGCAGATAATGCCGACCGCGCCGGGCGAGGAGCCAGGGCGCGACCCCGAGGAGCCCGGCCGCGAGCACCGCCTGATAGATCCACCACATCGGAGCGCGGGCAGTATAATCAAGCGCTTCAACATTTTCCGGCGACCGGGGAGGTTTGCGACCCGGACCCGGTGATGGTTGGACGATCCACCCTCCGGGTCCGTAGGAACGGATTGGAACAAGTCATGCCCGAACTGGTCTACTCCCGAAACCGCCATCGCGAAGAGCTCGTTCAGACGAGCGACCGAGAGCTCCTTGAGCGTCTCGGGAAAGACGACGAGATGGCGCTCGCCGAGCTCGTGGCGAGGAAGAGCCAGGCGCTCATCCAGACGGTTTCGCGCATTCTCGGCGACTTCGAAGAGGCACGAGATGTCGTCCAGGTGGCCTTCCTCAAGCTCTGGGAGAGCCGCGGCAAGTACGATCCACGGTGGAGCCCGAACACCTGGATCTACCGCATCGCGACCAATCTCGCGATCGACCACTGGCGGTCGCGCCGCTCGCGCGACGAGGCTCGCGAACCGGTCCGCTTCCACCTCGTGCGCGCCGCCGAGCAGGCCGACACGAGCGCGCTGGCGGAGCTCAAAGGCGCCGAAGTCGAACGGATCTTTCAGGAGATGGCGCTCGAGCTCACGGAAAAACAGCGCCTGATCTTCGTGCTGCGCGAGATCGAGGGCCTGCCCTCGCACGAGGTCGCGGCGATCGCCGGCTGCGAGGAGTCCACGGTGCGCAACCACCTGTTCAATGCGCGCAAGATTCTGCGCCAGCGCCTGGTGGCGCGCTATCCGGAATACGCCCCGCGATCTGACCGCGACGGCCGCGCCGAGGAGAAGGTTCGATGAACTGTCCCGACTGGAACGCCATCACCGAGCGGCGCGCGGCCGAGCCGCTGCGAGATCCCGACGGCTTCGGGGCGGCGCTCGCCCATCTTCAGGGCTGCCAGGAGTGCCGAAGCTCGGCGCTCGCCACCGATCCGCTGCTGGTCTTTCATCCGGGCGTGCGCCCCGCGCCCGCGGTTCATGCGACGGCCGCGGAGAGCGCTGCGGATGTCCTGGCGATGCAGGGCTCGGTGCTCGCTCTGGTGCGCGCCTCGCGCGTTGCGGGCGGCGGCCAGCAGGATTCGACGAGCCGGCTTCCAGCCGGGTTTCGAATCGCGGCGAGCCTGGCTTTGTTCTCCCTCATGGTTCTCTTCGGCGGTCCGAAGGAAGCCGATCGCGAGGCGGCCAGGAGCCAGGTTGGATCGAATCTGGCCGACTGGATCGACGAAACCGCGCAGAGCGCCGATATCGCACGGCCGGTAGTCGAGGACCTCGAGCAGCCGGGCGCCAGGATTTACGAGTTGCCGCAAGATGACCTGGCGGTGGTGATGATCGTCGACGCGAGTCTGGATGTCTGAGCGCCACGCTGGACGACGGGCGTCGCCTGGGGCTCCGCCCCGCCGCTTGCGGCGGGTCCTCGCCGCGTTGGCGCTGGCGCCCATCTTGAGCCTGACCGCGGAGGCGCAAGGAGAGCCGCCGCGCACCGCCGTCGGGCCGCCACCGGCCGCGGCGCGCGTTGCGGGCTCGCCCGTCAGCCAGACGTCACCGGAGCTTCGGTTGTTGGTCTTTCGCTTCGAGCACCAGCGCGCGAGCGAAGCGCTGGCCGTGGTGCGGGCGCTCCTGTCGCCCATCGGCTCGGTCGCCCTCGATGAGGCTTCGAATACGCTTTCGGTGCGCGAATCGCCAGCGGTCCTGTCGCGGATCTCGACCGCCGTTCGCACGCTCGATCACGCGGCGCAGCCGGTCTGGCTCGCCGTCGAGCTCATCAGGGCCGAAGTCTTCTCGGTCTCGCCGGTGCCCAAGGCCACCGACGTCGCTCCCGAGTTGTTGAACAAGCTCCGGCAGCTGTTCCGTTTCCAACACTTCGCGCTGCTCGCGCGTGGGCGGATCGAGTCGCGCGAGGGTGAGGCCGTGGTCTACGAAATGGGCAACGGTTATCGCCTGTCGTTCCGGCTCGGCGCGATCGTCGACGGGCGACGGCTCAGGCTTTCCGCCTTCGAGATGACGCGCCGCTCCGCCGGCGAGCCGGACCGCGCTCTCGTGCGCACGGCGGTCAACCTCGGACTCGATCAGCCGCTGATCCTCGGCCTGACCAACGACGAAGCGTCCGACCGCGCTCTGATGCTGGTTCTCCGCTACGAAGCGCCGGCGCACGGAAGGTAACTCATGGAGTTCGTCTGCCATCTCGGAACGCCCGAAGGGCGCGTGCTCCGGGAGAAGCGCGTCGCGGCGAGCGAGGCGGCGTTACGCGAAGAGCTCACCCGGCAGGGACTGCAGATTTTTGCCGTCGAAAAGAGGCTCGGACTTCCGTCGCTCGCCGATGCGCGGCAGAGCTGGCGCCGCCGTCGGCGTATCCCGGCGAAGACCCTGCTGGTTTTCAATCAGGAGCTCGCCGCGCTTCTCAAGGCCGGGCTTCCGTTGCTGCAGGCGCTGAACCTGATGCTCGAGCGGCTCAAGGATCCGACCTTTCGCGAAGTCCTCGTGCAGGTGCGCGATCGCGTGCTGAGCGGTGTCGAGCTCTCGCAGGCGTTCGCGTCGTTCGGCAACATGTTTCCGCCGCTCTACGCCGCGACCCTGAAGGCCGGCGAGCGCACCGGCGAGCTCGAGCAGGTGATCCGGCGCTTCATTCGCTATCTGAAGCTCGTGATCGAAGCTCGCAAGCGCGTGGTCTCGGCGCTGGTCTATCCGGCGGTGCTCATCGGGCTTTCGATCGGCCTAATCTTCGTGATGGCCATCTTCGTCCTGCCGAACTTCAATCAGTTCTACGATCAGCTCGACATCAAGCTTCCGTGGCTAACCCGCTTCACCATCGGCGGCTCGCTCTTCCTGCGCCAGAACCTGCTCTGGATCGCGCTCGGCGTGGCGGCCGCGGTCATCGCGGCACGCCGGTGGGGGCGGACCGCGGCCGGTGGCATCGCGATCGATCACGCCAAGCTGCGCTCGCCGCTTCTCGGGCCGGTGCTGCACCTCTTCTCGCTCGCCGAGTTCTGCCGATCACTCTCGACGCTCCTCGCCGGCGGCATGCCCCTCGTTCCATCGTTGGAGATCTCGATCGGCGCGGTGAGCAATCGCTACGTGCGTCGCGAGATGGGTTCCACGGTCCAGCTGGTGCGCGAGGGCAAGTCGCTCCACGAGTCGCTCGAGACGACCGGAGTGGTCAACGATCTCGCGATCGACATGGTCAAGGTCGGCGAGGCCACCGGTTCGCTCGACGTAATGCTCGGCAACGTCTCCGACTTTTTTGACGAAGAGGTCGAGATCCGGATGCAGCGCATCCTGTCGCTGCTCGAGCCGATGATGCTGGTGCTCATGGGCGGTATCGTGGCCTTGATTCTGGTTTCGGTCTACCTGCCGATGTTCAGCGCCCTGGGAAGCGTCCGATGAGGAGTCCGGCATGGCGATGACGCCGATGCCAGTCGATCCCGGCTTTCTCGCCGCGGACGGACCCGGTCGGCCGGGCGGCGACCGGGCGGAGGCGGAGAGCCTCGCGGCGCGTTACGGCCTCGAGTTCGTCGACCTCACGAGCTTCCGCGTCGACAGCGATCTCTTCCACTCGATCGCGTTCGATCTGATGCTGCGCTACGGCTTCGTACCGCAGGAGCAGCTCGCCGGCCGGATCGCGGTGGTGATGAAGGACCCCACGGATGTCGGGCGTCTCGACGAGCTGGAGATGCTGCTCGGACAGCCGCTCGAGATCCGGGTCGGAGCGCCGTCGGCGATCGACGAGATTCTCCAGAAGTCGGAATCGTCGCAGCGCGTGCTCGAGGAGGCGACCGAGGAGTTCCGCATCCAACTGGTGCAGGAGGACGATCAGGGCGAGGAGGTGCTGTCGATCGACAGCATCACCGCCGACTCGTCACCGGTCATCAAGCTGGTCGATTCGACGGTCTTCAACGCCATCCAGCGCCGGGCCTCTGACATCCACATCGAGTCGCGGGACCAGGAAGTGGTCATCAAGTACCGTATCGACGGCGTGCTCTATCCGGCGATGGAGCCGATCGACAAACGCCACCACCAGACGATCATCAGCCGCATCAAGGTGATGTCGGAGCTCGACATCGCCGAGAAACGCGTGCCGCAGGACGGCCGCTTCAAACTGCGGCTGAAGGGACGGACGATCGACTTCCGCGTTTCGATCATGCCGTCGGTGCACGGCGAAGACTGTGTCATCCGCATCCTCGACAAGGAGTCGATGTCGACGGAGTTCAAGAACCTGCGGCTCGACATCCTGGGATTCGATGACGAAACGATGCGCAAGCTCCGCAAGTCAATCCGCGAGCCCTACGGGATGGTGCTGGTGACCGGACCGACCGGATCGGGAAAGACGACGACCCTCTATGCCTGTCTTTCCGAGATTCAGTCGCCGGAGGACAAGATCATCACCATCGAGGATCCGGTCGAGTATCAGTTGAAGGGGATCACCCAGATTCCGGTGAACGAGAAGAAGGGGCTCACTTTCGCGCGCGGGCTGCGCTCGATCCTGCGCCACGACCCCGACAAGGTGATGGTGGGCGAGATTCGCGACGAGGACACGGCGTCGATCGCCATCCAGTCGGCGCTCACCGGACATCTCGTCTTCACCACCGTCCACGCCAACAACGTGGTCGACGTCCTGGGGCGCTTCCTCAACATGAAGGTCGACCTCTACAATTTCGTTTCGGCGCTGAACTGCGTCCTCGCGCAGCGCCTGGTGCGGCGCATCTGTCCGCATTGCCGGAGGCCGGCTTCGGTTTCGGCGCAGCTCCTCGAGGATTCCGGACTGTCGCCGGCGGTCTACGGCGATCATCCTTTTCTCGAGGGCGCCGGATGTCTCGAGTGCAACGGGACGGGCTTTCTCGGCCGGCTCGCGGTGTCGGAGCTGCTCGATCTCTCGGACCGCATCCGCGAGCTCATCCTCGACAAGCGGCCGGCATCGGAGATCAAGCGAGCAGCGAAAGAAGAAGGGATGCGGTTCTTGCGCGAGTCCGCGCTCGAAAAGGCGCTTCAAGGACAGACGACACTACGTGAGATCAACCGGTTCACCTTCGTGGATTGAGCGCCTGACGGGGCTCGGCCCCAGGGCGCTGCCGCCTTTCGCCTTCGGACTGGCGAGGCGCGAGCTGCGCTTCGCCGCGTTCGCCCCCACGCCCCACGGCGAAGGTGGCCGTACGCTGCTCGAGCTCTCGAGCGCGACGCTCGCCGAGAGCCTGTTCGCCCCCGCCGCGCTCGCTGGTCCCGCGACGGCCGGCGATGCCCTCGAGGGCGCGCTCAAGTCGCTACTGGCGCGACTCGCCAGGCCGCCGAAGGAGGCCGCCCTGGTTCTACCCGACGCCTGGGCGCGCGGGCTGATGATCGACGGCGCCGATTTTCCCGACGACACAGCGGCGCGGCGCGAGGTGCTGCGCTTTCGCCTCAAGCGCCTGGTGCCGTTTCGCGTCGAAGAGCTCCGTGTCGAGGCGATGGAGATTCAGGGCGGCGCGCCGGATGCGGCCGCTACCAACGGCAACGCGGGATCGGAGCGCGCCGGCTCGCGCGCCTTCGTCACGCTCGCGAACGATCCGCTCTGTGCGCAGCTGGAGGAGACTTTCGCGCGCTGCGGCATCAGGGTGGGCTGGATTTCGGGCGCCACCGCCGCGACGCTCGCCGGGATCGCCGCGCGCGGCGTCGGCGATGGCGCCGACGGCGCCGATCGCGTGTTCGGGCTCGCTCGCGTCGAAAGCGAGGGATTCACGCTGGTGCTTGCCGCCGCGGGCGAGCCGCTGGTCTGGCGGCAGAAGACGTTCACCGAAGGGCTCGCGGACGGCGATCGCGAGCGCCTGCTGACCGCCGAGCTCCGGCTGACGCGCTCGTTCCTCGCCGAGCGCGGTGGTGGCCGGCCGCTCGAAGTGCTCTACCTCGCCGCGCCGCGCGCCGTCGAACCGTTCTGGAGCCGAGTGCTCGAGGACGGCCTGGGCGTTTCCCCTGGCCGATTGCGCCCCGAGCACGTCGGTCTCGAAGCCGATCTCGCCGGCGAGGCGTATCTGGACCTCCTGCCGCTCGCCGGAGCGGTGGCCCGGGAGGTGCGATGAGCGACGGTCGTTGGCTGGATCCGAACCTCGCACGCTCGCCGTTCGAGAACGACCGCCCGGTCGTGCGTCTGGCTTGGGCGCTCTGGGTGCTGGCGCTGCTCGTCGGGGGGGCAGCCTTTTGGATGGGCAACGGGGCGCGCCGCGAGGCGAGCAGCCGCCAGGGCGAGTGGGCGCGCGCGACCGCCGAGGCCGCGAGCGCGCGCGATCGGTCCGTGAGACTCCGGGCCGGGCTCGAGAGCGAAGACCTCGCGAGCCGGAACCAGAGGACGGAGTTCTTGAACCTGCGAATCGCCGAGCGTGCCTTCTCCTGGAACCGTCTCTTCGATCATCTGACCGGGCTGATGCCGCGCGGGGTTCGCCTGCAGAATCTCGCTCCCGAGGGATTCCTGCTGCGCCGCGGTTCGCGCAACGCCGCCGCCTCGAGCCCGGCGACGACCAGGGTGACGATGCATTTGCGGGGCGAGGCCGAAGACACCGAATCGCTGCTCGAGTTCGTCGATCGGCTCTACGCTCACCCCGCCTTTGCGAACCCGAATCTCGCCCGCGAATCGGCGCAGAAGGACCTCCGAATCCGGTTCGATCTCACCGTCGAGTACCTTCCGGCCTGGCGTCCAGGAGGGACGACGGCGGCCACGGCGGTCACCGCCAGCGGGCTCCCCGCCCGTTCCGGAGGTTTGCTGGGAGGCGTGGTTGCGCCGCTCGCCGACGCGGCGCCGCGCCCGGTGACTTCGCCGGCCGGGCCCGCGACGGAGCGTCTGGTGGAGGCGGCTGATCCGGCGCCGAGCGCGGCTTCCGAGCCGGCCGCGCCTGGCGAAGCCCGGCGTCAGTCCGCCAGGGAGAACAGGTTTGATCGGGAGCAGGTGAAGGACGATGAAGCCACGCTTGGCGCCTCAGCGGCGGCACCGCGAGGCAACGAGCTCTCGCGCCGCGGCCTAACGGCGGGCTCCAGGCGCGGCGGCGACGGAAAGACCGGCCTCGACCCGTCGCTGGTGATTCCGACACCGCTCAAGCCTTACGCGTCTTCGGCCGGAGGAAGGCAGTGACCGGGTTCGTTCATCGGGTTCGTCGCCGGCCGGCGCTCTGGGCCCCTCCCGCGATGTTGCTTGCCGTGGGGCTGTTCTTTCTCGGCCGCGATTGGAGATCGGGGCGCGAGCTCGGGGCCGATCTCGATCGCCGGCTGGAAGCCGCCTCGAGGGAGCGGACCAGCGCGAGCACCGAAATCGAACGTCTGGATCGACTGGCCCGCGAGTCGGCGCGCAACCGGCTGGATACGGCGCGATTGTACGAGGAGCGCTTCTCAACCGAAAAAGGGCGATTTACGGATCTCGTGCGCGAGATCAAGCGGCTCGCCGAACACGCCGGCCTCGATCCCAAGGATATCGGCTATCCGGAGGAGTCCCTGGAGGGCTTCGGGTTGTCGCGGCGCTCGTTCATCTTCGCGGTGGACGGCAGCTACGCGAACTTGCGAGCTTTCCTGCATCTGCTCGAGCTCTCGCCATCGTTCGTGACGTTGAATGAGATCGCGGTGAGCGAGCGCGACGGCGGGAAAGGTCTGAGCGTGAGCTTGCGGCTGACGACCTTCTTCGCCGAGGGGCGCGCGCCGGCCACGGCGCCTCCAACCGTCGGAGGTGCCTCGTGAAGCTCGCGCCGCGCGAACGCCGCCTGGTGCAGATCCTGGTCCTGCTCGCCGCGGTCGCGGGGCTGCGAATCCTCTACCTGGCCGCGACGCCGCCGCCGGCCGCGGCGCCGGCGGGGACACCGGCCGCCTTCGCCGGTCCCGGAGGAGCCGCACGCCCGCGCCAGGGCAAGGTCGTCGAGCTCCCTTCCGAGGTGGTCGCTCTCGAGACGGATCGCCTCGAGATCGAGCCGCGCGACCTGACGAGCGGGCGCGATCCGTTTCGATTCGGGCCGCCCCCGCCGCCGCCCGCCCCGCCCCCTCCGACACGCGAAGAGCTCGA
>ERZ1292633.495-Hain-H41-02um-R1-495-length-45557-cov-14_pt1 | contig 45557 bp, 50 predicted proteins | sample MGYA00564406_ERZ1292633 | MGnify/ENA primary metagenome ERZ1292633 (study PRJEB36523, sample SAMEA6512639) | groundwater metagenome | collected 2019-01-08 | study: AquaDiva: Metagenomics assemblies of 32 groundwater samples | reverse complement strand
ATCTCAGGCACACCGCCAACATTCATCCTGAGCCAGGATCAAACTCTTAAAAAAATCCCGATAAAAGCACAAACTTTTATCGTGGACGATCCTAACCCGATTATCAAAAGACTAAATAAAAATTCAAATTGGCAAAGAAAACAATAAATTGTCAAAGTGCAAAAAAAACCGACTCAACAAATTTGAGCAGACTTAAATTTTATAAAATAAAAATCTAAAAAGCAACACCTATTTTGGCAACTGTAAATATGACTTATATACCATCTTTGTACGATCGAGCTAAGATGGTAATTTAAAATATTCTTTAGCCTCTTCTTCGTCTTCAATCTTTTCTGCAATAATATATTTCATATATTTTGCTCCTTCAACAATCTTCTTTATTAATTCTACTTCCTTTTCACATTCATACGGAAATAAATACACGCTCTTTTGATACTGGTAAAATCCCAATTTTATAAGATATCTTCTGAGAAAATCTCTTTTATTTCTTTGAACTTCCGGAACATCAAAAAATACTAAAAACCATTTTCCATTCCATTGTTTGTTTTTCTTTTTAAAATCGAGAAGAATTTTTATTGAGTATTCAACAATTTTTGGGTGATTTTCATTTTTTAGGTAAACGGTTACTTTCCCGTCCTTTTCTTGAATATCTAGAACTTCGTTCTTTTCAAGTTTTTTTAAAACTCTCAAGACTTTAGCTTTTTTGACTTGATAATTATTTATTGTCTTTAATAAATCTTGCAGATTATCTATCAATAATGAAAGGTTTGCTCCTTTTCGACCCTGAATAGATGAGTAACCAGATGTTAAAATGTCAGCAAAATACATTAGGATACCTTTTGTTAATACGCCGTAGTTAATAAACTTTTTATTAGTTATATAAAAATACTACCATCTTTGTACGATCGGTGTCAAGATGGTAAAAGAAACCGTTTATTGAATTATAATCTTCGAAAAATCCTCTTCATTAGCAGTTAATTTAATCAGACCATTAATGGTTGTATATTCATGTTTATCACTGCAGTAGACGGTCATCTTTAATTCTCTTTCAAAAAACTTGTCGATTCCCGGAATTCTTGACAGACCACCGGTTAAGACAATCCCTTTTTTCATGACCTCATCAACAACTTCCGAGGCCGAAGTTTCAATTAGTTCCTTGATACCATCAACAATCAAATTAAAATTAGTCAACAATGCTTCATTGATATCGGAACTTTTTATCTTTACCGACTTCGGCAGACCATTTTCCAAAGACTTACCCCTGATGACAACGGTTTTTTCAACACCATTAAAATTTAAAAGATCAATTTTCAGTTGTTCACAGGTTGCCTCGCCCAAAATCAGTCCATATTTTAAGTGAACATAATTAAATATAACTTTATTCATTTGATCCCCGGCATTTTTGAAAGTTTTTTGGGAAAGAATTCCACTTGAACCGACGATAGACAGTTCTATCAAGCCACCGCCCAAATCAGCCACTAAAGCCGGCTCATGGGAAAAAATATTTAATCCGGCGCCACTTGCCGTTGCCAAGGGTCTTTCCACTAGAAAGATTTGAGACATTCCTATTTTCAAAAGAGCTTCCTTAACAGCTTTTTGTTCGATTTCCGTCGCAATCGTCGGGACACTGGCAATTCCTATCATCATCGGTTTAAGCATTTTATTTTCCGTATAAAGATAGACCGATCTTTCCAAAAATTTCCGCAATAAAAAAACTTCGGCATCAAAATCAGAGATGACTCCGTTGACAATCGGTCTTATTACCCGGATAAAATCGGGAGTTTTCCCCAAAATAGTTTTTGCTTCAGTTCCGGTAAAAGAATAATCTTTAATCCGGCTGTTATAACCCAAGAAAGACGGCTCCCTTAAAATTACCCCCTTGTCTTTAATAGCTATTTTGGTGATCGAAGTACCTAAATCAAAATAAATCTCAAAGTTGGTAAAAAAAGGAAGCTTGATTTTTTTCAAAATTTCCATTAAATTAAGCATAATGATTGACCAAATTATCCAATTTTTTTATAGCCTGCTTTTTTTTGTCACTCCAATCCTCATGTCCAAAAGCACTTCTGAACTTTTTGAATTTAATAAAATGCTTTTTATTTATGTAATAACCATTTTTATAGCTTTCTTTTGGCTTTTAAAAATGGTTGTCAATAACAAAATTATACTAAAAAAAACTTTCCTGGATATTCCAATTATAGTATTTTTTTTATCTCAGCTTATATCGACAATTGTTTCCATAGATAAACACACTTCAATTTTTGGATATTACGGTCGTTTTAATGGCGGCCTGCTTTCGACTGTTAGTTACATAATACTCTACTTCGCTTTTGTCTCAAATAAAATTAATGTGGAAAAAACTTTAAAAGCAATCTTAACCTCTTCATTATTAGTTATATTTTGGGCGATTCCCGGAAAACTTGGTCACGATTTGACCTGCCTTTTGTTTACCGGCCAATTTAATAATTCCTGTTGGGATAATTCCACTTTAGCCTTTCGTCCCGAACTGCGGGCTTTTTCAACCTTAGGTCAACCTAACTGGCTGGGGGCCTATTTAGCAGTGACGTTTTTTATTGGAATATATTTTTATATAAGTCAAAAGTCAAAAGTCAAAAGTCAAAATTTAAATTCAAAATTAAAAAGTTTATTGTGGTTAATTTATTTATTTTTCAATTTCTCTATGATTTTATTTAGCCGTTCCCGTTCAGCCTTGTTGTCAGTTCTTATAGGTTTAATATTGTTTACGGGCTATTATGTATTTTTTATTAAAACAAACATTAAGAAATTTTTACTTATTTTGTTAATTGTTACTGCCGTTCCAATATTACTTTTCAAAACAGGTATAGACAAGACAGATAAATATTTAACCTTAAAAACATATCAAAATATTTTTATAAAAAAACCAGCTTCTTTACCAACTACCAACTACAAACTACCAACTACTAACTCGTCTTCCGTCACCGAGTCCTTTGATATCCGCAAAATCGTCTGGCAGGGAGCTTGGGAGTTAGGGCTAAAATATCCCCTGTTTGGAACCGGAGTTGAAACCTTTGCCTATAGTTATAATTTAGTCAGACCAGTTGCCCATAATCTGACCAGCGAATGGGACTATGTTTACAACAAGGCCCATAACGAATACTTTAACTTTTTAGCTACTACGGGTTTTATTGGGTTAGGAAGTTATTTGTTAGTGATAATCATATTCATAATATATTTAATTAAAAAATTACGAATTACTAACGTTTGCTTACTAATTGCCTATCTCACAATCCTCATTACCAACTTCTTCGGCTTTTCAACCACCACGATTCAGCTTTTCTTTTTTCTCATCCCAGCGTTTATATTCTCTTCTTTTGATTTTCAACCCCCTACCACCTACCCCCTACCACCTAACAAATTGACCAACCTACAGAAATTCATTATCTTTCTTCTTCTATCTTCTACTATCTATCTTCTATTTTCAATTTCTGTCTATTATCTCGCTGATGTTAATTATTCCTACGGGACAAAATATATCAAGATTGGTGACCAGCAAAAAGCCGCTGTCTATCTGGAAAAAGCAATTAAATTACGTAAAGAACCTGTCTATGAAGATCGGTTTTCTTCCTCTCTTTCCTATCTGGCGGCATTATCTACTTTGCAAAATCAGAAAGATTTAGCCAAACAAATAGCAGACATATCAGATACTTATAACCGCAAATTGGTTCAAGCATATCCAAAAAATGTTTTTTACTGGAAGACTCGGGCAAAAAATATGTACTATTTTTATCAGGTGACCGGTAATGAAAATGAATTATTGCAGGGTATTGAAGCTTTAAAAACGGCCCAAAAACTGTCTCCAACCGATCCAAAGATTCCGTATTCCCTGGCGCTTTATTATGCGACGCTCTTCGATTCAACTAAAAAAAATCTTGAAAGAGATGAATGGCGGAAATTATCCATAGAAGGAATTGAAAAAAGTATAAAGTTAAAATCAAACTATCAAGAGGCGTATTTGTTTAAGGAAGAATTATTGAAGAAGTACAATCTATATAAGGACGGACCTTAGGAAAAGGTCCGACCTTTACGGTGATACGTTCGAGCTTGACACTCCCCAAATACAATTATTCACAGTCGCTCCCGTTGAATCTTGACAAGGTCCGCATGAAGTCATAGTAGTGTTTGTATAACCGGATGATATATATGGAAGCATTTGTTGGTTATTTTCCAAACAGGCAAACAGCTTATAACTTGTCCCATCGGAAGATAGATATTGGTAGTCTTTTCCTGAAATCGGATCATTAGGAACTTTTTGCATATAAACTTTTTCAGTTCCAACACAAGCAGAAGTTTCACAAAGAGCGCTTCCAAAAGTTAAAGCGGTTGTCAAAGGATATACTTTTTTATCTTCGTAATACATCTCCAGTGCTCTTTGAGTCTGTTCTAAATCCGCCTTGCGTTTGGCATCACGGCCTTTTTTCAGCGAAGTAAAGAAATTTCCGGTAATTAAAGCAGACAAAACTCCCAATATAATAATCACTAACAAAAGCTCTATCAGGGTAAATCCCTTCTTATTCATCATTTTACACACCAGTAGCATGTTTTTTGCGTTGGGTCAGCAGCTGCACATGTGTCAACGCCACCTACAGTATATTTCGTATTTGGATCACTGATAAATGATTTGGCGGTCGGTTTATAACAAACCGAAACTGTAGCATCTACATTAACACCTGTGACAAAAATTTTTGCCAAAGTGCCCGAGCCAGCAAGAGCTTCAAAATCAGTTTTTAATTCACCTGTAACGATAATAGGATTAATCATAGTTGTTACAAGACCAGTAAGTGCGCTCCCGTTAGGTTCTGTACCACAGGTGGACGCATCAGTACACCAAGGCATATAATTTTTTATTGCATAAAATCTGATTATTGATCCATGAACCTCAGACACGGTATTTCTTACCCCAGTATCAGTCCCCTTTTTAAGTTGTTCAAATGGGTCAAGAGCGGCAAGCAGTCCTACTGCTAACGCACCAAGAAGTGCAATAACGATTAAAAGCTCAATAAGAGTGAAACCAGCATAAAATTTTCTCATATAACTTCAATATAACGTATTACTTTTCCATTTGTCAATAGGTATTTGATTATGTATAATCATTATAACTTTTATAATTTTCATAGTGGCTATTCCCTAACAGTCTAGTCCCTATTCCCTAATCATTATGGCTCCACTTCCAAAACGAAAGCATTCGACTCAAAGAAAAGGAAAAAGAATGGCCGAACGGATTAGATCTTTTTCAAAATTAGTTAAGTGTATTAGTTGCGGGAAAACAAAATTACCGCACAAAACTTGTAAGTACTGTAACAAATAAAATGGATCCACGACATTCGTTTCGAGTTAAAATCATTCAGCAATTATTTGCCCTGAGTTTTGCAAAAGGTAAAATCAGATTAAAGAATGATAAAACAAAGAAAATAATTAAAAACAATTCAGAAATAAATGATTTTATAAAGAAATACGCTCCAAAATATCCCTTGGATAAAATTGCCAAAGTTGACTTAGCAATTCTGCAGTTGGCGGTTTACGAACTGATGATCGAAAAAAAACAACCGCCCAAAGTCATCATTAATGAAGCGGTAGAATTAGCCAAAGAAATGGGGAGTGATAAGGCATTCGGATTCGTAAATGCAGTACTCGGCAAAGTGTATCAGCAATCAACCAAATTAGACTCATAAGTCAAATTAGACCAATTGGTAAAGAATATGGATAACAAATATTCAAAATTAGAATCAACTATCAAAATCAGATTTAATGATCGTGATCTACTTGAAAATGTCTTCATCCATCGTTCTTATCTCAACGAACACAAAGGCTCCCAATTTAAGTCAAATGAGAGACTGGAATTTTTAGGTGACAGCGTCCTCTCCCTAATTACTTCCGTATACCTTTTTAAAAACTATCCGAATTTAAAAGAAGGCGATTATACCGAGATAAAATCAGCCATTGTCAAAATGGACAGTCTGGCCGAGGCATCAAAAAAAATCAACTTGAATGATTACTTCCTATTATCAAAAGGTGAAGAAAAGGGTGCTGGTCGAACTAACAATAATATTTTGGCTGACTGTTTTGAAGCATTAATAGCGGTTATTTTTTTAGATCAAAATTTTGAGACAGCCTATTTATTCGTTGTTAACTTTCTTTTTAAAGATAAACTAGATTATCTTTTGAAAAACAATCTTTATTTATCAGCCAAAAGCAAGTTGCAGGAATTGATTCAGCAAAAATATAAAAAGACACCAATTTATAAGGTATTGGAAGAAAAGGGCCCGGAGCACAAAAGGAGTTTTAAGATAGGGGTTTATTTTAATAACAAAATGTTAGGTTTGGGGACTGCTCCTTCAAAAAAAGAAGCTGAGGAAGAAGCAGCAAAAGAAGCTTTTGCAAATTTAAAAATTATTTGATAATATTAACTGGAGAAGATGGGAATGGAAGCGGGTTAGAAATTTAGAGATTGGAAGTTAGAATATAGGTCTAACTTCTATTTTCAATCTTCTTAACACGCTTCTATACCCAATTACTATTTTCTAATTAAAATATGGCCGTAGCTTTAAAATTATATCGTCAGGGAAAAAAAGGAAGCCCATCATACCGTATTGTGGCCGTTGAAAAACACTATAAAGCTGATGGCAAGTATATTGAAGAGGTTGGTTTTTATGATCCAATGGCAAATCCGGTTGTCTTAAATATTAAAAAAGACCGTTTTGATTATTGGAGCAAAGTTGGCGCTCAAATCTCCGAAGGCCTCAGAAAGTTGCTTAAAAACAACAAATTAGTCTAATTAGACTAATGAGTCTCATTGGTATTTTTTAAAACGGATTTCTCTTCTTCGGGTAGTTAAAGTCGGGAGTACCGGACGCCGAATTTTCTTCAAAACTAAAATTAACTTTGCTTTTGAGTACCTCTAATTCTTTAAAAACTTTTTCATCGGGCGTTGTTTCCAAATTCTGGCTAATCGGTACTTTTTTGGTGTAAAAAGTCAAGTCGATCTTGATGGAGCCGAAAAAATCAGGATCAAGTTGGATTTTATCCGAAGTGATCAGACGTCCTCCTCCAAAGTTATAATCTTTTAAAAAATTAATAAACGATTGACTATCCCCTGTTCCCGTGACATTAAGTTTCAGTTTTTGGGCGGTTGATTCCCCGACGGTAACGCTATACGAAGTAACTATAAAATTGGATTTCCGAGACAACTTTTCCAATGCATAGATAATAGAAAAGTAATCCTCCAAGTTTGGTATCAATCCATTCAATAATCTCACGTCTTCGTCAAGTTTATCGGAAGACGGAATCGTCGTGTTCATAAGATTTAATTTATTTTGCAGCTGACTCAGTTCAACTTTTGAAGCAGCGATTTTTCCATCGTAGGTAGAGTTTTGCGTAAATCCTATTTTTAGGGTGACTAAAATTAAAGCAAAAATGAAAAGATTACCTATGATATACAAAATATTTTCTTTTATTAACCGAAGAATAAATGGCTTAATTTTATTTTTCATAGATCAAGTTTTATTGGAACAAATTTACCGGTGAAACTTAATTCATAACTTTCTTTTTTTTCTTTATCCCCGATGATAGCAAAATTTTTCATGGAAATTTTTTCAAAGTTTTCTATAAAAGTCTGTGATTCGGCAAATTTAAGAAATTCCATCAGTTTGTCAAAGTTGGAAAACGAAATAGTAAAAGACGCTTCGCGGTCTTTATTAACTTCAAAAGATTTTAAAGTAGCCGCCTGACTGCTCTCACTGATGGCATCGGAAAGAAGTTCATAATAAGGGGTTGAAGCGGCATCGTCTTTTAAAAAGGTTTTTAAATCAGAATATTTTTTTTGAATATAATTAATTTTAGCCTCATCGCTCCTTCTTTCCGTCAATAATTGCAAATAAGTTTTTTTTTGTAAATTCATCCTTTCATATGTGTTGAATTTATTTCTCAATATTAAATAAAAGGAAATAAAAAAAATAAATAGAATCAAAGTTAATACGGCCGCAGATAGTTTCAGACGCTCAAAAACATTCTCGTACATTTGATAGTCTTCCCGGTTGACAAGAAGATTAATGTGCTTTTTTTTCATAGTTCGACTTCGCTCACTATAAATAACTATCTTAAACAACCACCTAGAGCTGGGACAAAAATAGGCAACTCGTTTTTGTAAGTCTCAATCAATTGCGATTTTTTAATCAGTGAGTAAGGATTTAAAATACTTATAGGAAAAGTTGTTAATTCTTCGCTTAAGGTAGTAATTAATGATGGAAATAAATAAATTTTATTGGTAAACAGGACGGCGCCTGGATTATTTTTGGAAACAAATATTTTTAAATCATTGACAAATTCCTTTACTAAAGGCTGGACTATTTTTTCCACAGGATAGGGAGAAGGGTTTTTTTTGTCATAAATTTTTAAGATTTCCTCAGCTTTTTTGATATCTGTATCGGTGTTAACTTGAGTTTCTTTTAAAAATAATTGGTAGCCAATCGATAGATGATGGCTTTCTTTGAGGATAGATTGTTCCGGAGAAAAATAAGCCAAAGAAGTGGAATTAATATCAAAATTGACAACAACAACGCCTTTATCAACACCGATTTTATATTGGCTAATAATATTTTTATTGAAAGTGGCTAAAAATCTACCATTACCGCATATTTCATTTTCCACTGATTCGGGATTAAGTCCAGCCAGTTCAACAGTTGTCTTGATTCTCTCAATGACTTTTTTTGGTGCGGCAACAATTAAAAGAAGAACTTTTTTCTCCCGTTGATCTTCATCAAGTACTTCAATATCAATGTTGGTTTCCTCAATTGGCATCGGGATAAACTGATCGGCTTGGTATTTAATGGCAGAAATCAACTCTTTTTCATTTAAAAGCGGCATCGAAACAATTTGGCTGTAAGTAAGAGTGTCGGGTATGATCAGGTTAACATTTTTTTTGGTGACATTAAGGGTTTCAATAAGCTTTTTTATCTGAATTATTTCCGCTTCGACAACTTTTTCCAGATTACTGCTGTAAAAAAAATCCGGCGTTTCTGTTTTTCCCAAAGCCGTCACTTCCAAAATATCACCGGCCTTTTTGGCATCGACCAACTTGGTAAATTTTTCGTCAATGTCCAAACTAAAAAAATTATCACTCATATAATGATTATAACGGTTATAAAAATTATAAATCAATAGTTTCTTAGTTTAATTCTCGTCTGATAATGAAGAGATGCGATTTCTTCAGGACGGGTTGACGTGCAGACTCCGGCTCCGGTGTCGTAACAAACATCAAAACTAAATAAAACCGAGGGCGGCGAATATATGGTATTTCGTAAACAGTCAACGGAAAAGTTGGAAACTAAAATTTTGCTTGAAGTTAAGTTGATAGAAGGATTGGCCGATGCGGAAGCAATCGTATTTGATCCGCCTTCATATCCAAACCACTGTTGATTTTTATCTAAAAAATAAAGGCTTGATCCAGAAAATGAAGAACTGTCCGTGTCACAGACAATATTACTTTCGTCGGCCGGTTTTGCCGAGTGAACGGTAATTGCGCCATCTCTGATAGAGTTTTTCACGATGTTAATCAGGTAATCGCCTTCCCGTTTGACCTGACTTAATCTGAAGACTTTGGTTTGTTCCCGGGTCAGGATAAAAACGGTCGAAATCAAAACCGGCAGAGTTAGGGCAATAACTGCTATAACGACGATGGTTTCTATTAAAGTAAAACCTTTTTTCATAATTATTCCAATAATTTGAATACTGTTTTAATCGGAACGGTAAAAATGTTTTCTCCCTCTTTCCAGCTGACGGTAATCGTGACCTCTTCCTGATCCACAGGAGAACCTGAGCTTGTTATTGTCAGTTCTCTTTTGAAAAAAGCCGGTGTTCCCAGACTATAATCGTTTTCGGCACACGCCAAATTCCAGTCTAAAGAACTGTTAAGGCAATAATTGCCGCTGTTGTGAGTAATAAAAGTGGACCAATCAGATTCTTTTTCTTCCTTTACCCATTCCATTCCTTCTTCCGCATACCGGGTGGCCAGGATTTTATGTTCCTGGACTTTCATGCTTTTAAGATTGAAGGAGACAACGGCCATTGCCGCCACAAAAAATAAGCCCAAAACGGCCGTAAAGACAAGGACTTCGATAAGGGAAAAAGCATTTTTAATCATATATTTATTATTGTAGGGGCGTGATTTATCACGCCCTAAAATTAACATCCTATCAAAATTTCATCCAATCCAATGATTCCAATCGGCGAAATGGAGACGGTCACGCATTTACCGATAGCGGAATTTTTTAATTGAATAGAACTAATACTAAAATTTATATTTTTCATTAATGGCGGAAAATTAAAATCTCCGGTTGTGGACGTGATTGAGATATTGGTCGTTAAGTTATAGTTTTGGACAACAGAACAGCTTGTTGCACAACAGAATTTGAATGAATAAGCATTGGCAGAAATTGTTACCCGATAGCCGGTAAAATCGTCACAACTACCGATTAAATCTGCGCTCAAAGACTTTTGCTTTGCTAATTCAAGGACATCAACCAACTTTTTTGCTTCACTTTTTAATTTTAATTGTTGGGCATATGTATTATATTGGGCCAAACCGACTCCGATAAAAATGGCCATAATGGAGATAACAACAAGAAGTTCTATCAAGGTAAAGCTTTTTTTTGGCATAATTTCTATTTAATTCCATACGGTCCCAAACAATAATTACAGTTGCCACCGCATTGACCGGCAACACAAGTAGTCCCTCCACCTTCCAGATAGGCGGCAATCGTGTAATCGGAAGCTGTCCCGGTATAATAGTAACTATAGCTTGAACTTTTAGGATCAGTTGGCAGACTTTGAATATAGGTAATGGGTGTAGTTAAAACCAATAGAGTGGTTGCATAGACGCTACCAACAGGATAAGTATTACTGTTGGAGCGATACATTTCTAAAGCAGCGCTAATCTGTCCAAGATCAGTCTTTCTTTTGGCATCGCGTGATTGTTTTAAAAAAGCCGAATAAGATATTACCGCCACCGCCGTCAAAAGGACGATGATGGTTACGACGACGAGGATTTCTATTAACGTAAAACCACTTTTAATTTTCAATTTACAATTTTCAATTTTCATTGAATTTTCAATTTATTAATTTTCACTGCTGATTACTAACCGTAAAGTTTGTTGTTGATGTTTCCAAATCGACAGTAATACTATAATCTGATGTTGTTGACGTCACAGTATAGATATATGTGCCTGTTCCTAAAGGATCAGTCAAAGTGAAAGTAATGCTGGTGTTGGGCGCAGGACAAGTAGCCGTAATGGTTTTGGTTCCATTTCCGGAAATTGTTGGGTATTCAAAACTGTTAACGGAATAACACTGCTCCATCATTTGTTGCGCCGCTTTTAAATCTCCCTGTCTTTTGGCGTCACGGGATTTTTTTTGAACAGTTGAGTAAGAAGCAATTCCCACTGAAACCAGGACGGCAATAATTCCGATGACAACGAGCATTTCAAGAAGAGTAAAAGACTTTTGCATAGGTTTATAAATTTTATAACAATTATAATCTTTATAACGATTATAACCTACTATGGCTGCGATACGATATAACTTTTTCCGCTACTACAAGTATAACTTGCCGCGCAATTTCCTGTTGTCCCATCGGGATCGGCTTTATTTTCCAGACAAGTACATAATATGTAAGTCAAATTAGCATTATCAACCGAATAATAATAATCTTTTCCGGCATTCGGGTCGGTCGGAAATTTATTCATATAAATATTACCGGCCGGACAAGTGGCTCCCGATCCGCCACTGCTCCAGCATTGATTGGCAGTTGGTAACGTTGCCGGAAATGATGGCGTTGTTTGATCCTGTTTATACATCTCAAATGCTTTCTGGATCTGTCTTAAATCCGACTTTCTCTGCGAATCTCGGGCCCTTTCGCGGGCTGACATAAAATTCGGCAGGAACAAAGCCGAAAGAGAGCCAATGATGGCAATGACGACGAGAAGTTCTATTAATGTAAATCCTTTTCTAGACATATTTGGAAAATGGAAGTTTGGTTTGGAAACGAGTTAAGAAAATAGAAATTAGAAGATGGAACTTTCTTTCTAACTTCCATCATCAAACTTCCTAACCCGCTTCTATACCTATCTTCTATCTTCAAATTTTATCTTATACTTTTTCCAAATAAATATCAATCCCTGATCAACCGTCAACTGCGGATTTAGATTATTACTTTCCAAAAGCCTTTTAAGCCGGAGAATTTCTTTTATGACAACAGGAGAATTTTTGTCTGTCTTCAATTTTCCGCGGAAAAAAATAATAATTTGGAGCAAAATATTATTGGCCGATTCCTTATCCGTGATTTTAAACGGTATTAACGGAATTTTTGTTGTGGTGTGATTTATCATAAATTGCGCCCCTACAACATTTTGTGAATAATTTCCCGTCAATTTAATGATTTTCACTCGCGAAATAATCGTCGGCAATAATCGGTTTTTGTTATCTGTACTCAAAATAAATTGGACGTTGGACGGCGGTTCTTCAAGAAGCTTTAGAAAAGAATTTTGCGCGGCAATAGACGATAAATGAAAGTCGGGTAAAAAATAATTTCTGATCTTTGGATAAAAAACCTTGGTTTCTTTGATGATGCTTTTGATATCCGAAATGGAATATTCTTTGGTTACCGGAGTGATTTCAAAAAACAAAGTGCCAACTTTAAGTTTTTCGACATAATCCTGAATTGATTTAGAATCGTTGGAAATTATCAACAACGGAATCATATATACCTTGAATTCTATCATAGAAATAATATATAGTTAAATTAATGAACATTACCCCAAAAAAATTATTAGATCAGTTAATAAAAAATCAACAGATTACCGAAACTGAATCCAATCAGTTCCAGGTAGCCAGTTTGCAAAAAAATCTTTCGATTATTGATTACCTGTATCAATTTTCTCGAATTCCCCGGATTGAGGTTGTCAAGGCTCAGGCCGAAATAGAGCAAGTTCCGTTTGTCGATTTGGAAAAAACTCCGATCGATTCTCAAGCGGTTGGTTTAATCTCCGAATCGATTAACCGGCGTTATGAAATTATTCCTTATCGTTTTGATCCGAAAGAATCGGCGATTTATATAGGGACGAAAGACCCCTTTGATACTTCAATCATTGATTTTTTGGAAAAAAAAACCGGTAAAAAAATTATTTTGACTTTAGCCGACCGCGAACAGATCGTGAAAATGATTGATCTTTCCTATAGCCAAGGGCTATCCCCGGAAGTCCGGGATGCTTTAAAAGAATATTCACCTGCTCACAGCAAAGAGACTCAGATCAGTAACGTTCAGTTACAACAGGCACCGATTGCCAAAATCGTCTCAACAATTTTAGATTTTTCCGTTAAAGGTCGGGCGTCCGATATCCATATTGAACCGGAAGAAACCAGAACCAAAGTCCGCTATCGGATTGATGGAATCCTTCAGGAAAAATTATCTTTACCAAAGACTATTCACGAAGCCTTAGTTTCCCGGATCAAAATTCTTTCGGAAATGAAAATTGATGAAAAAAGAGTTCCACAGGACGGTCGTTTTACTTTTAAATCAAAAAATGATGAAGTAGATCTGCGTGTTTCCACTTTACCGACCGTTTTTGGCGAAAAAGTAGTTATGAGACTTTTGAAAAAGACTGGCGGTATTCCGACGCTTACTGATTTGGGTTTTGGCGGACCACAGTTAAAAGAATTGGAAGAAGGGATAGCAAAACCTTATGGAATAATTTTGATTACCGGTCCGACCGGCAGTGGAAAAACCACTACTCTTTATTCGATTCTATCCCGTTTGAATAAGCCTACGGTCAACATTGTTACCCTTGAAGATCCGGTCGAATATCAAATAGCCGGTATTAATCAGGTCCAGATCAATCCTCAGGCCGGACTGACTTTTGCCACAGGCCTGCGGGCTTTTTTACGGCAAGACCCGAATATTATTCTGGTTGGAGAAGTCAGAGATAAGGAGACGACCCAGTTGGCGATTCAGGCCGCCTTGACCGGTCATTTGGTTTTTTCAACTTTACATACCAATAATGCGGCGACCGCCATCCCCCGTCTGATTGATTTAGGGGCAGAATCGTTTTTGATTGCTTCAGTTTTAACGGCAATTTTGGCACAGAGAATTTCCCGAAAAATTTGCCCATATTGTAAAGAGCCTTATCAGGCATCGCCGGAAATAACCGCCAATATAAAATCGGTTTTAGGCCCGCTTTTCCCCAAAAAATATGAAACAAGTCCGATTAATTTAAGTAAAGGTAAAGGCTGCCATGAATGTAACCAGACCGGATATTTAGGCCGAATTGCCATCTTTGAAATTCTCAAAGTGACATCGGCGATTAATCAACATATTTTACGTCAGGATTCGGCTGAAGCAATTGAGGAAACGGCAAAAAAAGAAGGATTTATTAAAATGGTAGAAGACGGTTATTTAAAAGTTCTTGACGGCGTAACGACGATGGAGGAGGTTTTGAGAGTAGCCGAGACATAGAAGATAGGTATAGATGCGGGTTAAGAAGTTTGAAGATAGAAGTTAGAAAGAAAAATCTATTTTCCAATTTCCATTTTCTTGACTCGTTTCCAAACCTATTTTCTATTTTCTATCATCGTTTGTTATTATCATAATATGGATTTACCACAGCTCTTACAATTAACGATTGACAAAAAGGCCTCGGATCTTCATGTGGTTCCGGGATATTACCCGACTATAAGAGTCAGTGGAGAATTATTTCAGATGTCGACTTTGTCAATCATTACTCCAGAGGATTCGGAAAAGATGCTCAACTCTTTTTTAAATCAGGAGCAAAAAGAAATCCTTTTGGCTAACCGGGAAATTGATTTGGCTTATAGCTTAAAAGGAAATCGTTTCCGTGTCAATCTTTATTATGCTCAAAATTTACTTTGCGGCAGTTTCCGTTTTATTCAGCCAAAAATCTGTACTTTAGAGCAGTTGTCTCTCCCTGCTTTTTTACATCAGTGCGTCGATTACCGTCAGGGATTAGTTTTATTGACCGGTCCGACCGGAGAAGGTAAATCGACTACTTTGGCTGCTCTTGTCAATGAAATTAATCAAAAATATGCTAAACATATCATTACCGTTGAGGACCCAATTGAATACGTTTATCCAAAATCCAAGTCGATCGTCTCCCAGCGTGAGCTTCACCAGGATACTCATTCTTGGAGCGTCGCTTTGAAATCCGCCCTTCGGGAAGATCCTGATGTGATTTTAGTTGGTGAAATGCGCGACTTTGAGACAATTTCTTTAGCGTTAACCGCGGCCGAGACCGGTCACTTGGTTTTTTCTACTCTTCATACCAATTCCGCTCCGGAATCAATTGATAGGATTATTGACATATTTCCTCCTCACCAACAGAGTCAGGTCAAAAATCAACTGGCAGTAGTGTTAAAAATGGTTATTACTCAAAGATTACTGCCAAAACAAAATTCTATTGAAAGGGTTCCTGCAGTTGAAATTTTAGTTAGTAATTCTGCTGTTGCATCAAGCATAAGGGAAGGTAAAACTTATTTGATAAGTAATATTCTTGAAACAACAGAAAGCGAGGGATCTCTTCTTTTTGAAAAAAACCTTCTTAATCTTTACCAGGCCGGTGTTATTTCCAAAGAGACGGCTTTTTCATTTGCCATCAGGCCGAAGGAGCTTGAAAGATTTATTAAGATAGATAGAGTGTAAAATTATGTTCTTCCAATACAAGGCTTTAAAAGACGGAAAAACCGTTGTAAAAAAAATTGAGGCAGCCAGTTCTCAATCGGTAATTGATTATTTACAAAAAAACGGCTATTTTCCTATTTCAGTTGAAAAAGTCCAGGGGCAGGACATAAGTTTTCTTGATAATTTAACTCAAAGGATTGATTTTAATGATATTGTTAATTTTACTCGGCAAGTGGCTATTATGCTTAATGCCGGCCTGACTTTGGTCGATTCACTGGAAATTCTGAAAAAACAAACAACAAAACTTCCATTAAAAAAAATGATCGAAGCAATAGATACTAAGATTAAAGGCGGTTCATCTTTTTCCATTGCCCTTCAGGATTATAAAAAAAATTTTTCCAAACTTTATATTTCTTTGGTAAAATCCGGTGAAGCCTCCGGAAAACTCGGAGAGATCCTTCTTCGATTGGCTGACAATCTGGAAAAAGAGCGGGAATTTAAAAGCAAACTCAAAGGCGCTCTTGTTTACCCGGTAATCATTATAGTTGGGATGTTTGTCGTTATGTTTATTATGATTACTTTTGTTTTACCAAAACTACTTGGTCTTTATAAAGATTTTAATGTCGAACTGCCATTGTCAACAAAAATTTTGATTGGTGTATCAAATTTTTCTACCAGATTTTGGCCATTGGTCTTGGTTTTGATTATAGTTAGTTTTTATTTTGCGAAAAAATATTTGAGTACAAAAGCCGGAAAAAAATCTTTTGATCAGTTTGCTTTAAAACTTCCGGTTTTTGGCCACATAATCTCTGTTTCCGCCTTAGTTGAATCGACTAGAACCTTAGCAATTCTTATTTCCGCGGGAATCTCAATTCTTGATGCTTTATCAATTGTTGTTGATTCAACTGACAACTCAGTTTTTCAACAGGCGTTTATGACGGTCAGTCAAAAAGTGGAAAAGGGTCAATCAATGGGTATCGCCTTGGAACAAGAAGGTATTTTCCCGCCGATTTTAGTTCAAATGAGCCAGGTCGGCGAGCAAACCGGCAACTTAGACGATACTCTTTTGCGTCTGTCAAAGTATTTCGAAATGGAGTCGGAGATAGCCACCAAAACAATGACGACCTTGATTGAGCCGTTGATTCTTGTTTTTTTAGGCGCGGGAGTGGGATTTTTAGTTTTGTCAGTGATTACGCCAATATACAATCTGACGAATTCGTTTAAATAAAGACAGTCTTATTTAAGACTGTCTTTAAAAAGAGTGTCCCTTAATCTCTAGATATTTGTTTACCCTTATACTCCTTTACTTTCTTATTTAAACCATCCCAATCATTAATATCATATTTGCTGACAAAATACTCAACCGCTTTTTTTGTCTTATTTATTAGTTCGTAATCTGTCAACGAGGCGATCTTCAGATTAACAAATCCGTGCTGTTCAATACCAAAAATATTTCCGGCCCCCCGGCTTTTCAAATCATATTCCGCCAGTTTATTGCCGTTATTGTTTTTTGCAAAAAAATTCAGCCGTTCCGATATCCCCAAATCCTTTTTTTCGCTGAAAAGAAAACAGTAAGACTGTTTATCTGACCGGCCGACCCGGCCCCGCAATTGATGAAGTTGGGCCAGACCAAATCGTTCCGCTCCTTCAATCAACATGATCGTCGCTCCAGGAATATCGATCCCGACTTCAACAACCGGTGTGCTGACCAAAATGTCAATTTTTTTATTTTTAAAATCAGACATTACCTGGTCTTTTTCGACCGATTTCATTCGTCCATGCAGTAGAGACAGGGCATGCCTTGTCTCTACATCCGTAAATATTTTCTTTAAGTTTTCAAATTCAATTTTTGCCGCTTTAATTGACTTTAAGGTTTCTGATTCTGACTCTTCAATCAATGGGCAAACAATAAAAACCTGAGATCTGTAACTTGTAACCTGTAACTTGATCCATTGATAACAAGCAAGTCTTTTTGTTTTTGGAACAAAATACGTTTTTACCGGCAGACGTCCTCGAGGCATTTCTTCAATGTAGCTTAGATCAAGTTCACCATATAAAGTCAGAGCGACGGTTCTCGGGATTGGGGTGGCGGTCATCGTCAGCAGATGGGGATTTAAGGCCTTTTCTTTTAACAGAGCCCGTTGATTAACACCAAAACGATGCTGTTCATCGATAATAACCAAGCCAACTTGTTTTAATTTTAATTTTTGATTAAGTAAGGCATGAGTGCCGATTATTACGCTGTAATTATTTTTTTTATTTTTATTTGACCCGGTAATTAATCCCACCTTAAGGGTGTCTAATTTTGAAAAAAGGTTCTTTATTGTTTCATAATGTTGTTGCGCCAATATTTCCGTTGGCGCCATTATTATGGATTGATATCCGTTAAGAAATGATAAATAACAAGCAATTGAGGCAACAACGGTTTTGCCGGATCCCACATCTCCCTGCAAAAAACGGTTCATTGGTATGATTTTTTTCAAATCATTGATGATTTCTTTGACAACCTTGTTTTGATCATTGGTTAATTTGAAAGGAAGGCTATTGATCAATCGATTAATTAATTGTACGCTATTACTATCCAAGGTAAATTTATTTCCCACGCGTTCCTTCTGCCATTCTTTTTTGATTAAATTATTAGCCAGCTGTAGATTAAATAATTCGTCAAACGACAGGCGCTCTTTCGCTTTATTTGCAAAATTCAAATTATCCGGAAAATGAATCTGTCGGTACGCCCAGTGCTCATCAGATAGATTATTGAACGAAATAATTTCTCCCGGGAGCATCTCCGCCACCCGACACATAACCGCCGCGGTTGAATTTAGAATGGCGTGGATTTTGTCACGGATGGTTTTTGTTGAAAGACCTTTTTTTTCTGAATAAATCGGGATAATCCTCCCAGTATGTTTTAAAATATTTCGATCGATCGATCGATCGAAATTAATAATCTCATATTCTTTTGGCTCGAGTGTCAGCTTGGAACCAAACTGCCTGACGATGCCGGCCACCGAAATTGTCGAACCGATTTTGAATAATCGGATTAAATACGGTTGATTGAACCAGTTAACTTCAATCTTTCCGGTTTGATCGGCGACGATTACCTTTTGGATTCTTAACCCGTTTCGGGTGTATTGATTTTTTGCTTCAACAATTTTTCCAATGACAGTAACCGTTTCCTCCTGTTGAAGTTTGTCAATTGTAGAAATGATTGAATAGTCTTCGTAACGATAAGGAAAGTAGTTAAGCAAGTCGGAGTAAGTATTGATACCAAGTGATTTTAATTTGCAAATAGTGACAGGACTTGTAGCAGGTAAGTTTTCAATCGGGATTTCTAATGTTACATGTTTCATGTTACATGTTTTATTTTATAAACATCGGCGCAAATGACGACAGTATCAATAATATCGAAGAAATAATCACGATCATTTTCCAAATGCTGTCTTTTTTTATCTTTCTCCCAAAGATTTTCATAGTTTTTTATTTCGGACAATCCTTAGATTTTATAAAACCTAATTTTTTTGCTTCATCTTCCGAGCAAAACCAGCGATCTGATGTTCCTAGTTTGATTGTTATTTTATCATAGTTATAGCAGTCGGGCGTATGATAAATTCTTGAATTACCTGCCGATCGGTAATTACCTTTGATATTACAGCCTTCTTTTTTTGTCTGGCAAAAACTCGACCAGACTCCCCGGCCAGCCAGTTTAGCTTTGTTTTGAGATTGTTCTATTACTAAAGAATTTTCCGTGATAGTTTTTCCTTTTTCAAAATAGGCCAGGCCTTCTTCAGTCATCGTCTCGTTAATAAAAAGTTTATCAAGATAGACATAAGCCAAAATTCTGCCAAAGTTGTCTTTCCTAATTTTTTCTAAAGAAATTTTTTTGTTCAAAACAAGATCTTCCATCCTTGCTTTGGCATCAACTCCCAAGCAGTCTTTTGGATATTCTGGAGCATTTATTTCATACAGACGAATTCGCTCCTCGTCCGAAGTATCAATCGTATCTCCGTCAACAACCCTACTAACGTTAACCTCAACCTTGTTTATTTTCTTTAAAAAGAATTTTTTGTATTCTTTAAATATAAAAAAGATGTTTAAAATAATAGAAAATATAAAAATAATTAAAAATAAATAAAATCCTATTCTTGATCCCATTCTTGAAACTTTCATATTCTAACTTAGATTATAAACCATAATTAACATAAGATGAAACACTTCAATCGTTTAATCGATTAAAGTGTTTTAAATTCCAAATCGTTTTTTTCTTTCGCTTTCTCTTTTTCTTTCCCAAGCTATCTTCCAGTTGACTCCATAAACGCCGGGAGCAAATATTGTATTGAAAAAATCGTCAATTATTTCCTGTGTTTTATCTCTAAAAATAATGTTTTGAAAGGCCCTTATAAACCCATCTTGTTTGTTCTCAATCAAAAGTTTAAATTTTGCCACCGTTGCCGAAGATACATTTAGTGCCATGCAGATATTATGAAAATCTATATTCTTCAAAAGTAAATATATAATTGCGATTCTTTTAGCAAACATTATTCTTTCGTTATATGAAAAAACGCCTGTAATAATTTCATTAAATTTATTTTTATCGTTTTGATTTCCAATAATTTCAAAAAAAATATTAAATAATTTTTCTAAAACTTTATCCTTTAATTTATATTGAGATATTCTAGCCATACTTTAATCGTTTAATCGATTGAAGTAATTGTTAACTAATACGTCTTCAATCGATATTGAAAGATTATTAAAGTATAAAAAATTTGTCCACCTCATATAACCTACAAAAGTAACCTTTTAGATTGTTAAAACAATCGATTTTCTCTGATATACCACTAAAATCTTATCTTCTTCGAAGATTTGGGGTCGGAGTGATCCGATCGGGAGACTTACCTTTAAAACTTCCTTTATTCGGCTCGATACTGGTGATTTGTTTGATCCAAGATAAATGATAGATTAAATTAGTAAAATAACTGCTTTTATTTCCTGGATCAATCCAACTTGATACACCAATCACAAACCATTTTTTTAGTGTAGGCGAATAAGCAATAATCGGACCACCACTATCACCAAAGTATGCATATGGAAAATTTTTTACAAGTATTTTATTATCGTATATATTCTTATTTTGATAATTTACTAATCTTTTATTTGAATAAATTGTGTTGAAACCTTCATAGAGAACATTGGAAGAAATGTTACTTTCAGTACCTCCCCAGCCCAAAATTGCAACAGGAAAACCAGGAGAAATAATTTTTTCGTTGTTACTTAAAGAAATTGCTTTATAATTAACAAAATAAAAACTATTTATCTTCTTTATTCGTAATAATGCAATGTCTTCATTAAAGTATGCCGCTTCTCTTTCAAAATCTTCAGACTCGATTTGCTTATTATAATAAAATTTATAATTAAACCCAGGATTAATAACATAACCCTCTACCGGAGCTAATAATTTGGATGAATCTTTTACATTCTTTATATCAGTAAGATCATTATATCCAATAGCAATTTTAATTTCAGATTTATCTCTTTTTATAAGATAGCGAAATGTATCGTCAGTAGGTCTATATAAACAATGTGCTGCAGTTAAAACATATTCGTCACTAATTAAAAATCCGTTGCAAAAAGTTGCGTCTCTAATTTTCGATAAATCTTCTTCTCTACCATCGTACAAAGCCACCATAAATGGCCATTCGCCGGGCTCGGCCGGGTGGCCGCCAATTATTTTTGGAGGTGCGGCTTTGGATGATAAAATTTTTTTATTTTGGTTAGTTTTGGAAATAAAAAAAATAAACAAAGATAGTAATAAAATCACAATCAAACCGAATAAAGCTTTTTTTGAAATACAAAACTGATTTTTATTCACATTATGATAATAATAAACTTAACAACAAATCTCAATTGAAATTGATAGACTGGATCCCCGTCTTCACGGGGATGACAAACCCTGTCAAATCTGTTTGTCATTTTGCTATACTTTTTACATGTATATTTCGCGGCGGCTACGATTTCGGTCGCAATATAACAAACAAAAATTAATTGCCAAACTACTTCTTTTTTTGACCGGAGCCGTTATAATCGGTTTTATTTTTTCTTTTTTAGTCTTTGCCTGGTATGCCAAAGATCTACCCTCGCCTTCCAAACTTTCCCAGCAAACTGGCTACTCAACGGTTTTTCTTGACCAAAAAGGCAAGGTACTTTACGATATGTATAAGGATAAAAATCGTGTTCCGGTCACCTTTGAAGAAATACCTAAGGCTTTAAAGGAAGCCACCATCGCCATCGAAGACAAAAATTTTTATTTTCATAAAGGCTTTTCCCAAACCGGTATGATCAGGGCCGTTATTAATATGTTTTTGGGTAGCGGTCTTCAGAGCGGTTCAACCATTACCCAACAGTTGATAAAAAACGTTTTGTTGACCAATCGCCAGACTATCACCCGAAAAGTTCAGGAAATAATTTTGGCTTTTGAAGTCGAACGCCGCTATAAAAAAGACGAAATTTTATTGATGTATTTGAATGAAGCTCCATACGGTGGCAGTTACTGGGGCGTCGAAACAGCCGCTAAAGCCTATTTTGGTAAGTCGGTTAAAGATTTGAATTTGGTTGAATCGGCGATTTTAGCCGGTTTACCCCAGTCTCCAAGTCTATACTCCCCTTTCATCGGTCAGGAAAATGCCTGGAAAAACCGTACAAAAAGTGTTTTACGCCGGATGCGGGAAGACAAATATATAACGCGCGATCAGGAAAATGCTGGTTTGAAAAAAATTGAACAGATAAAGTTTACTTCACCAAAAATTTTAATTGAAGCCCCTCACTTTGTTTTTTATGTCAAAGACAAAATAGAGAACGAGTATGGTTCAAAAATAATTGATCAGGGAGTAAAGATCAAAACGACTTTGTCTTTGGAGGTTCAACAAACGGCTGAAAAAATTGTTAAAGAAGAAATCAGTAAATTAAAGGATTTCAATGCTACCAACGCCGCCGTGGTTATTCTTGATTCCAAAACCGGTGAGATTTTGGCCATGCTTGGTTCCTATGATTTTAATGATGAAAAATTCGGCAAATTTAATGCCGCTCTAGGTCTTCGTCAGCCGGGAAGTGCCATGAAACCATTTACTTACGGACTGGCTTTTGAAAAAGGCTATACACCATCAACGATTTTTATGGATATTAAAACGACTTTTCCCGATCAGGGTGGTAAAGAGTATATCCCGGAAAATTATGACGGAAAATTTCGTGGGCCCGTTCAACTTCGGTTTGCTCTTGGTAATTCTATTAATATTCCGGCGGTTAAAATTCTGGCCGTGACAGGATTACGCGATTTTTTAAGTAAACTGAATGATCTTGGATTGACGACTTTTGCTCCTAATGACGAGAATTTGCGGCGTTTCGGACTTTCTCTCACTTTAGGCGGAGGCGAAACTACTCTGCTTAATTTGACCTCCGCTTATTCCACACTGGCAACCGGCGGACTCAAACATGAACTTAGTTCAATCACTGACATTTCCGATTTTAAAGACAAAAATATTTTCAAAAAAGTCAGGACACAGGAAAAAAGAATTTTTTCATCGGAAATTTCCTTTTTGCTTTCTCATATTTTGTCTGACAACAATGCCCGGCTGGATGAATTTGGCCCGAACTCTTATCTTAATGTCCCCGGTAAAACCGTGGCTGTCAAAACAGGAACAACTGATGATAAACGGGATAACTGGGCCATCGGATATACCAAATCGATTACAGTCGGAGTCTGGGTCGGTAACAATGATAATTCCAAAATGAATCCGAAGATTGCCTCAGGTGCCACCGGCGCTTCGCCAATCTGGTATCGGATTATGCGCGAAGTCTTGAAGAAATATGATGACGGAATAATGGATAAACCAGATAAAGTCAAGGCTTTGACGATCGATGCATTTTTAGGAGGGTTACCAAAAGACGGTTACCCGACCCGTTCGGAATATTTTATCGAAGGGACAGATCCAAAAGATATCTCCCCTTTTTACAAAAAATTGAAAATTTCAAAAGCCAACGGTAAACTGGCCAATGAGGTTGAAGTCAAAAGCGGAAATTATGAGGAAAAGGATTTTATCGTCATTACGGAGAGCGATCCGGTCTCTCTCGACGGGAAAAACCGCTGGCAAGAAGCGATCAATGCTTGGACAGCTCAACAGGGTGACAGTAAATTTAAGCCGCCAACCGAAACTTCTGACGCGTCTTCTGATTCAGTAATTGTTTCCATAAAAAATCCAATGGGCCAGACAACTGTCTTCTCGGGAAATCTCAGTATAAAAGCTAAGATTGTTTCTTTGGATAAACTGAAAAACGTTAAGATCAAATTAAACGGCTCCGAAATCAGGAATTGGAATGAAGATAAACGGGAAATTGATGAGACGATCTCAATCACCGAAGACGGGATTTATGAGCTTCAAGTGATCGGGACTAATGAAAAAGATAAACAAGGCGAATCCACCATCAAATTCGGAGTCAACAAGCCATGGGACTACGTGACACCAACCTTAACGCCATCACCTACGCCTTAAGGTCCGTCCTTTTAAGGTTGGACCTTATATAGTTCTTTTTTCGCCTCGTCTTCCGTGATGTTCCTTTCAGGAGATGAATAATAAAAACGGAGGCTGAATTTATTTTCAAAAACCGAAACAACCTCAATCTTTTGTAGCAACTTCGACTGAAAAGCTTTAATACGCACAACCGCGTAGGTAGTAGTCGTCGAAATTTCAAAGGTTTTATCTAATTTTATGACAGCATAAGGATGAAGGGGAACATATTTTGGCACCAATTGACAGTTATCAATCAACGATTGAAGATCAATCTCAGTCATGAAAATGCCGTTTTTTTCAATAATTTCTGGTACAGACAATTTGTCAATATTTAATTCCCTGTACACCGCTTCGATTAGGCCTTTCGAATCAGAATATTCTGTATTGACGGCGATGCCCAGACGGTATATTTCCTGAGGTAGGGAAATACAAGGACGGACCTTATTTATCACAGGGTCGTCCATAGAAATAAAAGGTCCGTCCTTGATATAAACCTTAGCGATCTCAAACAACCTTAAAACATCTTTTTTACCCTGATTTTCTTTTATATTTTTTTTAAGTGAAGGTAATAAACTGACTCTCAAATATTCAATATCCTCGGAGATGCTGTTTGATAACCTCAAGTGATCTTCAATCTTTAATCCTGAATCTTGAATCATGCTTTTAGAAATCATTGAGTAATTAATGACTTCATTTAGTCCCAGATGTTTAAGAAACAGTTTAATTTTATTTTGAAATACAAAAATATCTTCCATTTCTTTCGGTTGATCAACATAGACGATTGGTTGTAATGCCGAGGGGATGTTGTGATACCCATATACACGGGCCACCTCTTCAATAATGTCTTCGGGAATATCAATATCATTAACCCTCCACGATGGGATAGTTATTTTTACCATCTTTGCTCGATCGTTGTTAAGATGGTTAATTCCAAATCCTAAGTTACCTAATATCAAATCGATGGTTTTCTCTGGAATTTTTACCCCGATTTTTTTACCAAATAACTCATAACCCATAACCAATAACTTTTTCTTATTTGGATTAGAATAAATATCATACAATTTTGATCCTATTTTTCCACCAGCATATTTTTCCAACAATTCAACGCCGTAGACGATGGTCGGTTCGACTTTTTCCGGATTGAGCCCTTTTTCAAAGAAAGTGGCTGCCACAGTTCTTATTCCGGTAGTCATCGTAGTTTTTCGGATTCTTACTTTATCATATGTTTGGACAAACAAAACGATATTTTTGGTTTTTTCGGAGATGGCCGAATTCAATCCTCCCATAATCCCGCAAAGATCAATGAGACGGCCCGATCCGTCTTCAATGACAATATCTCCGCCGGGTAACGTTACTTCTTTTTCGTCCAAAGTAATGATTTTTTCGCCATTTTTAGATTCGCGCATAATCATCGTCTGCCCTTTTATTTGATCATAATCAAAGACATGGACCGGTTGTCCCAGGGCGAGCATTAAATAATTTGAAACGTCAACAACATTATTTATTGATTTAATTCCGCAGGCAATAAGACGTTCTTTTATGAAATTGGGAGATTGGGAAATTAAGATATTTTCAATAACAACAGCGGTAAAACGCTGACAAAGAGATTTGTTTTTAATAATGACATTAAGCTTTTTATTATCTATCCCACGGTCGTGGGTAAGATAATATTTTTTAAAATTGTATTCTTTTGTAGGATTTATTTTAAAAATAGCTTTTTTCCCAAACATCGGTAAAATTGCCAAAGCTTCCTGGGCGACGCCAAGGACTGATGCGTAATCTATCCTGTTTGAAATTACTTCAATATCAAAGACTTGATCGCCGCCAATTTTTGTCACCGATTCGATAGAGGGTCCACACAAAGAAAGATACTCGCGGATCTGATCCGGCGTCGCATCGGTATCAAGGTATTCAAGAAGCCAGTCGTAAGTTATCTTTATATTCATAATTTTTTATATTCAAAACTGCTCAAGGAATCGTATGTCCCCACTGTAATAATTTCTAATATCATCCAGTCCGTATTTCATCATTATCACTCTTTCTATTCCAAATCCAAACGCCCAACCAGTAAATTTTTCCGGACTAATCCCGCCTTCTTTCAGGACATTTGGATGAACCATTCCGGTGCCGCCCAGTTCAAGCCAGCCGGATTTACAGACCTTACAACGATGTACGGGCATTGCGCGCAATGCCCCAACAGTTCCCGTTCCCCCACACACATTGCACGTTATATCCACCTCAAACGACGGTTCGGTAAACTGAAAATGATGAGGTCGAAGCCTGGTTTTTGTTCCGACTCCGAAATATTTTTCGGCAAAATAATCAAGAGTTCCCTTAAGATTGGCAATTGTAATATCAGAGTCGACGCATAGTCCTTCAAACTGATGAAACATCGGCGTGTGGGTGGCATCCCAATTTGGCCGATAACATTTGGAAATATTTATCATTCTTATTGGCGGCTTATCAACTCGCCTCATCTCACGGTTTTGGCCGTTTGAAGTATGGGGGGTAAGAACCATTTTTCCAAGCTTTGGATGAGCGGGCGCATCGATGAATGATGTCTCGACGTCGTCGCGGGCCGGATGACCGGATGGCATATTTAGAGACTCAAAAGCTCCATATTCCCAGTCAACTTCAGGGTAAGAAACTCGGATAAAACCAATTTTTTCAAAGATTTTAGTTATTTCTTCGATTGCATAAGAAATAATGTGAAGACTACCTTTGGGATATGGTTTTCCCGGCAAAGTTTTGTCAAAAAAAGTCTCGGATTTTTGTTTCGAAACAACTAATTTTTTTATTTCTATAGATTTCTTTATTTCAGTTTTCAGCTGATTAATTTTTTGTCCATATTCTCTTTTTTTTTCATTAGGAGCATTTTTTATCTCTGAAAGTAGTTTATTTATCTCACCGTTTCTGCCCAAATACTTAATTTCCAACTCGTTCAGTTTATCCAGCGATTTAACATTATTTATTTCAGATTCATACTTTTTGCTATCCATGATAAAGAAGATTATATAAGAAAAATATATATTTAACAATGCGGTTTACTTCGCTTTTTCAACGATCTTTTTGAAGACCTCAGGATGCTCGACGGCGAGTTGAGAAAGGATTTTGCGATCCAATTCAATTTTGTTAACTTTTAGTTTATTGATAAAAGCACTGTATTTTGTTCCAAGATCCCTTAACGCGGCATTCATCCGAATAATCCAAAGTTGTCTGAAATCTCGCTTACGAAGTTTTCGGCCCATAAAAGCATATTGACCGGCATGAAGGACGGCCTCTTTGGCTTTTCTAAACTGTTTATGACGGGTCATCCAAAAACCCTTGGCCATCTTTAAGACCTTTTTATGTTTTGCTCTCGTTCTGACTCCACCTTTAATTCGTACCATAGCTTATTTCCTCCCTAACATCTTTAACACTTTTTTTTTATAAGATCCAGTCACTTCGCGCATTTTCTTCATTCCCCTTAACCATCTTTTGTTCTTTTTACTTCTCAAATGTCTGAATCCCTGACCACGATTAAGGACCTTACCTTTTGGGGTAACTCGAAATCTTTTTGCCGCTGATTTTCTGGTTCTTTGTTTATTTTTTGCCATGTGTATATTTTAGGTTTGATAAATCAAACCACTACAATCATTTTCTTTTGGCGACGACCGCTCTCAAAATCTTTCCCTCAAGCTTTGGCTCTTTGGAAATATTGACTTCACCCAAGCTGACAATAAATTTATTAACTAAAGCAAATGCCATATCCCGTTTGGCGTTCTCCCTTCCACGTAATAATAAATTTATTCTTACCTGGTGTCCTTCGGACAAAAATTCCTTAGATCGTCTTTCCATTCTTTCCAAATCAGCTTGTCCGATGAAAAGTCCGAGATTAATATCCTTGACAACGCCTTTTTTTATTCCTTTCCGAGCTTCTTTTTCTTTTTTTTCTTCTTGATACAAAAACTTTTTAAAATCAATTATTTTGGCAACCGGGGGAACAGCCTTTGGTGCGATCAACACCAAATCAGCCCCCAGTTCAGCCGCTTTGTTTAAAGCTTCCTGCTTTGTCAGAATTCCAATCTGTTCGCCTTTTGGGTCAAGTACTCTTAAGGTCGACGCTTCGATCCTGAAGTTTATAAAATAAAACTTTCTCGGTGTAAATTTTCTTCTATGAAAAATTCTCAATTTGAGATTTTAATTGATTTATAAACTTGTTAACTTCCAACATTCCCAAATCCTTTCCCTCGCGTGTTCGTACCGTAATTTTGGGCGATTCACGAATCGCCCCTACATCTGTTTGTGTTTCCTTTTCTCCAATTATAATCATATAAGGGACTTTTTGCAAGGTCGAATGACGGATCTTTGCTCCGAGTGACTTATTTTCAGCGTTTAATTCAACTCGAATACTGTTTTTTTCCAACTCCTCTTTCACTTTTTGAGCCGGCCCCAAAAACTTTTCCGAAATCGGTAAAATTACTACTTGAACCGGCGAAAGCCACAGAGGAAATGCTCCGGCGTAATGTTCTACGAGAATTGCAAAAAAACGTTCAAGTGAACCGGCAATCGCCCGATGGATAACAACTGGTCGCTTAACTTCGCCTTTTTCATCAATATACTCAAGTTGAAATCGCTCAGGTAAAGAAAAATCTATCTGGATCGTCCCGCATTGCCACTCTCGTCCCAAAGCATCTTTTATCATGAAATCCAGTTTTGGTCCGTAAAAAGCTGCTTCTCCCTCTTTGACTATGAAAGAAACCTTTTTTGTTTTTACCGCTTTCTTAATTTTATCTTCCGCGTTTTCCCAAACTTCGTCTGACCCTAAATATTTATCCTTATTTTTGGGATCGCGGACAGAAAGTTGCATGTAATAATCGGAAATTCCAAAGGCTTTTAAGAAATAAAAAGCATAGTCCATTACCTCAACAAACTCTTTTGTTACCTGTTCTTCAGTACAGAAAATATGGGAGTCATCTTGAGTAAGATGGCGTCCTCGAATCATCCCGGAAAGTTCACCCGCCTGTTCATACCTATAAACGGAGGCGTTTTCAGAAATTCTTAAAGGTAAATCACGATAAGAATGCGGATCCGATTGATAGACCATCATGTGCATCGGGCAGTTCATTGGTTTAACTATATATTCAACATCGTCTATTTTCATCGGCGAATACATTTTATCGCGGTAAAGATCCCAATGGCCGCTGGTTACCCAGAGTTGTTTTTTGCCAATATGGGGAGAATAAACATATTTATAACCGCGTTTGGTTTGTTCTTTGATGATAAATTCTTCCATTAATCTGCGAATAATCGCTCCCTGTGGTTTCCAGATAATTAAACCCTGGCCCACTTGATCATCGATCAAATAAAGCCCTAAAGCTTTTCCAAGTTTTTTATGATCGCGTTTTTTTCCCTCTTCCAAACTCCATAAATATTTATCTAACTCTTCTTTGGTCGGAAAACATGTGCCGTAGATTCTTGTCAGCATTTTATTTTTCTCGTCACCTCGCCAATAAGCACCGGCGATTGAGAGGAGCTTAAAATGTTTTAGTTGTTCTTTTGGATTATCAACATGACCGCCGCGGCAAAGATCAGAAAAGTCTCCGGATTTGTAAACGGTGATCTTTTCTTTTTTGTCAATTATTTCGTCTACTAAATCCTTTTTATACTCATTATTTCCAAATTGTTTTAAAGCTTCATCACTACTCAATTCAAGCTTTTCAAAACCTTTCCAAGTTTTGACTAACTGATGCATCTTTTGCTCAATTTTAGAAAAATCATTCTCTGTTAATTTTGTTTCGCCAAAATCTACGTCATAATAAAAACCGTTTTCAATAGACGGGCCAAGAGTTAACTTTGCCTTCGGGTGATATTCAAGAACGGCTGCCGCCAGCAAATGCGCACACGAATGTCTAAGATTATCCAAGTCGTTTTTGTCCATAAGATTTATTATATATAACTTTTAATAAAAAACGAAAACATAATTATTTACTTTGATGTATCAATACATCGAAACTTACTTCAATCGTTTAATCGATTGAAGTGTTTTTAAATTTTTTTTAGATTTCCGATTGGGCCGTTATATTTTTTCAGCCAACTTATAAAATCTACCAAAATATTAACCATATAATCATGATATTTTTTTCCTTTCTCGGGTGATGCCTTTGATGAATTAGAAAGTGAGCCGTCTGGCGCAAAAGCCTTTTGTTCGTAACTATTCCATGGAATATCAATAGTATCTCCTGATTTTCCAAAAAGGTCATAATGTGAATATTTTGAAAATATCTTTTCAAAATTTATCCCTTTCTTGGTCAGCTTATCCTTTTTAATAAGATGGGGATATTTGTACCAGACGTGTGATACTTCGAGTTCTCCAACATGGTGTTCAATATTGTCTTTAATCTTTGAAGCTATTCCTTTGGCAATCTTCATAGGATCAGCCACAGCAAAGAACACCTTGGGTAACTTATATTCATGTAAATTTTTAACTGCGGAAAGCAGTGCCGGTAGATTAGCACTTTTATGCCCATTGATTATGAGAATCTTTTTTACACCATTTCTGGCTAAACTTTCGCTAATATCTTCAATGACAGATATAAGCGTTGAGGTTCTTAGTGACATCGTTCCGGCAAATCCGAGATGATGACTTGAATCTCCATACCATAAAGGCGGAGCAACAAGCACTCCGGTTTTTTTGCCAACGTCTTCAGCCAAGGCAATCGCCGCATAACTATCAAGGCCGAGTGGACCTACAAGTCCATGTTCCTCGGTACTTCCAACTGGTAATATGACGATACTTTCTTTCTTGAGATAATTATTAACATCTTCCCAAGAAAGTTCATTGATCCAAACTGATTTTAGTTTGTTCATAAATATATAAATAATTTTTAATCATTTCTAAACCAAGGCGGAGGTATGATCATGTCTTTATTTAATTCCCTACTTCTATGACCACCATGATGTCTTGTGTCATACCAATACATTTGAGCAATAGATTGTGGAAATGTGTGTTCGGCTAATTCTCTTGAACCGTTTATAACAAATAAGAAATCCTGCCAGTCAGGAATAAAGATTTGTTCTTCTATTTTTCGCATTAAAAAATAATAAAAAGCGTTTAGAATATCATTAGAATCTTCTTTTCCAATATCTTTATCTGATCTATGGTGTTTTCCTGCCTGTTTTATTAAATCATTTCTTATTTGGACAGGTATTTTTAGCCATTCTTCATATTTACCTTTTTTATAATAGAGTTGTTTTGAAGCCTCTGTCCAGGTGGGTAAGTTTAACCTTTTATCTTGATAGAGCCTTGATAATAAAATCCAATTAAAATCTTTTAATTTTGCTTCATTTTGCATCAAATCTAAATATCCATGATCAGGCATACTGTTTGATAACCCATGAATATCTGCTCCGATTAGTGAAACTTCCACACCAAATGGATAATTTTTGCGTAATTCATGTTGAACTTGTGAATATTTTTTCAATAAGCCAATATCGCTTTTTCCCAAATGATCTTTTCCTCCTTGGCCGATAAAACCAGCAATCTGAATCGGTCGTCCAAGACTATGTTGTTTTAAAATAGCCCTTTGAAAAAATTCACTGTTATTAATCCCTCCATTTGCAACAAAAGGGAAAACGTTATCGATCACTCTTTGTGGATTGAATTCTGCTTTCATAATTATCACCTCCTTTCATAAACTGAAAAACCCCGCGCTGGGGCGGGGTTGGTTTTAAAATTTTTAATCCATACTAACCACCGCCCAAAATAAATCGGGTAGTGGTAGTACATGCCTTATTTAAAATATTTTTATCCATATAACAAAAAAACCCTCCTTTCGGAGGGGTAACTTTCACACAAAAGCACTCCCTCCTAATGGCGGGTGGTGCAAGTGCAAACTAAAATATTTTGAATTTTCATAAATTTAAATATACACCTAAATTTTTCAAAAATCAAGCGCTAATTGAAAAAACTTTTTCTTCTACCTTTTCTATCCGTCGTTCATGAGTATCTATTATGTCATTATGATCTTTTAATTGATCTAAAACTTTATCAATTCTTTCACTGAGATTTTCATTAACTTTATCAATTCTAGAATTAGTTACAGTAAACAAATCTAATATATCCTTAACAAGGATGTCATTATTTTCTTTAAATTTTTTGTCTAGAGCCTCATTGATTTTTAAGTCTAAAATCTCAGTAATAAATTTTTTATCGTCTTTGGTTAGCATAAACATATTCTACAACTAATATTCTTTTTTTGTCAAATTTTTTCAAGCGCCTGTTTTAAGTCGCTTATTAAATCATCACTGTCTTCTATTCCAACTGATAACCTTATCAGGGAATCACTTATGCCGATTTTTGCTCTTTCTTTTTTAGGAACTGACGCATGAGTCATTGAAGCCGGGTGTTCGATTAGTGACTCAACTGCTCCAAGACTCTCGGCGATCGAAATAATTTTTAGAGACTTCAAGAATTTAACGGCAATTTTATAGTCGCCTTTAAGTTCAAAAGAAAGCATTCCGCCAAACCCGCTCATTTGTTTTCTGGCGATTTGATTACCCGGGTGAGTGACAAGTCCAGGATAAAAAACTTTTTTAACTTTGTGATGACGAGACAAAAATTTCACGATTTTTTTGCTATTTTCCTCATGGCGAGGCATTCTCAAAGACAGAGTTTTAATTCCTTTTAAGGTTTGATAGCTATCAAAAGGTGACAAAATCGTACCGGCAGCGTTCTGGAGAAATTTTATTCGTTCAGCAAGTTTTTTATCGTTTAACATTACGCAGCCACCGACCACATCACTATGACCTGCCAAGTATTTGGTTATTGAATGCAAAACAATATCAGCTCCTAAATCTAAAGGCTTTTGAAAATAAGGCGAGGAAAAAGTATTATCGACTAAGGTCAAAATATTTTTACCTTTAGTGAATTGGCAGACCGAAGCAATATCAACAATTTTTAAAAGCGGATTGGTAGGCGACTCAATCCAAATCATTTTAGTATTTTCTCTTACATGGTTTTTTAATTGGTTACCATGACTAAAATTGGCAAAAATAAAGTTCAAACCAAAGTTTTTAAATACTTGATTAAATAACCTTCTTGTTCCTCCATAAACATCATCGATCGCGATGATATGGTCATTGGATTTCAAAAGCAGTAAAACTGTTGTGATGGCGGCTAACCCTGATGAAAAAGCATAAGCATACTCGGCGTTTTCCAATCCGGCCAAATTTTTTTCCAAAGCATATCTCGTTGGATTACCGCTTCTTGAATATTCATAACCTCCGGTCGGTTGGTTGACCTTTTTTCTGGCAAATGTCGTTGCCAGGTGAATTGGAATAACTACGTCGCCGCTCCCGCCCTTTTTAAAATTAGGTTCATTACCAACATGAACTGCCTTTGTAGAAAATTTCATATAAATCCATTATTTTTTAACCAATCGTTGTTGTAAAATTTTGATAAGTAACTTCGGCCGGAATCGGGAAATATTACCACAATCAAACCCTTCTTTAATTTTTTTGAAACTTTTTGGGCAGCGTGTAATGCAGCTCCGCTAGTCCCTCCTATTAAAATTCCCTCTCTTTTAGCCAATTTTCTTGCCGTAGAGAAAGCTTGTCTGTCATTGACCCTGATGACTTCATCAACGATTGAAAAGTCAATCGTTTTCGGGATAAAATCCTCGCCGATTCCTTCCATCTTCCAAGTCTTAAGCCTCTTTGGATATTTTCCCGTTTTAAAGTATTGATAAAAAATTGATCCAATTGGATCAACACCAATAATTTTTATTTTGGGATTTTGCTTTTTCAAGAATCTGCCAATTCCGGTGATCGTACCACCCGTTCCCATACCGACTACAACGTGGGTGACTTTTTTGTTTGTGTCCTTCCAAATCTCTGGCCCAGTTGTCATAAAATGGGCTTTTGGATTGTCTGGGTTATTGTACTGATCCGGCTGAAAAGCATTGGGAATCTCTTTAACTAATTTTTCGGTGACTTTATAATAGCTTCTCTTATCTTCAGGCGGAACAGCAGTTGGGGCAACAATTACTTTTGCCCCATAGGCGCGTAATAAATTTCTTTTTTCTTCACTGACCTTATCAGGAATTACCAAAACAGTTTTATATCCTTTAACTGCAGCCGTCATGACTAATCCCAAACCGGTATTACCCGCGCCTGTAGCTTCAACGATTATTCCTTTTTTAGATAAGATTTTCCTTTTTTCAGCAGACTCAATCATCTCCAACCCAATTCTATCTTTTATGCTTCCACCAGGGTTGAAAAATTCCAACTTTGCCAATAGTGTAACTTTTGGATTGGAATTTAGTTTGTTGATTTTTACCAATGGCGTATTGCCTATTAGTTCCAATATATTGTTGTATGTCATATGACCCTACAAAAAAGCCCTCCTTTCGGAGGGGTAACTTTCACACAAAAGCACTCCCTCCTAATGGCGGGTGGTGCAAGTGCAAACTAAAATATTTTGAATTTTCATAAATTTAAATATACACCTAAATTTTTCAAAAATCAAGCGCTAATTGAAAAAACTTTTTCTTCTACCTTTTCTATCCGTCGTTCATGAGTATCTATTATGTCATTATGATCTTTTAATTGATCTAAAACTTTATCAATTCTTTCATTCGTTATATCAATCTTATTACTTAATTTATTATCTAACTTTTTAATAACCGAATTTGTTGCTTCAAATAAATCAATAACATCTGTAGCTAAATTATCAATTCTTTTGTCAAATTTTTTATCTAGATCATCAAATCTTTTAAATAAAACGTCATTATTTTTAGCAACGGCAACGGTTATGGTATTAAGTATAAATTTTTTATCGTCTTTGGTTAACATGAGTTAATTGTAGAACTTTCTATCTATTTTTGTCAAATAGCAATTTCTTCACTAAATGCCTTGACAAGTTGATCAATATCGCCTTTTGTATGAACAGCTGAGATTTGGACTCTGATTTCATCACGGCCTTTGGGTACGACTGGGTAGCTGATGTTGGTGACAATAATATTTTTTTTGAAAAGTTTACCGACTAAAACGCTGTTTTTAACCGGATCGCCGATTAGGACCGGCTGAATCGGATGGGAAGAATCGGCGGCAAATTGATACCCGACCGTCTTCATTTGTTTTTTAAAATATGCAACGTTTTCTTTAGAGTTTTTTAACAGTTTTTTCCCGGCAGAATTGTCTATTAGCTCAAGTGATTTTAAAGCTGCTCCGGCTGTCCCCGGTGGAATTGAATTTGAATAGATATAAGTGGCGGCCGATTCTCTCAGATAATCTATAATTGTTTGACTTCCAACCACGTATCCGCCATCGGCGCCAAAAGCCTTACCAAAAGTCCCAATCAGGACATCGGATTTGACACCTTCAACCTCCTCAATCCCGCGTCCGGTCTTCCCGGATATCCCGACTCCGTGGGCATCATCTACTACAAGTAAAACCCCGTTTTCATATTCTTTATCATATTTATCAATGATCGTTCTGATTTCCTTAAGCTTTTGATATTCGCCCAACATACTGAAGACTCCGTCGGTGACAACCAAGGCCCTTTTATAGATTTTTTTGTTGGCTTCAAGGATTGTTTTCAAATAAGCCGGATCCATATGATTAAAAATTGCTCGCTGCTCTTTGGGCAGATTGGCGACTCTTATTCCGTCAATTATGCTCCGGTGATTTAATGCGTCGGAAATGACGATCACATTGGCATCAACCAAAGAATCCTTATTTTGTCCGGCAATAAGACAGAATAAAACCGCTAAATTGGCGGCAAAAGATGAAGAAAAAACCATCGCATCGTCTCTTTTATGAAAACGGGCAAGAGCCTTTTCAAGATCACGGTGAACCTTAAGACTGCCTGAAATAAACCTGACCGCCCCCGGCCCTGTCCCAAAAATTTCCGAAGCTTTCCGTTCAGCTTTTTTCAAAATTGGATTGTGACGAAGGCCCAGATAGTCGTTAGAGTTAAAAACATGGAATTTTTGTCCGCCTATAATAGCTTTAGGAGATTTTTCTTTTGTAAAACCGTCAATAATTTTTTCAAAACGCTTTGAAGTTTTGGCTTTATCAATTCTATCAATCTCAGTTTTTAAAACTGAAAAAAAGTTTTTTCGGGACATGTTATTTATCGAGTTCAATTTTTAATTGACTAAACATTACTTCTGTCATCTTTTTAAGATCGTATTTATGATTCCAGCCCCAGTCGCGTCTTGCCTGTGAATCGTCAATTGACTTAGGCCAGGAATCGGCAATTTTCTGCCGGTGATCCGGTTTGTAATCGCATTTAAATCCCGGAGACAATTTTTCAATTTCGCGGACAAGTTCAATCGGGGTAAAATTAATTGCTCCAAAGTTATAACTGGTGCGGACGGTAATTTTTTTGGCCGGTGCTTCCATTAATTTTATTGTCCCGTAAATGGCGTCATCTATATACATCATCGGCAGTCGGGTATCTTTTTTTAAAAAACAGGTGTATTTATTTTTTTCAATCGCCCCGTAAAAAATATGAATCGAATATTCTGTTGTCCCGTCGCCCGGCGGCGTTTTATAACCAATTAAACCCGGATAACGAAGACTGCGGCTATCGACTCCGTACCTCAAAAAGTAATACTGGCATAAAAGTTCACCGGCCACTTTATTAACTCCATACATTGTGCTTGGCTCAAGAACCGTTCTTTGAGGAGTGTTTATTTTGGGAGTGGTTGCTCCAAAGGCGGCAATTGAACTCGGCCAAAAAAGTTTGAATTTATATTTTACCGCCAGATCCAAAATCGTTTTTAGGCTGCCAAGATTGATTTCCCAGGCAAGATCCGGATTTTTTTCACTGGCAACTGAAAGAAGACCGGCCAGATGATAAACCGTATCAATGTTATATTTTTTAATGATTTTTTCTAAATTCTTTCCGTTACGGACGTCACCTTTTTCTGAAATAACATCAAATTGGTTATGGATTGTTTTGTGGGAAAGGGTCACAATATCATCCCTTTTATATTTTTTGCGCAATGCCAAAACTAAATCTGTGCCGACCAATCCGTAAGCGCCGGTGACCAGTATTTTTTTCATATGAAGTGGACTCGACTGGATTTGAACCGGTGACCTCTTCAATGTCAATGAAGCGCTCTAAACCGCTGAGCTACGAGTCCAACTATATTAGTTTACCAAATAACTTCCCTTTTTTACATTCTAATATTTTAGCCACGTACAACTGGTCCAATTGGATAGGCTTGGTTATTTTTATATAGATTGGTAATTGATTATCAAGCAGGGCTTCTTGGTATCCGTCGAATTTATTATTTAAAAATAAAACTGAAGAGGTTCTTCCGACATTTTTTTGTAAAAATCTTTCGTATTTTTCTTTTCCTAATTTAGTCAATATTTTTGCCCTTTTCATTTTTTCATGATGAGTAGGCTCTTTTAAATTTTTAGCCATATAATGGGCCGTTGTGTTATCTCTTTTGGAAAAACGAAAGATATGGAATTTCGAAATCGGAGACTTTTCCAGAAAATCATAAGTTTCCTGAAAATCTTTATCTGATTCATCAAGGAAGCCAACAATGACGTCGGTTGCAATAAGGGCAAATGGATTTAATTTCCTAATTTCAATTAATTTCGACATAATTTCTTCTTTGGTATAACCCCGTTTCATTAATTTGAGTATTTTGTTTGATCCTGATTGGATCGGAATATGAAAAAAATTCACCAATCGCTTTAAAGGAAGAATTTGGTTGTAATATCGGATAAATTCATCGTTAATGCTCCAAGGATGGATTGAGCCAAAACTTATCCGAGAGATGGTTGAATCGGTCAAAATCAGTTGAATCAGTTGAATCAATGTCTCTCCTGTATCAAGTCCGAATGATTCGGTGTTTATTGCGGTCAAAATTACTTCGTTAACTTTCCCCTCATATTTCTTAATTCTTAATTCTAAATTCTTCTTGTCCTCCGAAGCCTTGGCGTAGGAGGAAATTCTTGATAATATACTTTTAATTGTCTCTGACTTTGGTGTTCCCCTAAGGTACGGAACAATGCAATAACTGCAAAACCTCTGACAGCCATCTTGAATCTTTATCAACGCTCTTCCGGAATTTAAATATTTATTTTTTAGATTGCCTCTTCCACCCGTTACATAACCGCCGCGGTTATGTTGTGCTTGGCTTGTAAGCCTTTTTTGAAGAATCTTGACAAGAAATTTCTTATTTATATTATCAACGATTAAATCGATAGGTACATCTTTCAATAGATTGTTTTTCTTCCAGTAAGTGGCCGAACAACCGGTAATGACGATTTTGCCTTTGGAATTTTCCCGTCTGAGCCTAAAAATAAGCTGTTTAGCTTCACGTTCGGCTTTGTGGGTAACGGCACAGGTGTTGATGATTGCCATATCAGGCTTCCTATCATTTATCTCATATCCATTATCCCGCATTTCCTTATCTATCACTTCCTTTTCCGCCTGATTGACACGACAGCCGAAGCTGTAGGTGTAAAATGTTTTAATCATGCGAGTAATTATAATTGAAATTAGTTGTTTGTGATTAGAAATTAGTAATGGAAAATCGAAATTAGAAATTCGAAAATTATCTAACTTCTATTCTCTAATTTCTATAACTACCTTCTATTTTCCAACAACTATTTTCTACTATAAGGCATATTATATTTGATTTGACATTCCTATAGTCTTCTGCTATAATACTGACCGGATCCTAAGGTTCTTCTAATTTTTAGAAAAGCTTTAGGATTTTTTTTATGTCTCACTTTCCGATACGAAGTGAGGATCTATTAAGTTAACAAAATATTAACCCTATGAAAAAACTAATTATTATAATCATACTCACCCTTTTCTTTTTTCTCTCGGCTATTCCCATTAGAGCCGAGATCATTGCCGGCTCTTCGGCCCTTCTCACTCATCAATCGTTTATTAATGATGAAGCTATTGAGCTGATGAGAGAAAAACAACTTAAGATGGTCATCGAGTCAGTCCTAAACAGATACAATTCCCCTTTGGCCGGGGAAAGTGAGTCTTTTGTTAAAGCCTGTATAAAATATCAAATTGACTGTTATCTTTTACCCTCTATTGCCGGACTTGAATCCACCTTTGGTAAATTCATCTGGCCAAATTCGTACAACCCTTTTGGCTGGGACCGGGGTTATATGATGTTTGAAAACTGGTCGGAAGGGATCGAAACCGTTGCCAAAGGTCTGAATAAAGGCTATTTAAATAAAGGAGCCAAGACTGTTGAAGACATCGGGCCCATATATTCAGAAAGTCCCACTTGGGCGGTTAGGGTTAATTTTTTCATCAGACAGTTTGAAAAAGAAGAGGAAAAATTGACATTGCTTTCGGGTCAATTTCCTGTACAATTGTAACTTATGTACGGCTACAAAAAAGAAAAACTCCCTAAAAATACCGTCCAGTTGATCGTCGATATACCCAGGGCCGATGTCAAAAAAGAGGAGGAGGATGCTTTTTCTAGACTACAGCAAAAGCTAACCGTTGAGGGGTTCCGTCAGGGCAAAGTTCCAAAAGACATCGCCCAAAAACATATCCGTAAAGATGATCTTTACCAGGAACTGGCCCAAAAAATGATATCACGAATTTATTCGGAGATCATTACCAAAGAAAGTCTTAAGCCTATAATCAATCCCAAAGTTGATTTAGTCAAAGCCAAGGAAAATGAGGATTGGCAGATAAAAATTTCACTCGCGGAGAAACCGATCGTCGGATTGGGTGATTATAAAAAAGTTATTAAAGAAGCCAAAGCTAAAGTTGAAAAATCAAACATCTGGGTGCCGGGCAAAGAATCCGCCTCCGCCAAGGCTCCGGCGGACAAGGAAGATAAAAATAAACTTCTGAATGAAATTTTAACGGCTCTTCTCAAAGAAACTAAATTAGAAATTTCCGATTTGGTCGTTGACGAAGAAATAAATCACCGCTTGACTCATCTGGTTGATGAAATTCAAAAGATAGGTTTGACCACTGAAAATTATTTAAAATCAAAAAAATTGACCATGGAGTCTTTGAAAGCCCAGTTTAGAAAAGAAACCGAAGATACCTATAAAATGGAATTTGCACTAGCTGAAATCGCAGATAAAGAAAATATCAAAGTTGAAAAAGCCGATTTGGATAAACTTTTTATCAATATCAAAGATGAAAAAGAAAGAAAGAAAGCCGAGCAAAACAGTTATTATTATGCAACGATTTTAAGAAAACAAAAAACTCTTGACTATCTGATTAGCCTGTAGTAAAATATAGGCATGGCAAAAATTCAGAACATGAAAGCAAAAAGTCAAAATGACCCGGTAAAAAATCCTTTGGAGAGTCTTCGTGATTTGGGTACTTCAACTGCAAAAAATACCGCTGATGCATTTGGTAAAATCGGCGGGGGAATGCTTGATCAATTTTTTGGCGGCGCCGATGATCATGAAAATGACGAATTCGGGAGCGAATTTAATTTCAAAAAAGAGATTAATAAAGGCAAAACAAAAAAGCAGGAAGTCAAGGTTTTTAACTATCAGGAATACTACGAAACTACTCTCATTAAAAAGCAGATTCAGGAGTTGACCGAGGCGATCAAAAAAGAAATTGAGATGATCAAACGGGCCGATGCTTCACTTATCAACGATGTCCGTGACGTGGAAAAATTGACGATTAATGATCTACCGGAAAAACCGGGGATCTATCATGTCCGTTTCCTGGAATTGGTTTTGAGTATCCTTCGGACTTTGAGAGCTAAGGTTGGGGAGTCAAAGACCTGGCTTCAAGCTTTAATGTCTAAAAAGAAAAAAAGAGGTTCTTTGTTTGTTGTCCGCAGTAAAAAGCAGGGAACTCAGTACTCCATGTCACAAGAGCTTTCGAATTCCAGGTCTGTTCAATAATTCCTATTCAAGTGCTTCCAAAAACGTATTCACCCCGTGGGCCCAACTGCCCTGAGAGGGTGGAGTATATTTTTTCATAATGGCAGAAGCCGTCACCAATCCTTTATCGATATAATGTTTCTTAATCCCCTTTCCAACTGTTTCAATTGCATCGTCATATGAATCAAACCTCGTCACCGTCGTCCCGTAAATCCCCCACCCCCAACAATTATAAGAGTCGTCAGGAATTACCCGGCAGAGATTGGACTCCTGCATGGCGATCGCCGGTAACAGTCGGTAATCAAATTGATATTTGTCCGACACCTCAACAATTTTATCAGCATAGTCGTAGAGAGCTGAATTATATTTACGGAAAAAGGCTTTCAGATTGGCGACCCTTGAGTCACCGGGTTTTATCTCGGCCGCGTAACCTTCAGATAGATCAGCTTTATATGAAGCGGCAAATTGATAATTATTATTTTTTTCGGAAATCTCACCCAAAATACTTTCTAAGTTTTTTCGATTTTTATCATATATAAAAGCTTTGTCAATAAAAAATAAATTTAATATATTGAGAAACAAATATACAACAAAAAGAGCAACGACTTTTCTTACCATGATTTAAATATAGAGGAATGGGAAAGGAAATACAATTCTGATATAATATTTGAAGAAAAACATGCTCCCATAGCTTAACGGATAAAGTACCTGTCTTCGGAACAGGTGATGGGGGTTCAATTCCCTCTGGGAGCACATCGGGCCGCTAGCTCAACTGGTAGAGCGCCTCCCTCTTAAGGAGATTGTTCCGAGTTCGAGTCTCGGGCGGCTCACATTTTTAAATCATTCGAAGCGTAATACTTATCATTCTGCGGTCATTCGTGATACGATCAGCATTTATTCCTATTACGTTTTCTACCAACGTTGCACCTCCTCCTCTACTTCCATGAACCGAGTCATGAATTGCCTTTTTTATTGGATTATGGTCAGGAGATGTAATCATACAATATAGCCATAAAGATCCAAGCGCAAATCCACTTGTTATGTCTTTTTCAATATTTCTTGAACTTACCCCAGTTTCATTTCTTAATTGTCTTAATGACATATGTCTTGTGAGGGGGTTGAGGAAGCGAATTGAATACTTAGCATCATGAGGAGTAATTCTAAGACTTCTTTCCAGCTCGCATATTCTTTGTGCCTGTTCCACGGTATACGATAATGGATTATTTAACCCTGGAATAATCGTACTTACAAATCTATGAAAAGATTGAGCAACTGCGTGTTCAACTATTCCACGAGTGGCGAGTCTATCTGAGGTTATGACATAACGAGCAACAACGCGGATGTCAAATTTACCACCTAAAAACTCAAATATAAAAGGAACCGGCTTCAATCTAGGATCATCTCTCAATGCTCTGTTAATTGCTTCTCGTTTTTCGTTATCAATTGGTAATCGAGGATCAACCATATATATTTCGTGTCCCATAGCTCTGAAAAGAGATTATAACATAAAATTATTTTTTGGATTATATAATTATCTTCTTTAAATGATCTACTGTTTTTTCATCATAGATCGAAATTGCCAAAACATTTTTGTTAAATTTATTTAATTCTTTGATTTTTTTTTCAACTTCATCTTTTCCAGCCAAATCAATTTTTGTCAGCAAAATTATCGATTTTTTGGTCGGAAGTTGAGGATTGTATGTTTTTAATTCATTGATAACGATGTTGTATTCAGACGCAATATCTTGCGTCTCCACCGAAATACAATGTAGTATCATATCCACTTTCTCGATATGTTTTAAAAATTTTATTCCAAGACCCTTGCCCGCCGAAGCCCCCTCAATAAGACCCGGCACATCGGCGATTATTTTTCCATTATAAACTCCAAGATTTGGTTCAAGAGTGGTAAAAGGATAGGCGGCCGTCCTTACATTGGCAGCCGTCAGTTTGTTTAACAAACTGCTTTTACCGGCATTTGGCAGACCGATCAAACCGAAATTCGCAATCAGTCGAAGAATTAATTTGAAATTTCTCTCCTCCCCCTCGCGGCCCGGCTCAGCTTTTTGCGGAGTTCGGTTGGTCGGCGATTTAAAAGCGGCATTTCCCAATCCCCCATTGCCGCCTTTACAAAGCAGATATTTCGGATTTTTTTCATCGACGGTTGTTTCCAATTTTGTGACGACGTCTATAATCGTTGTCCCAATGGGCATCCTAAGATACAGGTCTTTTCCGTTTAGTCCGGTTCTTTTGTTTTGTCCACCCGGGCCCCCATTTTCTCCGATGTATTTTATAATTTCGGTAAATGGCTTGAGATGAGTAAGGTTGGAGGTGGCGATAGCATAGACGTCGCCCCCCGGCCCGCCGTTTCCGCCGGAAGCCCCTTTTTTATTCCGGAAAAAGGCCACTTTTCCAGCGCCGCCATGCCCGCCTTTGACCATAATTTCTGCTTCGTCGATAAATGACATATAGATATTATACACTTAAGAAATTTTCAATTTTCATTTTTCATTTTTCAATGAATTTTCAATTAATAAATGTTTAACGAAAAATTTAATAAGAATTGATCAAAAAAGATTGCTTTGTTCTTGTTTGTTAATTTTTAGGTGAGTCAACGCCTTTTGGGTTAGGAGCCTGCCTTTTGAGGTTTTTTTAATAAAACCTAAGCGTAATAAATAGGGCTCGATGAACTCTTCGACCGTCCGTTTATCTTCGGAAATTGAAGAGGCAATCGTCTCCACTCCAACGGCGGAATTATTAAATTTCTTTCCTAATATTTCCAGATATTGCTTATCAATATCCGTCAATCCTATCTCATCGATCTCAAGTAACGAAAACAGTTTATCCAATAAATTTTTATCAATCACTTTATGTTTATCAACTTCAAAGACATCACGGGCCCGCTTTAAAATCCGGTTGGCCAATCTTGGGGTTCTGCGGGATCTCAGGGAAATTTCTCGGGCGGCCTCCGGAGTGACCGGAATTTTTAATAATTTTGAAGAACGGATAATGATTCGTTCAATCTCCGCTTTATGATAATAGTCCAGGCGCAGTAAAAGTCCAAAGCGGTCGCGGAGAGGAGCTGATAAAAGGGCCAGTTTGGTCGTCGCGCCGATGATAGTAATTCTCGGGACGGGCAGACGGACGGTCCGGGCCGATGGTCCCTGTCCAATGATAATATCAAGCGAATACTCTTCCATGACCGGATAGAGCATCTCCTCAACTGGTTTGGGCAGGCGGTGAATTTCGTCAATAAATAAAACGTCGTTGTCTTTAAGATTGGTTAAAATCGCAGCTAAATCACCTGTTTTCGTGATAGTCGCGCCGGATGTAACTTTAATCTCGCCTTTTAATTCGTTGGCAACGATATAAGCTAAGGTCGTCTTTCCTATTCCCGGCGGTCCGTAAAAAAGAATGTGCTCCGAAGGTTTGCCCCGCTTGTTGACGGCATCGATAAACATCTTGAGAGTCTTGATCACGTTCTCCTGTCCGATGTAGTCCTTCAATAATTTCGGTCTCAGATTTTCTTCGTTTTTGGTTATAATCATTATAATTATTATAACAGTTATAACGTTTATAAAAATCAGTTGAAAATTAAAAGAACCTATAGTATAATCTGGATTATGGAAAAAGGTAAAATGGGAATGTCATCCATTATAGAAGAAGGATTGAGTAGAAAAACTGAAACTAATAGAAAAAAAGGCTGGTGTTTACCAGTTGCTTTAGCTCTTCCGGTTTGTGCTGCTCTTTTTGAAATGATTAGAGTGATGGATTTTTCTGCTTTGAATGCCTATTTAAGCGCAGCGGCTAAAATTCTATCAGGAAAATGATTTTAAATTTATTTTTTAGCTAAAGCTTTTTTTATTTTTTCCTCAACACTTAAATCCTTAGGTAGTTTTGAGAGAAGTTTTTTGGCGTCATAGGATTTGTAACCCAGAGAAACCAAAGCTCCAATGACGGTCTTATCTTCATCAGAGAGCACCATCTTACTCATATCAAACCCGCTCTTTAGTTTGGAAGATAGTTCCAGTATTATTTTCATCGCTGTCTTTCGGCCGAGTCCCGGAACCTTAAAACCATCAACGTCGTTCGATTGGACTAATGAGACTAATTGGTCTAATTTAACAAATGAGATGACATTAAAAGCCGTCTTGGGGCCGACTCCGGAAACAGACAAAAGCAGTTTAAAAAAATCATGATGTTTTTTAGTTTCAAAGCCAAAGAGAACCAAGGCGTCATCGCGGACTTGTAAATACGTATACAATTCAATTAAGGAGGGATTAGGGACTAGACGGTTAGGGATTAGGGAGGGTGGTAAAAAAACCTGATAGAAGACGCCACCCGTTGTCTCAATTAAGCCAACATTGCCATCGACTTCAACTAATTTGCCTTTGAGTTTGCCAATCATATCTTTAAAATTTCTAATTTCTAATTATTCT